>Ga0183100_1000631_pt1 | contig 24526 bp, 21 predicted proteins | sample Biomet2_FD_127789 | JGI IMG/M metagenome (GOLD analysis project Ga0183100, IMG submission 127789) | Microbial communities from bioreactor (seeded with anoxic lake sediment) at LBNL, California, USA - Biofuel metagenome 2 | ecosystem: Engineered > Bioreactor > Anaerobic > Unclassified ...
TGCTTACGATAAATTTATGTTTCACCTACGAGAGATAGGATATAAATGGAGAAGGTTATCAAGGGATGTTTATGCCCTTAATTAATGAGAGTTTTCTCCGAGTATTTCTTTTGTGTGGAAAGAATACTCGGAGATTTTTTATGTTTAAAAAGGGAATTAGGGAGATGATAATTTGAGTAATAAGCAGTTGATTAGCAGAATAGGACAATTTGTATTAGTATTGCTGGGCATTAGTTTTTTAACTTTTGCTCTTACTATGCTATCCCCGGGAGACCCGGTAAAACAAATGCTTACAGGTGGTGAAGATGTTTTTGTTACCGCTGCCCAAGTTGAGGAATTACGGCACGAATTAGGGCTGGATAAGCCATTTATTTTACAGTATTTTGATTGGTTATATCGTACTATGCACGGTGATCTGGGTTTTTCTTTTATGGCTAAACTGCCTGTAGTAGACAAACTTTGGGAGTGTTTGCCAGCTACGGTTTTACTTTCTTTAACTTCGCTAGCATTTATGTTAGTGGTAGCAATTCCGGCAGGAATTGTGGCCGCTGTTAAACAAAACACGTGGGTTGATTATTTAATACGTAGTTTTACCTTTTTGGGGGTTTCTATACCTGGGTTTTGGTTGGGTTTGATGCTATTATGGATTTTGGGCCTGCACCTTGGCTGGTTGCCTATAGTTGGTGGAAGGGTAGCCTTAGATACTATTATTTTACCGGCACTTACCTTGGGTATTGCCATGGCGTCAAAATATACAAGGCAGGTTAGAACAGTTGTCTTGGAAGAGCTGCACCAAGATTATGTTATGGGGGCACGTGCCCGTGGTATGAGTGAAGGATATATTTTATGGAAAGAGGTGCTGCCTAACGCAATGCTGCCCTTGATTACCCTCTTAGGATTATCATTGGGTTCACTCCTTGGCGGTGCCGCTGTAGTAGAAATGGTGTTTTCTTGGCCAGGATTGGGGCGTTTGGCAGTAGAGGCTATTAATTACAGAGATTTTAATCTTATCCAAGGTGTAATTCTTTGGATTGCCTGCATGTATATGATTATTAATTTATTGGTGGATGCTTCTTACCATTATTTTGACCCCAGGCTAAGAATGGGGGAAAAATAAAGTGGAAAAAATTCTTATTGGTTTAAAAACAAACCGTACATTTTTTATTTACAGTGTTTTAGCCTTTTTACTTGTTGTAATAGCTATATTTGCTCCCATTATTGTTTCACATGACCCTCTTGAAGCAATGATGAAGGATGCCTTTCAAGAACCTTCCTCACAGCACCTATTTGGAACAGATAAATTGGGGCGAGATTGTTTTTCTCGCGTAATTTATGGGGCAAGATATTCTATTAGCGGGGTACTTCTTTTAGTGGCAGTAGTTTTTTCCGTAGGAACGGCTTTGGGGGTTGTATCTGGCTATTTCGGCGGCAAAATTGATGCAATTATTATGCGTATATCAGATTTAATGATTTCTTTTCCGGGCACTATTTTAGCTATAGCGGTAGCAGGAATTATGGGAGGGAGCCTAATTAACGCTGTAATTGCTTTGACTGCTGTAAGTTGGACAAAATATGCGCGGTTGGCACGTAGTTTAGTGCTTAAAATAAAAAAACGGGATTTTGTTGATGCAGCCATTGTTAATGGTGGAACTCCTATTCATATATTGTGGCAGCATATAACTCCCAATATACTGCCAACAGTTATAATTACTGCTGCTACGGATATAGGGAGCATGATGTTAGAACTAGCGGGTTTATCCTTCTTAGGGTTTGGGTCACAACCACCTACTCCCGAGTGGGGGCTTATGCTTAATGAAGGCAGACAACAATTGCAGACAGCACCCTGGCTGATGGTGTTTCCAGGTCTTGCTATTTTCATTACTGTGGTGATTTTCAATCTATGGGGAGACAGTCTTAGAGATGTTTTAGATCCACGGCAAGACGGCTGAGAAATATATGTATAAAGAGAGGAAGCGGTAAAATGCAAAAAAAGATTAAATTTGCAGCAATGGCAACTATGATTATGATGTTGGTATTAAGTTTGACAGCTTGTGGGGGTGGAAAAGATGATAGTTCGAAAAAAGGAGCTTCAAAAGATACTTTAAAATTTGGGGTAACAAATTTCGCTGATAATTTAGAGCCGACAGATAACTATTTCGGGTGGGTTTTAGTGCGTTATGGGTTGGGAGAGTGTCTTGTTAAATTTGACGAGAAGATGAATGCAACTCCTTGGCTGGCTGAAAGTTGGAAGATTAGCGATGATAAAACTACTTGGACTTTCAAAATAAAAGATAAAGCAAAGTTTTCCAATGGTAATGATGTTTCTGCAGAAGCAGTAAAGAATTCAATTGAGCGTGTTTTTGCTAAATCAAATCGAGCCAAAACATTTTTTGAATATGAAAACATTAAGGCTGATGGAAAAATATTAACCATAAAAACAAAGACTGTTTGTCCAGGTTTGCCTGGAATGTTGGCAGATCCTTTGTTCCTTGTAATAGACAGCAGTGTAACAGATAGAGACTATGCTAAGCAGGGGCCTATTTGTACAGGACCGTATATGGTTAAATCTTTTACAAAAGCTAAATCAGTTATGGTAGCTAATCCCAATTATTGGGATGGAGCGGTTCCTTTTAAAACTGTAGAAATTCCTTCTATCGATGATCCGAATACAAGAGCTATGGCACTTCAGTCCGGTGAAATTGATATGGCCGTAAATATAGCGGCAGGTGATATGCCACTGTTTAGCAAAAAGGAAAAGTTTAATATTTCCGAAATTGCCTCTTTGCGTACAGTATTAGCTAGGTTAAATGTGGCACAAGGACATATTTTGAGTGATAAAAGAGTGCGGCAAGCACTAATTGCTTGCACAGATCGTGACACTTATTGCAAAGTTTTATTGAAAAACACATTCATTCCGGGAAAAGCGCCTATTCCACCATCTCTAGATTATGGTTTTGACCAATTGCAAGATAGCACACCGTACAATATTGAAAATGCTAAAAAGCTTTTAGCAGAGGCTGGGTGGAAAGATACAGACGGCGATGGTATTTTAGATAAAGACGGTAAGCCTTTGACTCTGGATTTTGTATATTACAGCGGCCGTTCAGAGTTGCCGCTTTTTGCTGAAGCTACCCAAGCAGATGCTAAGAAGGTTGGTATTAATATTAAATTAAAAAATGTAGATTATAATGTTTTGGATGCTATGGGGCAGCATGGTGATTATGACTTGTTAATTTCCAATATAATTACAGCAAATACCGGGGATCCGGAAATTTATATGAATTGGTATTGGAAGACTAATGTTGACGGCAACAATCCGCAAAATGGCGCTGGATACAGTAATACTGATTATGATGAGTTAAGCAGGCAGTTAAGTCAAGAGTTTGATGTTAAGAAGCGTCGCCAGATTATTATTAAGATGGAACAGATTTTAATGAATGATGCCGCCGGCTTATTCTTTGGATATCCAAAAACAAATATGGTTTCCAGCGTTGCTATTACCGGTGCAGAAATTTTACCGGCAGATTATTATTGGCTGACGAAAGATATTAAACCGGCGAAATAAGTTTGTATTGTAAGTTAGTAAAAGAGAGGGAATAAATGATGTTACTTGATGTTTCTAATTTGGCAGTAACCTATGGCGGTGAAGCAGCGAGCGTTTCTCATGTAAACTTGGAACTAGACAAGGGGGAGATTTTATCCATTGTTGGAGAAAGTGGCAGCGGTAAAACAACTGTGGTCAGAGCTATACTAGGGGTACTTCCCGGAAATGGCAGAGTAACAGAAGGTGCAGTTTTTTTTTCTAATAGAAATATTCTTGAAAGTACAAATCAAGAATGGCGAAATATTAGAGGAAAAGAAATAGCTATGATTTTCCAGGATTCAGGAAGCATGATAAATCCGGTGCGCAGAATAGGACACCAGTTCATTGATTATATTAAACGGCATTCGTCTTGCTCGGAGGCAGAAGCTTATAATAAAGGATTAAATATGCTGGAGCTTATGCGATTGGCAGATGCCAAAAACATAATGAGAAGCTATCCTTTTGAATTGTCCGGTGGCATGCGGCAGCGTGTGGGAATAGCAATGGCTATGACTTTTAAACCAAAATTGCTATTGGCAGATGAGCCGACAAGCGCCTTAGATGTAACAATTCAAGCGCAAATTGTGAGACAAATTGTGGATTTGCGCAATGAGCTTGGAGTTGCAGTTATAATTGTTACCCATAATTTGGGCGTGGCTTCTTATATGTCCAATAAGATAGTAGTAATGAGAAATGGCGAAGTGGTTGAGGCAGGTACAGGAGAACAGGTTATCTTAAACCCTGAAAGTGATTATACAAAAGAACTGTTAGAAGCAGTTCCTGAGATAGGGGGAAAAAGATTTGTTTAATCTTGACCCGATTTTGGAAATAAAAGATCTAACAACCTGCTTTTCGGTTACCGGCGGCCGCAAACTGGTTGCCTGCAATAAAATAAATTTGCAAGTATTTCAAGGAGAAACCCTAGGTATTGTGGGTGAAAGCGGTTGTGGCAAAAGCACTTTGGCTAGAACGATTATGCAGTTAACACCGATGACAGATGGAGTTGTGCTTTTTAAAGGAAAAGATATAACAAAGTTTAAAGGCGATGATTCGCGTCAGCAAAGACGAAATATTCAGATGGTTTTTCAAGATCCTACTACGGCTTTTAATCCTAATATGAAAATTAAAGATATTATTTGTGAGCCGCTGCTTAATTTTAATATTATAAAAAAAAGTGAGATAGATGCCAAAATTGAAGAACTTCTTAGTTTAGTGGGGTTGTCAGTAGAATTTAAAAACCGATATCCCCACAACATGAGCGGAGGGCAAAGGCAAAGAGTAGGACTTGCTAGAGCGCTTTCATTAGATCCACCTGTTGTTATTTGTGATGAGGCAACTTCGGCTCTAGATGTGTCTGTACAAGAGAAAATAATTGAATTATTGGTTAGCATACAGAAAGAAAAAGGGACAACCTTCGTCTTTATTTGTCACGATTTAGCTTTGGTTCAAGCATTTAGCCATAGAACAGCGGTTATGTATTTGGGTAATGTGGTTGAAATTGTGAACAGCAGCGATATAGCAAACGGTGCTAAACATCCTTATAGCAAGGCGCTCTTAAAATCGGTATTTTATGTAAAAAAGAATCGCGGGAAAAAAATAGAACCCTTAGAAAGCGAAATACCAAGTCCGTTAAATGCACCATCAGGATGCCCATTTAGAAATAGATGTGATGTTTGTATGGAACGTTGTGCGATGGAGAAACCGAAATTAAAAGAGATAGAACCAAAACATTTTGTTGCTTGTCATTTGTGTGATTAAAAAGAAGGAGAAATCCTTCTTTTTTTTACCTTGACATATCCCCCCACAGGGGATAATATTATAGTACAAATGAAATTTAGAAAGGACGAGTTATTAATGTTAGGACACGAAAATGATTGTTGCTGTGGTCATGAACATTCTCAAGGAAAATATAAGCATAAACATAATTCTAACATTGACAGCCATCATGTGCCTGGACATCCTGAAAACTGTCAGTGCGAAGCATGTCACCCACATGTGTACTATTGCGATGTTTGTGGAGAAAGTTTAGCTAATTGTACTTGCAAAATGCCTGATGCAGATGTACCTAAAAAAGTATATCTTTTAGAGAATTTGGATTGCGCAAATTGTGCCGCTAAGATGGAACACAAAATTCAAGAATTACCTGGGGTGAGGTATGCAAGCGTCAGCTTTACAACAAAACAGCTACGTTTGTCGGCCACCAATCAAGAGGCGTTGTTGCCAAAAATTCAAGAAATTTGCCAAGCTATTGAGTCAGCTGTAGTAGTTATTCCCCGTGGAAATCAGAGACCTAATATATATAGAAATGATTTACCGGAGAATTTTAAAACGAGAAAACCAAGAGGATTGTTTTTCTTGCCCATGAAATTATGGGAAATAGTTATCGGAGCATTGCTGTTTTTGTTATTGGCTTTCGGACCCTACCGCGGAGAATTTTTGCTTTACGGTTTGCTGGCAGCCTATATTATCTTGGGCTATGATATTTTGCTTAGTGCCTTGACAAACTTGTTTAAAGGCAGGGTTCTTGATGAAAATTTCCTCATGCTGGTGGCAACTATTGGAGCTTTTATTATCGGGCAGGGGGAAGAAGCAGTAGGAGTAATGCTTTTTTATCGAGTAGGGGAATATTTTGAAGAACTAGCAGTGGCTAAGAGTCGTAATGAAATTATGACAGCAGTTGACATGCGTCCGGAAGTCGTTAATCTACTCATAGGAGAAGAAGTGAAAATAATATCTGCTGTAGATGCCAATGTTGGGGATATTCTTTTGGTTCGAGTTGGTGACAGAATCCCTCTAGATGGAGTAGTTATAGATGGTGAAAGTTTAATAGACTTATCGCCTGTAACGGGCGAGCCTGTTCCTGCGAGAAAAATTTATGGCGATGAAATAATTTCTGGGTGTGTTAATACTTCGGGAGTTTTGAAAATGCGCGTAGAGAAAATTTTACAGGAATCTATGGTGACTAAAATTTTAGATGCTGTGGAAAATGCTGCTGCATCAAAACCACGGATAGATAAATTTATTACTAGTTTTGCCCGAATTTATACGCCGGTAGTTGTAGCTATTGCGGTATTAACAGCAGTAATTCCGGGAGTGATTACAGGCGATTGGGAAAAATGGACATATACAGCTTTGACATTTTTAGTTATTAGCTGTCCTTGTGCGCTAGTCCTTAGCGTTCCTTTAGCCTTTTTTGCTGGAATCGGAGCCGGATCTAAACGAGGTATTCTTTTTAAGGGTGGCGTTGTTTTAGAAGCTTTGAAAAATTGTTCAGTAGTAGTTATGGATAAAACGGGTACTGTTACACAGGGCAACTTTATTTTACAAAAAATTATGCCCACAAGGGGTATTACTGAAGATACTTTATTGCAACTTTCTGCTTCAGTTGAAGTTGTTTCTGCGCATCCTATTGCAAATAGCATTGTATTGGCAGCTAAAAATAAAGGGATAGACCTTGTAAGGCCAACTGCTGCTGAGGAAATAGCAGGGGAAGGCATTGCGGCGGCGACGACTTTTGGGAAAATCCTGTGTGGCAACAAAAAACTGCTGGAACGGTACGGAATTAATATTAGTGCTTATCATAGTGCAGGCTTTGGCACAGAGGTTTTGGTGGCACTAAATGGGGAATATGTGGGAAATTTGCTTATAGCAGATACAATTAAAAGCGACGCAGCCAGCGCTATTACTAAACTAAAAGAAATGGGTCTATCTACGGTGATGCTTACAGGTGATGGGACGGAAAGCGCACAAGCTGTTGCTGCTGAAGTTGGCATTGATAGGGTTTACGCTAAACTTTTGCCTCAGGATAAGTACAATGTTTTAAATGATTTGCGCGCAAAGTATGGGGGCGTTATGTTTGTAGGGGATGGGATTAATGATGCCCCGGTTCTGGCAGGAGCAGATGTTGGCGCCGCTATGGGAAGCGGTGCAGATGCTGCTATTGAAGCTGCAGATGTAGTCTTTATGAATTCGGAAATGGAATCAATACCCAAGGCTATTGAGATTGCCAAGACAACTAACAATATTGCTTGGCAAAACGTAGTATTTGCCTTGGTTATAAAAGTTGCTATTATGGTGTTGGGACTAGGTGGCTTTGCTTCTATGTGGATGGCTGTGTTTGCTGATACAGGGGTAGCAATGTTGTGTGTGATTAATTCTGTCAGAATTCTATACCAAGCAGATAAATAGTATACATAAATTTTGTAGGAATAGTAGTGGATTTTCAGGTAAAAAATATTATATGAAATTGTTTAATAAAGAACTAAAGGACTCCCTGAAGGGGAGTCCTTTAGTTCTTTATTAATTAGTGAAATTTTACATAGGAGGAATGTGTTCCTGTTTCATAAACATTTCTAAAATATAATTTCTCACTTTACGTACGGGTGGCATGGGAGCAGGCGTATTTACCCATGACAGGTAGATTTTACGACTAAATCCCGGCGTTTTTATTTTAATCTTTGTTACCGGTAAATAATCAAGTCCCGGTACCAGAGGAACAATAGTTACACCGCTGTTTTGAGCCACATACTGTAAAGTGGCACTACACTCTTGCGCTTCAGCAACAATGTTTGGTATTACGTTGATTTTTTGGAATTCACAGTTTAACTTTTTACGTAAGGCACTATCTTCATGTAATAAAATGAAGGGAAGATTGGCAATGTTTTTAAAAGTAACATATTCTTTATTTGCTAAAGGATGCCCGTTGGCTACTACCAAGAATAATTCTTGCTCTATGATAGGAACAGAAACAATCGAAGGATCAGTATCAGCACATAGAGCTAAGTCTATTTTCCCCCTATTTAAATCCTCTAAAAGTCTCTTTTGTAAATTTTGTGTATAGGTAAACTGAATCCCTATATTATCTTCATTTTTTTTAAAACCTTCAACAATTTTGGGGACAATAGATGTAGATAAACTATAAATATAACCTATGCTCACTTCCCCGGTGGTGGCCTCACGGATAGAATGTATTGTCTTAACACCTTGGTCTAAACTATCTAAGGCCTGATTTACATATTTTAAAAAGGTTTCACCATAAGGGCTAAGAGTAATATTACGGCAATTTTTTGCAAAAAGTTCCACTCCCAATTCTTTTTCTAGTGAAGCTATGGCATAGCTCAAGCTTGGTTGTGCTATATGTAAAACTTGTGCTGCTTTTGTGTAGTGGAGAATTTTGGCAAGAGTTTGAAAGTATTCTAGTTGCATTAGTTTCATAAAATAATCACCTTCCGATAAAGTCCTTTTTTCATACTAGCAAAAAATTTAAAATAGTTCAATAGTTATTATCTATGAAAGCAATTAAGATTAAGTATTAGACTTAACAATAGGTTCAGAATATACTTGATACAGAGGAAGAAGGAGTAGATAAAGACAAGTGAGAGGAGTTTTATTATGAGCAACATAACAGAGAAACAAATTATGGAATTAGAGGAAATGATTGCAAAAGCAAAAAAAGCAGAAGCTATCATTGAAACTTATGACCAAGAGCGTGTTGATCGTCTTTGTAGAGCAGTAGCATGGGCTATTTCTAATTTGAAAACCTGGGAGCCATTGTCTAGGGAGGCAGTTGAGGAAACTGGGTTGGGGGAATTTCAGTCTAAAATTAATAAACGTAATAAAATTCGTTTGATTTTAAGGGATTGTCTACGACAAAAAAGCATCGGAATTATTGAGGAAATATCGGAAAAAGGCTTAACGAAATATGGCAAACCGGTTGGTTTGATTGGTTGTTTAGTACCTACTACTAATCCTTGCCTAACCCCAGCGGGACAGGCAATTTTTGCTATTAAAGCTAGAGATGTCATGATTTTTTCTCCACATCCTAGGGCAAAAGAAGTTACAAATAAAACCGTTGAAATTATGAGACAGGCTTTAGTAAAAGAAGGTGCTCCGGCTGATATTTTTCAATGTATTAAAAACCCAAGCATTGAATTGACCGATGAGCTAATGAAAAGGGTGAATCTAGTAATTGCAACAGGTGGGCGTCCTATGGTTAAGGCCGCTTATAGTTCAGGGACGCCAGCTTATGGCTCTGGGGCGGGAAATTCTACAATGATTATTGATGAGACGGCTGACATAAAGGCGGCTGCAGAAAACACTAGAATTAGTAAAACTTCTGATTTTGGTTCAGGTTGTTCTTGTGATGGTAATCTGGTTATTCATTCATCGATTTTTGAAGCTATGGTACAGGCTTTGAAAGATGAGGGCGGCTATCTTGCTAATGTGGAAGAGGCTGAAGCATTGAAGAAGGTAATTTGGGATGAAAAAGGGCACAGATTACCTAATACTGTAGCTATTTCTCCCCAAAAATTGGCAGAAGCTGCTGGGTTTAAAATTGATGATAAATATAAGTTTATCATGGTAATGGGTGATGGTATTGGAAAAGAGCATTTCTTTTCTAGTGAAAAACTAACTACATTATTAGCTCTTTTCAAATATGAAGGTGAATTTGAGAATGCTATTAAAGCTATGAAAGCCATATATGAAGTGGGTGGTAAAGGCCATTCCTGTGGCGTTTATTCCTTTAATGATGAGCATATTAATCGTTTAGCAATAGCAGCACCTGTTTCTAGGATGATGGTTCGTCAACCACAAAATAAAGCTAATGCCGGTTCTAATACTAACGGCATGCCGGCTACGTCATCCATGGGATGCGGAACTTGGGGCGGAAATATTGTTTCTGAAAACATTTGTCTGAAACATTATATGAATACAACTTGGGTTTCTAGACCAATACCTAAGGATATGCCTCCAATGGGAGAGCTTTTCGGAGAGTTTTATGATTCTAAGCTGGATGAATAATATATAATGCCAATTTTTCATAAAGGCTATTAAATTACAGGAAGTGTTCTTTTGTTTAGTCCAGTTGATTTCTATTGACAACATCATTCCATATTGCTATGATTACTAAGTAAAACTATATATTGGAAAGATAATGATGGGGAGTAGTAAAAGTACGGGTTCTGCAGAGAGGATATGCTTGGCTGAAATATATCCGAACAATCGGCTTTGAAGTCGCCCTTGAATTGGCAAGGTGAAGTTAGTAGCTTTGTTCGTGGTGCACGTTACGCATATGAGGTGCCCAAACTTTTTTGTTTGGGAATTTAGGTGGTACCGCGAAAGTTATTTTCGTCCTATATCTGTGCAAACAGATATAGGACGTTATTTTATTTCTAGTTTGCAACTTACACAATATGGAGGAAAAAACAATGACTATTGAGACAAATGAAGAGCATAATATTCCGAAAATTTATGATCCGGCTACCGTAGAAAAAAAATGGTATGCCTATTGGGAGAAAAACAATTATTTCCATGCGGAAGTAGAGAAAAATAAAGAGGCTTTTAGCATTGTTATTCCGCCACCGAATATTACAGGTCAATTGCATATGGGACATGCTTTGGATAACACCTTGCAAGATATACTGATTCGTTGGCATCGTATGATGGGACACAATACTTTGTGGATGCCGGGATATGATCATGCCGGCCTTGCCACGCAAATTAAAGTTGAGGAAGTAATAAAAAAAGAAGAGGGAAAAACTCGTTATGATTTGGGGCGTGAAGAGTTCCTTAAACGTGTTTGGCAATGGAAAGAACAATATGGTGATCGCATTGTTAATCAACTGAAATGCTTGGGCGTGTCCTGTGATTGGGAACGTCAGCGCTTTACTATGGACGAAGGCTGTTCTCAGGCCGTACGAGAAGTTTTTGTGTCTTTGTATGAAAAAGGACTTATTTATCAAGGCAGCCGTATAACTAATTGGTGCGTCAACTGCAATACGGCCTTGTCTGATATTGAGGTTGAACATGCCGATGAAGCTGGTCATTTATGGTATATTCGCTATCCGGTAGTAGAAGAGGAAGGTACCTATCTGACTATAGCTACTACTCGGCCTGAAACAATGTTGGGGGATACGGCAGTTGCAGTTAACCCTGAAGATAAACGCTATGGATACTTAGTAGGAAAAAACCTCCGCTTGCCCTTGACTGATAGAATTATACCTATTATTGCCGATTCATATGTTGATCTGGAATTTGGAACGGGAGCTGTTAAAATAACGCCATCTCATGATCCTAACGATTTTGAAATGGGAATGCGTCATAATTTGGAAAATATCGTGGTTATTGGTATGGATGGAAATATGACGGCTGCTGCAGGTAAATATGCCGGACAAGAACGCTATGAGTGCCGCAAGAATTTAGTTAAAGAATTAACGGACAAAGGATTTTTGGTGAAAATTGAAGATTTAACTCATGCTGTTGGGCATTGTCAACGCTGCCACTGCGTAGTTGAGCCTTTGGTTTCTAAGCAGTGGTTTGTAAAAATGGAGCCGCTAGTAAAGGCTGCTGTTGACTGTGTAGAAGATGGCCGTACTCAATTCGTGCCAGAACGTTTTACGAAGAGTTATACAAATTGGATGGATAATATTCATGACTGGTGTATTTCTCGTCAGATTTGGTGGGGACATCGTATACCGGTATGGTACTGTGATGATTGTGGTGAAGTAACGGCTTCACGTACTGATATTGATAAATGCCCTAAATGTGGTGGGCACGTACATCAAGATGAAGATGCTCTGGATACTTGGTTTAGTTCTGCCTTATGGCCGTTTTCTACCATGGGCTGGCCGGAGAAAACTGAACTTTTAAAACAATTTTACCCCACTAGTGTTCTGGTTACCGGCTATGATATTATTTTCTTTTGGATTGCCAGAATGTTGGTTATGGGAATGGAATTTATGAAGGAAATCCCGTTTCACAAGGTATTTATTCACGGTTTGGTACGGGACAGCCAGGGGCGCAAGATGAGCAAGTCTTTAGGCAATGGTATTGACCCATTGGAGGTTATTGATAAATATGGTGCAGATACCTTGCGTTTCATGTTAATTACAGGTAATACTCCCGGTAACGATATGCGCTTCTATTGGGAACGCGTAGATGCAACTAGAAACTTCGCTAACAAAATTTGGAATGCTTCACGTTTCGCTTTGATGAACTTGGAAGGTTATGACAAGCATGCCGGGCTTGCACCATATACTTTAGCAGACAAATGGATTTTGTCTAGGTTACAGGACACGGTAAAAGATGTTACTAATTTCCTGGAAAATTTTGAGCTGGGAGAGGCCGGGCGTTTAATCTATGAGTTCGTCTGGGGTGAGGTTTGCGACTGGTATATTGAACTTGCAAAACCTCGGTTGTATAATAAAGAAAATGTAGCTGAACGTGCTACCGCCCAACATGTTTTATGTGAGGTCCTTGGGTCTGCTATGAAATTATTGCATCCATATATGCCTTTTATTACTGAAGAAATTTGGCAGTGTCTGCCTCATGAAGGTGATAGCATTATGATTGCACCGTGGCCAAAATATCAAGCGCAGTTGGTGGACTTAGAGGCTGAAAAAGGTATGAGTGCTATTATGGATGTTATTAAGGCTGTTCGTAACATGCGTGCTGAAGTTAATGCGGCTCCCGGAAGAAAAGCTCCTGCTATTTTATTTGTAGAGGAAGGGCTACGCAGTATTATAGAAAATAATAGCTCCTATATTAAGCTATTGGGTACAGTAGATGAATTGACTATTGAAAAGAGTGGGGGGATAAAACCGGAAAATGCTATGGCTGCTGTAGTTAATGGTATTGAGGTTTATTTGCCCTTGAAAGGACTTATTGATGTTGAAAAAGAAAATTCACGCCTAAATAAAGAATTAGACGGCTTAGCTAAAGAGATAAAACGCATTGAAGGAAAATTAAGTAATACAGGATTTTTGGCCAAAGCACCGGCAGAAGTTGTTGCTAAAGAAAAGGCTAAAAGCGAAGAAATTAGTCAAAAGATGCTAGCTATAAAAAAACGTTTGGAGTATCTGAAAACATTATGAACTACAATGAAAGCTTAAAATATTTAGATAGTTTGGGAAAATTTGGCATCCATTTAGGTATGGAGCGTATACAAGCACTATTGGCAGAACTGGGTAATCCTGAAAAAAGGATTAAGACCATTCATGTTACAGGGACAAATGGCAAGGGGTCTGTATCTAGCATGATTGCCAATATTCTTTTACATTCAGGTTTGTCGGTGGGAAAATTTACTTCACCACATCTTGTGCGTTATAATGAACGTATTGAAGTAAATGGTAAAGAAATAGATGACGATACTTTTGCAATGGCTCATACTGCCGTGGCTATGGCTGTGGCAACGGTTATGAAAAAAGGGATAGATCAGCCTACACAGTTTGAAGTGCTTACGGCGGCAGGGTTTCTTATCTTTGCCTTGGAACATGTAGACTATGCTGTCATAGAGGTTGGTCTTGGGGGATTGTGGGATTCGACCAATGTAATAACTCCAGAGGTAGCAGTTATTACCAACGTCAGCTTAGATCATATGGACAGATGTGGTAAAACCGTGGAAGAAATAGCTATGCAGAAAGCAGGTATCATTAAAGAAAAGGTCCCGGTAGTAACGGCGGCTACAGGTGAAGCCTTGGGACCTATAAAGGCAATGAGCGTATTTAAGCAGGCTCCGCTTTATCTTTTCGGCAAAGATTTTACAGGGCAAGAAATAGAAAGTACAATGGCAGGCCAGATTTTTACCCTAAGTGCAGGTAACTATCATTCTAATTACACCGTTAAGCTGCCAGGCGTTCATCAGATTGCGAATACGGCGGTGGCCGTAGTGGCAGCAAAACTTGTATCTAAAAATGATGCTCGTATTACTGAATTGGCTTTGCATGATGGTGTTGCTCATACTAGCTGGCCTGGGCGTTTGGAGCGGATTGGTGTTAATCCTGACGTTATCCTAGACGGTGCTCATAATCCTGCAGGCGCACAAGCCCTAAGAGATGCGCTGGATAAATATTATAATGGTAAATCCATACATTTTGTATTCGGTATGATGGGAGATAAAGCCATGAGTGAAGTGGCCGGAATTCTTTTCAAACCAGGAGATAAGGTATACACAGTTTTAGCAGATAAAGGGCCAAGAGCTGCATCAGCAGCACAGTTAGCGAAAATAGTAGGCGAGCAGGCTGTTGCATATGAGAAGTTAACTGAAGCATATGATGATGCCTTAGCGGCAGCGGAAAATTCAGGCATTGTCTGCGTATGTGGCTCGCTCTATTTGATTGGAACTTTTAAAGCGACAGTTCAGAAAGGGTAAACCTATGAATATTGCCGGATGTAAACTTAAAGCCATGGATTTAGAGCAAGTGGTATATATGTTATTAGTGTTGCTCGTTTTTGTAATACCACTTTCTTCTTTGGCGGCTAGCTGGGTTTTTGTAGTAACTTTTGTTTGTGCCATGGTAGATTGTTATAAAAGAAGGGGAGAAAAAAAGGACAATGTAATTCCCCCAAAAATAAAATATTGCTTATGGGGGCTGTTTGTTTTAAGCGCTGTAAGCGTACTGTGGTCAGGGAATGTTTTTGCTTCTGCCTTCAACTTTGCATGGGTGGTGGGGCAAGAAGCAGGTGGATTTTGGCTAATGTTACGTTATGGAGCGAAGAGACATAGGCCTCTTTTTTTAATGAAAGTATTCATGATTTCGGCAGGACTGGTGGCAGTATATGGTATTTGGCAGTATTGTTATGGTTCTTCGGTACAAAGCCCTGAGTGGTCAGATAAAGAAGTTTTTCCTGAGCTAAAGCGTAGAGCGTTTTCGACTTTAGCCAATCCCAATATTTTAGGGAGTTTTTTGGTTTTAACGGTAGCATATTGTGCGGGTATTTTTGCGCCGCTTAGAGGCGGAAAGACAAGAGCGGTTTTGCTTATTATTTTTACTTTAAGCTGCATCTGTTTGCTGTTTACTTTTTCTCGTGGTAATTGGATTGCTCTTTTCTTTGTACTTTTTGTTTTTGCAGCCTTTTTTTATCATAAGGCATTCCTTCCTTTTATCGGCGGGGGGCTCATGGTGTTGTATTTAGGATGGGGACTATTGGCAAATCGGATATTGTCGATTTTTGCCACTGAAGATACCTCTGTGGCCTTACGTTTTGCCTATATAGAAGGGACGCTTGCCATGATTCGTGAACAGCCGTGGGGTGTAGGTTGGTATGGCTATCAATTTGCTTTTCCTGACTATGATTTCTATCTTATGGACCCTACAGTAATTATGTACCATTGTCATAATTTGTATTTAAATATTGCAGCTGAGCTGGGGGTTCTTGGCTTAATTTTATTTTTGTATTTAATTTGGAGTTTTTTCAGTTTGGCTTCTCATATTAGAAAAGAATCTCACATTCCTTGGGTGCAAGGAATTGCGTGCGGCTATATTGCATCATTGGTAGGTATACTTATAGGAGGATTAACTGATTACACATTGTTTAATATTCAATTGGGAATGTTATTTTGGATGAGTAATGCTCTTATTTTAAATCTGGGTCACTTAGATATGGATTTAACCAACTAGAATTTTCTTTACTGTTTAGAGTAATAAATGTACAATTATTACTATAAAGCGCGTAATTTTTATGTATGCATACTACAAGTCGGGAGGACAATATGCTAAAGCTTAGTGAAGTACAAAAAGCTCTTAATGCGCGAATCATTGAAGGACAAGATAAAATGGATAGACAAGCAGAATCTGCCTTTGGAGCAGATTTGATGAGTGATGTTTTGGCTTTTACCAGAAAAAAGACCCTGCTTCTTACAGGCCTTACTAATGTGCAGGTAATTCGTACTGCTGATGTTAGTGAACTGAGCGCTATTGTTTTTGTGCGGGGAAAAGTTCCCGGAGCAGAAATAGTAGAAGTTGCTAAAGAGTGCGACATACCATTGCTTCTAACGGATTACACTATGTTTGAAGCTTGCGGTATTTTGTACAAATTAGGATTGCCTGCTTGCCAAGTCAAGGGAACAAGGAATGAGTGAAACCCTATGAAATTAATATACGAAGTACCAGGTAACGATTTTGACAGAGCCGGTGAGGCCTCGGCTCGTGTAAAAAAAGCCCTGCAGCGTTTGGGAGTACCCGCAGATGTAGTTCGCAGAGTCGCAATAGGGACTTATGAAGGCGAAATGAATGCTCTTATTCATGCCGGTGGGGGCACGGTGCAAGCTGATATTAATACTGAGAACACTATTATTACTGTCAAAGACGCCGGCCCCGGTATTCCCGACGTAAAGCAAGCTATGCAGGAAGGATTTTCCACAGCTCCTGATTATGTGCGTGCATTAGGTTTTGGTGCAGGGATGGGGTTACCAAATATGATGAAATGTTCAGATAATTTTGCTATAGATACAGCAATCAATAAAGGAACTAAGATCACTATGTGTTTTGAACATAAGCATAGTTAATTGGCGGAAGGCTGGGTGATTAAGGAGTGTATGAGAGTTATTTGCATTCCGTTCATGTTATAAGAGAAGCATGCAACGGTTGTGTTGCCTGCGTAAAATATTGCCCTACTGAAGCCATTCGTGTGCGTAATGGTAAGGCTGAAATTATTGCCACTCGTTGCATAGATTGCGGCGAGTGTATTCGACGTTGCCCTACTCACGCTATGAGCGCTGCTGTCGATACTTTGGAGGCAACACAAAAATATACCTATAATGTAGCTTTGGCTGCTCCGTCACTTTATGCACAGTTCCCGGCCAGTGTGAAACGTGAAGTAATTTGGCAGGGATTGAAAATATTGGGGTTTGATGAAATTTTTGACTTGTCAGCAGCGGGCGATTACATTTCCCAAGAGATAGAAAAATATGTAAAAGGTTATGTCGGTGGTAGAAAACCAATAATTTCTTCAGCATGTCCGGCAGTATTACGTTTAATTCAGGTGAAATTCCCGGAGCTTATACCCCAGGTAATACCGATTCTTTCTCCAGGGGAAGCTGCAGCTATTTATGTAAAAAAAAGGTTGTGTTCTAAACATAATCTGTCGGAGAAGCAGGTTGGAGTTTGGTTTATCACGCCATGTCCTGCCAAAGGAGTAAATATAAGGCAATCCGTGGATGTTAAACATACTGAGTTGGCAGGCTCAATTAGCGAGGCTAGTATTTATGGTGAATTAATCCGCATTATACACGATGCTATTCCAGATGAAAATTTGCAACAAACAATTACTACTGGATCGTCCTACGGAGTTGGCTGGGGCAGTAACGGTGGTGAAATCAGGGCTGCGGGCATAGAAAACGCCATTTCGGTGCAAGGCGTTAGTGATGTGTTTGCCGTTTTAGAAGAAATTTCTATGAACAAAATGAATGATGTAGATTTTGTAGAATTATATAGCTGTGGAGGTGGTTGTGTAGGAGGGCCCTTTGTAGCAGTAAATAGATTCGTGGGAGAAAAAAATTTAAAGCTACGAATTAGAAATCTAAGAAAACAAGAGCCTGTTAAACGCTTGGAGGCAATGAAAGCTTGTATGACATGCACAGGGTTTCCTACATCTGAAGAGTATGTAAAAGTTTTGCAGTCGCGCCCTATGATGCAGTTGGATGAGGATATTAATTTGGCCATGGAAAAACTGGAGAAAATGGATAAGATTTTAAATACTTTGCCGGGCTTAGATTGCGGTGCTTGTGGGGCACCTAATTGTCAATGCTTGGCGGAAGATATAGTCCAAGGCAAGGCTTTTGAAACTGATTGTATCTTTATATTAAGAGCCAGAGTTAAAGAATTTGCCAGAGGTATGATAGAGTTGTCAACGCAAATCCCGCTGACAGGAAAAGCGGACGAGGCAAAGGAGGACTAGTAATATGAAGGTTAGCGAGATTGTGCCACGTTTGAGATTGGTAAATGTTACACATAAAGGTAATTTAGAGGTAGAAATTAAGGGAGGGTACACATCGGATTTGCTTAGTAACGTTATGGGGCAGGCAAAAGCGGGTATGATTTGGGTAACTATGCAGGGACATCATAATGTTGTAGCCGTGGCTTCCTTACTTGAGCTATCTGCAGTTATTATCACCGGTGGTACAAAGATAGAGGAGGAGACAATTGCTAAAGCAGATGAAAATGAAGTGACAGTTTTTAGTACGACGATGTCAAGCTATGAAGTTACCGGAAGACTTTATGCTTTGGGCATTATTAACCAGCAATGAAAAGATTTATCGGTGATTTTCACGTGCATACGCTTTTGTCTCCCTGCGCAGAGGTGGAAATGACTCCTAACCATATTGTGTTACGTGCCGCTCAAAATGGAATTAGTATTTTAGCTATTACCGATCATAATGCTTCCGGCAATGTTCTTGCTGCTCTTGAAGCTGGTCGTAAATATGGCGTTAATGTCTTTCCGGGGATGGAAGTAGAGAGCCTAGAAGAAGCTCATATTGTGACGATTTTCAATACATGGGAACAATTAGCGGCATGGCAGAAGATAGTAGATGACTCGCGCAGAGATTTACCGCCTAACAATGCAAAGAAGTTTGGTGGGCAGTTTGTAGTAGATGCTTATGATAATTTTGTTTGCGAAGAAAAGAAAATGCTTTTAGGCGCATGTCAGCTGACGGCGGCAGAAGTGATTAGTAAGAGTAGGTATTTGGGAGCGTTGGTGTTTGCCGCTCATATTGATAGACCTTCTTACAGCCTTTTAGGACAATTGGGGTTTATAGGTGAGGAGTTGGCTTTAGACGCAGTGGAAATTTCAAGATGTAATGTATCGGAGCTTAAAACCAATAAATTAAGACCTCTTATTGGTTCTTTGCCATATATGACTAATTCCGATGGACATAATATTTCGGATTTTATTCAAGGACCCAAGAATCTTTTAGAGATTAAAGAACCTTCAGTTGAAGAAATTAGATTGGCTTTAAAAGGAGAAAAGGGTCGCAAATTTAGACCTGGGTATTTTATAAGTCTTAACCGTTAAATATGTTACGCTCAAATTCAATAAGTATACACTATACTTTGAATTTTAACATAAATAGTATTGATTTTTATAGCTTCTTTTTGTTATATTAGTAAAGTATTGTGAATTTTCAGTGAGGAAGGAAGAGAACAATGAACATGGAAACGAAATGTTGCTGTGGCGGTGAAAATAAAGAAAAGGCTAAAATTGATGAAATACTTGCTAAATATGAAGGAACCAAGGGGTTTCTTATTCCTGTTTTACAAGAGGTCCAACATTTATATAATTATTTGCCTAAAGAAGCTTTGGAGTACGTGGCGCAAGAAACCAAAACACCTATTAGCTCCATCTACGGGGTGGTAACTTTTTACTCCCAATTCCATCTAAATCCACGTGGCCGCAATATTATACGAGTTTGTCAGGGAACGGCGTGTCATGTGCGGGGAGGAAAATTAATTTTGGAAGAGGTTGAAAAAGAATTGGGCGTTAAAGCAGGCCATACCACGGAAGATTTACGTTTTACTGTAGAAACAGTAGCGTGTATTGGTGCCTGTGGGTTGGCTCCGGTTATGCAGATTAATGAAGATACACATGGTCGCTTGACCCCGGAAAAGATTGCTTTGATTTTGGCAAAGTACAACTGATATGAAAGAAATATCTCTCCATATGTTAGATTTAATGCAAAACTCTATTGAAGCAGGAGCAAATTGGATATTGCTGGAAGTTAATGAGGACGAGGATGGTTTCTTCACTTTCAGTATTACCGATAATGGTCGAGGTATGAGTGAAGATATGCTTAAAAAAATTCGTGACCCTTTTGTTACTACTAGATTAACGCGTAATATAGGGTTGGGGATTCCCTTTGTTGATATGACTACGGCCCAAAGCGGTGGGCGTCTTGTTATTAAATCTAAACTTGGTGAAGGGACTTTCCTTAAGGCTACTTATCTTAGAAATCATTTAGATCGGCCGCCTTTAGGTGATATCGTTAACACGGTCAAGGTTTTTTTGGTAGGAAACCCAGGGCTGCATTTCGTTATGCATTACAAGGTCAGACAGGCAGAATTTATTTTTGATTCTCAGGCGGTGATGCAGCTTTTAGGAGGACATATAGATTTTGGTTATCCGGAAATATATTCATGGTTAGACGCATATTTAAAACAAGAAATAGATAAAGTCAGAGAGGCAGGCGGTTTGAAATGAAATCATTGGAGGATTTAAAGGCATTACGCGAAAAATTGCAGTCTGATATTAGAGTAAGAGAAAATGATGGTACGAAAATTATTATAGGTATGGGAACTTGTGGTATTGCGGCGGGAGCACGCGAAGTGATGGCTGCTATTTTAGATGAACTGGCAGTGCGCAAACTAAAAAATGTGCAGGTTCAGCAAACCGGATGTATTGGCATGTGTGAGAAAGAGGTTTTAGTAGATGTTGTTCGTCCCGGTGAACCTAGGATAACTTATGGCAATGTTAAACCTGTTGATGTGAAGAGAATAATTGCCGATCACGTTATTAATGGTCGTATTATAGAAGATTTGGTAGTAGGAAAAATGGATGATGGAAAAATATAATTCTCTGTGGGTTTAACAAAATTTTTTACTGGGGGTAAAAAAATGCAACATATCAGAGCGCATGTTTTAGTTTGTGGTGGCACAGGGTGTAAATCTGCCGGTTCAGGAAATGTTATCGAAAACTTTAAGACAGAAATAGATAAAAAGGGTCTAAGTGAAGAAGTCATGGTGGTGGAGACCGGATGCCATGGGTTTTGTGAGCATGGACCATTAGTTATTATTTATCCGGAAGGGACTTTTTATTGTCAGGTTACGCCTGAAGATGTTCCCGAAATTGTGGAAACTCACTTATACAAAGGGCGTATTGTGGAGAGGCTTTTGTATCATGAACCATTGAGTTTAGAAGCCATTCCCAGTTACAAAGACATAGAGTTTTATAAAAAACAAGAACGCAGAGTTTTAGCTAATTGTGGACGCATTAATCCTGAGGCTATTGAAGAATATATTGCGCTAGGAGGCTACGAGGGATTGGCCAAAGCTTTGACGACCATGACTACTGAAGAAGTTGTTGAAGAGGTGAAAAAATCAGGGCTACGTGGTCGAGGTGGTGCAGGATTTCCTACCGGACTAAAATGGAGCTTTGCCAAAGCTTCAGTAAATGCCAAAAAGTATTTAATCTGTAATGCTGATGAGGGAGATCCAGGAGCTTTTATGGACCGCAGTGTTTTAGAGGGAGATCCTCATAAAGTCCTTGAGGGGATGGCGATTGCGGCATATGCTATAGGCTCTGATGAAGGCTATATTTACGTTCGTGCTGAGTATCCCTTGGCCATTAAACGCTTGCGCGTAGCTATTGCCCAAGCAGAGAAAATGGGCTTTTTGGGTAATAATATTTTTGGTACAAATTTTAGCTTTAATCTGCATATTAAGGAAGGTGCCGGTGCTTTTGTGTGTGGAGAAGAAACGGCACTTATGGCATCCATAGAGGGCAGACGCGGTATGCCGAGAACTCGGCCCCCTTTTCCTGCGGTGGCTGGGTTATGGGGAAAGCCTACAAACATTAATAACGTCGAAACTTTTGCCAATGTCCCTTTAATTTTACAAAAAGGTGCTGATTGGTACTGCACTTGTGGTACCGAAAAGTCTAAAGGTACTAAGGTTTTTGCTTTGACAGGTAAAATTAATAATACTGGGTTAGCAGAAGTTCCCATGGGTATTACTATGCGCGAGATAATCTATGATATCGGTGGCGGTATAACTAATGGAAAGAAATTCAAAGCAGTACAAATCGGAGGACCTTCAGGAGGCTGTTTGCCGGAGTCTATGCTTGATTTACCGGTTGATTATGATTCTTTAATTTCCGCAGGCGCAATGATGGGTTCCGGTGGTTTAGTAGTTATGGACGAAGACACCTGCATGGTAGATGTGGCAAGATTCTTTCTGAACTTTACCCAATCTGAATCTTGCGGTAAATGTACTCCCTGCCGTGAAGGTACTAAACGTATGTTAGAGATTTTAACTCGCATTACAGAAGGCTGCGGCCGCGATGGTGATATTGAACTTTTGGAAGATATGGCAGGGAAAATTAAAGATAGCGCATTATGCGGTTTAGGTCAAACCGCACCTAATCCTGTGTTAAGTACTTTAAAATATTTCCGTCATGAATATGAAGCTCACATATATGAAAAACGTTGTCCGGCTCATGCTTGCGGAAAATTAGCCGGATATACAATTACTGATGCTTGCAGAGGGTGCGGTATTTGTGCTAAGTCCTGCCCTGTACAGGCTATAACCGGTAAACCCAAAAGCAAATATGTTATTGACCCGGTAGTTTGTATTAAATGTGGAGCCTGTATGACGGCCTGTCCGTTTAAGGCTATTGCGAAAGGATAAGGTGGCAGAAAAATGGATAAAGTTACTTTAACGATTAATGGCATAAGTGTTACTACCGATAAAAACTCATCTGTTTTGACTGCGGCCAGAGAAGCTGGGATCTATATACCAACCTTGTGTTATCATCCTGATTTGCATGCGGAGGGGGCTTGCCGTTTATGCTTGGTAGAAGCATCAGGGGCTAGAACTTTAGTTGCGTCTTGTGTTTATCCGGTATCTGAAGGTCTGGTTGTCAAAACTAATACCGCAAGGGTGCGTGCTGCTAGAAAATTGGTTGTGGAGTTATTGCTGGCAAACCATCCTAAAGATTGTTTATCGTGCCAAAAGAGCATGGATTGCGAGCTGCAAAAGATTGCGGCTGATTTAGGGGTGCGCACTGTCAGGTTTATCGGCGGAGAAATGAAGGCTCATACGATAGATGACACTAATCCGTCGTTAGTAAGAGACCAAGAAAAATGTATTTTGTGTGGACGTTGTATAAGTGTCTGCTCAGACGTGCAGGGTATGGATGTTTATAGTTTTGCCGGGCGCGGGTTTCATACCATGGTTTCTACCGCCTTTGAACAAGGCTTGGAGAAAATTTCTTGTTCCTATTGCGGACAATGTGCTAATGTTTGTCCCACAGGGGCTATTGTTGAAAAAGATGATACGGCAAAAGTTTGGGCGGCTCTTTCTGATAGCTCGAAACACGTGGTGGTGCAAACCGCACCATCGGTGCGCGTTGCTTTGGGTGAAGAATTGGATTTACCGGCGGGCTCCGTGGTTACGGGTAAAATGGTTGCTGCCTTACGGCAATTAGGGTTTGCGAAAGTTTTTGATACTAATTTTTCTGCTGATTTAACGATTATGGAAGAGGGACATGAATTCATCAGCCGGTTGACTAATAACGGAGTTTTACCAATGATTACCTCATGTAGTCCTGGGTGGGTAAATATGCTGGAACAAAAGTATCCTGACTTATTACCACACTTGTCCACGGCTAAATCACCTCAAGCAATGTTTGGGGCAGTGGTAAAAACTTATTATGCGCAAAAGGCAGGAATAGATCCCAAAGATATTGTTTCTGTGTCGGTTATGCCATGTACTGCCAAAAAAGCCGAGGCTGTTAGGCCGGAGTTGTGCGACTCGGGTTTTCAAGATGTGGATATTGTTATTACCACCAGAGAGCTTGGCCGTATGATAAGGGAAGCAGGTATTGATTTTCAGAAAATAGCGGAAGAACCTTATGATTCTCCTTTAGGTGAAGGTACAGGGGCGGCTGTTATATTTGGTACAACTGGGGGAGTTATGGAAGCCGCGTTACGTACTGTTGCTGAGGTTGTTACAAAAAAAACATTGCCCAAAATAGAATTTGAGGAAGTACGTGGCTTAGAGTCTGTAAGAGAAGCCAACATACCGGTTGGCGATTTAACGGTTAAAATTGCTATGGTACATACGTTGAAGGCAGCCCGTGCTATGATGGACAAGGTACGAGCAGGTACTGCGGATTATCATTTTATTGAAGTTATGGCTTGTCCTGGAGGTTGTATTGGCGGCGGCGGGCAGCCGGTACCTGTTAATTGGGACATTCGTAAAAAAAGACGGGCCGCATTGCTCGAATGTGATGAAGCAAGCATGATTCGCAAGTCTCATGAAAATCCGGAAATAATTACAATATATAAAGAATTTTTAGGGGAACCTTTAGGAGAAAAAGCGCATAAACTGTTACACACCCACTACTATCCACAGTATAGAAAATAGTTAAACGGTCTAAGTCTATTTACAA
>Ga0183100_1000632_pt1 | contig 24508 bp, 23 predicted proteins | sample Biomet2_FD_127789 | JGI IMG/M metagenome (GOLD analysis project Ga0183100, IMG submission 127789) | Microbial communities from bioreactor (seeded with anoxic lake sediment) at LBNL, California, USA - Biofuel metagenome 2 | ecosystem: Engineered > Bioreactor > Anaerobic > Unclassified ...
CCCCCTCCGCCTGTGTGCTGGCCAGGCCGGCCGACGAAGCCGCCGCCGTGCGCATGCTCTCCATGCTCTCCGGCCGCGCGCACCAGGTCATCACCGGCTGCTGCCTGGCCCTGCCGGACAACGCCGAGCCCGCCTGCTTCGCCGTCACCACCAACGTGGCCATGCGCGCCAGCGCCCCCGCTGAACTGGCCGCCTACGCCGCCACAGGCGAGTGCGCGGACAAGGCCGGGGCCTACGCCATACAGGGCCTGGGCGCGTTCCTCATCGAACGCGTGGACGGCTCGTACACCAACGTCGTGGGCCTGCCGGTGACGCAGTGCGCGGACATGCTCCTCGCCAGCGGCGTCATCGCCGTGCGCGGAGGGAGATGACCATGAGCGACTACTTCGCGGGTCTTGCGGCCCAGTGGGATGAGAACCCGGCGCGCGCGGCCGCGGGCCTGGCCTTCTACGCGGAAGTGCTGCGCGAATGCCCGGAGCTTGCGGGCAAAACGGCCCTGGAATTCGGCTGCGGCACGGGCTCACTCGGGCTGCGGCTGGCGCAGGCGCACGGCGCGCATGTCGTCTTCGTGGACACCTCGCCCGCCATGCTCGCGGTGCTGCGCGGCAAACTGGCCGCCCAAGGGCTGACAGGCGCGCAGGCCGATGCGCTGGTCCACGAGGGCGCGCTGACCGCCCTGCCCGAGCGGATAGCCTCCGCGGGGTCTTTGGATGTGGTGCTGTGCGGCATGGCCCTGCATCATGTGGACGACGCGCCCGGAGCGTTGCGCGACTTCCGGCGGCTGCTGAGGCCCGGCGGACTGGCGCTCATCGGTGAGCTGGAGGCGGAGGACGGCAGCTTCCACGGCGACCGCCCCGCCCCGCACAACGGCTTTGCCCCGGCCGATCTTGCGGCGGAGCTGAAACGCGCGGGCTTCGACACACGCCCGCCGCGCGGGTTCCACACGGTGACCAAGCCCGCTGCGGACGGCCCCCCGCGCGAGTACCCCATGTTTTTCCTGGCTGCACAGGCCGTGTAGCCTTGCCCGGCGCGCACGGCGAGGGGGCGTCGAAACCGGCCCAATCGACCCGATCGACGGGACCGGCCAGAGCAAGCAACTCGGCCGGCTCGGTGGGAGCAATGCACGCAAACGAACCGACAGGAGCGCCGGGGGCCTACACGGCCCTGCTCGCCTTCATCGAAGGCTCCGGCGCGGCCTGCTCCATTCTGAACCACGCGCCCGCGCGCACCATCGACGACGCGCGGGAAAAACTCGACTTCGACATCACGCGCATCATCAAGACCATCGCCTTCGCCCTGCGCGACAAAACCCTTGTGCTGGCGGCCCTGCGCGGCACGCGCCGCGTGGACTACGCCAAACTGGCCGCCCTCGCCGGAGTGAACCGGCGGGACATCTCCGCCCTTTCGCCCGCGGAGGTGGAGGCGCGTCTTGGCGTCGCGCCGGGCGGGGTGTCGCCCGTGCTGCCCAAAGCCCTAGGCCTGGCGGGCGTACTGGTGTTCATGGACGCGGACGCGCTTTCCATCGCGCCCACGGCCTACTGCGGCCTGGGGCGGCCGGACCGGACCCTTGAGATGGCCCCGCAAGGGCTGACAACCCTTTGCGGCGCGCGGACGGGCGATTTCTCCAAGGGATGACGGAAAACGCAACGGGGAAAACGGGGCGACTCGGACAGATTTCTTCAGATGGACCCATTCGGGCGTGCCCATTCGGGCCCAGCCCATTCGGGCGTGCCCATTCAGGCCGAGCCCATTCGGGCACTCAATCGGGCGAGCTAATCCTGGCGCGGCATCTCGCGGCGCACGGCGATGTTCAGCCCCTTCTGGCGCAGGCGCTCGGCCACGCGGCTGGCGCGCTCCAGCGTGGGCAGCGTGGCCAGCACCAGTTGCGCCCGGCCGGTTTCGTCCCACACCCAGATGTTTTCCGGCACCAGCGCCCCGGCCTTGCGCACGGCCTCCAGCAAATCCTCGCGGGCGGCCTCGCGCGCGGCGAAGTCCACGGGGTCCAGCAGGCGGCCCTGGGCCAGCACCCACCAGCCAAGACCGGCCATGTCCGCCGGGTCCCACCCGTCTTCCCCGCCTTGCAAATTCCTCAAACCCTGGCCGGGGTCCGCGCCCTTGGCGCCCTTGGCGCGATTGGCACGATTGTTGACCCGCGCGGCGGCGATTTCCGCAACAAGGTCTGTGGCCTGCGCCGCGTTAAGTCCATGCGCGGCCGATGCGGCCGCCACGCTGCGCACCAGCTGGGCCATGCGCTGAATGCGCCGGGCGATGTCCGCGGCGGTGCGCCAGCCGCCGGGAGGACCGCCCTCCGCGCCGGAGCCCGCGCCGCTCATGCCGCGCCGCTCCCGGCCAGCGGGCTTGCCGGACGCACGGGCATGCGCCGCTGCGGCACCGCCAGGGAGATGACGAAGCCCACGCAGGCCACGCCGATGATGGTGGCCCCGCAGGTGAGGTCGAGCGCGTAGGAGAGATACAGGCCCACCGTGCAGAACACGGCGCTGAACAGCCCGGCCAGCAGCATCATGCCGCGCAGGGAGCGCGCGCGGCGCTCGGCCATGAAGGGCGGAATGGTCAGCAGCGCGATGACCAGAATGAGCCCCACCACGCGAATGACCATGACCACGCACAGCGCCGTCATGCCCATGAGCAGGAAGTGCAGAAAGCGCACCGGCACCCCGCGCGAACGGGCGAACTCCGCATCGAAGCTCATGGCGAACAGCCCGCGCGAGAACAGCGCCACCAAAAGCAGCACCGCGCCGGAAAGCCCGGCCATGAGCCACAGGTCGGAATCGGGCACGGCGAGAATGCTGCCGAAAAGATAGCTCATGAGGTCGGAGTTGTAGCCAGGCGTCAGGTCGAGCAAAATGATGCCCAGCGCCATTCCCGCCGCCCACAGCACGCCGATGACCGTGTCCGCCCGCTCCCTGGAGAAGAGCGTCACCCAGGCCATGGCCATGGCCGCCAGGGTGGAGAAGCCCGCCGTGACCGGCAGCACCGGCAGGCCCGTGTAAAAGGCGAGACCCACCCCGCCGTAAGAGGCGTGGGCGACACCGCCCGCCAGAAACACCACGCGGTTCACCACCACCAGCGAGCCGATGACGCCGCAGATGAGACTGGCCAACAGCCCCGCGTACAGCGCGTTGCGGAAAAAATCATACGTCAGGGCCTCAAGCATTGGGCTCGCCTCCATCGTTTGGGCCGTCATGCCCGCGCGCCCCGCCGTGGGCGTGCCTGCCGCCGCAGCAGTCGGGGTTCTCATGGTCGAGCACCACGCGATGGGGCACCGCGCCATGGGCCAGCAGCTCCACCGGACACCCGGCTATCAGGTCCGCGCCGGTGGCCTGGGCGAAAATAAGCGGAGTGAGCCGGCTGTCCGCGTGGTGGTGCAGGGTGCGGTTCACGCAGGCGATGGATTTGACGCAGCCGTCCACGGTGGACATGTCGTGGCTCACCATGACGATGGTCATGTCGCGGTTGAGCTCGGCCAAAAGCGTCATGAACTCCTGCCGGCTGCGGCCGTCCACGCTGGCGGTGGGCTCGTCCAGCAACAGCAGTTCCGGCCCGGAAACTATGGCCCGCGCGATGAACACGCGCTGCCGCTGCCCGCCGGAAAGGTCGGAGAGACGGCGCTCGGCCTGTTCAGCCAGCCCCACACGGGAAAGCGCCATCATGGCCGCCTCGCGCTCGCGGCGGCGCGCCGCCCGGCCGCGCGGCCAGGAAATTCCCGGCCGCACCAGCCCCATAAGCACCGCGCCTAGCACCGTGATGGGGAAATTCGCGGAAACCTCCGTGAACTGCGGTAAAAACCCGATGCGCCCGCCCGCCTGGCCCGGTGCGGCGCCAAGCACGCGCAACTGCCCGCCGCCGGGCTTGAGCAGGCCAAGAATAAGCCGCAGCAGCGTGGACTTGCCGCCGCCGTTGGGCCCGAGCACGGCCAAAAAATCGCCCCGGGGCAGGGTCAAATTCACCTGCTCCAGCACACGCACGCCCCCATAGGCGAACCACAAGTCGGAAATTTCTATGGCCGGGGTATCCAAAAAAACTCGCCTCCCATGAACTCCCGCGCCAAGCACTAGGTGAAGCAGCCAGATGCACGCGGAGTCGTTCTCTGCTGGCAGGACCGTTACATTGTGCACAGAGATAGAGATGATCGCGAACTAGCCAACAGCTTACACCCAGTGAAGAACTCTAAATTTTACTTAGGAAGACACGCAGAATACCCTAAATCATGAAGGTTTGTATAAGCCGTGATAATATCCTCAGGTATTTCGCCTGCAGCGAAATACCCAATTTGTGAATATTTTATAATACGTGCCACTTCACCAACTAATCGACTCAACACAATGTCCAGGTTGTGAATTATGAAACATTCCTTCAACGAGATTTCTGGATATGAAATCCCCCAACAGATATGAGGAGAACATGACGAGGCTGTGTAATATGCACGCCGACATGCATATGATTTATGCAAGAGTTGTACACCGTTTATAAACCCTAAACGGTTTTCGAGAATTAGCATGGACTTTTTGATATTCTCTGATGTATTTTGTGATTCGCACTCTCTGACAATATACTTTTCTGGAACGCCGCATTGGATTAACCTTTGAGCAAAGCGCTCCGCTTCGGTGAGACCGTTATCGCATAACTCCCCATTGGAAGCCCGTCTAACGCCACCGGAGCAGCAGATGGTGCACCCACCACAGCTTACAAACTTGCTGTATGCACAATCCGCCACACGATTATCTTCGCTGCCCAGGACAATTATTGCCGAAAAATCTGAGCATTCCACCCTCAGCGCCAGATACTCCCATATTTTGCTAGCTAACAATAACAACTTTTGTTCTTTTGCATTTCTCAAAACTTTATCCTCATGATATATCAAATCATGGAAGTTTAAAATTATCTAACGGTTCATTTTCTGGTCGAACTATCGAAGAGATATTTTCATGATTCCTTGTTAGTTTACTGTTTATTATATTGCAAACCTCTATAACAACTTTACATGCCTTGCCTTCCTCAAGGCGCTTAAATGTGCCATCCCCCCGCTCTTGAGTTGCCAAAAGAATTCCAGCATATGTAGCTAGTCCATAATTCCCAGAGAACCAATAGAAATGCCTTTTAGACTCTCTCTCAATCGTTCCTACGACAATCCCATAATCCACTTCAACGTCGCCTTTTTCATTTTTATGGCTAGGATACGTTAGATCTCTTTGAATAGTTGGTATTAGCTGGCGATGCTGATCGTCGCCGCTCTGAGCCACGTTAAGAGCAAGGATAACGCTAGATAACTCCTTTGACTTTATACTCATGGCACCACCCAGCAAAATTAGATGTGCCCTTGTGCATTCCTTCCTATTTTGAACAAACTCGTCTTCCGAAAAGACTTTTACAGAATCTCCACAATTCCAATAAGATTCAAAAAAATGTTTCAACTCGTGAATTCCATACACGGTAGCAAGGGAAGTTGGGACGTCTGTATTATCAAGAAACGTCCCCAAATTACCACCATAGACGATCACAATTGAGCGGGATTTCACATCTGGCATTCTCCAGAACTGCTCGACTGTCCCAAGCCGTTGCAGATTCTCCTTCCTTTTTATATCTTCAAGCATTTTATCATAGCCAACAATCGCGAGCATTAACACTGCAGCAATATTGACAGAAAAAGACGAAATTAGAGACAAAACCCAAAGCCGCCCCATACGAGCAGCCCCATACTCTCCCAAATCGGCACCAAGCACAGCAACAACAAGAGCAAAAAGGAACCACAAAAGTGGCTTTTTTTTTGAATACCACATGTATTCACCTCTTAAGGGAAATTTTATTCTCAACCGCAAAGCGGATCAAGTGGAATCAGAGGGGCTCCCCGCGCCTGACGGCAGGCCGCCACGAAGGTCCGCGCCGCGTCGGGGTTGGACGCCAGGTGCGCGTGGAAATATCCCGCCAGCACATTGCCCGCCGCCTGCCCATCCAGCTTTGCGCCCCCGTCCGAGGCCGTGAGCGCGAAGGCCGGAGTCGCGGCGGGCCCATCACTCGGTTCGGCCGTCGAATAGTGGAATTCGTGCCCGCGCAGCAGCGTGCCCGCCGGACCAAAGGGCCCCGGGGCCACGGTGCGCGCCTCGCGGTAGCCCAGGGCCCCGCGCCGCTCGCGCATCCTGGCGCGGCCGGGCAAGGCCCCGCACATGGCCCAGACACGGCCGGAAAGGTCGGTCAGTTCCTCCAGCAGATACATGTACCCGCCGCACTCCGCCCACACCGGCCGCCCCGAGGCGCAAAACGCCCGCACCGCCGCTCGCATGGCCGCATTGGCCGAAAGCTCCGCCGCCGCCAGCTCCGGGTAGCCGCCGGGCAGGTACAGGCCGTGCAGATCCGGGGGCAGGGCCGCAGCGGCCAGCGGGGAAAAAAACACGGGCTCGGCCCCGGCCTCGGCCAGCAGGCGCAGGTTTTCCTCGTAGCGGAAGCAGAAGGCGCGGTCGGCCGCGACGCCCAGGCGAACACCCCCAGCCGGTGCGGAAGGGCTGGCGGTCTCCGGCGGGTCCAGTTCCGGCAGGCCGACTTCCGGCAAACACGCCATCAGGGTGTCCAAATCCAGCCCGGCGGCCACCCAGTCGGCCAGGGCCTCCAGCCGGACCTCCAGGGCCTCGGCATCCTCGGCCGTCACCAGCCCAAGATGCCGCGAGGCGAGGGAGAGAGCCGCCCGGCGGGGCAGGCAGCCCAGCAGCGGCACGCTAAGCAGCGAGGCCAGCTCGGGCCGTGCGGCGAGGGAGGCAAGACTGCGCGGAGCCAACGAGGCGCACGGGGCTGGCGGAATCGGCCGGAACTGCGCGGAGCCAAGGGCTTCTTCCAAAATGGCGGCGTGGCGCGGTCCGGCCGCACGATTGGCGATGACGCCCGCCAGGCGCAGCTCCGGGTCGAAGCGGGCGAAGCCCTGCACAAGCGCGGCGGCGCTGCGCGCCTGGCCCGAGGCGTCGAAGACCAACACCGCGGGCAGGCCCAGCAGCTTGGCCAGATGCGCGGTGGAGCCCGCCTCGCCTGCGCCGCCGCGGCCATCAAAAAGTCCCATGGCCCCCTCGACCACCGCCACGTCCGCACCGCGCGCATGCCTGGCGAAAAGCCCCCGCAAAGAGTCCACGGGCTGCATCCACGTATCGAGGTTGTGGCTGGGCCGCCCAGCCGCCCGCGCGTGCAGGCCGGGGTCGATGAAGTCCGGCCCGGCCTTGAAGGGCTGCACCACAAGGCCCAGGCGAGAGAGCGCCCGCATGAGCCCCAGCGCGACGGAGGTTTTTCCGCAACCGCTGTGGGTGCCGCCCAGCACCAGCGCGCGCGTCACTCCGGCGGCCCCCCGCCGAAGCGGCGGCCGATGTAGGCCAAGAACTGCAAAGCTTCCGGGTGGTTTCCGTTAAGACGAAGGCACTCGGCCAGGTGTTGCGCGGTGGGCCCGGCCTCGCCTTTGCCGAAGGCGGCGCGGGCCATGTTGTAGTGCAGGTTCTCGTCATCCGGCGCAAGCGCCAGGGCGCGGGCGTAGTACAAAAGCGCCTCGTCGTACATGGCGGCCATGCGCAGGCGGATGCCGAACTCGTTGAACAAATGCTTGTGCTCCTCGCTGAAGGCGGCCTCAAGTTTTACAAGGCGCTCGAAGACCTCGTGCGCCTTGTCGTTTTCACCCCGGGCAATGTAGCACAGGCCGATGCCGAAATTGGCGCGGACGTTCTCCTCCTCAATGGCGAGGGCCTTGTTGTACTCGAACTCTGCGGAGTAGTGCGCGCCCTTCTTGAGGAATTTGTCGCCCCGGGCCACGGCCTTCTGCACGGCTTGGTGCTGGGCCACGCAAAACTTGGCGTACTCAAGCGAACGTTGTGGCTCCGGCAAAAACTTTTCCAGCAGCTCCTCACGGCTCAAGTTCTGTTTCTCGCCAAAGACCTCGTTATTCGGCCCCAGTCCCTGCGCCTCGATCTCGCCGGCATCATTCTCCTGCACGAAGAAATACGCCAACGCTTCGGTTTTGCGCGCAGTTGTTCCGGTGCCGATGCTCGACACTATTTTTTGGGAAAACACTCCCGCTATGCGCTGGCTCTGAAAGTCGCTGTCCATGGTCCATTCCGTTCCGTTCTGCGCGGAGGTCTCAGCGGTAAGTACCCCATTGCGGGACGCCGGGAAAGAGGCCAGACACTATTCCGTAGCCATACGTAGTTCATGAATGGATCAACTAAGCGCCACTAGACTTCTTGCGTTGCAAATACTCAACAAACTGCCGGGCCTGTTCGTGGTTGGCATTCAGCTTGAGGCACGCGACCAAGTGGCGCGCCGCTTCCTTCCGATCGCCCTTGTCCAGGGAGGCCCGGGCCATGTTGTAATGCAGATTCTCGTCGGAGGGTGAAAGCTCCAGCGCGCGTCGATAGTAGTCCAGGGCCTCGTCGTGCATGCCCGCCTTGCGCAGGCTTATGCCGAACTCGTTGAAAAGATGCTTGTGCTCGTCCTCGAAGGCGGCATCAAGCTGCACCAAGCGTTCGAACACCTCGGCCGCCTTTTCCCGCTCGCCGCGGTCGATGTAGCACAGACCGATGCCGAAATTGGCGCGCACGTTGCCCATGTCGAGCTGGAGGGCTTTCTTGTACTCGAACTCGGCGGTGAAGCTTTCGCCGCGCTTGCGGAACTTGTCGCCCCGGGCCACGGCCTTCTGTATCTCCATGTCCTGGGAGGAAAGGGACGCCACGGCGCGCGACAGCGTCTTCTGCGGCTCTGGCAGGTAGTTCTCCAGCAAATCCTCGCGGGAAATCTCCGTCTTGGGGCCAAAGGGCACGTCGTTGGCGGCAAGCGCTTGCACCACAATGGTTCCGTTCTCGCGCTCCTCCACCAGGAAATAGGCGGTAAGCTCGGTTTTGCGGGCCGTGGTGCCCGTGCCGATCTTGGCGATCTTCTTTTGAGAAAACACGCCGCTGATGCGGTCGCGCCCGGTGGACGGCGGATTGGACTGCGAAGGAGAGTCGTTGGTCATGGCGGCCTGCCTTCCCTGGTTGCGCTGCGAGAATGTCCGAGAATACTCCAGTTCCGGCTGGCCGAAAAGGGGCTAATTCCGTCCCGCCCCAGCCCGCGGGCCTGGGAAATCCGGCCAGTGGTCCATGGCGCCAGCGGCCAGCAGAGCCATCGCGGCGGGTTCATCCAGCGGTTTGGCAAAGAGGTACCCCTGGGCGTAGCGGCAGCCCAACTCGTTCAGGAAGATGAGCTGTTCCTCGGTCTCCACGCCCTCTGCCACCACCTTGAGCCCAAGCCCGGCGGCCAGGGTGACGATGGTGCGCACGATGGCCTCGCTGCCTGGATCGCCGCCCTTTTCGGCCAGACCGGAGACGAAGCCCCGGTCGATTTTGATGGCGTCGACATTGAAGCGTTGGATGTAGGAGAGCGACGAGTAGCCGGTGCCAAAGTCGTCGATGCACAAGCCAAGCCCCAGTTCGCGCAGCTTCGCGGCGATATCGCGGGCGCTTTGCACGTTGTCGAACAACACGCTCTCGGTGATTTCAAGCGACAGCGAGGACGGGGCGACGCCGCATTCGCGCATGATCTGCTCCAGTTGCCCCACAAGAAGCGGCGTGCGGAAATGTTTTGCCGATATGTTGATGTTGAGCACCAGATTGTGCGCCGCAGCGCCCACGCCGCCGACCGGAAAGGCCTCCGGCAGAGCTTTGGCGAAGCGGCTTGCGGCGCAGCAGGCCTCGGCGAACACCCATTGGTCCAGAGGATAGATGATGCCTGTCTCCTCCGCGAGGGGGATGAACTCCACGGGCGGGATATCGCGGCCATTGTCGCGCCGCCAGCGCACAAGGGTCTCAAACCCGGACAGACGGCGTTCCCGGATGTCCACAATAGGCTGGAACACCAACGAAAGCCCGCCCCGGCCCACGGCGCTGCGCAGCTCCATCTCCATTTCCATGAGTTCCTGGGCCTGGTGGTGCATGCGCTTGTTGAACACCTTGAAGCGGCCCTTGCCCATGGCCTTGGCGTGGTACATGGCGGTGTCGGCGTCTCGCAGCAGGGCCTCGGGACGCTCATACGCGCCGGTGTGCAGCACAATGCCCACGCTGCCGGAGGTGGTAACCTCCCGACCGGCCAGGGCCATGGGCCGGGATATCTCATCCAGCACGCGGCGCGAAAAGCGTATGGCGTCGCGCGGGGCGGTCAAATCCTCCAAGAGGATGGCGAACTCGTCGCCGCCGAAGCGGGCCACGGTGTCCGTGGTGCGGGCGCAGGCCACAAGGGCGTCGCTCACGTGGCGCAGCAGGCGGTCGCCCACATCGTGGCCAAGGCTGTCGTTGATGATCTTGAAGCGGTCGAGATCGAGATACAGCACCGTGAAGCGGAAGTCCGGGCGGCGGCGGGCGCGCTCCATGGCCATGCGCAGATGGTCGAGGAAAAGCAGACGGTTGGGAAGGCCGGTGAGCGGGTCGTGGAAAGCTTGGTGCACCAGCCGGTTCTCGGCCTCCTTGCGTAGGGTGATGTCTTCGACGAACCCCTCGTAGTGCAGGGTGTTGCCGGTGGAATCCACCACCTTGCGGGCGTTTTCGCAAATCCAGATGACGCGGCCGCTTTTGCGCCGGGCCTGGGATTCAAAGCCCTGCACCTGGCCCTGCTCCTCCATGAGTTCGAGGAAGGCTTCGCGCCGCTCCGGCTCCAGGTAAGGATTCTGGATGGAAAGCGCCGCCACCAGCTCCTCGGGCGAGTCGTACCCGAAGATGCCGGCCATGGCCGGATTGGCAGAAAGGTAGCGTCCCTCGGGCGAGAACTGAAAGATGCCCTCCACGGCGTTCTCGAAAATGCCGCGGAACTTGGCCTCGGCGCGGCGCAGGGCGTCGCCCACCACCTTGCGCTCGGCAACCTCGATCTTAAGCTGGGTGTTGGCGCGGGAAAGTTCGCGGGTGCGCTCGCCCACCATTTGCTCCAAAAGCACGCGCGACTGCTCGCGCTCCAGCTCTAGCTGCTTGGTCGCGGTGATGTCGCGCAGGATGCACACGCTGGCCACCCCGCCCGTAAGCGGCACGGCGGCCACGGTGATCTCGGCGGGGAAATCCTCGCCATCGGCCCGGCGGGCCTGCACCTCGACCAGGCGCGGCTTGGCCCCGGCTTCCGGCGGGGCGGCCACGGCTTGGCAGACGGGGATGCCGAACAGCCCCTCGCATCCCTGCCCCGCATAGTTCTGCTCCGTCAGGCCGAACATGCGCAACAGCGCGGGATTGTGCTGCAAGATGATGCCGCCGCGCGCCACGAGCAGACCATCGGCGATATTGCCGATGATGGCCGAAAGCGAGCCCAGGGCGTCCTCCAGCTCCAGGGTGGCCTCGGCCACGGAGCGTTCCAGCTGCCCCACATGCCCGGCTATGTCGCCCGCCATGCTGCGCATGGACCCGGCCAGCACGCCGATCTCGTCGTCGGAGCGAACATCGCAGGTGGCGGAAAAATCGTGCGCGGCCACGCGCCGGGCATAACGCGCAAGAGAGTCCAACCGGTCGGTGATGCTACGTATGAACAAAAACGCCAGCGTGAAGCACAACCCGAAGGCGATGAGGGTGAGCCCCAGCTGCCGCCATATGGCCCGGGTCATGGCCTGATGTATGGGCGCGGTGTCCATGCCGATGTGCACATAGCCGCCGCGACCGTTCAGCACCGGCTGCACCACGTGGATCACCTCGCGGCCATCGTCCAGGCGCAGGGTGCGGATATCCGGCCCGGCCCCGGCGGACGTGGGCTTGGCGGCAAGCAACTTTTGCACGGCTCCGGGCACCACGGGCACAAAGGTGTGCGCGATGATCGTCCCGTCGGAATCGACAATGAGGATGTAGGAAAGGTCGCCCATCTCCTGGTGCTGATCTATGGCGGCCTGCACGCTGCCCGCGTTGCGCTGGAGCAGCAGTTCGGAGTTGCCGTCGGCTATGCTGCGGGCGATTGCCAGCGCGCGGGACTTGTATTCCTCGCCCAGCATGGCCTTCAGCTCGCGCGCGGCCATATACGAGGTGGAGGCGGCCATAAGACCGAAGGCCGCCACAAGAAACAGCAGCAGGCGCACCAGCAGTTTGGACTTCAAGGCCGCACCGCCGAAAGGCTGGACACGTCCACGAAGCGACCGCTCTTGTATATAGTGAGATATGTGCGTCGCAGACCCTGCCGGTCGCCAGGGCGTAAATCCACGCGCTCGGCCAAGCCAAGGTCCACATCCTTCATGGAGTCAAACACCGTGCGCAACTGTCCGCGCGTGGGCTCGCCGTGCATGCGTTTCACCGCCTCGCCCAGGGCCATGCCCGCCAGGAACCCCTCGAAGCCGACGAAGCTGAGACGCTGCGGGGTGTATTCCTCCGGCGAGAGCTGCGGCGGCAGCCCCACGCGCGAGCGGGTCATGGCCTGGCGATACCGGCGCGCCGCGGGCAGGCGCTCGTCCTCGTAGCTGGGCACCACCTGCGAGAACACGAGGCCGGAGAGATAATCCCGGCCGGTGGCGCGGGTTTGGGCGCGCAGGTAGCGCGCCACGTTGTCGGCATCGGCGAAGGAAAGCACGGCGATGATGCCGGAGTAGCCCGTGGCGCGCAAATCGCGCACAAAGGCCGCGCTGGCGGGAGCCGTGCCGACGGCGACGACGGCGTCGGGCGCGCCGGCAAGGATGATGCCCGCCTCGCGCTCGAATTTTTGGGCGAAGCGCGCCCCGCGGCCATAGGTAGCCTCGGCCACGATGGACAGCCCGCGCGTGGCCAGGGCGCGGCGCACGCCGTCCCAGCCATCGCGGCCGTACACGTCGGACTGGTAGAACACGGCCACCCGTTTGCGCCCGCTGCCGAGGATGGCGTTCACGAGCGTGCGCGTTTCATCCAGGTAGGAGCCGCGCAGGTTGAACACGCGGTCGTCATAGGCGCGTTCGCGCAGCATTTCCGCGCCGGTGAGGGGAAACAGCAGGGTCATGTCGGCGGTGTCGTAGTGACGCAGCAGCGGCAGCACGCGCACCGTGGTGGGCGTGCCCACGTAGCCCAAAAGCGCGAACACGTGCTCCTGCTCCACAAAGGCGATGGTGTTGGCCAGCGCCGTGGCCGGGCCGTAGCCGTCGTCCCGCATGGAAAGCGCCAGCCGCCAGCCGCCGGCCCCGCCGTGGGCGTTGATGTGCGAAAACGCCGCGAGAATGCCGCGCTGATACTCCACGCCCAGCCCCCGCGCCGGGCCGCTGAAGGCAGCGGACATGCCGAACACCAGAGTGCGCGGAGCCTGGGCCGCCCAAGCGGCCGTGCCCGCCGTTGCGGAAAGCAGGCACAAGGCCAGGCACGACGCAAGATAAAGCGCTCTGGTCAGACGCTTTGCCGTGACCGCCGAAGGGCATGGAGCCTGGCGGCGGGTCTGTTGCGGGCCAAATTCAGGCATGCTGCTCCGCCGGGCCGGGCGGAGAGGTCGCCTCCGTCGTGCCCGGTCTTGGCTTCACTTTGCCCTATTCCGAAAAAAAATCAACGCTTCCCTACGGCTGTTGCGTCCCTATGCGTGCCGAACGGTCCGCCATGCCGCGCACCTGCCGACATATGCCCATGAGCAGGTTGAACTCGTTTCTGCGCAGGCGGAAACGCGAAAAAAAGCGCCGCACCGGCATCATCCAATACTCGGCGTTCTGATCCTTCAAAAAGTCGATGGCGGACAGCGCCGCCTGCATGTTCGCAAACAGCGCCTGCCGCTCTTCGAAGGAGGCGTCGCGCTCCGTGGGCGGCCCCTTGGGCTCGAACGGCCTGGTGAGCGCGTACTGATAGCATTCGTACAGTAGAATGAGCGCCGCCTGCGAAAGGTTGAGGGACGTGCATTCCGGGTTGGCGGGAATCATCACCAGCTGGTCGCACAGGCTGGTCTCGTCGTTGGTGAGCCCGCGATCCTCCGGGCCGAAGACGAGGGCCACCTCTCCGCCGTCGCGCAGGCGGGCGCAAATTTCCGGCGCGGCCTTGGCCGGGGTCAACAGCCCCTTGCGCCAGCCGCCGGTGCGCGCCGTGGTGCCCACGGCCAGCGCCGTGCCCGCAAGGGCCTCGGCCAGGGTGTCCACTCTCTGCGCACGCTCCAGCAAATGCCGGGCGTGGGCGGTGGCCAGCGGCGCGGCGCGGTCAATGTCGTAGCCCTGCGGATCAACCAGGATGAGCTGCTCCGCGCCCATGTTGAGCATGGCCCGGGCCACCGAGCCCACATTCTCCGCGTATTTGGGCCGAAACAAAACCACGCGCAGGCTGCGTGTCGGCATCTTGCCTCCCGATGAACTCCCGCCCTTCGCCGGTGCGCCACTTGACGCGCCCAAGGCGGCATTCTAGACTTGAAGTCCGTGCCGGTGTCGGCACAACCCCGGACCCAACCTTTTTACCCACAGGGAGATTCCGCCATGGCGCTGTACACCAAAGAAGAGGCCCTGAAATACCATTCCATGAAACGCAAGGGCAAGCTGGAGGTCATGTCCATCAAGCCCTGCACGAGCCAGAAGCACCTGACCATGGCTTACAGCCCCGGCGTCGCCGAGGCCTGCCGCGCCATCCATGCTGATGTGGAGCAGGTATACGAGTACACGAACAAGGGCAACCTCGTGGCCGTGGTGTCCAACGGCACTGCGGTGCTGGGCCTGGGCAACATCGGCCCAGAGGCCGGCAAACCCGTCATGGAGGGCAAGGGCGTCCTCTTCAAGATCTTCGCCGACATCGACGTTTACGACCTGAACATCCGCGCCAAGGAGCCGGAGCAGGTCATCGAGTTTTGCAAAATGCTCGAGCCCACCTTCGGCGGCATCAACCTCGAAGACATCAAGGCCCCGGAGTGCTTCAAGATCGAGCAGACGCTCATCAAGGAGATGGACATTCCGGTGTTCCACGACGACCAGCACGGCACGGCCATCATCTCCGGCGCCGGGCTCATGAACGCCCTGGACATCAGCGGCAAGAACATCAAGAACATCCGCCTGGTGGTTTCCGGCGCGGGCGCGGCGGCCATCTCCACCAGCCGCTTCTACGAGTCCATGGGCCTGTCCAAAGAGCAGATCTTCATGTTCGACTCCAAGGGCCTGATCCACAAGGGCCGCAGCGGGTTGAACGCCGAGAAGACCTACTACGCCCAGGACAAGGACATGACCCTCGCCCAGGCCATGGACGGCGCGGACGTGTTCCTCGGCCTTTCCACCAAGGACATCCTCTCCCCGGCCATGGTCAAGAGCATGGGCAAGCACCCGGTGATCTTCGCCTGCGCCAACCCCGACCCGGAGATTGAGTACGCCGTGGCCAAGGAGGCCAGAGCCGACCTCATCATGGCCACCGGCCGCTCCGACTATCCCAACCAGATCAACAACGTGCTGGGCTTCCCCTTCATCTTCCGCGGCGCGCTCGACGTGCGCTCCAAGATCATCAACGAGGAGATGAAGATCGCCGCCGCCCGCGCCCTGGCCGCGCTGGCCAAGGAGCCCGTTTCCGACGAGGTCTGCGCGCTCTACGGCGTGAAGAGCCTCACCTACGGCATCGACTACGTGATCCCCAAGGCGCTTGACCCGCGCGTGCTGGAATGGGTTTCTCCGGCCGTGGCCAAGGCCGCCATGGACACCGGCGTGGCCAAGAACAGTCTGGACCTGACCCAGTACAAGAAGGACCTGGCCGCCCGCATGACCGAGTCCAAGCGCCGCACCGCGCTTGTGGTCGACAGCTTCGGCTACGACCTGTAGAGCTCGCGACACGCACTCCCCCCAAGGCCCGGAGGCGACTCCGGGCCTTTTTCATAGCCAATGCAGGTGACCCGCATGCCCTACGAAATTCTTTCCGCCGTCCTCGCAGACGCCCCCGCCATCCTGGCTTTGCAGCGCCTGGCCTACCAGGCCGAGGCCCTGCGCTACAACGACTGGGACCTGCCCCCGCTGACTCAGCCCCTGGAGGCGCTGGAGGCCGAGTTCAAACGCCTGGTCATCCTCAAGGCCATGCCCGCGCAGGCACCGACACACGCCGAGGACGTTCCCGGCGCGCACATCGTCGGCTCCGTGCGCGCGGGCTTGAGCCACGGCGTGTGCCAAATCGGCAGGCTCATCGTCCACCCGGAGCACCAGCGCCAGGGCCTGGGCTCGACGCTGCTCGCGGCCATCGAAAGGCGCTTCCCCGCGGCGGAGAAGTACGCGCTGTTCACCGGCGCGCGCAGCGAGGGCAACCTGCGCCTGTACCTGCGCCAGGGCTACGCGGTTGTGCGCAGCCAGGAAATGAGCCCGGAGCTGACCCTGGTGTTTCTTGAAAAGCCGGGCCCGGCGGCCGGAGCAGTCCCCACACAGGACCACCGCGGCTAGCACCCCGGGCTTGCGCAAGATTCTGCGCCCGTTGCGCAACTTTTGCGCAGCCGACGGCACACCCGCCACGCCGCCCGCGCCATCCGCGCCCACAACCCCGCGCCACATCTGCATCCGTGAAGCTGGCGCGAAGTTTGCTGCAACTTCCGCACGCCACCGCGCGTCTTGACGATTGCGCGGGAAGGCGTATCTTTTGCTACGGATATGGACCGCGCGGACAGGTCCCGATTCACCAAGGCAGTCACGTATGCGGGCGCGCCCGCACAAGGAGGAGTTCCCATGAAACGCATTATCGCATCCCTCGTCCTCGGCGTTTTTCTTTTGAGCGCCGTGGGCTGCGCGGACAAGGCCCAAAGCGGCGCGGGCCTGGGCGCCCTCACCGGCGCGGCCGTCGGCGCGCTCACCGCCAAGAACAAGGTCAGCGGAGCGGCCATCGGCGCTGGCATTGGCGCGCTGCTCGGCTACGCCATCGGCAACGAGATGGACAAGTACGACAAGGAACAGATCAACAAGACCCTTGAAACGCAGCCCTCCGGCAAGCCCATGGCTTGGCGCAACCCGGACAACGGCACGCAGTACGAGGCCACTCCCGGCACGCCCTACAGCGCCAACGACAAGATTTACCGCGACATCACCATCAAGGCCAACATCGATGGCAGCGAGAAGGACGTGAAGGCCAAGGCCTACCGCAACGCGGACGGCACCTGGGTCCTCGTCCAGTAATCCCGCCCCGCGCACAAAACGGCAGGCCCGGCGTCCCCTTTGGACACCGGGCCTTTTCTTTTGCGCCTGCGTTGCGCTTGCGCCGGGCGCCGCCGCGAATGGCTCCAGGGCCCAAGGGCCGTGGCCGAAGAAAAGGGGCATGCGGGCCGTGGCGCAGAACGCGCGCGGGACACGTGGTGGACGAGTAATGGACGAGTAATGGATGAGTGAACGGACGAGTGGGCGGATGAGTGGACTGGAGCGCAACGCCGGGGCGTTCGGGATTCCCTAGCCCCCCGAGAGTTTCCCGCCCGACTTTGCGCGCGGCCTCGCGGCGGCAACATCACGCAAGATTGTGCAGCAATTCCTCCAGCCCCGCCACAAGGGCCTCGCGCCGGGACGCATCCATGCCGCCCCAGGTGCGGGTCAAAAGCGCGCGCGACACGGCGTCGAAATCCGTGCGCAGCGCCTCGCCCTTGCGCGTCAGCGCCACCAGAGTCACGCGGCTGTCCTGGGCGTCGCGCCGGGTGCTCACGTAGCCCGCGGCCTTGAGCTTGCGCACCAGCGCCGTGACCGTGTTTTTGCGCCGCCCGATGGTTTCGGCCAGGGAGCTCATGGGCTGCGCCCCCAGCGCATACAGTGCCGCGAGAATGGCCCCGTGCGAGGGGACGAGTCCCGGGTGGTTCAGCCGTGCCAGCTCCGCTGCGATGCACTCGTTGGCGCGGCCGCGCAGGCGGGAAATGAGGTCGATGACGCGTTCGGTTCGCATGGCCGGATAATGGTTCTACATGGAACGAGAGTCAAGCCGGGCCGCACGGAAATGGCCGCGCCGCCTTTCGCCAGGGTCTGGATTGCGCAAAAAAGGCCGGGTCCCCTGTGGAGACCCGGCCTTGAAGTGATCCAGATGCGCGGACGCCTCAAAAACTAGAAGCGGCCCTCGCCGGCTTTGCCGCCGCCCTCGGTGCCCGCGGGGTGCGCGGTTTCGATGGGGCCCGGCTGCACCTGCTGGCGAACTTCCGGGGCGGCCACGGCCTTGTGCGCGCCCTGGCCCGTGGCGTTGGCCGACCCGGAAGTACCCGCGGAAGCGGCGCTACCGGCGGGGATGGGGGGAATCACTGTGCGGTGCACCTCGGTGCTGGAGGCAGGCACCTTGCGCTCGTCGATGACGCCGACGCCCACGGCGCGGTCGCCCTTGGTGGCGGAGTGACGCGACTTGCGGCCGGACTTTCCGCCCTTGTCGACCTTCTCAACCGTATCGGTCCGGCCGGAGGTCTGCTCGGCCTTATTGGTCTTATGGCCCTTCTTCTCGACCACGATCTCCTCGCCGCGGTCTTGTGCCTGCTTGGACTTGCGGCTTTTCCTGTCCGCCTTCTCCGACTTCGCGGACTTGGCGGCCCCTTCGTCCATGGCTTCGTCGGACTTTTTGGAACGCTTGGACTTCTTGCCGGACTTCTCGACCTTGTCGCGCGACTCGATCTTTTCAGGCTTTTCGGACTTTTCAGCCTTCTCGACCTTCTCGGACTTGGACGACTTGCCGGACTTTCCAGATTTCCCAGACTTCTCCGCTTTTTCAGACTTTTCGGCCTTCTCCGGCAGGGCTTCTTCCGCGTGCTTTTTGGAGCGCTTTGATTTTTTGCTGGTTTTCTCTGCCTTGTCGGACTTTTCAGACACGGCTTGATCCGCCTCGCCCCGGGCCTTCTTCTTGGACTTCTTGTTGCTCTTCTCGCCTTTGTTCTCAGCGGCCTTGGCTATTTCGTCCACCTTGGACATGCGGTTCTTCTTGGCGATGCGCTCGCCGGGCTTCACCTCAACCCAGCCACCCTGGTCCTGGCCCGGTGCGGCCTTGCCGGACTTCTTGGCCTTGGCGCGTTTGGCGCGCTTCTCTTTGAGAGCGGCGGCGCGCTCCTCGGGGCTCATCTTATACACCTTGGCCTGGACCGGCGCGGCGGCCAGCAATCCCAGAACCAAGGCAAAGGCCAAAAGGCCCAGAAACGTTCGACGCATTCTCTGCCTCCTTGAAGGGGGGAACCGGCCCCGCCTGGATGGCGGCGACCAATCCTGAAACCATACACGACAAGCGCCCAACCCGTCCAGGGGCCGTCCGGGCCATCAAATCGCCAGCGGCTCCGCCAGGATACGGTGCGGATACGGCGCAAAACGGGACTGCACGCGGTCCGCGCGGCGAAAAACTACTTCAGCAAGGAATCCAGGCGCGGCACGTCAAACCCTTCCACGCGCGTCTCGCCCACGAAGATGATGGGGGTGCCGTTGATGTCCAGGCCGGAGGCGCGGGCGATGTCCGCCGCGACGGCCTTGGCGTAGGGCGAATTCTGCAGGGCCATGACGACGGCGTTTCCGTCGGCTCCCAGGGCGGAGAGCTTGGGAAAGCGCTTGAGGAACGCTTCCGCAACCTCGGCCCAGGCCTTCTCCAGGTTGGGCTGGCTGCGGTCGGCCACGTGGGGCACGGGCAGCTCCATGTAGGCGAAGCGCACGTAATCGGCCAGGTGTTCCGCGTCATTCTCCTCGGCCCAGGCCAGTATGGCGCAGGCCGTGTCCGCCCCGGTGTGCGAGGTGAGCGGGAAATGCGCCAGCTTGAAGTCGGCGTAGAAGGCGCCCTTGCCCATCAGGTAGGCGAAGGCCTCGCGGCAATAGGGGCAGAACGGATCGGAAACGAACACGATGTCCGTCTTGCCCGAGCCGTGGAACACCGTGTGGCCGAAGCCCTTCAAATCCGCCGTGCGGGCGCGCTCCCGCGCGGGCTTGAGGATGCTCTGCCCCGCGGCGAGGTCGACGATGTCCGGCACGTAGAACTTGCCGTCCGCGCTGACGAACAAGGTGAACGGCTGGGCCAGGCCTTCCGCCGGGGCAAGCACGCCCTGAACCACATAGATATCCACCCCGCCGAAGGTGGCGGCTTTTTCCGCCTTCTCCACGCGGACGTTCTCCGCTTTCAGGGCCGGGGCGTTGGGTCGGCCGGTCAGCCCGGCCACGAAATTCTTGCGGAAGGATTCGGCGTCGAACCCGGCCGGAGCCAGGGTGGCGGCGCGGGCCGGACCGGCGGTGATGACGGCCTGGGCGGTCAGAAGCATAAACAGTGCGCAGACGGTGACAAGCGCTCGGCGCATGGCGTTCTCCTTGAGGTCTACAGGTTATGCGCCCAGGCGGCCATGCGGTCGCAGGCGGTGGTGATCTCTTCTTCCGCGCCGCCAAAGGACAGGCGGACGTGCCCTTCGCCGCCGGGGCCGAAGGCGCCGCCGGGAATGGTGATGACCCGCGCCTCGTGGATGAGCCGCAGCGCCAGCGCGCGCGAATCCTGCGCGCCGGGCAGATCGACCTTGGCCATGACGTAGAACGCCCCCGCCGGGCGGATGTGGCTGATGCCGGGCATGGCGTCCAGCCGCGCGCAAAGGAGGTCGCGCCGGTTCTCCAGCGCCTTTTTGAAGCCCGCGTACACGTCCTGTGGCCCGGTGAGCGAGGCCAGCGCGGCGATCTGCGAAATCGAGGGCGCGCAGATGGCCGCCGCGTCGTGAATTTTGAGCATATGGCCGAGAAGCTCCTCCCTGGCCCACAAAAAGCCCACGCGCCAGCCGGTGAGCGCAAAACGCTTGCTGAAGCTGAACACGCCCACGAGCAGGTGGCGCAGGTTCGGCTCGCTGGCCAGGCTGTACGCGCCGCCCTTCACGGTCTGGGCGTCGGGGCCGTCATAGGCCAGGGCGTCGTAGGTGTCGTCGCAGATGATGAAAATGCCGTGCTTGAGCGCAAGTTCGCCCAGGCGCCGCAGGTCCTTTTGGGCGAACACCGCGCCCGTGGGATTGTGCGGGCTGGAGATGATGATCGCCTTGGTGCGCGGGGTTATGGCCGCGGCCACGGCGTCCACGTCCAACCCCCAGTCCGACCGGCGCAGCGGCGCGAACACCGGCGTGCCCTCGGCCATGAGAATCTGCTCCACGTGGGAGGGATAGAAGGGCTCGGGCACGATGACCTCGTCGCCGGGGCCGACGAGCGTGAGCATGGCGCACAGGAGCGCCTCCATGCCGCCCACGGTTATGGCGACCTCGCGCTCGGCATCGGCCGGGAGGTCCTTCTCCGCGCGCAGCAGGTCGGCCACGGCGCGGCGCAGGGCGGGCATGCCGGGCTGGAGCGAATACTTGCCCGCGGCGGGGTCGTCGCGCAGGGCGCGGGCCACGGCCTCGGCCACGTGCGGCGGCGTGGCGAAGGAGGGCACCCCCTGCCCCAGCGAAACGCAGCCGCCCACCTTGGCGGCGATCATGGGCATCTCCTTGGTGGCCGAAATCTTGATTTGCCTGACGCGTTTGGATAGCCGCGCGGCGAGGTCCATGCTCACGCCTTTCACGCCTCCTCGGGGAAGATCTTGCCCGGGTTGAGAATATTGTTGGGATCGAACAATTTTTTGATGCCGCGTTGCAGCCGCAGGCTCACGGGGGCTATCTCCAAGGGCAGCATGCGCCGCTTGGCGAGCCCCACGCCGTGCTCGCCGCTCATGGTGCCGCCAAGAGCCAGCGCCAGGCGCACGCACTCCTCGGCCGCGGCCTCCACCGCCGGGCGCTCGGCTTCGTCCGGCGCGGTGAGGTTCAGGTGAATGTTGCCGTCGCCCGCGTGGCCGAAGGCGTAGATGGCGATGCCGTGGCGCTTGGCCACGGCGGGCAGCGCGGCCACCATCTTGGCGATTTCGCCGATGGGCACGGCGATGTCTTCCGGTATGTACACCGCGCAGGATTCGTGGATGCGCGTGCTGACGCTGCGGCGCACCACCCACGCGGCCTCGCGCGCGGCCTCGTCGGGCGCGGGCAGAATGCCCAGCGCGCCGAGCTCGCGGCACAGCGCCTCGATGTCGGTTATGGCGGCGGCGGTTTCGCTCGCCGTGCCATCGCACTCAATGAGCACCAGCGCCTCGCCGTGTTCGCCAGGAGCGCCGGGCAGGCCCGCGCGCACGTGCGCGGGCAGCAGGTCGCCCACAAGGCGCAGGCAGCGCGCGTCCAAAAACTCCATGGCCGAGGGCAGGTGCCCGCGCGTCATCACGCCGATGATGGCGCGCATGGCCGCGCCCACGTCGGCGAACACGGCGGCCACGCAGGCCTGCCCGGCCGGATGGGGCAACAGCTTGAGCGTCAGCTCGGTGATGACGCCGAGCGTTCCCTCGCTGCCCACCAGCAGCCGGGTGAGGTCGTAGCCCACAACGCCCTTGCGCGTGGCCGTGCCGACGCGCACCGCCTCGCCCGTGGGCAGCACGGCGGCAAGTCCCAGCACGTAGTCGCGCGTGGTGCCGTATTTGACGCAGGCCGGGCCGCCAGCGTTGGTGGCGGCATTGCCGCCAATGGTGCTCACGTCCAGGCTGGCGGGGTCGGGCGGGTAGAATAGCCCTTTGGACTTTGCGGCGCGCCGCAAGTCGCCCGTCAGCACGCCGGGCTCCACGGTGGCGGTCACGCTGTCCGCGTCGATGGCGATGATGCGGTTCATGGCGCTCATGTCCAGCACGACGCCGCCGGTTTCCGCCAGGCAGCCGCCGGCAAGGCCGGTGCCCGCGCCGCGCGGAATCACGGCGAAACGCCGCGCGTTGGCGAGCCGCAGCAACCGGGCGACCTGCTCCGCGTTTTTCGCCAGCAGCACGGCGGCGGGCGGCATAAGCAGGCCGGAGTCGTCGCGGCCGCGCGCGTCCAGGCTGGCGGGGTCGGTGAGCAGATCGGGGCCGAATTCGGCGGCGAGGAGGGCGAGGGTTTCCGGGCTGGGGGCGCCGGGGTATGTCATGGCCGACTCCATTGTTGCAGGCTGATGTTGCGGGCGGCGGCCTCCCGCCGTCAGGATTGCGGACGCTCGAAGCCCGGCACGCTCAGGCTGTCTTCCAGCAGGCGCAAAAGCCAGGTCGCCACGGTCACCAGCAGCAGGTAGAACACGCCGAGCGTGCAGAACACCTCGATGTTGCGCCAGGAGTTCTTGGCGATGGTGGTGGCCGTGCCGGTGAGCTCGTTCACGGTGATGATGGACGCCAGCGAAGAATACTTGATGAGGTAGATGACCTCGTTGCCGCAGCCAGGCAGCGCGCGGCGGAAGGCCTGCGGCAGCACCACGCTCATCACCGCCTGGCGGGTGGTCATGCCCAGGGCCAGGGCGGCGCGTATCTGCCCATGCTTGATGGCGTTGAGCCCGCCCCGGATGTACTCCGACTGGTAGGCTCCGCTGCACAGGGCGAAGGAGAGGATGGCCGCGGGGATGGGATCGAGCACGATGCTGAAGCCGCCGATTTTGATGTACGGCAGGGCGAAGTACCAAAAGAACACCTGCACCACAAGCGGCGTGCCGCGAAACAGCGAGACGTAGCACTCCGTGAGCCAGCGCACGGGCTTTGGCCCATACACCCGCAGCACCCCGGCCGTAAGGCCGATGAGCGCGCCGCACAGGGCCGAGGGCGCGATGACCAGCAGGCTCACCCAGAGCCCGTCGAGCAGGCCTGGGCCCAGCTCCGCGCGAAAAAACTCGGAATAGGGCAGACTCACGGATGGCACTCCGAGCCGGCTTCGCCACTCTCGCCCGTCAGCTCGCTGATTTTGGAGCAGAAGGCCTGCGTGCGCGAACCGGAGCCGCGACCCAGCAAATCGGCCGGGGAGCCCTGCTCCACCACGCGGCCGCGCTCCATGAAGATGAACTCGTCGGCCAGGCTGGCGGAAAAGCTGATCTGGTGCGTGGCCATGATCATGGTCATGCCGCCCTGGGCCAGGTCGCGGATGACCGCGAGCACCTCGCCGATGAGTTCCGGGTCGAGCGCGCTGGTGGGCTCGTCCAGCAGCATCACCTTGGGGTCCATGGCCAGCGCGCGCGCAATGGCCACGCGCTGCTTTTGCCCGCCGGAGAGGTTGGCCGGGTACAGCGTGGCCTTGTCGGCCAGGCCCACGCGCTTCAGCTCCGCCACGGCGCGCTCCGTGGCCTCCAGCTTGGGCATGCCCTTGACCTTCATCAGCGCCACGCGCACGTTTTCAAGCGCACTCAAGTGATCGAAAAGATTGAAGTCCTGAAAGATCATCCCCACCTGCTGGCGGAAGGAGCACAGCTCCCGCTTGCTCGTCTTCTCCACCTCGCGCCCCTCCAGCAGAATATGGCCGGAATCGGGCGGGATGAGGAAATTGAGGCACTGCAAAAGCGTGCTCTTGCCCGCGCCGGAGGGCCCGATGAGCACCTTTACCCGGCCGCGGCCGATGTCGAGACTGACATTCTCCAGCACGCGGTTGCCGCCAAGAACCTTGACGAGGGATCTGGCTTCAAGAATGGGAGTGGCTTCGCTCACGGTCAAACGGCTCCTTGGCGCGTATAGCCCGCGATGCGGACCTTGTTTTCAAGCAGGGCCAGCCCCTTCACCCCAATCCAGGTGAGGGCGAAGAAGATGATGCCGGCCACAAAGGACATGCTCACGGGCTCGTGCGTGGTGGAGGCGATGGAGCGCATGCGCGCCATGATCTCGACCACGCCGATGGTGAAGGCCAGCGCGGAGTCCTTGAG
>Ga0183100_1000633_pt1 | contig 24476 bp, 26 predicted proteins | sample Biomet2_FD_127789 | JGI IMG/M metagenome (GOLD analysis project Ga0183100, IMG submission 127789) | Microbial communities from bioreactor (seeded with anoxic lake sediment) at LBNL, California, USA - Biofuel metagenome 2 | ecosystem: Engineered > Bioreactor > Anaerobic > Unclassified ...
TTATGAAATATTACACAAAAGACTGGTACAACTTGATGCAAAAATGTGATTACACACTTGCTATGAAGAAGATCCCTGACAAAGCCTATTCAGAGGATGAAATCAAGACCTTCTATAACAAAGCATTGAAAAAAGAGATAGCACTTAGACGAGAGGGATATAATGATCAACCTGACTATACTGCGCTCTTTGATATGCTTGACGAAAACGACTTTGACCCAATAGATTGGGTGCTTATTGATGAATCGAAAGGAATTGGGAGATTCCCTCAAAGCAAGGAGGAAGTGCGTGCTTTCTATGAAGCTGAAAAAAAACGCAAGGAGCAGGAATTCATTAATAGAGGACCGTTTAATGCTACATCTGTCGCTGACGATTTTAAATCTTTGTTTAAACACAGGCTGAAATTGGTTGTCGATGAATTTCCAAAATGGACCATTGAGCATGTCGATTTGCGCCTTCTTGCCTTAAATCTATTGCCCGTAAGTGTATACGATCGGCTTAAGCAAGAAGAGAGACGGAATCAGAAAGAGTATAATAGAGTAACGAAACTCGCAGACAATGCAGTTTGGGAGGAATATTCAAAATTACCAGAAAAGATACAGACAAATTTTGGATTCAACGACGATTGTGTTCTTGGATTTCGTAAAAAAAATAGAGATTATGAAATGCTATTGCGTTCAGCAGGAAGTTATTGCCTGGAAGGAGAAACACTCTACAAGAGAGTGTTGTTTCGGAACGCAACGCTCCTAGAAAAAGACAATGGCATTATCTGCCGTCCCTACCATGAGGATGGAATGCTATATTCTAACTGTCGCTTTCTCAACGATGAGATATATCGTTTAAAAGACAGAAGATATGAGGTACACATGATGGTATATTGCAACGGTTTGAAATACATCACGCTACAATGTGAGGATATCCAATTTGATGACAATATTGAATTTCTTTAGAGCCGCCAATAGACACTGATCAAAAAGTGGCCACTTAATCCTCCGGGTACTGTTGCAAATAATTCCAACGTCAACAACAACCCATAAATTCACCCAGATAGTAGACTAATTTTATGCAACACCAAACAGCTGATTAATCAGCTTGATTTCTGAAATAACATCTGATGTGCCGGCTTGCCCTTTGTGGATCATGTGCATGACCTCGATTCCAGCAAGGGTAGCGCAAGCGGATTTATAACTGTGAAATCCAATCATGGAATTTATAATTTGAGTGGCTGCACCCGCAGGCGTAATTCGATAACCCGCAGGCGTTATTCAAATAAATGCATGATTGTATTAAAATCATAGTCCGAACTCAAAGAAACCCCTGAATTTCAACGATTTTTGGGGGTATTTCCTTTTTTGACGACAAAATGACGTAATTAATTTTTTAACAATGTTTTTTGGGGGTAATCTTATGGTTGATTATGGGAGAGAAACCGATTATCATTAGAGCAGAAGTATTGGTAATGGGGGATTTATGAGATTAGGGTTTAGATGCTTTAGGAGAATAAGAGACAATTAAGAGTGCACTTTTCGTGTGCTTTTTTTGTAGACCCATGTCCTCGGTAATATATCGTGTTACTTTTCAGATCAGTCAAGAAAGTGTTTGCAATAAAGAGTAGGAGTTGAACCAATGATAGAATCCGATGTGAGAGAAACCGTTAGACAGTTTGTCACGGGCGAAATGGACGTTGCTACATTCAAACAAAAATACGATGAGTCTGATAGCATTAATAATTGGCTCCAGGGTGTTATTGACGATATAACTAAAAAAGATCTTCCAATCAAACGGCGCACTATTATTATGCAAAATGTAAATCAGGATAAGCCTTTTCAGGTCAAGTCATATGTACAGGAATTTATTCCGAAATACGCTGCTAACGACTCTTTTCTTGACTCTAATTGGAGAAAAAACCCACCACCGCTAAAAAAAATATTAGGTACAATAGACCTGAGAAGAGGGATAAACTATATCATCTACTTCTTTGGTATTGTTGCAGATATCTATTATCAGGTTGATCCCGAAACAGAAAGAACAGAAAGCTACTCTGCCCAATATTTATTTTTGCTAGATGTGTTACCCCGATACTTGGATGGAGGAGATGGAGAAGAATATGTAGCGAAGCATATTATCCCACAATATCCGGAAAGTATGGGGAAAGGTAAACGAAAAAAGGCAATCAGGGATGCAATTAGAGAGGCGTTTGCGCTTGAAGGCAAAACATATCCGCGTTGGATACAGAGTTCTCAATGGCCAATTGGTACTGATAATAGTCCGATGATTTTTACTGGACAGAAAGCCTTTAAGGAACGAACGGAATATTATTTCAAGGATAAAATTACAGGTGAAATCACAACAGAGACTCAATGGTGGTAGGAACATTAGTGTAGTATATGATTTCAACATTATTAAACAAGCAACCCGCTCTGGCATCGCCGTTTATACAATATTCAAACAAGGAGAAAATATGAATTTTTATTTAGGAAATGGGTTGGACCAAATTGACGAGATAAATGATTATAATTTGGCATTGGATGATGAGCTACTAGATATCATTAATAGTGCCCAGATACAGTCAAAAGCCGGATTTGACTTAAGCGCCATTCAGCAGATTAATCCGTATGCAGATGAAGTGATACCAGTCAAAGAGATCCCAAAATTAGAGGAGGCCCTGACCAATTTAATCAATTCGTCAATTCTACATGGGACTGAAGACAGTGAGTATTACATTGAGACTGTTAGTAACTTGATTGTGATGTGCGAAAAAGCACAAATGATTGGAGTCGGTTTAATCTCGGTTGGAGATTAGGCGGGCATATTAGAATCGATACCAACAAGCACCCCACCTGGCATCGCCATTATGGTGGGCGGGCCGAAAAACCTTATCTCTACAAATATGGAGAGCAACGAATGAAAAGAACCGATTATTATCCCGGGATAGAACATGAGGTGAGAACTCATGAAGAATCAATGCTTGAGAAGTACAAAGCGATTTCTGAAAAATATACTGAAAGGTTTAAACAACTGGGCTGTGAGGTTGAACTAACCTTATTTTGGTATAACGAGAAAAATCATGAAGTTTTTCGGGTAAGACCTGAACTATTTGTGGGATATAAAAGCGCGGTCAGTTGTGAAATCAATAAAAATGGTAAAATGGTCTGCGTTAACCCTGAAGACAACTCGGCACTTTCGGCCAGTTGGGGAGTGTGCTCCATTACAAATAGAATTGGATTTTTCAATTTATTTCATCCTAAAATGAATGTGACCTTTTATACAGACACCAGCGATGCTGCTGAAGACATTGATCAACTATTAGCATTACTAAAAGAGTATCCTGAAGTAGATAATAACTGGCAATAAAAACCTTTTGAACTGTTTCAAATAACCTACAAGCAACCGCCCTGGCATCGCCATTATGGTGGGCGGGCCGTGCGGCAAATATTATTATTAGGGAGGCCATATCGTGGGCAAACAAATAGGATTTTACTTAACGTTTGAAGAAGAAAATATTTTATTGCGCGAAATTATTAATACTTCCGAACGAATTGTTGATAGTAAAGGGAAAGACATAATTACCTTTAGTGATACTATCCTAACTCAATACTACATAATTCCTAAAAACGGCAAACTGATTTTTTACGAGCAGTCCGAATACTTTAATAGTGGCTCTTCAGATATTATCCAATTTTGCAGAACCGAATATAACACAAAAAGAGGAGCAGAGCCTGGGCGTATTTGGACGGAACTGCGTTATTGGGATGAGGAAGAGAATCTCATATTAAAGGACAAGGAACTTGACGATCTATATAAAAAGATTGTTAAAATGATTAAAAGACATACAACAAAGATTCAAGATTCGCCGTTTTATATTTCACGGAACGCACAAGATTACATCGCCATAAACAATCTAAAGATATCCTAAAACTAAGCAAATAGATCAGGTACTAATATACCAACCTCACAAACAAGCACCCGCCCTGGCATCGCCATTATGGTGGGAGGGCCGTTGGGGTTCAGATCAGTAAATTAGGAGAGGTGATAAATATTGGAGCTTAGCAATAAAGAATTAAGACGCAAATACGAGGATAAATTACTTGCTGTGAAAAATGCCATTGACGAGTGGGACCCACTTGGATTGTTGCCTTGGGCACCTTCGGACGAATATGATAGCGAATCACAGGATGTATTGGTAAGACTGCATGACGCTATTAGCATTCAAGAAATAGCAGAGATTATCGCGGATGTCTTTACTAGAAGCTTCGGTGAAACTTTTGCTATTGAAAATTGCATTGAACCGGCGAAAGGTATATATAGCAACCTAGGATTGAAAGAATGATAGGTGGTCTTGGGCACTAAAAACAAGACAACAAGCAACCGCCCTGGCATCGCCATTATGGTTTGAGGGCCGTTAAACCTTGACGCAATACAATAGATAACAAGCTGGTTGCGAGAAAGGGTAGAGATTTTTTGCAACAGAACCCATTGGCAATAGGTGAATGAAAAGATAGCAACCCATCAAAGGAGGTATGATAAAGTGAAAGTAGAAGCTGGCGCATGGACTCAAAGTAAGTGGATGATTAGCATGGGAGTTGTTTTCATTCCAGTTAATATGATTTGCTTGGCAACATATTTATACCTGTTAACGTCGAGTCATCAAATTTTTGCTGAAACGGTATGTTCAGTAACACTTACTGCTACAAGCATTGTAAGCGCAATTCTAATGTGGTCGTTATGTAGCTATTACAGCAAAAACAAAACGGTGGGAGCCAAGAAAACAGCAGACATAATTTCATATGCTTGGATTACCATCCTTGTATTGATAGGGATATTTTATCTTTTTGGAAAGGGTCAACAAATAAGTAGCAATGGTAATGAATGGGGGATAATTGGGTTCGCGATTTTGCAAACAGGTTATGCATGAAGAAGAAACTTTCAGTCAAGAAAAAAATAGTAATCGTTTGCATTGTGTTAGCTCTTTGTGCTGTTGTGGTTAGTTTCTATCAAATGAGTAACAGTGGATACCGGGGTGTTGTGAAAGAAGCTCTTAGAATATATTATGGATGGGAGAGCGAGGAACATTTAAAGGATATCGCCACAACTGACTTCCTAGATCGCCTTGGAGAGCAATCCTTTGGTCAAGGCTTGAGACTATACACAATAGCCAGCATTCGACTAGACACCAGCGCATCTTATTTGGAGGACAACGAAATCCAGGTTACGGTCGAGCTCTACAATCCTGATATATCGTTTGCCATCTTCACTTTTATAAAAACCGATGATGGTAAGTATCTAATTCAAGATTTAGGTTTTGATGCCTAGAATCAAACAAGCAACCGCCTGGCATCGCCATTATGGTGTGAGAGGTGGGACACAGGTTTTAACATAGTTCAGGAGGTACCATTCAATTGGCAAAAATATTTAGCGACGAAGAAATAAAAAGCCTAATCAATCAAATCCTTGAAGGGACTGACTTCAAGTTAATATCCTTTGAGCGAAACCATGAAATGTTTGGCAATATGATTGTGAATATCCAATCAGAAAAAGAGAAATACACTTTTAGCACAGATCGAGGCGACATTTGGTGTAATGACAATGATAGACATAGCATCCACGCCGGTTATCATAATGCCGGGCAAGATGACACGCCAACGTATCTGATTAAGGCAATCAAAAACACAGTTTTACCGAATCCGAATATTAGAATAACATGGGAAGAACCGGTAGCCGGATCCCTGCGAATTAGGTTGGGATATGAGGAGTGGCTTCTTGACACCGCTTCCAGCCAAGCTGAATTTACTGTTGATAAGCCAGGGAAGTATAGCCTTGAAGTAATAGAGGAACCTTTGAACTGGCATGTAAGGATTCCTAATGTTGGAATTTCTTTGATATATCGAATAATTTATGGGGTTATTTGTGCGTTGAATGCTATGGGTAGTCCAGGCAAGTGGGAAAAAGACGTTAGAGCATATGTGGTTAAAGGCCGTTTTGAAGTCGAGCTTATTGATTCACTTGAACTAGTAATCGATCACAAGCCATCCGAATATCTGGAAGAGCAGAAGGACTGGGGTTATCCATCATTGGATGTAACGCCAGCTCTGAAGGCGGAAATTCAATTCGATCAAAATGCATTGGACATCTCCAGCAAACTCAATGACTATATTGTGGGTTTGCGAACAATTGCTGCCCCTGGAATTATCTTTTTTTGCTTCATAGCGCTGAAAGCAATGTTCTCGGGAGCCGGAGCGGTGGCAATCACTTTCGGAGTGCTGACGGTAGGTATTATTGCTGCAGTAATAGGCACGACGCGAAGCCAACGCAAGAAATGCCGCAGACTTTACGGAATATTTATGGCTAAAAATATTGATACGAGCGAGAATGCAATTGAGCAATGACTGGAATAATTCATAACCCACCCAAAGCAACCGCCCTGGCATCGCTATTATGGTGTGGAAGCCGTTGTAAGGGCCAAAGTAATCAGTTAAAGATATAGTAAGGGTATTCACTTAATAAGGAGAATGATATGTTTATTCCAATGATTTTAAGTTTTGTAGCGGGGGTAACGCTAACTAGCTTTTCCGTTAAAAGTATAAAAGACCAAGGCGCGAAATTTACTAGCATCTCAGGAGCTATTCTTGGCCTAGCCTTTATAAGCATTGCGGTGTATCTTGGTTTGCCACAGTAGCCCTTAAGAAGGTATAGACACCCGCCGGGCATCGCCATTATGGTGTGAGGGCCGTTTAATTAGGAACATACATTTTAGCGAAGGGAATCATTTTATGAAAAAGAGAATTGTATTTGGCCTGATAATATGCTTAACAACTACATTACTATTGAGCTCATGCTCCTTTGGAGAATCAGATTTATGGAGTAGATTTAACGATAATGATCAAGAAATAGCAGCTTCTCGGTTGGAAAAAGTGTTGGAGGCAATTAAAAACGAAGATACAGATGGTTTGAAAGCAATGTTCTCTAAAAATGCAATTGCGCAGGCAGAAAATATTGACCAAAGCATCACGGATCTATTTAACTATTATCAAGGAGATTTTGTTTCATATTATGATTGGTTACCGGGAGCTCAAGGTGGCATAAATGATGATGGCTCTGGCCGAAATTGGAAAGAACTAGAATCAACCTATGATGTAAAAACCAGTAGCGGAGAATATCGTATTGCAATCTACGAGTTTGTGCAAGATACGGCAGACAAAGACAATGTTGGAGTATGGTCTTTGTATATAATCAAGATGGAAGATGATATAGATCCCAAACTTGCTTATGTGGGTGATGGCAAAGATACACCAGGAATCAGTATAGGGTTAACGTGGAATCCATTACCATGAGAAGACGGTAGTGTTGCAAACAATCCTTAACCCACCCACAAGCAACCCGCCCGGGCATCGCCATTATGGTTTGAGGGCCTTTAAAACTCCAGATCGCCTTAATATTAGTTTTCTATATAGGAGGGGATTATTAATGAAACGGAATATTTTTATAATTGCTGTTGTTGCATGTTTGGTTGTTGCAGCCGTATATTGGATTTCCTATGTGCCTCATTTCTACAAACATGGCGCAATAACAAGTATGGTAACTGACAACAAGAAATTGCTGATGCAAGCAGTCACAGAAGTGAACAATTTAAACACGGATGATAAGATAATAAATTCTATCCGAAAGAAATATGATTTGGATAAAGAAGAGTTCGACATTCAATTGGCTTATGTATCCCGAATCGATAAAGAAAGATATTATGTTGAAGATTGGAAAGGAAAATCATATAACGAATTGGTAGATCTTTATGGCGAAGATTTTGCTGATAAAATATCACTGTTCAAGGATACAGACGGCCTGTACGCTTGCTATTCTTCCATTAACAGCATGGGGGAAGAAATGGAAGCCGACTATTATGTAAAGATAGACAATAAAACATTAAACCGAGTCTTCAACGATACCGATGTGAGGATGATTCAAAACTGGACAGATAGAGTCTATTTTAGTTGCTACGAAAAGTTTAAACAGTATGATATGGAATACGCAGACTTTTACTATTACAAATCCGGAGAACCTGATCCACCCACAGGTTTCTACGCAAAAACGAAAAATACAGAAAATGGATGGCTTTATAAGTCCAAGTATTCGATGTACTACTTGGAAAAAATAACTGGACAGTTTTATTACGTTGATATGGATGGTCATGACGCTGTGTAAAGTAGACCCACATGCAACCCGCCTGGCATCGGCATTATGGTTTGAGGGCTGGTGATTTATAAATGTGCCGGGAAGAGCTCGGTTTATTCTCTTATGAGGTCAGAAGGTAGGTCAAGAGATGTATGAGTATAATAATGCAATAGATATTCTGGTGACTCGATTTCCAGAAATGAAAACAGCATTTAGCATTAATGAGGATGAGTATATTGGACTACCTTATTATTTCTTTGAGTCGGAATTCGTGAAGTTCATTATTGATTCTGCAAATAATAAAGACGAGAAGCGACTCTATGAAATCTTTGAATTTATTGAAGATATGTTGAGTAAGGGAAATGAAGAGATGGTAAATCTCCTTGAAGTCGCCGTTGTGGAGAGTCTATTATCTCAGCAAACAGTGGCAATGCGTTCCCTTTAATTTTAGAAGAGTTTAGGAATAGCGGTTATGATGTTTTTCATGAGTTATTAAACAGTGTCGACTATGGAGTGCCTCAAAAAAGAGAGCGTGTAATAATTGTGGGATTTAGGAAAGATTTAAACGTACAATTTGAATTCCCAATTGAAGGGAAATCGACAGATGAGTACATGTCATTATCGGAGGTCATTGATGACATAGTTGCCGAGAAATACTATTTTAGCGAGCGTGCGGTTCAAGGGATGATGAAAAATCGAATGGCAATGAATAAAGGGAGGGCGCAGGATATTACAAAACCGTGCAATACCGTTGGCTCTCATTTGGCAAAAGTATCACTTAATAGTACCGACCCTGTGCTTTTTGTTAATGGAAGGTATAGACGATTTACTCCCAGAGAAGTGGCAAGAATTCAATCCTTCCCAGAAAATTTCCAGTTGGAAGGCTCAGAATCTGGTCAATATCGTGCCCTAGGGAATGCTATTCCACCGGTAATGATTTGGCATGTAGCAAAAGCAGTGATACAGAAATTGAATGCTACGAACATATCACCTTAAAATACGCCCCACTACTGATTGCCTTCCCATGAGTTACGGTAGTTGGAGGAGTCGAAGATTACACGGATAAAAGAGGGACTACAGTAGAAAGATATTACTCGGCCAATTATGGTATTGTAATTATCTAGGCCTTGCGTACTCTCCATATGCGATGTAAAATAATTGTTGTATCACAGTGGGGAAAACGATGGAAATTTGGATTGGAGAGCATCAATTAAACGAGAAAGTTAGGCAAACATCTGCCTGGCTTTTTGTTTTACAAAAGAGTATGGTTATCAAATGAACTTTCAAGTCATATTCGAACAAAAGGAGGAATACTATGTTTTGTCAAAATTGCGGAGCACAATTAAATGAGGGAGTAAGATTTTGCGGAAACTGCGGAACGCCTGTGGGAGGGGGAATCCAAGAACCGCAACAACAGCATAAGCAATCATCACCACTTGATGAGGAAGAAATCTTGTGGTCTGGTCAACAAGCTGGACTTGTTGGGAAGGCGATGAGTAAAGCCAATGTTAGTCCGACCTCGTATATTTTAACAAATGAGCGATTAATAGTTGAAACCGGAATTCTCGGGAAGAAACGAACAGAAATGGAACTATTTTCAGTTAAGGATATTACTGTTCAACAATCATTAACAGAGCGAGTTCAAAAAATTGGTTCAGTCATCATCGTCAGTTCGGATCCATCTGATCCAAAATTAACAATCGACTCTATTGAAAATCCTCAGTATGTGGCTGATATGATCCGTGCCGCTTCAACGAAGGTCAAAAAAGCGAGAAACATTCAGTACAGAGTAACGCTCTAATGTATAAAGAACGGGATAATAAATCAAGTTCCATACCATTGGATTTACTGCTTCTAAGCTGAAGAGTGATGAATAAAATCCTGGAGGATAAAATGTATAAAGTTGACAAAGCAACAAACGAAATCCTTGAAATCGAAAGCAAGTCCTTCCACGACTTTGGGTTTTCGGAGAGAGGTCACCTTCAAGAGTGGATTGCCAAGTACCCTAAATGTCTGGGTGAAGATCTTCTAATAATCCAGAAGGAATTTGATGGGTTTAATGATACTAATGAGCGACTTGACTTGCTTGCACTGGATAAGGAAGGAACTATAGTTGTCATCGAGAATAAACTTGATGACACTGGGAAAGATGTAACCTGGCAAGCCTTAAAATATGTATCATATTGTTCCACATTATCAAAACAGCAAATCAGTGATGTCTATCAGGCTTATCTTGATAAAACGGCACCTTCTGAGAAGGCCGAAGATAATATTGCGGCTTTCCTGGATGGTAAACCGTTTAGTGAAGTAGCTCTAAATGAGAATGACCAACGTATGATTCTGGTGGCAGCAAAATACAGAAAAGAAGTTACATCAACTGTAATGTGGATGATTAATCATAGTATAAAAGTTCAGTGTTTTAAGGTCACCCCATATGGTTTTAACGGTGAAGTTATCCTCGATATGGAACAAATTATTCCGATCAAAGAGGCAGAGGATTATATTATCAAAATGGCCGACAAGACCCGTGTTGAAAAAGCTGTTAAGGAGATGAACCGAGATTTACAGGAATTGCGCCGGGTATTTTGGAGTGAACTACTAGAAAAATTTAGTGCACAATCGACATTATTCAACAATGTAAGCCCAGGTGCTGATCACTGGCTGGGAGCTGGATCGGGGGTAACCGGTGTAGCTTTCAACTTTGTTGTTACAAAAAACTATGCATCCGTTGAACTGTTTATATTGAAGGCAAACCAGGAAGAAAACAAAAAAATATTTGACAATCTCTACTCCGTTAAAAATAGCATAGAAGAAAACTATGGCTCAAACCTAACTTGGGAGCGGATGGAAGAAAAAAAGTCATCCCGGATTACAGAACGGATGTTAGGAGTTGATGGTACAAACAAGGATGAATGGGACGAAATCATGGAATTCCTCTGTGACAGGATGGCACGTCTAGAAAAAGCTATAAGAGAGCCACTTAAAAAGGCTGCAACAAAGTAGCCCTGGTTGTACTATAGAGTAATGTGAAAATGTTGAGAAAAGGGAAATAAATGAACGCAAATTCAGAAAATCCGGGAGTCGGTAAAAAATTTCAAGAACGAGTGCTAATTATCGCAAAAGACCGATTTGGCATGGCCTTTGTTCAGGAGAATCCTGTGCCAGTTGGGAAACCCTCAAAAGACCATCGATTTGACATTGTATCATCAGACAAAAAAATTGTTATCGAGTGCAAATGTTATTCATGGACCAACGGAAACAATGTCCCAAGTGCTAAAATGTCCACACTAAACGAAGCCGTTTTGTATATGCGAAGCTTACCGGAAAACACAAAAAAAATTATTGCTATGAAGAAGGATGTCAGACAAAGAACCGCAGAAACGTTAGCTGGATATTATTGCAGAACATATGGGCACCTTCTAGAAGATATTGAGATTTGGGAAATAGATGACTTGGAAAATCTTACAATAATTCGTGCAACAGATTATTAAGTATCGCTTTGATAGTAAGTATGGAGAACCCAAATGACCAAACAATCTACAGAACAACAATTATTAGCCATTGAACTAATTCTGGAAGACGGCATGAGCACTTCGGCTGCAGCTGATATGGTCGGGGAAACCCCTGATACAGTTGAAAAGTGGTTGGCAGATTATCAGAAGGAACAAGATGAAAAACTTCGCTCCCAAGAGGCAGAACTGATTTCAACGCAAAAGCGGATTGATGAACTCCAGGAAGAGATTGCTATCCATAGAGCGACCTATGACCTTGTCATGGGTCATCCGGATTCAGCATCTGAAAAGCAGGCCATGAAGACCTGGGAGGAGATTCCGGAAAAAGTTCGGCACAAGGTTATAACAAATGCTTTTTGCATTGACTGTGGCGCCACCATTATCACTGAATATGTGATGCAAGGGAATGATGATGGAATCACGCTTTATGGGAAATGTGGCAAGTGTGGAAAGAGCATGGCGACGAGTATTGAGATATAGCCGATAATATGTATAATTTGAGGTGAATAAATGTGCAAAAATCATATTGGAGGTACATTGAGTGAAGTCAGAAGTAAATCTGACTGAGGGGCGGGAGTGAAAATATCTGAATACACAGATTTGAGTACTGGCAATTAACCAATTTCAAAATGAGATATTTCTACCCACATTTATAAAAGAATGTTCACCCACGTGAAGTAGTAAGAGAAAAGAAGACATGAAAAGACATGTCTTCTTATTCTTTTAGTATTGGCAAGGATATATTCGAATTAGGATTAAAATCTTAACAAAGTATCAGATATCTCCGATAATGCTTCTGCGGCTCGAAGTTGCGCGTTTTCAGCATTACTTATGGCCCCTCGTTGTCGTGCTTGATGTGTAATGGATTCAATATGTAATGATACGAACAATGAGCTCTGATGGAGAAATGATGCTATCGATTTTGGCATCCTGCGCTCAGGAAGAAAGCAGGTCGGTTAGTGAAAACTGTAAATGGCGAATCAGGAAGCGATTTGAGCAGGGGGAATTATATGGCCTCAAGTTTCTTTATGGTTACCGAATAATAAAAGGCGAGGTGGAAATAGAGCCAGTGCAGGCTGAAGTGGTGAGACTAATATTTAGCAAATACCTTAATGGAATGGGATGCAGACAGATTGCATCCTTTTTAAATAAGAAAAACATCCCGGCATATTTTGGTGGAACCTGGAGCGAGGACCGGATTATAAAGATGATTCGAAACGAAAAATACGCAGGAAACGCGCTTCTTCAAAAAAAGTATGTAGTAGATCATCTAACAAAGAAGGAAGTAAAAAACAGAGGGAATTTGCCTATGTTCTTTGCAGAAGAAACCCATCCCGCCATTATTGACCTTGATACTTTTCAGAAGGCAAACGAGAAAATGTCAGTAAACAGAACAAAATGCCAAGGTAAGGTGGAACCAAAGCCGCACCCATTTACAGGCAAGATTATTTGCCCATACTGTGGGAGCAAATACACAAGGAAAACGACTAACGGAAAAGCAGCTTGGATCTGCAGTCGGTACTTGAGATTCGGAAGCGACACTTGCCCCTCAAAGCGGATACCAGAAGAAATCTTAATTGAGCTTACAGTAAATGATCAGCTTCAAGTCAAAGAAATCCGCGATGATGGCAACGGAGGGCTTGAGTTTCTCCTCGAGTCTGGAATGGTTAAGTATAAAAAATGGCAAAACAAATCCAGAAAAGAAAGCTGGACTGATGATATGAAAGAAGAAGCAAGAAGGAGGTCGCTAAATGCAGCAGGCAATACGAATCACTAAAGTGGAAGGGGCGAGGACTCAAACCCCGCTTGAGATTATTAATCCAGGCAAAAGAAAGGTAGCGGCATACGCTAGGGTCAGCACCTCAAGTGAGGAGCAGCTGACTAGCTACGAGGCCCAGGTTGACTACTTCACGAAGCTCATCAAGGCAAACCCCGCCTGGGAGTTTGTCGGTATCTATACGGATGAGGGCATTTCAGCCACTTCAATGAAAAAGCGGGATGGCTTTAATAAAATGGTATCTGATGCACTGGGAGGCAGGGTAGAGCTTATAATCACAAAATCCATATCTCGGTTTGCACGAAATACCGTGGACTGCCTTACGACTATCCGAAAACTGAAGGAATACAACGTTGAAGTGTACTTCGAAAAGGAAAATATCTATACCCTGGACAGCAAAGGCGAAATGCTGATTACAATTCTATCTTCCTTTGCCCAGCAAGAATCCCTATCCCTTAGCTCCAATGTGACCTGGGGAATACGGAAACGGTTTTCCGATGGTAAGGTCAGTCTGCCATATAAGCAGTTTTTGGGTTACGAAAAGGGAGAAGACAATCTTCCGAAAATTGTTGAAAGCGAAGCAAAGATCATTAGGGAGATTTATAGACTTTTCTTGGAAGGCTGGTCCTGTAATTCCATCGCTAAGCATCTAACAGTGCAAGGCATAAAGACCCCTGGGGGCAAAGACCAATGGCACTCTACCACCGTAAAAAGCATCCTCATAAATGAAAAGTACCACGGGAACGCCATTCTTCAAAAGCGTTACACCGTTGACTACCTTACCAAAAAGACGAAAGAAAACGAAGGGGAGGTTCCAAAATACTTTGTGGAAAACTCACATCCCGCTATCGTTACAGCCGAGCAATACCTTCTGGCACAGGAGGAGCTGAAAAGAAGAAAAGAGACTCCCGGTCTCATTACAACATCAAACTGCTTTTCCGGGCGGATCATTTGCGGGGAGTGTGGAAGCCAGTTTGGACCGAAGATTTGGCATTCGAATAGTAAATATAAAAGAGTGGTATGGCAATGCAACCACAAATTCCAAGGGGAGCATAAATGCCGGACACCTCATTTATATGAAGAAGATATTAAGAAGGCTTTTGAATCTGTTGTTTTGGAGATTTTAGAAAATAGGGAGAGCATTAAGGATAATTTGGAACTGATGTTTAAAGATGTGCTTTCGCCGGAAAAATTGGAAGCAAAAATCCGCAAGGCCAAGGTGCGGATTAATACGCTTGAAGCTGAAATAAAGCAGTGTGTGGCGGAAAATGCCAGAAAGCCACTTGATCAGGAGGAATACAACAAACGATATATGCCGCTGGCGGAAGAATACGAGGTTAGACAGCGAGACCTGGATACGTTGGAAACTGAGCTTGAGAGTTTGCTTAGAAGACGAGAAATCATAGGAAAGTACTTATCTACTATCGAAGGGGCAACGATAGGGGGTATGAACCTATGGGGTGCCATGGTAGATAAGGCTATTGTGTGTTTCGAGGGATGCATTGAGTTTGTGCTCCATGATGGAAGAGGGTATATCCGGAAAATTTGAATAGAATAGAAAGAAAGCGGATACTTCAAATACCATCTGACACAGAGCAGAATAATATCGGATTCAAAGTGTGTCTATTTGAATAAGCTTTCAGCCATTTTTGTATCCTCCCTGGGGAAATAATGGCACAACTAAAACAGTCGCGGTAGTTACGAGAAACAGTATAGATTTTTTGCAACAGAACCATAGGGCGACATTATCACTTGATAACCACAAAAGTGCTTAAGCTGCTATTGACTTTTTATTGGGAGAGTAGTAATATACAAATGAACGATTGAACAAATGTTCAAGTGAAGTGTGTGTGGGAGGAGATATTATGGCAAGAAGTATTCAACCAGTTGAAAGATGCGATTGTGATGTTATTCATGAGGGGGCTGTAAATGTAGCTCGAGAAAAAATGCCACAAGAAGAAACCCTGTATGATCTCGCAGAGTTGTTTAAGGTTTTTGGAGATTCAACTAGGATTAAGATACTGTGGGCGTTAAATGAGGCAGAGCTGTGCGTCTGCGACCTCGCATATTTATTAAATATGACCCAATCTGCAATTTCACATCAACTTAGATTATTGAAGCAAGCGCGACTTGTGAAGAGTAGAAAAGATGGCAAAGTTGTGTATTATGCGCTAGATGATGATCATGTTGAAGGAATAATTGACCAAGGACTCATCCATCTTAACGAAAAATAAATGAAAGGAAGTAAAGCGTTTGAGTAACATTATTAAAAAGGAACTTGTTTTAGAAGGTCTTGATTGCGCAAACTGTGCGATGAAAATCGAGGCACAGGTAGGCAAGCTTGAAGATGTGTCAAGTTCTTCAATGAATTTCGCGACAAAAACTCTGACAATACAGGCAAATGTTGGAGCCAATATAGAAGGCATTTTTGAGCGCGTTAATGAAATTATTCAGAGATTAGAACCCGGGGTTGTCGCCAAGGAAAAACAGGTATTTGCCAAGCCTGAAAAAAAAATACTCGTATTAGAGGGCCTAGATTGCGCAAATTGTGCGGCGAAAATCGAAGAGGCCGTTAAAAATATTGAAGGAGTCAAAGATGCCTCGGTGGACTTTGTATCAAGGAAGTTGACGGTAGAAGCTTATCATAAGAGAGATTTGCAACGAATCATATCAGAGGCATCGGAGATAGCTGTTAATATTGAAGATGGAGTTCAGGTTGTTCCTTTTGATAAAGAACAACCGGTTGCAGAAGAAGGTGTTAAAAAGGCCGAACTTATTCGTTTGGGGCTAGGTGCCCTTCTGTTTGCCGTTGCGTTAATTTTCAAATTCACATTCTATGCTGAACTTGGAATATTTCTTGTGAGTTATCTCCTCGTAGGCGGTGAGGTGCTACTTAAAGCTATTAAAAATATAATGAGAGGGCAGGTGTTTGATGAAAACTTCCTCATGAGCCTTGCAACAGTAGGGGCCTTCTCAATTCAACAATTCCCAGAAGGAGTCGCGGTAATGCTCTTCTATCAGATTGGTGAGCTTTTTCAGAACCTTGCTGTGAACCACTCAAGGAGATCAATCAGCGCTCTAATGGACATCAGACCGGACTATGCAAATTTAAAAAGCGGTGATGGGTTTGAACGAGTTTCGCCCGAACAAGTAATGATAGGTGATATTATCCTTATAAAACCAGGAGAAAAAGTGCCTCTTGACGGCAAGGTAATAGAAGGCATATCAACGCTTGATACTGCAGCTATCACAGGAGAGTCGCTTCCAAGAGAAATTGAACCGGGGCAAGAAATTTTATCTGGAACAATCAATATTAATGGGCTGCTCACCGTGGAAGTCACAAGAGAGTTCGGCGAATCCACAGTATCGAAAATTTTGGATCTGGTTCAAAACGCCAGTAGCAAAAAGGCTCCAACAGAGAACTTTATTACCAAGTTTGCCAGATATTATACACCCGCAGTTGTCGTTGTTGCGTTGGCAATTGCAGTCATACCGCCATTAACAATCCCCGGCGCCATTTTTTCTGACTGGATCTATAGAGCACTGGTATTTCTCGTGGTATCTTGTCCTTGCGCCTTAGTCATATCCATACCACTCGGTTTTTTCGGAGGTATAGGCGGAGCATCGAAACATGGGATTTTAATGAAGGGCAGCAACTACCTTGAAGCACTTAATAATGTCGACACTGTTGTTTTTGATAAGACCGGCACATTGACTAAAGGCGTTTTCAAAGTCACAAAAGTGTTTAATGTGCCAGATTCAAACGTGGATACCAAAGGGCTGTTGGAAATAGCTGCTTATGCAGAAAGTTTTTCGACGCACCCTATTGCACTTTCAATCATTAAAGAATATGGAAAAAATATTGATACACAGCAACTAGAGGAATATGACGAAATTTCTGGTCATGGAATCAAAGTTAAATGGAGGGGTGTAGAAATATTAGCTGGCAATTCAAAGCTGATGAATAAGGAAACTATAACATTTCCCGAACCAGAAGAGCTTGGCACAATAGTTCATATCGCGAGGAGCGGTAAGTATATGGGGTACCTTGTGATAGCTGATGAACTCAAAGATGATGCTCAAAGTGCCATCGTCCAGCTTAGAAACATTGGTGTTAGCAAGTTAGTGATGTTAACGGGAGACAACAAGGCCGTTGGAGATAAAATCGCCAAACTTCTCGGACTTGATGAAGTGTATTCTGAGTTGCTGCCAGGTCAGAAGGTTGACAAACTGGAGATGTTGGAAACGCAAAAGAAAACCAAAGGAAAGCTTTTATTCATCGGAGATGGCATCAATGACGCCCCGGTGCTCACTCGAGCAGATGTGGGTATAGCGATGGGTGGTTTAGGTTCTGATGCCGCAATAGAAGCTGCTGATGTTGTTATAATGAATGATGAACCTTCCAAAATTGCAAGTGCAATCAGAATTGCAAAAAGGACTCAACGTATAGTTTGGCAAAATATAATCTTCGCTTTCGTTGTCAAGGGTATTGTTCTGGTACTAGGAGCCGGAGGACTTGCTACTATGTGGGAAGCAGTCTTTGCTGATGTAGGGGTCGCCATTATTGCTATATTTAATGCCATGAGAGTGCTTAATGCAAAAAATGTTTAGTAGTATGCGGCGGTTAGGATAAGGCGTTCTAAACATCCATAATGATGTTTAACCTTAAAACTGGGACCGATTCATGCCTTATATATTCACGCAATAAAGTAGAAAGTAAATTTTAAGCGGAAACGCAATTCAGTAAGGGAGCTATGGGGCTCGCGTAAATTATCCCCAAAACTGGTGAATCCATTTCAGAATTGCTTGGCGATTATGATGCAATAAAAGCCAACTATTCACGCCGAAGTAAATATTAGATATGGGACATAATATTTTTCAAACCGTATAAAGACTTCGATGAAAGTGTTGAAATGGCAAACTCCGCTTGTAATGCTGGCGGGTAATGTTAGAAAACGGATTGTTGAAAAAGACGTCTATGTAGTTTGATGTAAAAGCTGTACCTTATAAGGAGACCAAAGCTTATCTGAAGAAGGACAAGGTTAATTAACTTGTTTATGAATATTTAAACGAGGATGATGACACGATATTTAAATTGGTGAATAAGATGAGCAAGACTTTGCTTTATGAAGAATTTTTTTCAATGAAAACAATTCATTGAATGTTTTAGAGGAGATTTATGATAAAAGATGTAAAAATCACTATAGCAAAGGAAGAGGAATTGCTTGAGATACTTGAGATAAAAAAAGAAGTACACAAAAATTTCGTAAAACAGCGACCTGATATTTATAAAGAGAGCGACATTTTGTATACAAATGATTTCATTAACAGTTTCTTTGCTAATGCAAGTAAACTTATTTTGCTTGCAAAAAAAGATGGGTGTACTCTTGGATATGTCTTTATTCAGCTGGTAAATATTCAGTTGCCAATGATGACTGAAAGGACTTACATTTATATAAATGATTTAGCCGTTTTGGAAAAATATAGGAACAATGGCATAGCTTCATTGCTACTGAAACATATAGAAAAAATGGCGCAAGAAATGGGTGCCGCAAAAATTGAACTAGCAGTTCATGTCTTTAGTAGCAATGCAATTCAACTTTATAAAAAAAATGGTTATACGTCCAGAACAATAAGAATGGAAAAGGAACTGGAAGAAGTAGAAGGGATTCATTAGCAATTTTTGCTTAGACCCCTTCAAAAACATCATTTGTTACACAGTTAGATTCAGTTTAGAAAGATGAACTTGAGGACTTAAGGTTGTTTGGTGAGTATAATAAAACAGGAGAATTGACCAATGGTTTTTATTGAGGTACTAAAGGCTATATGCTTAGGAATAATTGAAGGTATCACTGAATGGCTGCCAATCAGCAGCACGGGGCACATGATTCTAGTCGAGGAATTTATTCAGCTAAACGCATCGGACGCTTTCAAGGAAATGTTTTTTGTTGTTATCCAGCTTGGTGCTATCATGGCAGTTGTTTTTCTATACTTTAATAAACTGAATCCGTTTTCGGGCACTAAGACAGGAAATGAAAAGAAAGAAACTATCAGCATTTGGTACAAAGTAATCGTGGGATGCTTCCCTGCGGCTGTATTGGGACTGCTATTTGATGACTGGTTGAATGACCATCTTTACAACTATATGACCGTAGCTGTGACCCTAATTATCTATGGGATTCTTTTTATCGTAATTGAAAACCACAATAAGGACCGTATACCTAAAGCCATTGAATTTGATGAACTTACTTACAAGACAGCGTTTCTAATCGGTTTATTTCAAGTACTATCCCTAATACCCGGGACTTCGCGTTCGGGGTCGACGATACTGGGAGCAATTTTACTTGGATCTTCGCGTTCTATTGCCGCAGAATACTCCTTCTTTCTTTCCATTCCGATCATGTTTGGGGCAAGCGCCTTAAAGCTTGCGAAATTTGGGTTTAACATCACTGGAATGGAACTGATTGTTTTACTGACAGGCTTGGCTGTCGCTTTTGGGGTTTCAATAATTGCGATTAAGGTCTTGATGGACTACATCAGAAGCAATAACTTTAAAATATTTGGATACTATCGAATTATACTGGGTGTTTTTGTAATCGGATACTTCACTTTGTTTAGATAATATATCCCGAATTTGTTTTATCGATTACATAGAATTGAGATATATTATAAAAGTAAATATTGGGTTATAATAACAAGTGAGGGAGGTCAGGGAATGCATGAAATTTATAGGTAAGAAAAATATTAATATAGAGAATTTAAAAATAAAATCGATCGTAATGGCGATTTCAGCAGCAGCTTTGTACGGGATAAGTTCCCCCGTATCAAAGCTTTTACTTGTGGAATTGCCGCCCGCGTTAATGGCAGCACTGCTTTATCTTGGCGCAGGCTTTGGGATGGTGTTAATTAATATTATAAAAGTAATTAGAAAAACCGAACAAATAGAAGCAAAAATAACCCGAGATGAGACTGTATATGTAGCCGGAATGATCATCCTGGATATTGCTGCTCCAATACTACTCATGTTTGGCCTCACCATGACTACTGCGGCTAATGCGTCGTTGCTAAATAATTTTGAAGTCGTTGCAACTTCATTAATCGCGTACTATGTGTTTAAAGAATCGATTGGTAAACGAATGGGGCTAGCCATATTGCTCATAACCATCTCGAGCATCATTCTTTCATTTCAGGACTTTTCCAGTTTTTCATTTTCTATTGGGTCAATATTTGTATTGCTAGCTTGTATCTGCTGGGGACTTGAGAATAATTGCACGAGAATGCTTTCTATAAAAGATCCTCTGCAGATAGTTGTTATCAAAGGGTTTGGGTCTGGTATCGGGTCACTGGTAATCGCATTTTCTATAAAGGAATATAGCAGTAATTATATCTATATCGGGTTTGCTCTTTTACTAGGATTTGTTTCTTATGGTTTAAGTATATTTTTTTATATTTCAGCTCAAAGAGAACTTGGAGCAGCAAGAACCAGCGCATACTATGCTGCAGCACCCTTTATCGGAGTATTGATTTCTTGGCTTGTATTAAATGAAGCATTGAAGCAATCGTTTATGGTATCCCTTGTAATCATGTTGATTGGCACATATTTTGCTGTTACAGAAAATCATATTCACATTCATGCTCACATGGAAGAGACCCATAATCATAAGCACAACCACGAGGATGCGCATCACGCTCATGAACATGCCCCAATAGTACATGGAGAACATAGCCATGTACATAATCATACGGAGATTGAGCATCATCATCCGCATTTGCCGGATCTTCATCATAAACATAATCATTAGCACAATTACCTAACCTAATAACCAAAGTACGGGAGGAATTGAAGGGTGAATGAACACAATCATGAGTATAGAAGAGAAGGAAACATAAAAACTGCTTTCTTTTTGAATTTGTTTTTCACGATTTTAGAAATAATCGGCGGTTTATGGACGAACAGTATGGCTATTTTGTCGGATGCGCTGCATGACCTGGGGGATTCGATATCCCTTGGAATGGCTTGGTACTTTGAAAAATATTCAAAAAAAGGTCCGGATGAGTTTTTCTCTTTTGGTTATGCCAGATTTTCTTTGCTGGGCGCCTTAATAAACAGCATGGTATTAATAATTGGATCGATTTTAGTTTTATCACAGTCAATACCTAGAATATTTCAGCCGGAGTCGGTCAATGCTGAAGGGATGTTGGTGTTTGCAATTTTAGGCATTGTTATCAATGGTTTAGCAGTTATTCGTTTGAGAAAAGGAACATCCTTGAATGAGAAGGTAGTATCATGGCATCTCCTGGAGGACGTGTTGGGCTGGATTGCAGTCCTGATTGTTAGTATACTGCTAATGTTTATAAACTTGCCAATACTCGATCCGATATTATCTATTATAATTACTTTGTATGTTTTATTTAATGTTATAAAAAATATCAAAGCAGTGATGCATGTTTTTCTCCAAGGAGTACCACGAAATTATTCCATAGGAGAAATAGAAGAGCAACTTCTAAAGATACCTGGTGTGTTGTCATCTTATCATACTCACATATGGTCTTTGGAAGGAGAGAAAAATCAGCTCACAACCCACATAATTGTTGAAGATCAAATTAGCCGCGAAGATATTATTTCTATGAAAAATGAGATCCAAGAAGTGGTAAGGCAAAATGGAATTGAGCACGTAACAATACAGGTCGATTATCAAGGTGAAGAAGTTGATACATCAGTAACGGATTAATTAATGAAACAGAGGAAAACGAAAAAGTATGGCACGCAATGAATTAAGCAGTTACTACAAAGTGGTAAGCACCGAAAAACGAACACAGCGTATACAATAAGTTTATTGGTTTGCATCGAAAAACGAGCAGTGCTTAAACAGCAACTTCATATGCAAAGAACCAAGCCGGCTAATTTACCAGCTAGCCGGTTTTCATTTCCTTTGACAATGGCTCCATTTGGTGGCCAGTGTTATTGCCAGCGTGTATCGCTTAAATACAATTAATGCCCATTTTCAAGGGTCTCTGATGAAGCATGTCCGCAACTAAGGGTTTCATCATTCCACCCGACTTCAATACTTGTTGCAATTACAGGGCTGGTTGCACCCGCAGGCGTAATTCCATACTAGTAGGCGAAATTCAAATAAACGCCTGTTTGTATCAAAAGTTGAGTGATTAGCCAAATTACTACATCAGTATTGATACAACGCAAACCCATTGATTTCAGTGGGTTTTTGTTGTTTTTGACGAAGTAAAGGTTGATTAATTGCACAGAATTGTGACCCGATTACAGAATGCGGGCTAAAATGAAACCGGTTTCACTTTTTTGGTATTGGGTGCACTAGTAGGCGTAAATATAATGATAGTACAGTGCTGGATATGATAGTATTGCATAATCTTTGATATTAATGAGTACAGATCTAGATGATACGATCACTATCTGAGAAAAGTATGAGATATTCACAACTCCTTGTTTAGGAGAAACTTGCGTTGATGGTTTATTATTGGTATAAAGTAGTAGTAGCAGAAACGTATCTGAGAAAATAATTTCATGGATTAACGTGGGTTTGGGTTAAATCAGTTGTATTATATAAGTAGAAGCATAGGGGGGTGAGGCATTGGACGAGCAGATTATTCAACTTCTAAAAAATGAAAACGAAGAGGGGCTAACTCAGCTTCAAGGCAAATATGCTAATTTGATTCGATATATAATTCGAGGAGTATTGACAGATAAAAGGGATGCTGATGAATGCCTCAGTGATATTTATTTCCAAATATGGCGGAAATTTAGCACTTTTGATAGAAATAAAGGCAGTCTATCAACGTGGGTGACAGTAATAGCTCGAAATACTGCGCTAAACTATAAAAAAAAGAGCAGGATGGTTGTGGCAGAACTGGCAGAAGAAGGTAGCACCGCATTATCTCCAGAGGTGTTGGTTCTGGAAAAGGAAAGCCAAAAAAGTTTGGCACGTATAATGGTATGAGTCGAAAAAATAGCAGTGGGTAACTGAGCTATCGTATGCAAAGAACCAAGCCGGCCGAACTAAAAACCAGCCGGCTTTTTCATTCCACAGTAATGTGTACCCTATTTCAAGGACAAAAGTTTTTGCTTGTTTGTATCGACTTTGGCCTGAGAAAGCGGTAGTGTTGCAAATAATTTTAACACCAACCTCAAGGCATAAATGTACCCAAGTCGCAGTCTAATTTTATGCAATACCAAATAGCCGATTAATCAGCTTGATTTCGGAAATAACATCTGGTTTCCCGGCTTGCCCTTTGTGGATCATGTGCATGACCTCGATTCCGGAAAGAGTAGCGCAAGCGGATTTGTAACCGTGAAATCCCATCATGGGTTTGACTATTTTCTTAATGAACCGGTGGTCTTGCTCAACAATGTTGTTTAGATATTTTGTCATCCGGTGCTGCACATGGCAGGAGAAGAGGCCTCCATATAGATGTTCTTGGATTGCTACCGCGGTTGCCTGATACTTATTGGTTGTGATTACCCTGGGCATGGAGTTATGACAAGCCCCTAGCGCCTTCACGAAAAACCGTTTAGCTGAAGCCTTATCCCGACGCTTAGAGAGCCAGAAATCAATGGTTGCACCGTGTGAGTCCACAGCCCGATAAAGGTAATGGTCAACGCCTCTAATCTTCAGATACGTCTCATCCATCCTCCAGGAGTCACCGGTAGGGCTGATATGCTTTTTATTTTCCGACTCATGATTGGTGAGTACTCCTGAACCCAGCGGAGGATCGTAGTATGGGAAACCGATAGTCCGCGTTCTTTCATCATGTCAGACAGATTCCGATAGGAAAGCGGGTACTTCAAATGCCATCTGACACAGATCAGAATAATATCGGATTCGAAGTGTTTCCATTTAAATAAGCTTTCAGCCATTTTTGGACTGCGTCGAAAAACGAGCACTGGGTAATGTAATTTCATATGCATAGAAAGGGAGATTACAAATGCCAAGCAATAACTCGAAGTACACAGAAGAAATGAGAACCCAAACAGCGGAGTTCATCAT
>Ga0183100_1000634_pt1 | contig 24458 bp, 23 predicted proteins | sample Biomet2_FD_127789 | JGI IMG/M metagenome (GOLD analysis project Ga0183100, IMG submission 127789) | Microbial communities from bioreactor (seeded with anoxic lake sediment) at LBNL, California, USA - Biofuel metagenome 2 | ecosystem: Engineered > Bioreactor > Anaerobic > Unclassified ...
GGAGGGGGGGGGGTGAAGAGAGGGGAGTGGAGAGGGCGGGCCGCTGCCCCGGGCCCGGCCGGGGGGATAATCCCCCCGGACCCCGTTCAGGAAGGCAGGGGACAGTGTGGCGATGCGGCCAACGGTGAAAGAGAGGAACGCTAACTTTGGCGTTTGCGCAGTCGGGCCAGACGCGCCGCCAGTCGGAGTTCCTGGCCCTGCTCTTTGGGCATGTAAAACTGGCGACCGACCAATTCCTCGGGCAGGTAGTCCTGTTCCACCCAGGCGTCGGGATAGGCATGGGGATATTTGTAGCCTTTGCCGAAGCCCCATTCCCGTTGCAGTTTGGTGGAAGGATTGCGCAGGTGCAGGGGGACGGGTTTGACCCCGGATTGGAGGATTTCCTTTTTGGCGTTCAGATAGGCGGCGTAGGTGGTGTTGCTTTTGGGCGCGAGGGCCAGATAGACGACGGTCTGGGCCAGAGGGATGAATCCTTCCGGCATGCCGATGCGTTCCACGGCCTCGGCGGCGGAGACGGCCAAGGGCAGCGCCATGGGGTCGGCCAACCCCACATCCTCGGATGCCGAAATCATCAGGCGACGGCAGGCAAACCGGGGGTCTTCCCCGGATTCAAGCATACAGGCCAGATAGTACAGCGCGGCATCCGGATCGCTGCCCCGGATGGATTTGATCATGGCCGAGGCCAGTTCATAGTGGGTGTCCCCATCCCGGTCGCCTCGGGCCAATGCCTCGGGGAGCTGTTTGCGCAATTCGTCCGGCGCGCGCTTTTCTTCCGGCAGCGCGGCCACGAATTCCACGAGATTAAGCAGGGTGCGCCCATCGCCGGAAGAGAGCAGGGCGATGGCGTCAAGGCTTTCCCGGGCCAATGTCATGCCGGCTTCCCGGGCCCCGCGTTCGGCCAGGGACATGAGTTCGGCATGCGACAGCGGCCGCAGGCGCAGCACATGCAGACGGGAAAGAAGCTGGCGCGTGACGGAAAAGGACGGATTTTCCGTGGTGGTGGCCAACAGGATGATCTCGCCGGTTTCCAAAATAGGCAGGAAGAAATCCTGCTGGGCCTTGGAAAAGCGGTGCAGTTCATCGAGAATGAGAATTTCCTTGCCCTTGATCAGATCGCGCAGGGTGGCCAGCCCGGCTTCCGGGGCGCTGACCCGGACGTAGGGCCGTCCTTTGACCCGGGCCAGGATCAGGGCCAGGGTGGATTTGCCGCAGCCCGGCGGCCCGAAAAGCAGCAGGCTGGGCAGGCGCGGGGCGGACAACATGGTTTGCAGGCGGTTTAAAACGTGGGTCTGGCCCACGAAATCGTCCAGCGAGGTGGGACGGATGCGTTCGGCCAGAGGCCGTTTTTCATTTCCGAGTAAATCCATGGGAACTCATAGGTGGGGCTTGGAGGTCAGGCGTTAAGGCCTCTGGACATTTAGGCCAGTCCCAGGGCCAGGACGGCCAGGGCGGCCGTTTCCCAGCGCAGCACCCGGCTGCCGAGGCTGACGGGAATGAATCCGGCGTCGATGTAGAGTTGGGCTTCGTTGTCGGCCAGACCACCTTCCGGACCGATGACGAAGAGGGCCTCGCCGGGGGCGGTGACATCTTCCCCATGCAAGCGTCGGGAGACGCCTGGATCTTCCCAAAGCAGAAAGCGGCGCTTAAACCGGGAGCCATGGTGTTCGATCACGGCGGCCGCGCCGCCGGGCTCGACGGTGAGCGGGGGAAGATGGGCTGCACCGCATTGTTTTGCGGCGCTGACCAGGGTTGTGAACCAGGCTTCCTTGGGCGCGTCGGGCATGTGTCCCTGGGTGCGGACGGCCTGCCAGAAGATGATGCCGGCCGCGCCGAGTTCCACGGCTTTTTCCAGGAAGAAATCCCGTCGGGCGGAACGGGAAAAACCGGCCGCCACGTGAAGACGGCTTTCCGGCAGGGACGCGCGTCCAAGCGACACAGGGGTCAGCTCCACACGGTCCTTCCCGATATCGGTAATGGTGAAAAGCCCTTCCTCGCCTTGTCCGTTAAAAACCCGAATGATCTCTCCCGGACGTTTGCGCAGGACCCTGGAACAATGGGCCGCTTCGCCACCGGTCAGGACGAAAGGTTCGGTAAATTTTTCGGGGAGCAGGAAAAAAGCGTCGGGTCGGCCCACAGCGATCCTTTCTACGATGTGTTGTGGTTTGCTTGCAGCCAGCCGGGAACAGCCCGGCGGGGGAGGGACAACGTCCCGCCCGCCGGAGATCCGGGGAAGGGGTTACCCCCCGAGCACATTCTTGCGGGCCGTACCATTTTTATAAAACGGCAGGGGGCGCTTGAAGGCCGTCAATTCCGTGCGGGCAGCCTTGATGCGGAATTCCTTGGCTTCGGCGGCGGGCGCATCCACGAAGGCCAGGGCGATGGCATGGCCAAGGCTCGGGGCGAACGAGGCGCTGGTCACCACGCCGACAGTCTTGCCGGCCTTGTCGGTGACGGCGTCGCCATGACGGGCGCTACGGCGGCCGGGAATTTCCAACGGAATGAGTTTCTGGCGTACGACGGCGGCCTTGCCTTTGCCGACATAGTCGGCGGGAGCGGTCAGCAGCCAGCCATACCCGGCTTCGGCCGGAGTGTGGGTCTCGTCGAGATCCTGGCCGTAGAGGGGGTACCCCATTTCCAGGCGCAGGGTGTCGCGGGCGCCGAGGCCGGCCGGGGCCACCCGGGGATCGGCCACCAGGATTTCCCAGAGGGCGACGGCCTTTTCGGCCGGCAGAAACAATTCATACCCGAGTTCGCCGGTGTAGCCGGTCCGGCTGACCATGAGTTTGCTGCCCTCGAAGTCCGTCCAGACGAAATTGAAGTATTTGAGCCCTGAGAAATCCCCAGGAATGCGCTCTTTGAGCACGTCGAAGGCCAGCGGACCCTGAAGGTCGATTTTGGCCGTTTCCGTCGAGGCGTCGACAAAGGCTGCGCCGGCCGGCAGACGGCTTTGAATGGTCTCGAAATCCACCTGGATGCGTGCGCCGTTGACCACAAGCATATAGTGGTTCTGGCCCAGGCAGTAGACGATAAGATCATCAATGACGCCGCCGGCGGCGTTGAGCAGGAAGCCATAGCGGCATTTGCCGGCGGCCAGGGTGTCGAGATCGTGGGTGACGGCCGTGGACAGGGCGGCGGCGGCCCCTTCGCCGGAGAGGAAAAATTCGCCCATATGGCAGATGTCGAAAACGGCGGCCCTGGCGCGCGTTTGTTCATGCTCGGCCAGAATGGAGGTGTACTGCACCGGCATATCGAAACCGGCGAAGGGGACCATTTTGGCGCCGTGATTTCTGTTCCAATCGGAAAGAGGGGTGGGGATGGGATGTTCCACGGTGTGCTCCGGGTCTCTACCGGGAGAGGGCTCCCGATGTCATGGGTGGTGCGGCGACCGTCTTGGCGGCGGTGCGTCTCGTATTGCGTTCCCGAATGGGGTTGGAAAACTCTCGGGAAGAACGGTTCAACCGGGTGACGCGCAGTTTTTCATGTCCTTACGCAGTGTTTGGCCTCTCGCGTTAATTTTGCGCCACCAGGGGCAGGACAATGCCCTGCTCTTTTTTGGCCTTGCGGATGGAGCGAAATTCGTCAAGCAGGGCGACAAGACGTCCGTAGGTCTTTTTTATCGACAGACCATAGGGGGAAAGGTCCAGGTCCTTTTTACGAATGTAATGGCGTAACAGATAGCTGTCATTTAAGATCATATCGCCCAGCGACAGGACGCGTTCCACAAGAGTGTCAAAGTAGTTGACGATTTCGAATTTGAGATCGTTGAGGACTTCTGTAAACAAACTCAGCATGCGCAGGTAGGAGATGTTTTCTCCCTTGTAGTTTCGATCCTGGAGATCTTCCAGCATCTTTACCTTGCGGGCCTGTTGAATGTAACTATATTTGCTCCAGACTTCCTGATAGACGTCCCGCAGGGCATTAAACTCTTCGTAATGCTTGGCGTTTAACAGGTAATTGTCGAGCACTTTCACGACATTGGAATAAAACTCGTCGGAATACCCGATAATACGACGCTGGTGTTTGGCCAGCCAGGCATACAGGAATTTCAGTTTTTTGGCGTGGGTGTCGGTATTCTCCACGATTTCGTTACGCTTGTAGACGATGCGGCCATTGTATTCGCCGCGCACAATGTCGTTTAAGCGTAAAAAGAGGCTGTAGGTATCCTTGATCAGATTGATCCGGGAAAACGCCTCGCCGGTCAGAGGATGAATCACTTCCTGGCTGGCCACGGAGAGGGCCCGGTCCTGGCGGACGTTGTTGGGATCGAACTTGTGCTGGCGATACACGACCCGGGCGATGACCACCCGCCGGTCTGGGTCAATGAAATAGCCGCCTTCGCTGAGGAGTTTGATGGCCTCGGTCTGGGATTTGTCCACCGTGATCAGGGCGATTTTTTCCACCCGTGGGTAAAACCGGGCCTCGGGGTGGGAATACAGCGAGGTGATGGCCCGGTCCGTCTGTCCCAAAACGCGGACCATGAATTTTTCGCCCATGCGAAACAGGCGTCTGGCGAAGAGGGCCGACGAGGTCCGACGTTCGGAGACGATGGGAAAGCCGTACAGTTCCATGAGAAACTGGTAGACGAACCCTCGGTTGCGTTCATAGCGGCGGTCGTCACCCACTGCAAATTTTTTGATATTTAAGCCGAAGCGTTTGAGTTCCGTATCGAGGTACGACGGGAACGAACTGTAGACGCCGGACAAATAGAAATCGTTTTGACTGTCGAGGGACAGGACGTGGGCCCGGTCCATCTGGAGGATGATGGGCAGCAGGGCGGCATAGTTTTCAAGACTGGTCACGTCGGTTTCAGAAAAATCGCGACGGAACTGATCCTGGATGGCTTTGGGCAACCGGGCGCAGAAGGTGCGGGTGTTTTGCCCGAAGATGGAGGATTCAAGCGGGCACTGGTCCCGATAGGTCTCGTCCGTGTAATCGAGCAGGCAGTGCAGGTTGTCGTATTGGAAGATTTCCTGGAAATATTTGAGCGGCCTGGCCAGGGCCACCATGGAGAATCCAGGCAATTCCTTGAATTCGAAGGGGTCGGCTTCAAAAGAGGGCAGCAGTTCGCGGAAATCGACCACCGGGTAATTGCCATGTTCGCAGTAGGGGCGCAGCAGACACAGTTTGATGTGGACCCAGTCGAGAAAACGCTTGAGGTCCATAAGCGACTGGACACGCAGGATTTGCCCTTCCCTAGGCCGGCTTTCGCCCATAAGGAAGGGAGCTTCCGCTGTCTGAGAAAAGGCTAAGGTCCAGTCGAAGGTCATGGCCGGCCCATCCACGCAACAAGGTTTGTCTCCGGATCGGTTCCCGAGGCAGGTCTTTGGGCCTGTCTCCAAGGAAAAATCATGTATAGCCCAATATCATTTTTTTATAAAGCCCTTCCCGTTCCCCCGGACCTGGGCCGCGGAGCCGGTTTGACGCTTCGGGCCGCGCCTCGTATGGTGACAGAACCAGCGGCCAAGCCGTCCTGGGTCAAGGGAGGAAAACATGGCCGAAGCCTGTCCGCCACGCCAGCGCCTCGGCGCTCTCCGTTTTTACCAATCATGCCCGAACGCCACGCGGGAGGAATGTTGCCCGTGTCCCCGGTCATGCCAGGGACAGCCGATGTTTCCTTTTTCCCCTTGCAAGCGGTCCTGACGCATCATGATCGAAACGTCGTTTTATGAGCGGTTGTTGGCTATTGTCGGCAATGTGTTCGATGCCTATTCGGCGGTCTTGTTTTTGCCTGATTCGGGAAGCGACGTGTGCCGGGCGGCGGCGTCCTTCAGTCTGGGCGACGCCTTGGACCGGGCGGCGGCCATTGCGCCGGGCATGGGACTGGTGGGCTGGATCATCCGTGAGAAAAAGCCCCTGCTCATCAGCAATTTCGATCAACACCGGGGGGTGCTGGGGTATTACCGGGGCGGCGAGGAAGAGCGCATCCGGGCCTTTATGGGCTATCCGGTGCCCATGACCGGCGGGGCCCTGTGTCTGGACAGCCGCAAGACCTATACCTTCGGCGACAAGGATCTGAAGATCCTTTCCCAGTTTGCCGAGTTGGCCGGGAAGCATCTGGCCCGGGCCCGCGAGGTGGAAACCAGCCTTGTGGAGCACCGTTTCTATCAGAGTCTGCGGTCCATCTCCACGTTGCACAAAACCTATCCCAAATGGACGGCCTTTCGTTCCGAATTTTTAAAACAGTTGTCCCTGGCCACGGGCTTTAGCCACTGCATCCTGACGGTGCGCGACGAATCGGGGCGTTCCTATTATTTGGAAGGAGCCAGTGAGAATCCGCTTCCCGGCAGCCGGGAAGGGTCTCTGCGGTTCCCTATGGGCCAGGGGCTGGTCGGCTGGGTGTTTAAAAACCAGACCCCGGTCTATTCCGGCGAAGTGGACGAGGCCGGCGCCAACCGGTTGCCGCTTTTCGGGTTGGATGTGCCCTCGCCGGATTTCAAAAGTGTCATCTGTCTGCCGGTCCATTTTTCGAAGAAAACCCGGGGCGTGCTCACCCTGGCCGACGAAAAGTACCAGCCCGTGACAGAGGAGCTGAAGGCCTTCGTGGCCATGGTTTCCGAGAATCTGGCCCTTTTCCTGGAAAACCTGCATTTGCGGACGCGTCTCGGCGGGCCTTCGGCGTAGACTTTTTTGTCTTGGCCATCTACGATACCCCAATTGTCGGGAAGTGGGGCCGTCGTCCCCGGGAATCGAACTCCAATGCGAGCGTGGGCATGTTTTTCAGCAATTTTTTCCGCTTCCTTGGGAAAGATCTGGCCATGGACCTTGGTACGGCCAACACCCTGCTGTACACTCCCACTGATGGCATCGTGTTAAACGAGCCGTCGGTGGTGGCTATCGACACCCGAAGTGGCGAGTTGGTCGCCGTCGGGTGTGAGGCCAAGGAGTTCCTCGGTCGGACTCCGGATCGTATTCGGGCTATCCGGCCTATGAAGGACGGCGTCATTGCCGACTTCGAGGTCACCAGGGCCATGATCGCCTTTTTTATCCGCAAGGTTCTGGCCGGATTCCGGTTTGCCAAGCCCAAGATCGTCATCTGCGTGCCCACGGGCATTACCCAGGTGGAAAAACGGGCGGTCATCGAGTCGGCGCAAATGGCCGGGGCGCGTGACGTCAAGCTCGTCGAGGAGCCCATGGCCGCCGCCATCGGCGCCGGGCTGCCCATCGACAAACCGTCGGGGAATATGGTGGTCGACATCGGCGGCGGCACCACCGAGGTGGCCGTCATTTCACTGTCGGCTATCGCCTACGCCGAATCCGTGCGGGTGGCTGGCGATGAACTCAATGAAACCATCCAGCGGTTTATCCAGGACGAATTTCAGATTCTTGTCGGCGAAAACATGGCCGAAGAGATCAAGATCACCATCGGCTCGGCCATGCCCCTGCGGGAACCCCGCACCATGGAAGTCTCCGGCAAGTCGCTTATCGACGGTACGCCGGCGACAGTGACCGTGACGGACGGGCATATTCGCGAGGCCATCCGCGAGCCGGTCAATATCATCGTCAATGCCGTTATGAAGGCGCTTGAGAAAACCCCGCCCGAGCTCATCACGGACATCGCCCGAAACGGCTTGCTGCTGGCCGGCGGCGGAGCCTTGCTGGCTGGCCTCGACGCCCGCATCAGTCAGGAGACCAACCTGTCGGTGCTGCTCGACGACGCCCCCCTGACCACGGTGGTGCGCGGCACAGGCCGGGCGATGGAAGACCGGTTGCGCTACAAGGACGTTTTTCTCAACTGAGCCGGGAGGACCGGATGGACTACGATATCGCCGGGTTGCTTGCCCGGACCCGCGAGGCGGCAGCCGTGGCGGCAGCCCGCATCCGGGCCGATTTCGGCGCGCCCCGGGACGTCCGTCACAAGGGCCGCATCGATCTGGTCACTGCGACGGATCTGGCGGTCGAGGCCCTGCTGCAGGAGCGTTTGGCGGCAATTTTGCCCGAGGCGGCGTTTCTGGCCGAGGAATCGGCTGCGACCACCCGGTTATCCGGTCTGACCTGGATCATTGATCCTTTGGACGGCACCACCAATTTCGCCCATAGTTTCCCCTTCGTGTGCACCTCGGTCGCTCTCTACGACGGCCAGGAACCGCTGCTTGGCTGCGTGTACGCTCCGATGCTCGAGCAGTTTTTCTGGGCAGGTCGGGGGCTTGGGGCCTACTGCAACGGAGAGCGCCTTGGCGTTTCCACGGTGGCTGCGCCGGAAGCCGCCCTGGTGGCCACGGGATTTCCCTATGCCATCCGCGAGAATTTGGATGAGATCATGGCCGATATGCATGCTGTTCTGGCAGCCACCCAGGGCATCCGCCGGCCGGGTTCCGCAGCCCTTGATCTTGCCTATGTGGCTGCCGGGCGCTTCGACGCGTTTTATGAGCTGGCGCTCAATCCCTGGGATGTGGCGGCCGGACGGTTGCTCGTGACCGAGGCCGGGGGCACGGTCAGCGGCTACCGACCCCACGGTCCCTATGCCCTTGGAGATTTTCGCATCCTGGCCAGTAATGGCCATTTGCATGAGCCCATGCTGCGGCTTCTGGGCGCCTGAGGCACCGGACCTTCCCGGGTGGCCTTTTGGGCGCCGCCCGTAAGCTCCCTCCCAACCCGCCGGTCCCGCCTGTCCTAAACGAGCCCGCCATTACTCTCCCGAACCTGCAGCGATCCGCATGGACGCAAAAAGTTCTTTCCTTTTGCGCCAAGCGACGCGGATTCCGGGAGCGGGGTCTTGGGCGATGGTTCAGGGGACGTGTGGGAAGAGCGTCTTTTTTTCAAAAAAATGTACGATGCCGGGAGTCAGCATATCCCGATAATCCCGGGCCAGGGCAGTCAATTCGGCCCGGTCCACGAAGATGCCGCCGGCCACTTCCTGGGGATTGGGACGGGGCGGCTCGCTGACGCGTCCGGCGGAAAACAGGGTGATGAATTCGTAGCCCGTGTCCCGTGTGGCCGGGGCCGTGTCGAGTCGGACAAGGGATTTGGCCCGCAGACCAAGCTCTTCGTACAGTTCGCGAAGGGCGGCGTCTTCGCGGGATTCTCCGGCCAGGACGTGCCCTGTGGCCGAAAGATCGAACCGGCCCGGATACAGGCTTTTGTTGGCCCCGCGTTTTTGCAGGTAGAGCTTGCCTTGCAGGTTGTAGACCAGGATAAGGACCGATCGGTGGCGCAGGGTTTGCCGGTGCGCCTCGGCGCGGGGCATCACCATAAGGGGACGATCGTTCTCGTCCACGATATCAATCCATTCAAGGACCGGTTCCGGGATTGTCTTTTTGGCCATAACCGTGTTTGCGCCTCTCTCTTGACCTGATTTTGCCACGGATAGGATACAATGAAAACGCCAATGGAGCGGGGGCCGCAGCGTCTTGGTCCCGAATATGCCGGTGCGCTGGCCCGGTTGGAAGCGCGCTGTTTTGCCGATTCCTGGAGCGAGGCCGACTTTCTTGCCGCTTTTGCCCGTCCGGCTTTTGCCGCTTTTGGCATTGCCGATGGGGAGGGACTTGTGGCCTACGCCATATTTTATTTTCTTGGGGATGAGTTCGAGGTTATAAACGTGGGGACCGCCGAGGAACAGCGTGGCCGGGGATTGGCGACAACTCTTTTCGCCCATGTCTTGCAAGAGACGGATAAAATGGGCATGAATCGAGGGTATTTGGAAGTTCGCGCCGGCAATGTTCCGGCCAAGCGACTCTATGTGCGCCACGGTTTCGCCGTGGTCGGCGTGCGCAAACGGTATTATTCCGATACTGGGGAGGACGCCCTGGTCATGGTCCGCGAAATCGCGGCGCCCGGGCCCACCCCAAAACGGCAGAACCTTTAAGCGCCAAAGGAGCATCCATGGCCCTTCTTCGCATTGATCAGGTCGATATCGCCGGGAAAAAACTGCTTATCCGCGTGGATTACAATGTCCCTTTAAATGGAGACATCATCACCGACGATTTGCGCATTCAGGCAAGCCTGCCGACCTTGGAATATGCCCTGTCCCAAAAAGCGTCGCTGATTCTGTGCTCGCATCTGGGCAAGGCCAAGGGCGTGCCTGATCCCAAATATTCGTTGGCGCCTGCGGCCAAACGCCTGTCGGCGTTGCTTGACCGCGAGGTGCGCATGGCCCCGGATTGCCTTGGCGCGGAAACCCGGGCCATGGCGGCGGCGCTCAAACCCGGCGAAATCCTCATGCTCGAGAATTTGCGGTTTCACCCGGGCGAGACGGCCGGCGATATGGACTTCGCCAAGGAAGTCATGTCCATGGCCGATGTCTACGTCAACGATGCCTTTGGCACGGCCCACCGTCCCCATGCCTCCATGGTGGCCTTCCCGGCTGTGGCCAAGACCTGCTGTGCCGGCTTCCTGCTTATGAAGGAATGGAAGTTCCTGGGTGAGGCGGTGGAATCGCCGGCCCGTCCGTTTATGGCGATTTCCGGCGGCGCCAAGGTGTCCTCCAAGCTCGGCGTGCTCAACAACCTGTTGTCCAAGGTGGACGCCATGCTTATCGGCGGCGCTATGGCCAACACGTTTTTGGCGGCCCAGGGGTATGCCGTCGGCAAGTCCCTGGTTGAGCCGGAACTTTACGACGCCGCCAGAGGCATTCTGGACGCGGCCCGACAAAAGAAGGTCGGTTTATATCTGCCGGTTGATTTTATTGTTTCCTTTGACGCCGGCAAGCCGTTGGACCAGATGCAGCCCGGTGGGCATTTCCCCTATGCCGGCATCCCCGACGAGGCCGTAATCCTCGATATCGGGCCCATTACGGCGGCGCTGTTCGCCCAGGTGCTTGCCCCGGCCAAAACCGTGGTTTGGAATGGTCCTATGGGCGCGTTTGAGAATCAGGCCTTTGCCCAGGGGTCGTTTACCATCGCGCAGATTCTGGCCGGACTTGGTGCAGTCAGCATCGTCGGCGGCGGCGACACCGATGTGGTGGTGCATAAGGCGGGGCTGGCCGATAAAATGACGTTTATTTCGACTGGTGGCGGGGCGTCGCTTGAATTTCTTGAAGGGAAGGAATTGCCGGCGTTTGCGGCGCTGAAGGAGTGCAAGTCATGAAAAAATTGATGGCCGCCAACTGGAAGATGTACAAATGTCGCGGCGAGGCCACCGCAACGGCCGCCGATCTGGTGTCCCGGTTGTCCGGCGCGCTGCCGGCGGATCGTGAAGTCCTGGTGATTCCTCCGTTCACCTCGCTTGGCTCTGTGGCCGGCGCACTGGCCGGTCATGCCGGCTTTGTCCTTGGCGCCCAGAATTTTTATCCGTCGGCGCAGGGGGCCTTTACCGGCGAAATCGCACCGGAGATGCTGCGTGACGTCGGTTGCCGCTACGCCCTGGCCGGGCATTCCGAGCGGCGGCATATCCTTGGCGAAGACGACGCCATGGTCGGGCGCAAGGTCGCTTTTGGCCTGTCCTCGGGTTTGTCCATGATTCTTTGTGTGGGCGAGCGGGTGGAGGAGCGCAAGGCCGGGCAGGTGGAAGCGGTCTTGAAACGGCAGCTTGCAGCCGGTCTGACGGACGTTCCCGCGACGGTGACGCCGGAAGAGCTGGCCATTGCCTATGAGCCTGTCTGGGCTATCGGCACGGGCCTCACGGCCGGCCCGGAGGAAATCGTCCAGGCCCATGCCATCGTCCGGGCGTTTTTACGGGAACGATTCGGCGCTGTGGGCGCATCCATCCGCATTTTGTATGGCGGCAGCGTCAAACCGGGGAACGCTGGCCAGATCTTGGGGATTGACAATGTGGATGGTGTGCTGGTAGGTGGCGCAAGCCTTGACGCTGAAAGCTTCACGGCCATTGTGACAGCTTGACCAACACGCGGACAACTCCGTGAAAAGAACGGGAAAAAACAGTTGACAACTCTCATAATTACTGTACATGTACTCGCCTGCGTCGCAGTCATCATCCTGGTTTTGCTCCAGTCGGGCAAGGAAGGGATGGGAGTGATCTTCGGCGGAGGCAGTCAGTCGGTGTTCGGTAGTACAGGCGCCGGCGGATTGCTGGTCAAGCTGACAGCAATTTTTGGAGTGATCTTTCTTATTACTTCGCTGACCTACAACGTTTACTCGGGCTCGCATAAGCGTCAGGCCAAATCGGTCATGATTGACGCAAGTGGAGCGCCGATTCCGGTTCCGGAAGGCGTTGCAACGGATGGAGCGGCCAAGGGTGAGGAACCCAAGAAGGGCGTAACCTTCGAGGATGTTCCTGCTCCCGGCGCGAAAGCTCCGGTTGACGGTGGAGCGAAGCAATAGCGATATTTGCCGAAGTGGTGGAACTGGTAGACACGCCATCTTGAGGGGGTGGTGGGCTATGCTCGTGGGGGTTCGAGTCCCCCCTTCGGCACCATAGTACAAGTCCAGGGAAGACCGATAAGGTCCCCTCACCCTGGAAACAAAGAGGAGCCGGGCTAGCAATAGTCCGGCTTCGTCTTTTTGCGCCCTTTGACAAGCACGCCTCTTTGGCATCCTTGGGGACACTTGGAAGATACGCCAGTGTCCCTGCCTGTGAGCCGGGAGTTTCCGTTCTGGTCCGCCAGACGCGACGGCCGTCCGGGCTTATCCTTCCCTGGTTGCGTCTTGAATGATTTTTACGGCCGCATTTTTGCGCGACTCAAGGATGAGCAGGAAAACATCGGCACCCTTTTGTCGCCGTTCCCACCATTCCGGATCGGCCAGGGCGAGGATTGCGTCAGCTACCGAATCCCGTTTTTCCCGTGGGACCGCGCGCAGGCGGGACAGACACAGCTCTTTGGCATCGGCCCTCTTGTCGGCAAGGGTCGGCTGCTTCGGGCCATCGCTTTTCATGGGAAAATCCTTTTGCGCCGCATACAAGTTGTTTGCCCTGCCCACCATGTTTGTTCCACACTAGGCGATGCCCGTCGGGTCGTGCCCGAGCCTCTGCTCTAGCTTGCCCGTAAGTTCACGTATTCCATAACTAATTCCCGCATGTGGTAAAAAGACGGCATGGTGAGGCCGCGCTGATGGAGCTCCCTCGCCTGCTCATTCAGGCCGGCTTTTCGTAAAGCCGCCACGGCTGCGCGATGGAACTCATGCATATCCCATTCAGGGAGGACGATAAGTGTTGGTTTCGCCATATCCCGGCTGGTAACAGGCTGGCCGACTGTTGTCATCCTGTCTTTGGCGAAAAGGGGGCATCATTCGCCAGGCGGGTGGGGGATACGGGCCTTTTCCGCATCTTTTTTTCGCGTGGCGCTCGGCAGAGGGCGCAATGCCCGGGGCCGCCTGGAGAGCGGATTAAGCGCTGGTCGCGCCTCCTCACGTCTGTTGCCGCGCCGCCCCATTGCTGCTCGGACCAGCAGGATCAGGCAATGAATCAGCAGAAATAGACGTTTTTTTCATCTTCAAATCAATTATTTCTCCCCTGTCATCCGGATTGGCCCGACGATCATGGAACGTCGCAGCCGGATCCGAAACGCAAAGGAGAACATGGATGCTCTACCGGACGATGCCAAAAAATGGGGATGCCCTGTCCATTCTGGGTTTCGGGTGCATGCGTCTGCCCATGGCGGACGGCAAAATCGACGAGCAGCGGGCCATCGCCCAGATTCGGGGCGCCATAGATCGCGGCGTCAACTACGTGGATACGGCTTGGCCCTATCATGCGGGCGAAAGCGAGCCGCTGCTTGGCAAGGCTTTGCTGGATGGCTACCGTGAGCGGGTCAAGGTGGCCACAAAGTTGCCCTCATGGATGATCGAAAGCCGCGAGGACATGGACCGGTATTTAAACGCCCAACTGCAACGCCTCCAAACCGACCATATCGACTACTATCTCATCCATGCCTTGGACGGGGCCTTGTGGGACAGCGTGGAGGGACACGGCGTTATGGAGTTCCTCGATGCGGCCAAGTCTGACGGGCGCATCGTGAATGCCGGCTTTTCCTTTCATGGCTGGCTTCCGGATTTTAAGCGCATTGTTGACGCCTATCCCTGGGATTTTTGTCAGATTCAGTACAATTTTCTGGATCAGGAATTCCAGGCCGGTACGCAAGGGCTGCTCTATGCTGCCGAGCGGGGCCTGGGCGTAATCGTCATGGAGCCGCTTCGTGGCGGCAGTCTGGCGCTGCCCAAGGCGCCGCCTGCCGTGGAGGCCATCTGGAACGAGGCGCAAACCCGTCGCTCCCCGGTGGAATGGGCCCTGCGTTGGGTGTGGAATCATCCCGAAGTGACGGTCGTTTTGTCGGGCATGAACGAGGAGGGCCACATCGAGCAGAATATGGCCATCGCCAATGCCGCCGAACCCTTTTCCCTCTCGGATCAGGAATTGGAGTTGGTGGATCGGGCCAGCCGGAAATACAAGGAGTTGATGCAGGTGGGCTGTACGGGTTGTGGCTACTGCATGCCATGCCCGGTTGGAGTGCAAATCCCTAAATGCTTCGATTCGTATAATAAAATTAGTTTGTTTGGTGATCCGGACGGGGAAAAGTTTTTTTATGCCATCAATGTCAGCGGCGTTGTGGGCTCAAATCCTCCGGGTTTTGCCTCCCTGTGCGTGGCCTGCGGCGCCTGTATGGAAAAGTGCCCGCAGCATATCCGGATTCCGGAGGTGTTGGAGCGTGCCGCCACCGTGCTGGAGGACGAGAATCTGGAGCAGCGGTTGAATACGGCGCGCCAGATGTTTAGCGCGCGACCGCATTAGCAACGCGCTTCGGGCGGCGGGCCATAAGCATCCGGCCGCCGCCCGGGATCGCCTCTTGCCACAACCGACGACCCGGTCCATGTGTCCACCGGACACGCGATGATGGTTAACCCCCAGCCACAGCAGGGTGCGCATGAAAATACTGTATTACGATTGCCCCGCCGGTATCAGCGGCGACATGAATCTGGCGGCCTTGATCGATCTGGGCGTAGACCCTGACTTCCTGCGCTCGGAATTTTCCAAGCTCGGCCTCGACGACGCCTTTGCGCTGCGTGTGACCAAGGATGCCCGAAACGGCATATGCGGCACACGGGTGGACGTGGTCGAAAACGATGGAGACAGCCACCACACCGACGGCAGTGTCGGGCGCGCGCATGACCACAGCCACGCTGCCGACCATTCCGGCCAGCATCTTTTGTCTGGGCATGAGCATGGGCATGGACATGACGCCGGGCAACGGAATTTGGCCACTATCGAGGCGATGATCACGGGCAGCGGTCTCGACGAGGACGTGCGCCGGGTCAGTTTGGCGATTTTTCGCAAAGTGGCCGCAGCCGAGGCCCGGGTGCATGGGAAACGCATCGACGAAGTGCATTTTCATGAAGTCGGGGCCATCGACTCCATTGTCGACATTGTGGGCGCGGCCATCTGCCACCACAGCCTCGGCGTCGATGCGGTCTGGGCGTCGCCGGTCGAACTCGGCGGCGGTTTTGTCCGCTGTGCCCATGGGCTGCTTCCTGTGCCCGCGCCGGCCACGGTGGAAATCCTGCACGGCATCCCCACCACCCGGGGCGCGGTACAGCAGGAAACCGCCACGCCGACGGGCGCGGCCATCCTGGCCACACTGGCCGACCGGTTTACCGCGTCCCCGGCCATGATCACGGAGAAAACCGGCTATGGCATTGGTCACCGAGAAATGGACATCCCCAATATCCTGCGGGTGCATCTGGCCCGCGTGGAACAGGATGCCGTCGGTGCGGCAGATGCGTCTGCCACGCTTTTGCAGTGCAATATCGATGACATGACCGCCGAGGTACTCGGCGTCGTCATGGAGACGCTCATGGAGGCCGGAGCCATGGACGTGCATTTCACGCCCATCCTGATGAAGAAAAATCGTCTGGCCACCTGCCTGTCGCTCCTTTGCGCCGCTACGGATGCGCCGCGGTTCAAGGCGTTGATCTTTCGCCATACCACCACCCTGGGCATTAAAAGCTTTGCCCTGGAAAAAACCGTGCTCGAAACGTCTTTTGAGCGTCTCGAAACGCCGCTTGGCCCCGTGACCATGAAAAATGCCCTGTTTGAGGGCGCGGTGATCCGCTCCAAGCCAGAACTGGAGGATTGCCGGGAGATGGCCAGACGGCACGATATTCCGCTCACCGAAGTGTACGCCTGTATTGGCCGATGCAGGAAATAGAAAGGGACGCCATGCCTTCGCCAAGACTTGCCAATGCCGACTACCAAAGTCTCCTTGACCACATTCGTCCCCTTGGGAGGGGGCTTGTGGCCTTTTCCGGCGGGGTGGACAGCACGTTGCTGCTTGCGGCCGCCCTGGAGGCGCTCTCTCCGGAAAATGTTTTGGCCGTGACCCTGCACGCCCCGTATACGCCCCGGTTCGAGGTACGCGAGGCCGGGAAAGCGGCCCGGACCATGGGGGCGCGTCATGAAGTGATTGAAATTCCTTTTCCCGAGGCGATTCGCGACAATCCTCCGGACCGTTGCTATCGCTGCAAGCGTCTGCTCTTTGGCCGTTTACTGGAGCGGGGCGCGGCGGACGGCTTGGTCTGTGTTTTGGATGGCACCAATGTCGATGATCTGGGCGACCACCGTCCCGGTCTGCAGGCCGTGCGGGAGCTTGGCGTTTTAAGTCCCTTGCTTGCGATCGGGCTGACCAAGGCCGACGTGCGGCGGCTCTCCCGGGACGTGGGGCTGCCCACCTGGGACAAACCAGCCGGGGCCTGTCTGCTGACGCGACTGCCGCACGGCGAGTCCGTCACTGCGGCGGCGTTGCGGCGCATTGAGGCCGGCGAGGATTTTTTGCGGGAGATCGGCTTTGCGGGAGCGCGGCTTCGAAGCCATGGCGAACTGGCCCGGATCGAAGTCGCGCCGGAGCGCATTGCCGCCCTGGTGGCTGCCGACCGGGAACACGGCATTGATGCGACGTTGAAAAAATTGGGATATCGCCACGTGACCGTGGATCTGGCCGGCTACCGTATGGGCAGTTTCAACGATGCCGCCGTTCCGGGCGATTCGAGGACCTCCTGACGTATGGATATGCAAGACACGTTGAAGGAACTGCTGGCCGGAGTCAAAAACGGCGAGCTGGATGTGGAGCAGGGATTGTCCCGCCTTCGGGATCTTCCCTATCTGGAACTTGGGCACACCAAAATCGATCTGCATCGGCCGCTTCGAAACGGTTTTCCCGAAGTGATCTACGCAGCGGGCAAGACGCCGGAGCAGGTGACCGAAATTTTTCTGCGCATGCGGGAACACAGCCACGTGCTGGCCACCCGTGTTTCCGCCGCAATGGCCTGCCATGTCCAGGCGGCCTGCCCGGGGCTTTCCTACAATCCCCTGGGTCGGACACTGACATACGTCAAAGGGGAACGCTCCTGGCGTGAGGGAGAAATCTGCATCATCACCGCCGGTACCTCCGACCTGTCCGTGGCCGAGGAAGCCCGGGTGACGTGCGAGATGTTCGGCAGCCGGGCCCGGATTATTTCCGATGTGGGCGTGGCCGGCCTGCACCGGCTTTTTGACCGTCTGGACGTCATCCGCAAAGCCCGGGTGCTTATTGTGGTGGCCGGCATGGAAGGGGCGTTGGCCAGCGTTATCGGGGGGCTCGTGTCCCAACCGGTCATCGCCGTGCCGACGTCTGTCGGGTATGGAGCCGCGCTTTCAGGCTTTACCGCCCTGTGCAGCATGCTCACTTCCTGCGCCAGCGGGGTGACCGTGGTCAATATTGACAATGGGTTTGGCGCGGCCTGCGCTGCCTGCAAAATCAACAATCTGTTCCCGTAGCGACACGCCGGCCGTTTGCAGCGCGTGGGGCCTTCTCACCCGTCTTGAAGGCACCGCCGGGGGCCGGGTCCCCGCCTACCGTCCGAGCATTTCCGGGAGATTGCGGGGGCTGGTCCCGAAGTAGCGCTTGAATTCACGGCTGAACTGGGAAACGCTCTCATACCCGACCATGTGCGCGGCGTCGCTGGCCCGCATGCCGTCTTCCACCAACAGACTTTTGGCTTTGTTGAGCCGTATCTTTTTGAGATACTGGATGGGCGACAACGACGTGACGTCCTTAAAGGCCCGATGGAAGGCGGAAGTGCTCATGTTGACCGTGCTGGCCAGCTGCTCCACATTGCAGGGCTCATTGAAGTTGCAGTGGATTTGCCGGAGCGCTTTGTCAATGCGGGAAATGCCGGTGTTTTTCATGGCCAGGGCGTGTAGGGAGGCGGCATTTTCGCTGCGCATGATGCGGAAAAGCAGTTCCCGGACCAGCCCGTTTCCAAGCACCCGGGCTTCCTGGGGCGAGGCCAGGGAGCGCAGCAGCCGCAGCACGGTTTCTTTAAACGCCGTATCCGCTCGGGACACGGTCAATCCCTGATGCCGGCAACCGGATTGCGGACAGGCGGTTGGGACCGGATCGTCCATCTGCCCGATGATGTCGCTTAACACCCGCAGATCAATATCCACCGCAAGCGAAAGAAGTGGTTCCTGAGGGGCGACCACGGCCTCGCATTCGGCAGGAAGCGGCACGGACAGGACCAAATAATGGTCGGGGTCGTACGCATAGGCCGCACCGCCCAGGTGGACCTTTTTTGTCCCCTGACCAACGATGATCACTCCCTGTCGATACAGAAGCGGCGTGCGGGGGATATCCTGTGATCTCCTGTGGAGGCGCACCCCGGGAATGACGGTTTCCGTCGTCCCTTCCTGTGCAGCCAACCGCCCCATGAGCGTTGCAATTTCCTGCATACAGCCTCCCGGCTCCCGGATGCCTGTTTCGTCCAATTTTTATTTTGGACAAATACTGACCATTTTTTAGTTTGCCAAGTAGGATCAGGCAAGAAAAAACCGGAAAAAGAGACTATTTCATTTCTATCATAAGAGTTTATCTCCTCTTCCGGAGAGGGGCATGATCGAAGCCATCGCGTCCCCAAAATGGCCGGGCCGGCTGCCGGAGTGGGGAGCATTGGCCCTTAGCGCTGGCCGGGGACCGGCTTGACGGCCACCAGCAGCAGATCCTGCGGGAAGGCGCAGCCCATGGGGCGGCCTGCGGCTTCAATCAGCACCGGGCCCCTGTCGGTAAGCATGATTTCGATATGGGCAGGGCCGAAGCTGATGTCCAGAGCGTCGAGCGCCTGAAAGGCGTAGTCGATGAGGGCTTGATGCTCGCTCCCCAGAACACGCACGAGCATGGTGCGGTCGTAAAGCGGCGCGCCGCCCGGAGTGGGAATTTTGTGGTATTCCCACAGGTCCGACAACACGTGGCGTCCGTTTCTGGAGACGGTGTTCACTGCAAATTCACGCCCCACGGCGCATTGTTGCACCAGCACCCGGGCATTGCGTTCCCCGAATTGGGAAACCGTGCCGAGAAGTCCCAGGCAGGCTGTCCGGAGTTCTTCGGGCGAACGGCAAAAACACACGCCTTCGGTTGCGGCGCTGCGAAGTGGTTTCAGCACCACGGGCCAGGAGTCGAGCCCGGCGGCAAACGCGATAGCCGCTTCCGGATCGTCGGTGGCCAGGGAGGCCAGGGAGGGCAGACCCGCTGCGGCCAGGGTGTCATGCATGGCCAACTTGTCGCGCCGGCGATGGCTGGTGGCGGCGTCATTGCCGGGCAGGCCCAATCGTGAGGCCAGCTGATCGGTCCTCTCGACGCCGATTTCACACCCGGCCATGACGCAGCAGGGATTGCGTGCGGCCAATTGGGCGGTTATCCTGCCAGTCTTGAAAAAACGCTTCATAGTCATGGCGCATATGCTCGATGGCCTGGGCGGTACAGGCTGCGAGGCCCGGTGAGTGCTTCTCGGTTCCAGAGGCGACGTGGGTGGGCCGCAGGCCTTTTTTTCGGAGGGCGGCGGGGTAGAACTTGCCGGTGGAATAGCCATCAACAATAATGGCCGTAGCTGACGGCGTGATGTGACGGTCCATATTTGGCTCCCCGGGAGGTGTTGTCTGACGAATGGCGGGATACGTAGCAGGCCGTGCCTGCCCAGTCCATATTTCCGAGGGGCCGGCGTGCTTCTGTCGCGCCAGGGTGGGACAAGGTCTTTTGGAGGGATGTTTCATGAAAAAGCGCGTGCTGCATCAGGCCTTTTTGGGGATCTGCATGCTCCTTGGCGTTTGCATCAACGCGACGGTCTGGTCGGCGACCAAGGATGCCCAGGGACTACAGGCCCCCGCCCCGGTTCAAACCGTTGCCGTCGGCGATGTGGTCCTTGGCTATCGAAGTTTCGGCCAGGGCAAGCCGCTGCTTTTGATCACCGGGTACGGCTGCACCATGGACGCCTGGGACCCTGTGTTGCTTTCGATCCTGGCTTCCCAGCATCGCGTTCTTGTCTTTGATAATAGAGGAATGGGATTTTCCACGACGTCGGCGACGCCTTTTTCCCTTCGTCTTTTTGCCGATGACGCTGTCGGACTCCTTACGGCGTTGGGCATTGCCCGGGCCGACGTCCTGGGGTGGTCCATGGGAGCGATAACCGCTTTGGAGATGGCCGCGGCGTATCCGGAGCGGGTCGGCAAGATTGTGGCATATGGCGCGGCGGCTGATCCCGGTCCGGTGAATGCGGCCATTGATCGTTTCAACCGGATGACCCCGGCTGCATTCGTTTCCCAGCTTTTTCCCCGGGATTGGGCCGAGGCCCATCCTGGCGCGGCGTCGCGGTTGCCCAAGCCTGCGCGTGCGCCTGATCCCGAAAGTGTGCGTCGACAACGTGAAGCCCTTGCAGCTTGGCCCGGCTTCGGCGATCGCCTGTCCGGATTGGGGAAGGATGTGTTGTTGGTTGTGGGCCGCGACGATGCCGTGACGCCGCCGGAGCAAAGTCTCAAACTGGCCGGCCTGATTTCCGGGGCTTGGCTGGCCCAGTTTCCGGATGCCGGCCATTGGCTCATGTATCAGATGCCTGACGCCCTGGCCGGATTGGTGGAGATTTTTTTGGATGTGGCAAGTACACCGCTGCGGCACACGGAGGTGTTTGGCCTGCCAGACCCTGAGAGAGGGAAAGGTCGCGTTGCGCCTGAACCGTGAACAAATTCCCGGCGGGCATCCGCCCCAATCCTGTTATGAATTTGCCGTCCGGTCTTGGCGGCCCAGGCAACACCCTCCATGAGTCCTTGCACATCGCCAATCGGGGCTAACCAAGCCTGTTTTACCATGGGGTGCAGTCCGGTATGCCGCCTTGGGTGGCTCACGCAAAGGGATTTGACAGGAGTGTCGCCTGATCTTACCGCGTGATGCGGTCCAGAGAACGTTTCTGGGAAGAGCCCTTGCCAAGAAAGAGTGCGTCTTGGTGGGGCTTTTTTCTATTTTGGCGACGAATATTTTGCGTGAAAGGTCTGGAACAATTTATTGCAAAGACGAAGTCCTCTGCCCATTCGAACAATGAGCTTGAAGAAAAAAAATACTAACGGAGACTCATGTTTTTTTATATAGGTAAAATAACTTTGTGTAACATAGTTATTACGATCTCGTATCCCATTTATATAAGCAAAGCTTGCTCCGCCAATATGAAGAACCGATATGTCGCTGCAGAGCTGTGATGCTATTCCCCTTTCTGATGCCCGTTTACAAAAATCAACATCTTCAAAGTACATAAAGAACTTTTCATCGAAAGGACCGACTTTTTCGTAGACCCGACGGTGCAAGGCAAGACACGCACCGGACAACCATTCATAACAGGGCGTCTTTTGTGCGTTGAAATTGTCAAACATGGTTCTTAAGCCCAATGCCTTGGCCAGTCGGTGGGGGAGCAGTTCGTCGGCAAGCAGTACGGGAAATGTTGGGAACAAACCGAGCGAGGTCTCTTGGAACGAACCGTCAACATTAACAATCGTTGGTGAAAAAAGTTTTTTTGCAGCATCCTGACAGGCTGCGACCAAGGCATGGAGGGCATCTTTATTGATGAGGACATCACTATTTAAAAGAAGGAGCGTATCCGCCAAAGATGCCGCAAGGCCTTGATTGACTGCTGCTGCAAATCCAACATTTTTTTTGTTTTTGATAAGTTTGACAAGAGGTGACGCAGCAAGCGCTATCTCTGTGCAATTATCGCTTGAACAATTGTCTATGACAAGAATCTCTGCTCTTAAATTGTCTAAGGCTTCGTGAATATTCTCAATGCACGCGGTAATGTACTTCGCATTGTTATATGTGACAATGATTATGGAGACGTCAATATTTTGCGTATTTACGGTGGTGCATTCTTTCATAGAGAAGGTTTTGACGCGGTATTTGGTGGGAACCTTTTGGGGGAGAGGAGAGGCTTTCGGGGAGCCTGCCTACAGCCGCTACGATGCGCCCTATCATGCGCAGAACCTCCCGTCGGGTCAACAGTCGGGGAGAATAGGGGGGCTTTGGGGGCGCGCCAGGACTTTCGGGGGATAAGATCACAAGGGGGCCGCATTTTGCGTTGCTGCAAACCATCCCTTCTTTTCTTTTGCCGAGAAAAACGCATGACGACCTTGTCGTGCGTGGATTGAAGGGGTAATCCTTTCTACAATCACCAGGCCCGGCGAACGGTGTCTGGTTGTAGCGTGAAGTTATAGCGCGCGGCCTCGGGCCATACCTGTTATCTACACAAGGAGATCCCTGCCCATGAGTCATCTTTCGCGTCGACAATTCATTGGTGCTGCCTTGGGAGTCGGTGGAGTTGCCATGCTTCCCGGACTGGCTTTTACCGCGACAGCGCAAAAGGCCGAGACTCCCCCCACCCCGGCGGCGATCGGATCGGTCCTGGATAAAATCAAAAGCCAGATTGAACAATGGAAGGCGGAGGGGCAACAATTCAAGGCCGACCCGTTGGATCCGGAGAACGACGAGCAGTGGGACCGACTGGTCAATTACTATTTCGATCGGGCTGCATTCTCCTGTATTTCCGTCAATTCCGCCAATCTGTGCCCCTCGCTGAAGCCGGTCGACCAGATGATGGTCATGGTGCAGCAGATGCTCGGCAAGGATATTTCCTTTCCCATGCGGGGTGAACTGGCCAAAGCCAGCCTCGGCTATGGACTGGGCGCGGTGAAAGACTGGTTCGGTCTGGGGAGTTCGGACGTGAAGGCCGATTTCCTCCTCGCTCTTGTGGCGAATTCCACCGAGGGAAACAACTTCATCAACAATGGGCTGGTGACTTCGGGCTTTTTGGATCCTCAAAAGGACAACATCGTGGTGTGGGACGTAAACCACCCCACGAACTACGATGCCTGGATGTTCCGAAAGGCCACGCAGAAATGGGGGAAAAATTCCATCAGGACGTTGCAGACGAAGATGTTTTCGCAAACGGTGACTGCCGAGGAACGGCAGAAGGGAATGATTCCCTCCGATCCGCAAAGTGAGGATGATATCCTTTTGCCGCTGAAGGCGCTGGTCGACAGCCGGACCAAGATGGCCACGCTTTCCTGGCAATCCAATGAGTGCGGCATGCTTTTGCCCATGGATCGCATTGTCCACGAACTCAGGTCGGTCAATAAAAACATCTATATTCACGCGGACGGCGCCCAGACGTTCGGCGTGCTGGATCTCAAGCTTGGCAAGGTCGACGTGGACAGCATGACGGGCAGTTTTCACAAATGGCCCTGCGGTCCCAAGATGGTGGGAATCATTTATATGAATAATAAAACGGGAGCCGCCGAAAAATTTGCACCGAGCATCTGGGGGTATGACGAGTATATCAACACTCCCGGTGACTACGGATTCGATGCGGCTGCCGGAAAGATTGATCCTAATGCCAAACGGTTTTCCTATCTTGGTCAGCAAAACGACGCCACCTTGGTCTCCACCTGGATGGCGGCCCTGTTTCATACCGGGAATTTCCATCCGAACGTCACACCGGCCAGGATAGAAGCCAGAATTCATTACCTGGGCGATCAGGCGAAGAACGCACTTTACGAGCATTTGCCCAAGATCTTCCCGGAATTTACTCCAAAAACAGCCTATAAATGGATTGCCACGCCGACCACGAACGACACCTTCCGCAGCTCGGTCTTTTTATTTAAGACTCCGGACGGCATCCAGGCCGGGGATGTGATGCAGCATGTTTACGAGCAACATAAGTTTGCGATAGCCAATTTGAAAGTCAAGGGACATGATCTGCTGCGTATTTCCCCCACGTTCTGCAATACATCGCAAGATGTCCATGACGTCGTCGCAGCGATTATCGACGTCATTAAGGCCATGAAAAACAATAAACTGGCTAACAACACTCACTTGCGTTCCTACGCTTAGCGGCGAGCTTCGAATATGGCGGATTTCTTTGTTCTGTCCTTGTTGCCCAGAGGGTTGGCTCCGGCGGAACAGGCAATCTGCCATACACACATGCTTTCCTTGAAAAGGGCGCGGCGTGTCTCCCGCGTTGCGACGAATATTCCGGCAGCGCAGCTGTCAATGACCTGAAAGGGGGGAAGGGCTTTTACCGCAGGCGTGTCGCCAAAAACGAAAAGCCGCCCATTGCTGGACGGCTTTTCTTGCTGAAATAACTGGCGGAGAGGGAGGGATTCGAACCCTCGAACAGGGTTTACCCCCGTTACCCGCTTAGCAGGCGAGCTAAGGACGATGTAACATCAAGTATAGCCTGTATTTATTAGATAATGTGTGGGCCTAGTGTGGGGTTCGAAGTGGAGATGTG
>Ga0183100_1000635_pt1 | contig 24432 bp, 37 predicted proteins | sample Biomet2_FD_127789 | JGI IMG/M metagenome (GOLD analysis project Ga0183100, IMG submission 127789) | Microbial communities from bioreactor (seeded with anoxic lake sediment) at LBNL, California, USA - Biofuel metagenome 2 | ecosystem: Engineered > Bioreactor > Anaerobic > Unclassified ...
CGGTCAATATTTTGCACATGCAAGGAAGGAAAACTAATTTTTTATTATATTATAATTAATTAAGTAGTATGAGAATTATTATGAGTGTTAAAATGTAAGTTAAGTATCTATTATTCATAATTTTAAGTGAATAATTTTAGTTTGAGATTTTTTAGCACTTTTTGTTAAAAATTCTCTTTCATTTCATCTAATTTGAGATTTTTTTTATCAACCTTTCAAACGGCGGTTAAACCTCATTTAAACCGCTTTTATAAGCCGTTTAACAGCTTTTATACAAATATCCATATATCTTACTTAAAAGATGTAGAGATATTTTTTACAAAGGTCGCAACCAAAGGTAGCAACTAAGGGTAGCAACTGTTATTATGTAAATATCGCTTAAAAACGCAATATTTACATAAATCATAATAAATTTTAGTTGCTACCTTCGATACTAAAAAGTATCTGACATTCTGGCAAAATCTTACTTCTTAAAGATAGCAACAACTTTATATATTTCATTTACGTTTTTACGCAGTATTACCATCGGTACTACTGCCGGGTTTGCGCTTACCAAAAGCAAGGGTCCGCCCTTAAATTCTTCCTGTATCTGAATCTTTTTTATTGCAGCCTTTGTCTCTTCATAGCGTACAGCAACTATTGAACCGTCTTTAATAAGTTTAGGGTTTCTATTGCACAATACTACATCTCCGGGTACAATAACCGGCATCATTGATAGCCCGTTCTCTTCGTCTACTTTTAGGCAGAAATGAGTCGAAGGGTCAAAATCCAGAGAAAAATATTCCGGCCAGTCGTGCTGGTTGTAATCGGCTCCCTTCCCTGCCGGTATTGTACCCAGTATGGGAATATTACGGCTGTAACGGCTTTTTCCTTTAGCTTCAATTTGGTCTATACCAAGCAGCCAGTTTATGTCACAGCCCATCTTAAGCAATTTCTTAAGTATTTCACCTCCCGGGACTGACTTATCATTGAAATAGTCGTATAGTCCAGGAGCTTTCATACCGATTGCTTCTGCAAATAAATTTACACTTCCAAACTTATTTACACCGAATTTTTTGAGTTTTTCGCCTGTTGTCATAAAAATATTAAGCAATTCCTTAATTTACTCTTGACAATAATTAAGCAATTCCTTAAGTTAGTTAAAGATTATTTACTATTTTTTAACAAAAAAATGATGCTATGAAAAACACCATTAAAAATATAGACATACGAATGATTAACCAGAGCGAAATTGCGAGACGACTGGGAATCAGTGTTGCCTATGTAAATATGATACTACACGGCCGTAAAAAAAGCACTAAATACTTAAAGCTTATACAGGATGAGATTAACAGTATTAAGAATTATGCATAAGAAAAGCCGTATGAACGTTATGCAATATACTAACCAAAATCTTATTAATCCATTAAAAAAGTGAAGAGAAATTTTAAAGATGGATACACATACTTTTAAAAGCCTTTTATATAAAACAATCCACCGGAACAAAAAAAGTGTTGCATTGATTGCTGACGAAACCGGCATCAGCGCAAATTATCTATATCGTGCAGGGCTCCCCTTGGACGAAAGCGGCGTTAAGTTTCCGGTTGAGTTTCTTGTCCCCTTGATGAATTCAACTAAAGATTACAGTGTTCTTAATCATTTAGCTAATATCTGCGGTTTTCTGCTTGTAAGGATACCGAGAGTCTGCCGGGATAAAAAAGATGAAATAGACCTGGTAGATGATTATCAACAGGCATCAATTACAGCCGTAAACCTGCTAAAAGAGTTCTTCCGGCATCCGGATAAGACCTCTTATGACAGAGCAAGTGAGGCGCTTATGGAAATTATGAGTAAAAGTGCTTCGGCAAAAAAAGTACTGGATAAACAGGTTACCGGTCAATTGGAACTGGAGCTTTAATGCCAAAGCTCAATGAAATATGGCTGCGGGTTAAAGAAGTTGCTGAGTTGCAGACGATAAGTCCGCAATTCATTAGAAAAAGATGCGCAGAAGGATATTATATAACAAAGTTTATTGACGGCAACGGTGGAAAGCAATACTTAATCCTTCTTACATCTCTTCCGGACTCTGTCCAGGAAAAGTATTACCGGCTTGCCGGAAATGCGGAAAAGGTTCAGGATATCGACCAGGCAGAAAATGATTCTATAATTTATAGCGAGCTTACCGGCTGGCAGAAAAACTTTGTTGATAAATATCTGCCTCTTATAAAAGCAAGCGAAGGATTGAAGGGCAAAGAGCTTAAAGATTTTCTTGCAATTTATGACGCAAAGGGCCTTAGCTACGGCAATTTTATGAAAGTAAAAAAAGCCTGGAAAGAAAACGGAATTGAAGGTTTGATTCCGGATTGGGGTAAAAATGTCGGCAGCTCAAAGATAAACGATTCCGATTTTGAATATTTTAAGCAGTTATACTTAAAAGAAGGCGGACCGTCTTTAATGGCCTGCTGGTACGGTACACGCGGTTTTGCTATTAAAAATGATGAAGGTGTTATTCCTAATGAATACCCGTCAGCAGTAACGTTTTTGCGTAAACTAAGAATTGAATGTCCTGCCGGTGCGATATTTCTTGCCAGGAACGGCCAGAAAAGGTATAACAAAAAATACGCTTCATTCATTTCCCGAAATTATGATGAAATTTTGGCCGGCACAGTATGGGTATCAGACCACAGGCAATTGGACCAGGCGGTAATTGACATTCTGCCGGAAGATCCTGCAACTGATATTAAACGATATTTGAGTTATTACGGAACAAACCATCAGGGCAAGAAAAACAAGCCGCTATTTCCATGGATAACAGTATGGCGGGATTTCAAAACAGGAAAATGGCTGGGGTGGGATATTTACCCGGACAACCCGAACAGCGACCATATTTTCCAGGCATTTTACAACGCCGCAAGCAAGTACGGAATTCCCGAACAGATACTACTTGATAACGGTAAGGATTATCGCTCAAAAGACTTTGCCGGCGGACGTAATGCTTACAAATTGCAGCTTGATGAAAAGAAAATTGACAGTATGATGAACCTTCTTAACATTACTGTTCATTATGCCAAGCCTTACAATGCACAGGCCAAGCCGATCGAAAGAGATTTTAAGATTTGGAAAGAATGGATGGATAAGCAGCTGCCGGGCTATCGGGGCGGAAACGTTGTTGAAAGACCTGAAAAGCTTTTGCAGGAAATACATCAGAACAAATTGATGGATGTTGAAGAGCTTAAAGCAGCAGCAGAATATTTTATAGCTAACATTCTGCATAAATACCCCGGTAAAGGTAAAAACCTAAACGGAATGAACAGGGACGAAGCATTTTATAAGGAATTTAGGGGCCTTAATAAAGTAACGCCGGAAGCTCTTAAATTATTCTGTATGCGTACAAGCCAGGTATTAACAATAGGCAGAAACGGCTTAACGATAAACAGAAATTACAACTTGTATTATTGGGGTGAATGGATGCAGGGCCGGAAGGGCGTAAAAGTTTATATGCGGCGGGATCCTGAAAAATACCAGGAAGCCTGGTGCTTTAATGTTACCAATGATGAGTATTTAGGCAAGGCTTATCTCAATGCGTGGGACTCCCCCGCCCTTGCAAATGATGATTTAAGCAAACAACAGCTTGCCGGCTTAATTAAAGCCCGCAATCAGGAGCTTAAAATTATGGAAAGTTACCTCCCTACTGCCCATATAGAACCGCAGGAGATACTGCACAATATGGCTTTGGGACTGGCTTCAGCAACAGCAGAGCCGGAATTGAAGGAAAGTAAAATAATCCTTAACACAGTGATGGATAATGTTAACAGAAAAGCAATTGAAATGGAAAAGACCGGTACATACGGTTCAATACCGGCAATGCAGACCCATAAAAAGAAGATATTCTTGTTTGAATCTGAAAAACGTGCAGCTGAGAATAATAACGAGGATATAATTTAAAATAAAAATACCCGTTACAGCGGGTATATGTTTAACTAATAGTTAAAGAAAAGAAAGGTTGGTTTTCAATGGAAGAAAACACAAACACTGTTACAAAGTTAAAAAAATATTGTGAAGAACACAATAGCAGTCTTGCATCTGTTGCAAAAATGATACCCATTGCCTCAAGTACGCTTAATATGTGGGTAAATGGTAAATATGCCGGAAATTCCGGGAACATTAAAAAACTTGTAATTGCTTTCCTTGAACGGCAAAATGAGATAGCAAAAATTGATTTGCGGGAAATTCCTTTTATGATGTTAAGCAATGCTGAAGCAGTATTTGACATCGCTTATGACTGCCAGGTAAGAAGGGAAATCGGCGTTTTGGTAGGTGAAGCCGGCAGCGGAAAAACAATGGCCGTAAAGGAATATACAGCAAAGAACAGCAGTGCTATTCTTATTGAAGCCGACCTTGGTTATTCAGCTAAGGTGTTATTCAAGGAACTGCACAGAAGACTTGGGCTTGACGGCATCGGGCACATCCACGATTTGTTTGATAAGGCTGTTAAAAGGCTTGAAAACAGCAACAGGCTTATAATTGTTGATGAAGCCGAATATCTGCCTTACAGGGCGCTTGAGTTAGTACGGAGAATTAATGACAAGGCTAAGATTGGAATTTTGCTAACAGGCTTACCGCGTTTAATACATAATTTAAGCGGCTTCAAAGGCGAGTATCAGCAGCTGTACAGCCGTGTCGGTATGGTACGGCGGCTTGACAAATTTTCAGAAGAAGATGTTGAAATGCTGGTTAAAGATTTCTTTCCTAACTCTAACGGAGTTTGGAAAGCCTTTTACAAAAAGAGCGGCGGAAACGGCCGTCTGCTTGAAAAGATGCTTTTGAGGAGCCGGGATGCGTTACATCTGAACGGGCTTCAAACCGTTAATGAAGATGTTGTTGATGCTGTTTCAAAAATATTATTACACTAGGAGGCGGAAATGGACGAGACAAATAGAATAGCAGATGTCGTTTTAACAATTCAGGAAAGCATAAAACGCAATACTGATAAAACTGAAGATCTTAGCAAAAAGTTAGACACTGCCGAGGCAGGATATAACAAATATATTAGCATATTCAATCAGATTAAAGAAGCTAAGAGAGAGAAATCCGAGTTGATAAAGACTCTAAATTCCATGATTAAATTGTATGAGCTTACGACCGGTAAAAAGTTTGAAGAACCAAATTTGTTTAATACGGCAGAGCCGGATAATATGGAGGTATTAAATGCCGCACAAATTAACTGAAACTTTTGTAATTGATGCCTGTAGGCAAATGCACCCGGAATCCGCTGACGTGGAGGCTGTTATGCTTGAATCCCTGAAGTACAGAAAGATGGCTTTACTAAAGGCAAAAAACAATGTCAACAATCAGGAAGATGTAGATATGTTTTATTTCCTAAAAAAAATAAAAGACAGTTTACTTGAAGAGGAAATACAAAAGGCCTATGAAACCCGTAATTGAGAATATCTGCATGGAAATTAACGGCCTGATTGACAAATTATCAGAGATGGAGGATGCTGAAGCGCTTATGGCTTTAGAATCCGTAAAACTAAAACTGCTTATAACTTTAGTAAAAATGAAAGAAAATAAAATTTTAGGGAGCCGGTATGAAAGTACAAATGGTTGCAATGGATGACTTGTTTGATCAAAATAATTATAACAGCGCTGAATCCTATAATTCTATGGATGTCCGGGAATTAAGATTATCTCAAAAACGGACGGTGCTTTTTGCGATTAAATGTCTTTCTAAAGCCTGCGATAGAGATATAGCAGAGCTTACGGGATTGAGTTTAAGCATAATTCCTGATAGGCGCGCATCTCTTTTAAAAGAAGGTTTGATTGAAATGAGCGGTAAATATATATGCCGTTCGACAGGAAAATTTGTAACATACTATAAAATAAAAGAAGGAGAATAGAATGAAGTTCGCTAATTATAGTGATGTGGACTATGCGATAAAAACTATTGCAGAAAAAGAGATCATAATATCAAAGAAAGAGGCGGATATGAATCTCAAGATCAATAATATCAAAGAAAAGTATGTCGAGGAGACGAACGCATTTCAAGAGGAAGTAGACAAACTTAGAACGGATATTAAGGCGTATTGCAAAAAAAATAAAGAAGACTTTGAGAAGTTAAGGAGTAAGAGTTTAAATTTTGGGACTATTGGCTTTAGAAATACCCCGCCTAAGGTATTGATGCTAAGCCGTAAGTATACACCTGATACAGCCAAAGAACTGGTAAAAAAGATTTTGGAGACCAAGTATATTAGAACAAAAGATGAATTGGACAAAGACCAGATACTTGCTGATTATGCAGCTAAAGTTCTTGATGATGCAAAATTGGCAAGTGTAGGTTTGAAGATAGATAATTCCGAAGTGTTTTACTGTGATGTTAATTTTGAGGCTTTGGAAGCGGTTCCGGCAGAAGTATCAAAAAATTAAATACCCACAAAACAAATAGATGGTTCAATGGCCGGCTAAAGCAGTTGGGTTGCTTTCCCGCAAGGGTTAGCCGGCTTTGATTAAAAAAGGAAGGTAAAAGATGGAAAATAAATATTTTGATAAAATTAAGGACGCCGGCTTTGAAATTTACCTGCTAGATAAAATAGTTAAGTCAAAGCACGGTTGGTTTATACAAGGCTATGAAGGTGGTCATTTTAAGATAATACGTGGCTTTGAGAAAAAAAAGGATGCTGTAATATACCTTAGAAATTTATTGAGCTGTAATACTTTTATCTCAGTTGGGCTCACAAAGGACGATAGAGATAAGCTAATAAATAAAGGCTTTACATTTTACAGACTGAGAGCTGACCACTCAATTTGGTTTATGGATGCAAGTTATAGGGAATGGAAACTATTCAGTAGATTTACTGCTGAAGACCAGGCTAAGAAGGAGCTGGCAAGCTTGTTAGAAGATAAATTCGCACTGGAGGATTGAGGTATGAGCTATGAATATTCAGATGTTGACTGCCCTTATTGTGGGGCACCTAATGACATAAACCACGATGATGGTTATGGATATGCAGAGAATGAAAAATTTAGCCAAGAATGTGAAGGTTGCGGGAAGACATTCGTTTATACGACAGCAATTATTTTTGACTATGATGCTGAAAAAGCACCCTGCCTAAATGGCGGTGAGCACAAATACAAAGAGCTACCGACCAGTTTAGGGACTCTGCATGAATGCGAATATTGCGGAGATCAAATTAGAGAGGTTAAAAATGGATAGAAATTGTAGAACTTGTGCACATAAAATAATAAAGTTTGTCCCTGCCCCGTGCTGTAAATTAACTAAAAGATATGATGCTTCAGGAGTATCATATCGAATAGATACATGTAGGTCTTATTTTAACACCTGCAAAGGGGATAATTGGAAACCAAATTTAATTATTCGCATTAAAATGTTTTTCAACGGAGGTAAATTAAATGGATAAAGAATTAGCAAAAATATTGAAAAATCTGGAGGCTGATGTAAAGAACTTCCGGATGATTATAAATAAACGTCACTCTGAAATCAACAAAAAAGGCCTTACTGACCGAGTTGCGCAGGTTGAATATCATTGTTCATCTCTTAAAATAGCTGTTAATAATTTGCGAGGCAATAAATGTTAAGCCCGGAAGATGTTATTATTCTTGATGCTGCCATTACTATACTGAAGGAACAACAGGCGGAAATAAATAAGCTTCATGAATCAATGTCTAAAAAGAACAAAGGAATGATTTCTCTATTAACTACAATTATGCAGCAGAATTGTTCACATAAAAATGCAGACGGCACAAGTGCAATTAAGAAAAGTATGCTTTTTGATACATGCAGCATCTGCGGGAAGGAGTGGTAAAATGATTTCGGCAGCGCAAATAAAGCTTATCCGGGTAGCAGCAAGCCGATGCGGTCTTGATGAAGAAACATACAGGGCCCTTATTGCCGGTTTTGGCGTTGAGCATACCCGTGACCTCAATACAAAAGATGTTAACACTATAATTAGCAAATTCAGACAAATGGGCTTCAAACAGACGACCATTAAGAATGTAACCCCAAAAAAGCCTGAGCATTGCAGAATAACTCAAAGCCAGTTAGATTATATTGCTGCAATGTGGAAAGAAAAAAGCCGGGCAAAGGATATACAGAGTTTAAATAAACTGTGTAAAAAAATTACCGGAATTGATAATATAAGCTGGCTAATGAAAACAGACGCCAGCAAATTAATTGCAGCAGTAAAAAACTTAGGATAATATGGTTTGTGTGGATTGCGGTTGTGAAAAATTGATTACTGTCAAAGTGTACAGGAATCGGATCCGGAAGGATAACGTTTGGTTTGCATCAGATAAGGCAGATACACGCCTTGTTGTGTGCGATGAATGCGGAGCCCGTTATTATGTGGAAAGTACTTTAAACCAGAAAATAAGTTGGAAAAATGACCGCAAGCAAATACAGGACATCAATAAACCTTCTTTATTTGATAACTAATGATTAGAGATATAATAAAACGGCTTATAATTGAGTATTATAATAAATCAATTTCTGAAGATGACCTTTACAGAAAGCTTAGGAAAGCCCTGGAAGAAGAAGTCGGGTCAAAAGAGGAATCTACAAACCGGCTCATTGACGAATTGAGAGATTATATTAAGTGGAATGATAATACCGGGGCTTTGTCAGATTACTCAAGACAGCAAGCCGATAAAGCTGTAAATATGATTGAAAGACGGTACAACTCTGCAATGACAGCAAACGGTAGAAGCTTGTTAAGGAACGTTTATGAGGGTATTAAAGAAGGATTAAACGGTAATTTAGATTGGTCCGAAACTGTAAGAGATTCCTTAAGAAAACTTGATTACAAAGAACACCACATCAATACAGAAATTGAAACAAACCAGGCAGCAGTGGACAGGGCGCGAATGATTATTAACCTTCTTGAATCAAGCGAAACCGGGGATGGAACGGACGTATTTGCACAATATGACGGACTTAGGCCGCAGAGGAAGTTTTGTAAGCTGCACTATGGCGGTGTTTATTCAGTAGCGGAGATCCTTGAAATGATAAACAGCTTCGGCCAGCCGGCCGCTTATTATATGGGCGGTTATAATTGCACGCACAGATGGGTGCCGTTCAACGGGAAAAGGATTCAATTACCGGAAGGCACCAAAGGATATATTTTTGCGGAGCGCGGCTTTAAGAATAGTCAGGGTGATGAGCTGGGAATAGCTAAAATAAGAGCTAAAGAAGGTTATAAAATTTTGCTGAGAAAAACTGTTAAATTTACCGGTGGTAAGAGCCCCGATGCATATGAAAACGGAGAACTTGTTGAATATAAGACGTTAAATGCGAGTGGAAAGTTACCAAATCAGATTGCAAATGCAATCAGATATGGTAAAAAGCAGAGCGGTAATATTGTTATTTATCTTAAATATGAAAAAGAATTCACGGGAGATCTTATTAATGTTATTGATGATGCTTTCAAAAGAAGAATATTTTTCGATTTTGAGGAAGAAATAAAAAAGGTTACTTTTATGCTGCCAAATGGAAAAGAATACATAAAAGAAAGATAATTATGAATAAACAAGAATTGATAGAACGAATAAAAAAAATAAAAGATGCAGATTTATTAACAGATAAAGTTAAAGCATTTATTTCAGGTTATCTGTTTAGCGAAAATGACAACAGAAATATTACCTGGGACGAACTATTGGAAATTGCTAACTATGCAGGTATAAATAAAGAAGACTTTGCTGCACCTTCTGAAATATTTGAATTCGGCGTCCAGGACGATACCAAGGGATTTCCTACTTCGTTTTAATATTCAAGAAGTCCTTAATAATTGCATCTTCATACATTTTAGCCAGCTCTTTTTTCTGCTCTGCGGAAAGTCCGAAAAACTTCCAAAGCTTTCTGGACTTTCCAACGCCCGAAACATTAAACCAAAAAGCCTTTTGACTCTGTACGGGGTCAGGGAAACCGATGGTAACAGTATCATCAGAAATATCGGTAATATTCATATTCCGTAACATTTTGCCTGTCCATTGCAGGAACTTCCCCTCCGCATTTGGCCTTACTTTGGCTTTATAGTTGGCATATCCGCAAAGGATAATCATTCCAAGCTTCCCGGTGCGTTTACTGGTTACAATGTTATAAAGTTTCCCTTCCTGGTCTTTCCCCAATTTAGCACGTACAGCCCTATTATAAGGCATATAGAAAGGTTTGTCCGAATATTGAAAACTGTTTCCGTCTTTATCCCGCCCGGCAGCAATATTCTGCTGTACCATACCAATAACGGTGTTGCCAATATTTTTAAGAAGCTGGTTTCTCATATTGTTTCTTCGCCGGCTCCAGGAATTGAAAATCCAATTTTCTCATAGACTTCTTTTCTTATCAGCGGGATGCCGGCAGTTTTAAGAACATTGATTGCATCTGCATTTTTAAGAATATCTTCTTCCTGTTCAATCTTAAATCTGAATTTATATGGAACCGAAGCTGCATCGAGGGAACGATTAAGCCGGTAATCACGAAGCAATAACTTGTTTACTAAAGCTTCAATTCTAACCATATCCGAATAGGCAATATCAGCGGAAATCATTTTCATTACCTGAAGCGCTGCCCTGCTGCCACCTGAAGTTGGAAGTTCAGCGGTATTTGCCTGGCCTAAAATTGCAATTGAAATTGATCTATCAATGCTATTAATAAAATCTTTGAACGCAGTTCCGCCTTGGCCAGCTATCTGATTTAATCGGAATTCAATCAAATCTGATGTTACAAGGTAATTATCCCTTATTGCCGTTTGTGCAGCAAGCTCTGCTGCCCGTTGTTCGCTTGGCGCTGCGTTCTTATTAATAACCTGTAATATACCCTTTAATTTTCGCAGCCAGTTTGCATTTTCAATTACCATATCGAACCTTATTATTTCTGAAGGCATAATAGTTCTTAATATTCCTCCCTTTGCATAATAAGGAGCGGTATCAATTAAATAAAACATATCATCGTTGATGTTAATAGTATTTAATATATTCCCGTTTTCGTCCTTAATGTATATGTACGGTAAATCATAATCATACATGGACTGATCTCTTTTGTTTTTCAGCCGAAGCTGAGAACCATATTCATTATTTACAAGTTCAAGTATATATAAAGAACTTCCGAATAATGCGGCATAAGCGTGATTTGAAATAATATCATTTATCAGGGGCCGTAACCTGCTAACAGCTTCTTCGGCAGCCTTCTGATCCGAGCCTTCCATACTCCAGTCAAACGCTGTTAAAGCGGTAGTTCTGGTAATAAAATGCCCCATTAAACGGCTGTTGACTTTTAATATTGTTTTCAGGTAATTATAAAAAGTATATACATCTCTATCTTTCGGCTTCGAGTCTTCAACATTTTTTGCGACTATAAAAAATTTCTGTAAACCTGGGTAAATATTCATTTGGTACCTTTATCTATAATAATGAATAATAATCTTTAATAACTGTAACCGGCTGAGATTCACGATGCAATGAACATTCGTGAATAAATTCAAATGCACAGATGGCAGCGTCTGGCGCATCGTCTTTTCTGCCTGCCTTTTTTCCTGCAAAGCTGAAGAACTGAAATAGAAACGTTTCACCTTCCGGAGTTTTGGCAAATCCAGGAGGAAAAAAGATTCTCGATTCGCTGTATACCATCTGAAGATTTTTTGCCAAATCGTCCACCTTGTAACTCTTATATTGAATTACGGGAAATGGAATTTTGTTTATCAGAACATAATCTCTGACTAACTGTGTCCAAGTACTTTCCTGGCTTACCTGCCCATCAAAAGCAATCTGAGAAATATTCTCAGAAAATTGCTTCTTGAGAATGAGTATTGAGTCTAAAAGCTGATTTGAATCACTAAAACTTCTGCAAACAGCCATAGGTACATAATAGCAATTTGTCTTAGGAGAAAATAACAGAGGAACAATTGCGGTAGTATCACCTTTGCCTTTCTTGCTCAAATTGGGATCACAATATATCACACCCCGGCAATCATTGGGTAAGGATGTATACTCCTTGTAATATTGACGTTTGAAGAAAATACCTTCCGGTGGTTTGGGGTCGTTCCTATAATTCGCATTCCAGTCCGATTCGTCTTTTGGTTTCAATATTGCCTTAAGTTCGCTCTCGCTTTTTGCAGGATATTTTTCAGGCCACAAAGGCTTTTTATTTTTATCGTCCCAAGCCGAATATGTGTGGAAATGAAAAAGATTATTTGCAAGCAAATTATCTTCAGCCTGAATTTTAAGCTGATGCAATGCTGAGGCAGTGGAAAAATCATTTGCCATTATTAGGAAGGTAGAATTTTCTATCATTGAATGATAAGATTCTACTAATTTATCTATCCTCTGGAGATTTGATTCTGTGTTAAATGCGGATTCCAAAGTTTCTACATCATCACCAAGTATAAATTGAGGCCTGCCGAATTCTTTTGTGTATCCGCGTACAGAACGTCCTTGCGAGAAAGCGGCACAGTAACGGAAACCTTTCAGCCGAGGTAACTGCTTAAATGTATTAAGCGACAGCTTAAGCTTGAACTGGATCTGGTCTGCATTATCTTCCAGCAGAACAGGCTTAAAATCATACTGTATCCGGGGGCTGTTCTTTATTATATTTGAGACATCCGCAAGTATGTTGTAGCTTTTAGGATTGAGCGTCTCGGCGTAAGTTCCGGCTATGCTCACCTGCCCGGTAAGCAACAGCCAGACTAAAATTTTTTTGCCTTGGACAGTCTTTCCGTGGTTCCTGGGCCCAAAAAATATATGTATCCCTTCAGATCTGGAAAACTTGATAATATCTTTTAGCATTTTATTTGGCTCCGCATAATCAGAATAACAATCCGGCGGAAAATAAACTTCGTCAAAATAAGCAAAATCTTTAACTGCTTTTTTAAGGCGTATTAAAGATGCAGATGAGGACATCTCTGATTTAGGAAATGGAATACCAGGCGAAAAAGCTTCTTCAAGCTCAATTTTGTCCTTAAATTCGGACATATTCAGTTCTGAAGCAGAAAACGGTTTAATTGTCATTTGAGACCCCGTTCAAAAACGTTCAAACCCCATTCAAAAACGTTCAAACTTTTTTTTAGGTAACTTAATGTCCCTTGTAATAGAAAACACAGCCACGGGGCTTTATTTAAGTTTTTGTCTTTAGTCACAAAGTAAATAAAAATAGCAGTCAATGACGCCGGGACTATTTTTTTGAATTCTGCCATTTGTGGAGCTCCTCATTGTAGATGTTTATCACGTCTTCGTTTGTCGCGTCGGGTAAAAATCTTTTTATTATTCCGCCGATAATTGCAGCATCCACCCGTTTAAGGTGGGATTCAAGTTCTACTTCCTGGACAAAAGTTTTCATCTTTGTAATTTTATAAAGATAGTCGATTCTGGTTTTAAGCGGCATTTTATCGTCATTATCCAACTCTGAAATTACAAAGCCGAGCTGTTTATTAAACAAGACTATATCGCTTATTTTTTTTGCAATCATTTTTGAGGCCTGCACTCTGCCGGATTTATTGCCCTTAAGTAATTTAGCTGAGTCAGTATATTTATCTATGGCATACCGTACCTGGTGCGGCTTTACGTTAAATATTTCCGCAATTTCCTTTATAGTTGAGGTCGGGTTATTTGCCTTAAATAAAGCAATGGATTTAATTTCTTCTTTGTTCATCGTATCTCCTGATGAAGAGAATAAGTTAAATTAAATTGTAAACAAACGACGGCTAAATCACCATAAATTCCGTCAATGGTTAAGAAGTCTTCCGGATAATCAAGTCCTGTGAACCCAATATCAATATTGCTCAACAATGCGTCTGCGTAATGCGGGAATGAATCTATCTGCCAGGAAATGGTTTCTGCAAGTTCAATGCAATCCAGAAAGGAACCAAAATTTTTATCAGTACTTCCTGAGGTGCAGACGAATAATTCAAAAGCCGCCTTATAATTTATTGGCGCTTTATTATGATTTTTGGTAACCTCGCAGTTGGGCTGGCCGTAAATCCAAACGCAAGGCGGATTTTGCGGTAAAACATCTGCGCCGCCGCCAAGTTTACCGAACTCAACCGATAGACCGGTATTATTATTTTTTAGATAAGCCAACAATTCATTATTAAGCTGCTTAAATGTTAACATCATAATCTCCAAGAATAGGACCTATTCTGCTATTAGTTACCGAGACTGAATCAATGGCCAGAGCGTCAGTTTGCGTATTATTTTTTGCCGTTTTAATTGCTTCTTTGTAGTTATTGGTAACAACAGCAATATACTGGTCGCTCATACCGGTTAAGGTATTAAGAATCAAATAATCAAGGACGCGGACAAAAGGAATTAAAGCCCAGGCCGGCTTGGTAGAAATATCCACCCCCGAAGCCTGATTTAATATTATCTCTGCTTGGACTGCGTATCCCGCATATAAATTTGCATCAGCCAGCCTTGCTTTAGCAGACGCGCTTAGATAATTAACTACTTCATTGTACTCAAACATTTTATTACCCGAAATTTTATTGTAAAAATATTATAAAGCTTATAAAATAGTTGTCCAAATACGTATATGCCCAACAATAGTTTATACAAATTACAATATTTGCTTTGAGTTTTTACAAACAGTATAAATAATCTTGTAAACACAGAGGAATCAAATGCGACAGAAATTAATCGAGTTCTTAAAAAAACTCGGAGTAAACACAGAAGAAAAGAAACAGGAAATAGAGGAAGCGTTAAAAACAATTGACGATGAACCTAATCCGAAAGTGGATCCGCCAAAATCGCCTGAGCCGAAAAGTGATTCTACTATTGACATTCTTAAACAGGAGATAGCAGAGCTTAAAACCGCGTTGATAGAAGAAAAGACATACAGGGATAAAGTTACTAATATGCAGAAGCAGAAAGCAGCTACCGAACAACAAGCCAAAGTGGATGCCGCTGTTAATAAGTTGTTCCAGGATAAAAAAATTACCGAAGCACAAAAGGCGGATTGGTTAAATCTTTTCAACAAAGATTATGAAGGAGCCGAGAAAATTGCCATGGCACTGCCGGCTATCCAGGGAGACGGCGGAAAGAAAGAGAAGGATTCGGATGCTCCAACAAAATTAAATACGCTTGAGCAGGGCGGAAACATTTTGGATGCTATTAAAAAACATAATCAAAACCCAGCATTAGAAATCCCACAAGGAGAATAATATGGCAAAGACATCCCCAAAACCAATTGAGAAAATTAGTTATGAATTTGAGTTTGCCATAAGACAAAACGGCTACACCAAAAGTCAACTTACGGTTATAGCCGAAGGCAAAGATGAAGACGAAGCCTTTAATGCCGCCAAAGCGGAATTGCTTCAGTCGGAAAGTGACATAGAATATTTACAAAAATTTAGAATTATTACCAAAAGTCACATTACGGCTAAAGCCGAAGGCAAAGATGAAAACGAGGCCTTTAATGCCGCCAAAGCGGAATTGCCTCAGTCGGAAAGTGAAGAAGAATATTTATAAAAATTTAGAATTATTAAGGAGTAATAAAAAATGTTAGTATCACAAATTTCCAAGTTGACAGGCCGTGCATCCGGATTACTGGCAAAGATACTTGAAATCAATCCATTGTTCCAATATGCACAATTCAAGCTTGATTTTTCGACCGCAATTCACGTAAAGGATTCGGATACCTTTACCAGCACTGCCGCAAGAGCTGAAAACCAAGCCGCTCAGAAAGATGCACAGAAACCGTCAACTGCTGTTAACAACCTGGCTTTATATTCTCGAGAGATTGAGATTGATGATTTAAGAAAGCTTGATGCCACTTTAGGCGGCGGTGACCAAGCTCTAAAACTATTTGCAGACCGCCGGCTTGGCGGGTTGGCCGTTAAATTGGGTAAGGAAATTCAGGCGCATATGCTTGCCGGTACCAATGCCGATAGCCAGCTGCTTGGCCTGTCAACTTTTGTAAAAGATGCAAGCGCAGCCGGCCAGACTGCGGCATTGGGATTTACTGTTGCCGAATTGGCAGCAATGAACAAAAATGTTTCTTTGCAGCTTAACACTACTGCAAATCAGGATGCGCTTATGGAAATGATTGAGCAGGAAATGGCAAACATTCCAGGCGCTAATGCAATTATTTGTAATACTTCTTTGGGCAGTCGATTAACTACCATTGCAAGACGCCACGGCGCGTCAGGGCAGAGTTTGAACAGCTTCGGAATTCCTGTTGCAACCTTTAACAGTATCCCTATCATAAAACTTCCGTCAGATTGCATTTCGCAGACGGAAAGTGACGGAACTAATTCAGATTGCACTTCCCTTTATATTGCAAGATTTGCCGAAGAGCTTGGAGTTGCCTGGTCAACCAATAGTGGTTTCTATTTTCAGGATTTCCAAGACGCGGAAGGAACACCTTCAGGTAAAGCAAGAATGCAGTTTTTCTTGAACCTTGCCTGCGAAAGGACTGACGCTTTAAGAAGGTTATCAAGAATTCGTTTATAGTCGTTTCCATAACCACCTTCATAATGAGGGATAAGGCGTGTAAAACCTTATCCCTTATATATAGCGGAGTGTCTGAAGTGGAATCAGGCCGGGTTCATGCCCCGGTGCGAAAGCCTCGAGGGTTCAACTCCCTCCTCCGCAACAAGAATAATTAGGTAAAAAATATGGGTTTATTACAATATTTAGTTGTTCACTGTACTGCCAGTCCTGAAGGCAGAAATCTTTCAAGAGCTGACATTATAAGATTTCATACAGCCCCTGTTTCTGAAGGCGGACGCGGATGGAGCCGTGTCGGCTATAGCGATATGATAGACATAAACGGAAGGCTTATAAATTTACGGCCGTATAATGAAAACAACTATGTGGAACAGAACGAATACACTTTCGGTGCCGTTGGCCTGAATATGATTGCCCGCCATGTTGTTTATGTTGGCGGTTGCGATAAAAATATGGATCCTAAAGATACAAGGACAACGGAGCAGAGAGAAACATTAAAACAATATGTTATTAAGTTTCATCAGCTGCATCCGGAAGCAAAAATAATTGGTCATAATCAAGTTGCAAAGAAGGCCTGTCCTTCGTTTGACGTTCAGAAATGGCTTTCTGAAATAGGTATTAAACAATGATTAAATGGCTTATAAATAACAAGAATTTAGTTACAAACATTGCCGGCTTTGCAGGCGGTACAGCCGGTTCAATACTGTATGCAGCTTTACAGTTTGAAGTACCGTTCCCGGTCTGGGTAAAAATTATTCTGGCAATAATTACCGGTTTTGCTTTCGGCTTAAATGGATTTATGACAGGCAAGCCGCTTAAATGGCCTAATAAGGAGGAAGATAATGGACAGGGTTAAGACCGAAAACATATTATATGCAGCCATATTTTTGGCGGGCGTTATTTACTTCTGCATTTGTATGCTTGCATTAAGCGGATGTTCTTCTGCTCCCAAAATAGTTAAAGAAGAAACCGAAGTAACTAAGAAAGATACAACAGTTTTTGTTGATGTGCCTGCTATACAGGGTTCAATATTTGTGATGCTTACTGATTCAGCTTCGGATATATATGAAGGTGCTCAGCTTAACGGTAACGATACGACAGCTACTATTAAGTTTAATTATAAGACAAAGAAAATTGATTATAAGATTAAGCCGGCTAAGGTACCGGTAACTTATACTAAAGAAACTAATATTAAAAAAACTACTCAGGTTGCACCTGAAAAGAATAAACAACAAAAGTCCTGGCTGGAAGGCCTGGGGGAAATAACCCTGGGCATTCTGGCCAGTGTAGTTATTTACATATTAATAAAAAAACTAAAATGGATTTAATAATAGCTTTTATATTGATTCTGGCTATGACGGTACTTGAAAATTATTACCGTGAGGCCGAACGTTTTAAGCCAAATGCGAGCCCAAAATCGGGCACATATTGGCATTTAACTCAGCTTGCCGCACTTGCGGTTACTTTTATATACTTATGCTGGTTTGAATACGGGTTGCAGTTGAGTTTTTTTACCTCAATATATTTATTGGCCTCTATATGGTGGATTTGCTTTGATGGCGGGCTAAATCTTTTACGAGGTCTGCCATTTTTCAGAGTATCAAAACAATCATCTGACCCGTTCCAAAAGCTTGGTAAGCCGGTAATAAAAATAGTTTTATTGGTTGTAGCAATTATATTATTCATTATAAAATGAACAGCATGTTTAAAAATATTGCCGAAATAGTGGGGTCGTGGATTGTAAATTTACTGACGATTGTCGTTACCAGCCAACAGTTAAGCGGGCAGCTTAACCTATTAGAACAATTTTTAAAGATTGTTCTTCTCGTTATTACGATAATCTATACATATAAAAAAATTAAGAGTCTTAGGAAAAATTCCAAGCATAAATCAGATGATTAGATATTAATAATAAGGAGTTTATAAATGCATAGCACAATTGGCATAAAGGAGATATTTCTTATCCCTAAAGGACTTGCAGGTTCTTTTATAGCCGGCAACGCCATTGACGGCGTGCTCGGCTTTTCATTTAGAGAAGGTGCTGAATTAAAAATAGAGCCCATTGATACGACTAATGATTTCAAGGAAAGGCCCTCAGGTGGCCGCACTAATTTTGTTATTGAAGGCACTTCGCAAATGAATAACTTCGACTATTTGTGGTATCTGATGGGCTTCATCGGAGTATCCGGGAGTGATATAGTTGTTCTGACTGAAGGTTATCAGGTTGATGCACAGGGCTATTATACCAGTCCGAACGGTATTTTCGTTTTTACCGGTCAGGATTATATGAGCCCTGGTTTCACTTATACAAGAGACTTGAATAAGCAGGTAATTAAAGTAACAAATACCGTGTCTTTAAGTGATGACCGGGCAGAGTTAATTTTACAGACTGCGTCAACTCAGGCTGTAAAATTGAACATTGGATACAAAAAAGGCTATCGGCGTCCTGATTATATCGTTAAACCCGAATTCTATTCCGCAAAAGCATACGGTTTAAACGGGGGGACGACAATGGATGATTTATTCTTACAGGATGAACTGATTGACTGTAAGTATGTGTTTAGCACTGAAGGCAATAAACTTGCCGCAAACCGCACAAGGATTAAGTGGATAAAAACAAGTTTTGAACTTACTACGAGTGATGCAAATTGCAGCAAGATTGTAAAGCTTAATAATCTTCCTTTCGATTCAGCATTTGAATTGACCGATAAAATCGGCATCAATACATATGCTAAATATGTAATTGAGACAGGTGCATTGTTTTCTCAAAAGAACTTTTTAGTAGGTGACACTGACAGGAATTCAAAAGTATCACTAACAGGTAATGTATATCTGAGTGAGTTTATAATACGTACATTGCCAACCAACATATTAACCATTAAGGCATTCTAACATGACTACACAAAATATTATCGGAGCCCGGGGCGGAGATGCTTCGGTTAGTTTTGCTTACGCACCGGCAGCAGATACTGATGAAGTGCTTGTAAGGTTCAACGATGAACACGGCCTTCCACTGCTTACTAAGAGTACAAAAACATTAGGCGGCAGCAGTGATGAAATAAACATAGTGTCCGGCACCGGTTATACTATAAAGCTTACAGATGAAGACCTGGACAATTTGCCTAACTCAGCGAATTATGTTTTGTACAAAGTCGTTGATGAAACTCCGGTTGCTTTATTCGGCGGAACCGTTACAGTTACCGGCGATAAGACACAGCAAGCAACTATAGAAGATTTTATTCCTTTTCAGAATGGAAGTAACCAACGCAGTATTGTCCAAGTTGATTTGCCTTTGGGCAGCGTTACGGTAACTGTAACAAATGAGGATGATTTTATAACTTTTTCTGGTTTTGAGGGTACGTTCCCAATGACTTTGCCTGAGGCCGCGACTAATAAGGGTAAAATATTCCACATAAAGTGTCTTGCTGAGGCTCCCAATTTTCAACTGACGATTGGTGCCATAAATTTGAAAGTAAATGAAGAAGTAACCCTAATTTCAAACGGCACTGGCTATGATATTTGGAATTATAAACAAAAAACCGGTAACAACAACCAAGGTCCTATAGTGGATGATGCCCATGAGGTTTCACCACTGGAAGATGTTATAGTTGCGAATACTAATGCCGCAGGTAAAGAAATAACAATCAATCTTCCCGCTGATCGGGCTCAATTTTTCGGCAAAAAAATCACAATAATTTGCACTGGTGCAACTGTGGAGCATAATCTAGTTGTTTATGACATTTCTTCGGGAAATTCAGTGCGTATGTTTGAAGGTCCCGGAAAAATTGAACTATACTTAGTACCTGGCACTGCCGGAGGAGATGACTGGTTGGTTCTTCCATGATACGCATAGTTGTATCAGATGACTCGGGCAATCCGGGTCAGCACGCGTTAGATATTAAACAGGCCATAATAAATGGTTACGGGTCTGATATATCTGAACAGATAACTATTATAAACGGTTATAACAACGCCAAGGCTTATGCCCAGAATAACGAAAATGTAATTGCCTTTATAAGAAGTTATTCGGGCGTGGCCGGTTACGTAAATGATGCGCAAAGTTTATACCCAAGAGTCCAAACTTTTTTCCCGCTTGGAACAAATAACTATACTTTATTGGAGGTATTTCAGAATGAAGAGCCCCCTGTAATTGTAGTTACCGGTGCCGGTGACCTGGAGTTGAGAAATAACACCGGTTTTGGAAAAGGCCTGGAGTTTTGGGATAAAGATCTGGTGGATGATAACACCGGGTTTGATGACCAGAGCAGCTTTGGAAATGGTACAGTTTTGGGCAAATTGCTTAGGACTAAAGATGTATTAAACTGTAGTTGGTGGGAAGCTCGCTTCCGGGCACGAATGACCGCAGACAGAACTGAACCAAGCAGGGTCTCAAAGCCCTGGGATATTTATAACGGGTATGGAAAAATAAACGTTGCAGCAGCTCTGCTCTATAAGGGCATTGTTGCTGCCGACCCGTATATACCGGAACCGGTACAGTCCGTCCCTGAATTATTTTACAATGACACCCAGACATTAACTTCCCCGAGCAAGGTCGTACCCGCTAATACATATTTCAGCAATAGCAAGGAGTTTGCAAACTACATCGCTGATAAAATATTATATAGCGGTTTTAATTATAAAGGATTTATTAAGGTTATCGATACTGATTATGGTACATCAAATGTCTCTGTAATTTCATCTTTTTCTATCTCTTCAAATAACTGTGAGCTTGTTTTACAAAGATTTCTAGATGTAAACAGCCTTAATAAAAATCCCCTCAAGATTGATCGAATCACCTTAAGCGTGGATGCTGAATTGACAAATTATATTTATCAATGGGTTAATAAAAATCTTACTGGTTATAATCAATTATTGGCAGATGAATAAAGGAAAATTATGGATAATGAAATCTTAGCAAAACTTGATAATAAAGTTTACGAAATTGGTGGAATAAAGTTCAAATTTAAAGACCTTACTCTTGATGAGCAGGAGCATGTTGAGCAAATTCAATCCAGGGTAACTGTTAAAGACGGGACTGCCACCGGTGATTTTACCGGTGCCGAAGTTAGGGAGTTTCTTAATATAATACTTGAACCGGTTAACCCTGCCGAATATCAAAAGGATATTTTTGGCAAAATAAACACGTCTTTGATTCCTGTTATAATGGGTGATTTTTTTTTAAGAACAGTGAAACTCAATGTTGTTTCCAGAAACTATTTGGAACAGCAATTCAAAAAATTGAAGAAGTCACAGTCCGGCTTGAAAGACTAAAGGAATATAGGGCAGAAACTGAAACCGGAGAATTGAGACTAACACCAATAGACTCAATTCTCTTTTTTGTATGTGATGGTAACTTGGCCGAAGCCGAGAAATTAAGATATAATTGTTCTTATCTCCGCCTTTATCAATGGTATTATGCTAAGTTAATTAGAAAGTTAAATGAACTTAAAGACGATCTTGCTTATCAACTTAACCTTAAAAACAAATGAACGATATAACCTTAAAAATATCAATTGACGGCACTGAAGCAACCGCGACAATTCAGAATGTTGATGGGCTCCTTGATGATTTAAGAAGCAAAGCTTCCGCATCAGGCAAAACGGATCCGTTTACCGGAGTGACTCAGGCAGCTAAAAATCTACAAACCGAGCTGATTGCTTTAGGCGGCCAATCCGAAAAAACATCTCAAACTATTGCGGATTTTATTACTGCAAACCGGATGTCTGAAACGGAAATAAATTCGGTTGTTAATGCTCTCCGCACTCAGCAACAGACACTGGCAATAAACAGTACCGAATATAACAACACTAAAAATGCCATTTCCAATTTAGGCGCTGCAACAAATCTGCTTCAAAAGAACCAGGCAATAGCGAATGCAACGTCAATCCAGATGGCCCCAAGTTTTGGGCAGGCCCGGGCGGGGTTAATGCAGCTGGGTTATGTTGTCCAGGATAGCAGCATGTTCTTTGTTAACTTCAGAATGGGAATGATGTCCGTTGCGAATAATATTCCCTTTATAATTCAGGGTTTCATGGCCCTGAAGGAATCCGCCAATGAGTTAAAGGTTACAATGGGCACTGCACTCAAACAGGCTTTAACCGGTCCTACAGGCGTATTGTTGGCTGTTAATGCGGTTATGCTCGCAATGACTGTACTGCCAAAACTGTTTGACGATGGAACTGCATCAATCAAGAAACAGAAAGATGAAGTTAAAAAACTTGCAAAAGAATATGAGAACTTAAGCACCGAAATGCTTAATAACAAACTGCTGGAAATTCAGGCCGAAATGATTAAGATACAAAACAGCAATTCGTCTCAAAGTGTTTTGTCGTCAATATGGGGTGGCGTTCAAGTAGGTTGGGATATAATGAATATGGGCAAGAAAGATAGGGAAAATAAGGATAAAATTGATAAGTCAAAAGAAAACGCAGCAACTAACAATGAGGAATATAAAAATCTGGAAAACCAGTATAATGCCATAAAAGAACTTTATGACAAGAAAAAGAAAATCATTACCGATTATTATAGTGGTAAATACAAGCCCTCCAATGTAAATGAGGTTACTGACTTAGAAACATTGCTTACAACAGAAAGGAATAATACTAAGAATAATAATGAAAGAAGTATTTATAATGCAACATTAAAAAATTTGGATAACATTCGGAATGCTTGGGAAGGTCACGCAGATAAGCAAAAAGAGACTTCTGGGAAAATGAAAGAAGAGCAAGAAAAGCTCTGGTATGAATTAAACAAAATGAGTTTATCCGGTGAAGAATTGGATATGTATCAACTAAATGAATGGTACAAAGACTCTGTTAAGACAATGGCGGGGAACAACGAAGGCCTACTTAAAGTTAATGAAGTATATGAACAAAAAAGATTAGATATTCGGAAAGAGTATAATCAGCTAATTGCTGAAGTCGATCTTCAATTTCAAAATGATTCAGAGCTTTCTTTGAAACAAAGGATGCAAAAATATCGGCATGACGTTCCAGACACTGATTATATGACTGAAAAAATGCCATCGCCGGCGGAGATATTGCGCCGGCAGAAAGAAGAAGTTGAAAACTGGAAAGAGGTAAACCAAGAAGCAGTTGCTGGAGTGGATGCCGTTAAATCTGCAACTGACACAATGTGGACAACTTTTATTATTGGCAGCCGCCAGGCTAAAGACGGTTGGGATGGGGTATGGCTATCTTTCAGAAATACAGCCTTAAATAGATTGTTTGAAATTGTAAGTAATAGTTTGTGGGATCAACTTTTTGAAAAAATGTCAAAAAGCGGTTCTTCTTCGGATTCCGGTGGGAACTGGTTGACTACTATCTTATCTTTTGTACCTACTTTATTCGGAACCGGTGCGGTGGTGACTTCGCCCCGGCTGGGTATTGTAGGGGAAGCCGGGCCGGAAGCAATTATTCCTTTATCTCAACTGCCTTCTATTATACATAGAGCCGGAGGTAATAATATGGATTTAAGTCCTGTAATAAGCAAATTGGATAATGTTGCCCGGAGGTTTGAAGAAAAACAATTCACTATTGATTTGCAAAAATTAAGGACAGTGAATAAACGATTAGATGCAATTGAGAATAGGTTGAAAGTATGATACAGCTTGATATTATAAACATTCGGCTTTGCGAAAAATTGTTTCATCTGCATATTGCCATAGGCGATGGCGAAGTTACTTTGAGGCCTAAAACTCAGTTGATTGAATTCGGGAAATTCACATTGGGCAACGATGATGAAGAAAATGAAATGATATTGTTCCCTGGCAGCTTCAATTTTAGCTTTCGCATAAAAAACGATTCAGATTATATGGTTGTGAGGGATGCTCTTACTATTAACAACACTGTTATAACTGTTTATCAGGGTACTGATGGGGTGAACCCTCCTTTTTATAAAGGGAAAATGCAACTTGAACAAATAAGCCGGGATAATCAGCTCAAAGTTATCTCCGCAGTTTTTTATGATGATACTGCCATATTATCTAATAGTACATATTCACATGCA
>Ga0183100_1000636_pt1 | contig 24416 bp, 28 predicted proteins | sample Biomet2_FD_127789 | JGI IMG/M metagenome (GOLD analysis project Ga0183100, IMG submission 127789) | Microbial communities from bioreactor (seeded with anoxic lake sediment) at LBNL, California, USA - Biofuel metagenome 2 | ecosystem: Engineered > Bioreactor > Anaerobic > Unclassified ...
CGGCCTTTTCCGGGAAGGCGGAGACGGCACAGAAGGATAACGCCGCCGAGATCCGGGAACTCCACGCCAAGATCGGTCAATTGACCGTGGAGAAGGATTTTTTAGAGCGAGCCTTCGCCAAACGATGAGTCGCGAGCGAAGGCGTGGGATGGTCGAACGCGGGTATCCCCGACTCAGTATCCGCCGGCAGTGCCACATCCTCGGGTTGGCCAGGTCGACTTGGTACCATCGTCCGAAAGGCGAGTCGGCCACAAATCTGGAGCTGATGCGGCATATCGACGAGCAGTTTCTGGAGACGCCATTTTACGGATCGCGCCAGATGCGACGGCATTTGCAGCATCAGGGCATCGAGATCGGACGTGGCCGCGTGCGGCGGTTGATGCGCAAGATGGGGCTGGTGGCGATCTACCAGAAGCCCAGGACGAGTGTGCCGCATTCCGAGCACAAGATTCATCCGTACCTGCTGCGCGATCTTGCGATCAAACGGCCGGATCAGGTGTGGTGCGCCGACATCACGTATGTACCGATGAAACGAGGCTTCCTGTATCTGGTGGCAGTCATGGACTGGTACAGCCGGACCGTGTTGTCCTGGCGTTTGTCCAACACCCTGGACGCTGATTTTTGCGTTGCCGCCTTGGAAGAGGCCATGAATCACTATGGGGTGCCGGAAATCTTCAACACGGATCAGGGATCGCAGTTCACTGGCCAGGGCTTCACGCGGACGCTCAAAGATGCCGGCGTTGCCATCTCTATGGATGGCAAAGGCCGCTGGATGGATAACGTCTTCATCGAACGGCTATGGCGCTCGGTGAAATGGGAGTGCATTTACCTGCGAGAACTCGAAACCGGCAGTCAGGCCCGTCAGGCGCTTGACGCTTGGTTCCACTTCTACAATGAGCAGCGACCGCATACCGCTTTTGACGGTCGTCGGCCCATGGACGTATACCGGGATGGTCACTCGGCCTCCAAGGCGGCATAGGCAACAACCGGATTAGAGCTTAACTTCGCCGCCAACCTGTCCAACCAAGCCAGACCACCTCATAAGCCGGTACTCAAGCCGTAGCGTAAGCTCCCGGAGACTGCGTTCGAGATCGGCCTTGGTGCTCCGTTCGTATTGAGGTCGAAGAGCAATCTTACGAAATAAACTTCACGATGGCAGCCACGATGCCGATTGCCGACGCGGCAATTGCTCCCAAGCTCAGGGTAAGCCGGTACTCAAGCCGTAGCGTAAGCTCTCGGAGACTGCGTTCGAGATCGGCCTTGGTGGCAAGCTCTTTTTTGGCCTCAGCGTCCTGATTCTCAAGAATCTTAATAAGGACACCTGCGGCTTCCTCACCCAAGGCTTTTTCCAACTTTTTTGAGTCGTCAAACAGTAACGTCATATGGCCTTCATGCTCATGGATAAACCAAAAGTCAACGCTATAGTCCTCGCTTGAGGACTATAGCGTAACCGGCTGACCAATTTTTTCGCTACCACCTCAACCTGACCGGAGTAGCGTGCTGAACGGGCGCAGCCACCCAAGCCACAAAGAAGACTGCGACAAACAGTTGGTAGAGCTTGGCCTCACGAACAACTTACGGCAAACAATCTTCCGGCAGCCCTATGGCCAGCAATTCTGCCCTCCGCTCCTCCGGCAACGGCTCCGAGCACCGCACCAACCACTTGCCCGGCGCGGACTTATGCACGCCCATCCTGGCCGCCAGCCCTGTCAGCGTAAGCCCCTCGCTCCGGAGCCAGAGGCGCAGCCGCTGCACCCGGGGCAGCGCCGACCAGTCCGCCGGTAGGGCCAGCCCCAAGGGTTTGCTCATATGCGGCACACTACTCCCCCGGCCACACGACCGCGGCCTCGGCCGTAGCGACCCCGGCCAGATCCGTGGCCGCGTTTACGGCCTTCTTGCCAGACAGCCGGGCCTTTTCGACAGCCCGGCCATAGCCCCGCCACTTTTCGGCTGCGGCCAGGATGGCCATGGCCACGGCGGCCGCCGTATCGGCCGTGATGCCGACTTCATTAAAAACGTCAGGGTACTCGGCTTCGGTCGGCGTCGCGTCCTGCAGGAAAGCCTTGGCCTGTTCTTCTTTGGCCTGATAAGCGGCCATCTGTCCGGCTCCGGGCGTCAGCACGCGGCTGCGCAACGCTTCAGCCTGGGCATCGATGCGGTCGCAGGCCGCCGTTTTGGCGGCAGTCAGATCAACCGTGCGGTCCGGCTCCGGCATCGCCCGGTCCACCGCTCCCATGGCGACGGCTTCGGCCCTGGATAGCCCCAGGCGGGCCAACCCCCCGTTGCCGACGACGGCCCAAACGCCCGAGGCGTCGTAGCCGTACTCCTCATCCAGGAGCGTTTGCAGATGGGCCAGAGCGGCCTCATGGGTGGCAGGGGCGGCCAGCATATTTTGCAGATCGTGCAGTGTGGCAATCATAAACAGCCCCTATATTGCGTTGATGGCGTCGGAAATGCCGCGCGCACCACAATTCGCCGGACGAGTTATTGGGGAATTATTCCAATACGAAAAACGAGAACCGCACTTCACGCCATCAACCCAAGTGCCTCCGAGCCCCGCACGACAGGGCTCCATATAGGATTGGCCCTGCTCTGTTGTATCAGTTGCTACATACTGGACTTTAAAAGACGCTGTGCCAACGCCTCCACCAGCATCGGCACTCCATTGACACATAAACCCGCATGTATCCTCGCAACCGACATTGGAAACCATTCGCCGTCCTCCGGTATCAAGATGACAACCGGTAGTGACTGCGTCAGCCGATCCGGAAATGCTGGTTCCCTGGTTACTGCCAAACGAAGCGGCCATAAATTCATTTTGAGTTAATAAGCGCTTACCAATACGGCCAAACCATTCGCTAAATTCATACCAAGAGAAGCCTGGACTACTGGCTCCGTCAGCGACAGTACCGCCATTAATCGAAACAAGACGCTCCCCCGAAACCGACGCCAGATAGATATCCACCCACCGGCCGATGCCGGCCACGTACACCATGCCTTCCGGATCGTTGGCCGGCCGGAATTTCAGATCCCAAACGGAGGCCGGCAGGATGTCCCCGGCCAAATAGCCGGAGAGCGGATGCCCGGCGATCGTGCCCGCATCTGCGCACAGGCAATGGAATCCGCCGATCTGGCGCGCCGTGGCCGTCGTGTACCCGACCGGGAAGGTGGCGCTGGCCGAGACAACGAGCTTGAGCGCTCCGGATACAACACAAGCGTAGATGTAAAAATCTCGGCCGGCCCGATTGGCGGCCAGGGTAAAATCTGTCGGTGTCGTGGCGTCCCAGGTTGCCGTCCGCGACAGGTCCAGGGCCTGTTGTGCCATGAGGCACAAAAGCGTCCCGCCCACGTCAAGGGTCATGCGGTTGGGCGAAAGCAACGCATACCGATCCGCAGCCCCTGTCACGGTCTTTGCCGTCCACCGTGCATCCCGGTAATAACATCCAGGAGGCGACAACAACGAAAGCGGTACGTCATTTCCGTGTAACACCCCTGCCAGATTGCCGGTCAGCGTCTGGCCAGAATCCATGGCGAGCGTCACCGTCGTCCCGGAGCATCCGGCCGAGGTTCCGTAGCGGAGACCGTCCGCGCCACAGTCGGCCTGGACGCGGACACCGGGGGGAAACGCAGCGCAGCAATCAACGGCCACGGAAAACGACGATTCCGAAAGAAAGGTTACAGGGATAGACATGCAGGCTCCTTATGCAAATTGTGGCAGGACAAGAAGACTCACGGTTTTGCCCCTTCCGACCCAATCCCCCAGAGAGAGACTGGCCTGTATTCGATACATTCCCGGCTCGGCCAGATCGCCTGCCACGGTCATATACCGCAAGTAACGGGGGGCGCCATGAAGGGTCGTCATCGTGGCTGGCCAACTCAAAAAACGCCCGGAAGGCGTCCTGACTGCAATTGTAGTGGAACAGGCTCCGGTGAGATCACACCCGCAATCGAGCAAAATCTCCAGCCCGACATCTCCGCTGTAGACAGTACAGGCATTTGCCATAATGCACCTTAGGATTATTCAAGTTCTCTTGCAGAAACACACCGCATAGACCGCGTTATGAAACAGGAGAGCACAACCCTGCGGCCAGGAAGAAACGACAAGGCTCGAAACTGCCTCGTGACAGGGGAAGCAAGAAGCAACACCTCCCGGAGGTCCGTTCCCGCCACACATGCTCTGGCCGCAAGTGCCAAAAGGACGGCGGAGCAGGAGGCCAGGGCCGCGGAGGTTACCCCGACCGACCCCGGGCGGCAGGTGGAAATCAGACAGCCGGCCTGTGGCGCGGACCATGGAGACGTAAGATACGTCAGGATGTCCACAGATGCGGCCGGCCGGACAACGACGCCCTGGGCTACAACCAGACCCCTGGCCGGATTGACGTTTATTCGTGGGGCGACACTGCCGCATGTGACACAAAGATCGGGCGCCGCTAACCCGGGCCGCATTGCTATGCGCCCCCCCACCGAACCAACCCCCGCCACCACTTCAAGACGTTCCACCGGAAGCCATGCGGTCGCGGCCCCGCTCCAGGCAATAGAAGCATCACTCCAGACATTTTCCATAAGGTGGCCTAGTTGAATGCCACAATGCCGGCCGCATCAAACGCGACGCGAAACGTTCCGCCCATGACCCCTTTTTCCGCGCTGAAATCAAGCAGGCAGACCAACGGATTGACTAAGTCTTCTACCTTCTTGGCGACATAGATCACGGCATAGCGAGCGGTAATGGAAACCTCCGTCCAGACAGGATCGGCAGCAGCCAGGGCGACCGCCTCGCCGACAAGATTCCAGTCCACACTCCCAAGCGTGGCCCCTCCGGCCACATATCCGAGGCCGGCCGCCTCATAGGCGACGACATCGGCCCAAATGGCATGGCTGGCATTTGGAGTATATCCGCTCGTCAAAAGCGCACACTTCAAGGTGTCCGCCGGCAAATCAAAAAGCCCCAGGCCAAGTCCCCTTTTAAAATTTGCATAAATAAGATCCGCCATATGTCCCTCCGTCGTTCCAAGTCTCCGCCCGCGAGTCGCCACAGCAAAAAAAAGGCGCATTCCCTGAGGATGCGCCCCAAAATCAACGGATTATTGTACCAGCACGCGCTACACGCGATAATTATAATTGTGGTTATAGCTTTCCCGAAATCCATTCGACCGGGACGTGGTTTCGCTGACCGAACGCTGGACGGATTCGGTCGTCGACGTGTTCGTACGCTGGCCGATGGACTCACTGTAGCCGATCTGGGCGGACGCATTGACGGCGCTTAAGGCGCTGGCCGCCATTTGCGCCGAGACCTGGGCTCCCGATCGGATCTTTTCAGACTCAAGCCGCAGTTCTCCCAGGGAATTTTGCAAGAGCATATCCGCTTCCTTGATCGAAACCTCCGCGGACTTGAGATAGGCGTCCACCTGGGCGGCATGGTCCTTGGAACGGATAGTGGCGTCGGTTTCCCGGGCATTGAGGTCCGTTTCATACCCCCGCAGGGCCAACTCTTTATCTTTCAATAAGATTTCGGCCTCGGCCTGCGATTGGCGCAAGGCTGCTTCAAACCGACTGACATCGGCCTTATAGGCCTCAAGCTTCACCTGGTTTTCCTGGGTGGACACCGCCAGGGTGGTTTCGGCCGCGGCTTTGGCCGCCGCCACCTGCCCGCCATAGGCTTTCACCTGCTCGGCATAGATGCGGGCCTTGGCTTCCTGTCCGGCGACAGCGGAGGCGTAGGCGTTAAACCGGGAAGTATTGGCATTGACGGCCGCGACGTAAGCCTGCACCTGGGTTTCATAGGCGTGCAGGCGATCCCGACCGAGCGCCGCCTTGGCAGATGCCCCTTCCATACGGGCCTTATACAGATCAATCAGAGCCGACGCGCCGGAAAGCTGGGCCACATACAAATCCGCAGCCCGTTTTTGCGCCTCCCCGACCAGCCGGGCTCCCTCAAACCGCAACTTATAGGCCTCAAGGTCCGCCAGAGAAGCCCGGATTCGGGCTTCAAAGACGGCGGCGTCGGCCTGATAGCGGGCCAATTGGGCATTGTGGATGGCGACTTCGGCATGCAAGGCCTCATAGCCGTATTGGGCCAGGGCCTTGGCCGCCTCAAAAGCTCTGGCGGCCGATTGGTTGAACAGCTCGATATTCTGGGCCTCGAGGGCGAGGGTCTGTTCCACCGTGGTCCGGTCGCTTTGCACGGCCAAATCGGCCTGCTTGGTCAGGATATCCAGATTGTGGGCGGCCAGGGCTTCGGCGCAATCGGCATGGGCCTGACGCAACAACACAGCCATGGGACCGGATAGGGCCGCACAACCACGGGCGGCGAAGCCCTCGGCGATTTCGGTCAGGCGGACGGCCAACGCGTCTTCCATGCGGCGTCGGGCCCGATCCCAAAGCGCCTGCTCCAGCTCCACGCCGTGTCCAGCGCCCCCCCGGGCCAAAGCCCCGGCCAAACGTTCGGTCAAGGCCGTCCGCAGGGAGGACGTATAGGTCTCCTGCGGCGGCGCGACAAAGAGATTCCCCGGAACGACCAGATCAGGCATGGGCGGGCGTTCGCCTTCAAATGTCGGGGTCAGCGGACCGGGCAGTTCCGGGATGGCCACAGGATCGAAAACCGGCGGATCGGGCAGAACAATGGCCGGATCGGCCGGGACGGCAATATCAGGGATATTCGGGATGTCCCCCGGGGCCTGGGGCAAATCCATGGCCGGTACGTCGGGCAGGACAATCTCCGGCGGTGCAACGGTAAAACGCGGCACTTCCATGCCGTCCAAGACCAGGGAGGAAAACGCCGGAACGGCCGGGGCCTCGGCCTCTTTGAGTGCCACTTCCTTAAGCTGCGGTGCGCAGGGTACGCCGGAATACTCCGGCAAGTCGGGCAAATCCGGCAAATCGACATGGGGATAGGCCAACTTCGCCACGCCGCCCAGACGATCCAAAAAGGAAATTGCCGAAACCCAGGCGTCATTGGCGTAGTTTTGCGCTGTTTCAAATTTGTTGCGGACAATGCCGGCCGCACCGGTGGAATCGCTCATGACGCCTCCTTTTCGATCGTGATCGGCAAAAGCCCCAACGCGGCCCCAAGGCCGGCCTCTGCGTCATCAGCCACAAAAAAACCATCCAGGGCTTCAAGTTGCAGTATCCAGGCCTGCAGGGGCGATACGGCGTAGTCAAAAAAACGCGGTAACGCCACATCCATGGCCGGATTCATGCAATACGCGCCGATGGCCTCTTTGGTCAGGCCATTGCGCAACGTCCAGGCATTGAGACCACTGGCCTGATACTGACAAGCCGCATCCATGGCGCAAAGGGGCTGGACGCCGTTATAGACGTCCGCGTCGGCCCGATCCTGCCGGGCCACATAGACCTGCACCGTGCCATCCACCTCGTGGGTCATGACCACGTGGTGCCACACCCCCAATTCAAGCGGTTCGGTCAGGGCCGGACGATAGCCGAACTGCTTCTCAAAATGTGACAGCCGCGCCCCGAGCAATCGGTTCCCATTGTATAAAAAAAGTCCGGCGGCCTGGAGCCCCATGACGAACCCGGAGGGAAAGGGATAGGCGTTGCCGGCGGCGTCGCAATAGGCGCTCCCAGCCAAAAGCGGCGCATCCGGACAAGCCGCGCCCGCCCGCTTTGCGCCGAGCAATTGCTCGGTTTTTTGCAGATAGTTTTCCTTCCACGGCAGCCAGGGATACGTCACGGACGCCACCCAATCAGGATGCAGATGCGGAGAACAAAACCCGATAACCGGGGAAATGCTGCCCGGGCAGTCCCAGGTAAATTCCCCGCCATCGGCGCTTTGCAGCCAATAGGGCCGAATGGGATTTAAAACCTGCCGGGCATCGTAGCTGTAATCGTACTCCAGATATTCCCGCAGTCGGACCAGACAGCTGACAGAAAACGGCGCGCTGTCGGGAATATGCCCGCGACTGTACAGGATGCCGGACGCGCTCCCCCCAGGCAGCACAAACACCCCGACCTCCCGGGCAATACCCGCCTCCGGCAACCCGAGCGGCTCGGGTAATCCCGCCGCAACGCCAGGAAGACGCGTGACGTCCGCCCCCAGACCGAGTTGCCAATTGGCGAGCGGTCCGTCCTCAATGGCGTTGTTGCAATCGGAAAGCCCCGGATATCGGGCCAGGCACCCCGGAATGGCATAAAACGTCCCATCCCGCCTGGGACGGGGTGGTTTTCGGAAAATGCCCAACTGGCGGCGTTCCTGAAAAGTCGGCGCATGGATTTCGACGACATCCTGTTCCCCCACCCGACGACAAATAATCCGCTCGCCGCTGTCCAGGCGGACCGAACGCGTATACACGGGAAGATCAAAGGCGTTTTCCCGACGCAGCGTATCAAGCTCCCGCAAAGCCTCCCGCCGCAACGGCGCAAACCGGGTGGGATCGCCAAAAAAACGCAGCCGCACAGTCGGACGAAACTCCTCAATCATGCCGGCCTCCGGTCCAAGGGAACCGTCGTCAGCACCACGGCCCCGAGGTCCAAAGCCTCACCATCGGTTGCGCCAAGGGTCACGCGCCATGTCCGGCCGTATCCCCGGCGAAGCCGCGCCAAGGCGGAGCCCGACGTGTCCGCCGCGCCAGCCGGTCCGGCTTCCCCGGCCAGATGGGCGCCCGCGTCACTGTCCGCCGTCACGTCCAGCCAACCGGCGCAAACCCCCTCCACGGCAACGCCGACCAGCCGCTTTGGACCGGGTGCGCCACAATCCGTGGCCGGCAACGTCACGGAAACGCCAATCGGCGCACCGTCGTCGGTTGCGCCGCCGACACGGCACAACCGCGATCCGTCGCTGACAAACACGGCATCGCCGTGCCGGCAGGCGGCAACCACGGGCACATCGGCCATCCGGGTCAATGCGCCACTGGCAAGTTCCAGGGAAAACCCAAGTGTCGTCATGCCCACTCCTCGCCGCCCTCGGCGGCATAGCCATACGTGGCGAAAGCCGTCTCTCCGGGTCGGGCCCGGCCCACCGCCAAAAGCCCTCCAAGAGGAACGAGGGAAGTCCCTCTCTCCTCAACCGCTGCAACGCCGCCAAGAGCCAAGGCGGGCAGGCCGCACCGACCAGAAGCCAGACCACCCGCGCAGGCGACGCCACGAAGCCGCAGCCTGGGCCAAGGACAAACTATCCGGCCAAGGTCGCCACAGGAACCTGTCCCCAGGGCGCGCCATCGGCAAAGCGACACGTCCGACACAGCCAAGGCCGCCGATACGGCCGTACCACTGCTCTCCCACCGAGACATCTGGCAAATCGCGCCACCGCCGCCAGCCCCAAAGCCCGCGACAGTCATGGCCGGCCACGACAGACAGCACCCACTGCCGGCGCTCGCCACGCTATCTAGGGGACGCAATGCCGCCGCGCCCCCAAAGGAGCCGGCCACGCCTAAAACCTTTGGGCAACAAAGACGCCCCTGGCCCCCAAGGCCGCCTCTTCCCGCAACGCCAACACCACCACAGGGCAAGGAGACGCGTCCCCAGGCCCCCAAACAGGCCGCAGCGGCAACGACAGGCGCGGGGAAAACGACGGCATCGGCCAGCGCCCGGGCAAAAAAGACGGACGCCGCCTGCCGCACCGGAAAGAAGGCCCCGGCCGTCAGGGCATAATCCACCACGGCGGCATAGGCGGATTCGCCAAGGACAGGTAGTCCGGCGACCGCACCCTGTGTCGGGCCAAGCGTCCAGTCGAGGACCGTCCATTGGCCGTCACCTTGCCGGCGGTAGGCCACCCAGGCATGCCCAGCCTTGTCGATACCCACCCGGCCAAAGGCCGTAACCAACCGATCGGCCGGCAGACCGGCGGCCAGAAGCAAGGCATGCAACAAAATGGCCCCGTCTTCACAATCGCCCTCGCCCCGAAAATAGGTTCCCAGGGCGCAGGTCCAGACATCCTGGCCGTCGCCATCCCCGACGTAGGTCAAGGCTTCGGCCACGGCGACGAGCAGCGCCCCGGCCACGGCGTCATCACCGACGGCGTCCCCGGCCAGGGCAGCCGCCGCCCGAGCCAGCAACGGGTTGCCCTGGCCCAACAAGGCCGTCACCGCATTCGACGCGGCCCCGCTGGTCACGGGATTCTCCAAACTACAGGCGTAAGCCAGCGCCGCCGGCAGGGGCAGCCGGGCCGCCGCCGCGCCCCGACGGTCCAATCCCGAACCGGCCCTCGCCGTCCAGACGGGAAACAGGGCTCCGCCATACGCGCCGGTCAAGCCAACGCCAGCGGGGACCGGGCAGAGGATTGCCCCCATACCGGCGGCCGCAGCCACAGAAAAAAGCGGCGGCAGGACTGCATCCACGCCGATAGGAAAAAACGCCTGCGCCGTTACGGCAGGCAGGGGCAAAGGCGCGCCTCCCCAGGCCGGCAACCAACCGGGAGTGGCCGCCCCCACCAGCAATGCGGGGAGGCAACCTGTCCCGGCCGGTTGCCAGTCGCCGGTCCCGACGACTGCCGGCCCGGGCAAGGCCAATCCAGATCCTGTCGTCAGACCGCACGTCCCCGACCCGACGGCGTCAAAACCGGCAACAACCAGCCCGGAGCCTTGCGAAGGCGCATCGAAAACCGCCTCCATCGTGAAAATATACAGGTCAAGGCTCGACATGATGCCTCCCTGAAACCACTGCGCCGTTGCGACCATCCGGAACCAACCGGCATCGCAGGTCGGCAAAAGGAGATGGCCGCCGGTTCCCGCCGGAATCGGGGATCACAAGCAGCCTCTCCCCCTGGACGACCATCGACGGCGGCACGAGGGGAGAAACCGGCCGGAGACCTGGTTCTTGTGTTTGATCCATCGCGTTGCATCCTGGGGAAAAGGTGTTGCGCCCGACCGGAGACCTACTCGGACGCGCCGTAGAAAATAAGTTCGGCAATATTGTAATTGCCTTTTTTGTCAGGCTTAAACGCCGAAATCAGCATGCGATAGGCCAGAAAATAATGATCGTTTGGCACATCCAGCCGATCGGACAAAAACACCCCATCGGACCACCAGGAGCTGTCTTCATCAGGGTACGGGCTTTGGTCGGCCACACGCATGCCGGTAAAAGCCCCGAGGGAGAAAAGCCGGGTCCAATGCGTCGCATCATTGGACGCCTCCAGGGCAAAGGCCGTCGGATAGCCGCACGGTCCACCGCCGTACGGACAAGCCGACGCGCCCCGCTGGCCGGAGACAAATTGAAAGCCCGTGACCTGGACCGGTTGGGAGAAACGCACGCCAACATATTCCGAAACGGCATTGCGCGGATCAGGGCTCCAGCAGCCATTGATGCCATCACTGTTGCCAAGCTCGCCGTCCCGAACCGACTCGGGCTCGTAGACGCCACAGGTGGAATAAAAAACCTCCCCCGGGTCCATGATAAAACCATCCTGATCGCCGGGGACGTGCCCAAAAACATCGTTGAAACGGTGCAGGAACAGGTAGTCCCGGTAAAAAGCCGGATCGAATGGATCGGACGACGCCAGGGCGACCGCCTCTCCATTGCGGTAATAGACGACAGAACTCATGGCGCGACCGTCCTAGACTTGGAGGTAGGCATCGCCGGCAAGCTGCAAGCGACCGGCAAGAATATTTCCACCCGCAGGCGCCGTGCCGAGAAACCAGGTGGCCCCATGGCTTCCCGTCCCCGACGCGTCCTGCAACCATAGACTCCCCGGCGTCACAACCGGCCGGGACAGGTCCGCGCCGGCCGGCAGGAACGTGTCCCAGCGGTCCAGCGTTTCAAACGAGCGCCTGATGCCCGTCGCCTCAACCCGGATGCCTTTGACCACGGCCAGGGCGTACCGGGGCGAATCGGCCTTGGGCAGATAAAACCGCCCGTAACCGTAATGCGACACCTTGAGATCAAACGTGTCGTCATCGCCGGTGTCGGCGTAGATGACTTCCAACGTGGGCAACGGTTCCCCCGGCGTCAGCGTTCCGCGCAACACGCCGCTTTGCGGCGTTTGGGACAGGGTCACCCGGCTGCCGAAGGAAAAAGGCGTGGCCCGGGCCTCGGAAAACGCCCGACCGCAGACGACCCGGATACGGGCCGGGAAGCCTTCGAAACGGCACAGCATGGACAACGGATAGATCTCGGACATGGCCTTTCCCGATCGGGCCGGCGGTCCGGCCGGCGTTGACGTTGCGGGGCCGCCGTCGAAACAGCGACCCCGGTTCTCGTTTTGGCGGCCTAAGACGCCGGCATGGTGACGAGGAAGCTGTCGATGGTTGTCGTGGCCCCGGCGGTAATGGCCGTGCTCGACATGTTGAGCTGCGCTCCCGAGGTCGAAACCGAACCATCAAAACGGGGATGGGTCGTATCCGCGCCGGTCGTGCGGTCGTTGGCGTAAAACCGGAACCAACCGGCCGTGCCGGAGGTGGTGGCGACGCCCGACCAGACTTCACCCGACGCCTTGGCGCAGGCCCCCCCGGACGGAGCGGTAAAATTGAGGCCCCCCGTGGCCGTCCCGGGGGTGAATGTCCCGGAAGAAACCGTGATTTCCAAAAGCGGCGAGGCTCCTTCGGCATCGTCGGCGCTGGACGGCTGCACACCGGGGAAAAGCCGGATCACGCCGTTTTGCATGATGGTTTTAAAGCTGGCCGAACCAAGCAGCATATCGCGAAGACCGGAGGAAAGACGCAGAGCCATAGGATTCTCCTTATGCGTTTAAAAATAACTGGTAACGATTGTGCGTGACCACGGCCGTCCCTGTGGAGGCCGGAGGCAGTTTGATTGTCGCCACCCGGGACACCCGTCCGCCCGAAAGCCCCAGGTAGAGGCCGTCGCCTCCAGCCCAAAGGGCCGCATCACCGCCCAGCTCCCGGCCGGCCACGACGGCATGTTGCCCCGCCGACAACGCAGCCAAACTGCCGGGCAGCGGCGCCACCGGACAAACCCGGGCGAAGGTCATCGTGTTCGGATCTGTCCCGGCGGCAAACGTCACGCCGGCGGCATCCCCGATAAAAAGCCCGTCGGAAACAGGCGCCAGAAATCGCACCCGGCCGACGCAAGGCGGCAAAAATCCGCCCAGGCCGTCCACCCAGTCCAAAAGCCCTGCCCCCTGGGTCATATGAACGAGACTTTCTTTGGCAATCCAGATGCGCCCGGCAAAAAAGGCGAGCAAATGCCCGGCCGGCGGCGGGCCAAACCGCCCTGTCCGATCGGGACCGGGATAGCGCTCGCCCCGCCAGGGGGCGGCCACTCCATCGCAAATGCGTCCCGTTTCATGGCCGTTGGCGAAATAAACCGCCCCGCCAACAGCCACGAAGGCCATGGGAGCGCCCCGGGTCAGACCAGCCCGTAAAAGTCCCGGTGAGCCTTCACCGGGCACGAGGTACAGGCCGTCGCCGCAGACGCCGTAGAGATTGGGGCCATCGGAAAAAAGCGTTTCAAACCCGACGTCCCCCACACGCGTCACGCCGGGACGACGCACCAACCGGCCCTCCACCACATCCACATTGACGGCATCGGCCAAAGCGTAACGCCCCGAAGCGGGATCGCAGACAAGCGCGTTTGGCGAAGCCGCCGCGCCAAGCCCCAGACAGTGGGTCAACCGGCAGCGCTGGTTCACGGCCATTGTTCCCCAAAGCCCCCGCAGGGCGAAAAGCCAGCCACCTCCACCGGCTCCTCCTGCACCAGACCATGCAGGGCGATCAGTTCCGCCAGAGCCGCTTCAAAGCGTTTCCCATAAGCTGCCGTCTGCATCTTCGTTCCTCCCGCCCCTTCTTCCAGACGCTCGAACAGCTCGCGGCAGGCAAAGGCGACCAGCAGCGGGCCGGCCAAATGCGGCGGCAAACAGCGGGGTTTGTCCGAAGCCGCAACCAACGACTCCGGCAATCGGTGATACGTGATGACGATCTCCACGACCGTCTGCGGCGCAGGTTGGACGTGGATACGCCCGCCAACAGCGGCTGCACAGCGAACCCGGCCACCCGGGACGCAACGCGCCGCCCGCCGCAGGGCGGCCAGACCCGGCAACATCCGGATCCGGCTGCTTGCGGGGAGGAGGAAGGCATCCGTTGGTCCATGCTGCACGTCCGCCGGAAGCATTGCGTCGGCCTGCCCCGGCGCAAAGACCAAACGGGCCTCGGCCGCAAGTTCGGGCAGCCGCGTTGCGCCGGCAGCAGCGAACAGTCCCCGATTCAAAGCCCGTACAATCTCCGCCTCGGACACATCCGGATCGCCGACAATACCGGCCACCTCGGTCACCAGCCCGGCCAACGTGTCGGTCACGGCGATCCGTCGCCCGTCGACGTCCGCCCGGGGCAAGGTTATCTCGGCCAACGCCATGGCATTCTCCCGTGTTATGAGCCGACCGGCCTAATCAAGCGTCAGGAAACAAGGTTGGCAAACGCCATCCGCCATGGCGGCGGCAAAGGCCACGCCGGCCACAGGCTGATCCACATCGAGACTGGCGTTCATGGCGGAAAGCGCGCCGGCGGTTGCGCCGGGCACCAGCATGGTTCCGACAGCCGCCGGTCCGGCAGCCAGACAGCAGGCCACCCCGCCGGTCTGGGAGAAGTAGTAATGCCCGGCCGGCACGTCGCAGGTGGCGACCCCGGCCGGCAGGTTTTCCTTTGTGGCCGACGCCGTCACGCCGCCCCAGGGTGACGGCACGAGCGAAACCCGGGATGTTGCCGTCAAGGCCGCCCGGATGGGCTCGGCCAACGTCAGCACCACGGAGCCGGCAGCGGCGCAGGCGGTATTGGAAAGGATCCGGTACTGCCGTCCCTGCCCATCAGCGGCGGCCACCTGAAAAAAACCGTCCTCGTAGGCATTGACGGCGACAGCCGTTTTGCCAACGACCAGCGATACCACCCGATCCCCGACTGCGGCAGGCGTTGCAGGCAGATTGCAGTGGTCGGGCACGGCGGCGGGAGCCATGCCGAGGCTGCCGGCGGCAAGCCCCGAGACCCCGGCCTTGGCGTAACGGAATTTGCGCCCGTCGGCGGTGATGCGCAGGGCCCCCACAGCCTCACGCTTGGCCGGCGAAATCTCCCCGATGTCCTGGGTAAAACTCAACTTCATGGGCTGGGCCATGATCTCCCCCTTTGGATTAAGACGTTGGCGACGCGGATCAGGACAGATTGGAATGACAGGCATGGGCCTTGCGGTTGGAACAAATCAGGTTGCCATGCCACAAAATCTTCATGGACCGACCGGCCGGACCAGCCAGATCGACCCAGGGCTGACGCGCGAAGAAACCGTTTTGGTGAATGGCGAAGCCGAGATAGTTGGTATTGACGGCAAAGCAGTGACCGGCCGGACAGTAATCGTCGGCGGCAAGCACCATGCCTTCGTACACAAGGTGGGTGAAGCCGGCCTGCGCCACGCCGTCATCGGTGACAAAACGCTGCTGCACCTGCAGGATGCGCGAGATCTTGTTGTAGAGGGACTCGGTGGTCACGGCCACGTTGGGCTTGCCGTCGCGGCCATCGGAAACCTTGGCCGCACTGCGCAGCGTCTGCAGGGCTTCGAGGCTCATAGTTTCGGCGGCGTCAATGGTCACCCCATTCCACGGCTTGAGGCCATCGGCGGCGACCAGGTCATTGGCAGCGATGCCGCCATAGGGTTTGTCGGCATCGGGCGACGTCAGGGCGCGAAGGCCGGTCAGGGTCGGGGCTTCGTCGCCGGCGGCGGAATACAGGGTGGAGGCCAGCCAACTGGAGCACGTCCGCTGGGCGGTCTCAATTTTCTGGGTCACAAACTGGACCACGGCATAGTCGCCGGAAGCAGCCACTTCATCGGTCAGGTAGACCGTGGCGTTGCCGTAAGCATGTTTCCAATGGAAGGCGGCGGCGTTGAGCGACGCCCGGTCATCGCTCGACAGGGTGTCGGAACGGGTGAAAAAACCGCCCTCGGCATCGGAGTAATTGAGCGGCACCCGGATCTTCTCACCGCCGGCCGGACGCTCAAACAAGCCTGCCTGTCGGTTCATAAGCAGATCGAGCAGGAAGGAATTGCGGAAATAGATATCCACAGCCCGACCATCGGCGGCGGCGAAATAATCGCTGGTGATGGACTCGATTTCAGAAAGCGAAAGCGACATGCGATGTGCTCCTTACGATGCGTTGCCGGCAAGATTGCGACGCGACGAAAGCCGTGCGGCCAAAACAGCGTTGATGCCGCCGAACTTTTCCGGTGCGGCCAAGTCCGGATCGCCCGACTGGCCGCGTCCAGTCCCGACCGGCGCAGCGTTTAACGTCTGGGCCAGCCGTTTGGTGCGAAAGCGCTCCATGGCCCGGGCCTCGGCCTGGGTTTCCAGCTCCTCCCGCGTCTTGGCCATGGTTTCGGCGGTCTGCTGTCGCTCGACCGTCAGCAGGCAGGCGTAGTACGCGCCCACGTCATCGAGCAGCGGATTGTCGCGTTTCTGGGCTTCGAGGGCCCCGGACGCCGCCATCTCCTGGAAATCAGGATGTTCGGCAATAAAACGCTCCATCCGGGCCTCGCGTTCCCCCTGGCGCAATTGCTCCAGGGCGCTGTCCAGCCGGGACTCGATCATCGCGTCCAAACGCGTCTCCAGCTCGACGAACAGGGATTCCAGGCCGGCATGGCCGGGATCCTGGACCGTTGCCGACTCGGGTTGCCGCATGAGTTCGGGTTCCATGACCTCCCCTTTTGGGTTTGGGTTGAAACAAAAGGCCCGATCGCCACCCGGCGGTCGGGCCTTTTGCGCACAGCAGCAATTCCAATCAGTGCAGGTAGCTCGACTCCCGCAAAAGCGTCTCAAACCGACGCGCGGCAGCGGGATAGTCGGCATTGCGCTCCCGCAAGGCCTTCCTGGCGGAGCGTTCCAGCCGTCCGAGCAGACGCTCCAGATCGACCAGGGTCACGGCCGTTTCGGAAATGGCCCGGTGGTCGAACAACTGCCTGGGCAAAGCCCCTGGATGCTCCAGGGCAAATCGTCGGGAACGATACCAGCCATAGGCGTCGGCGGCTCCGTAAAATCGCATGGGCGTCTCCTCCCGGTTCACAGCAGGCCGCGTCTGGCCTTGAAGCGTTCCCAAACGTCATGCCGCACCGACGTCGCCGGCGCAGGCTCAGGCGCAGGCCGGAACTCCCCGGCTTCCATGGGGCGAATGCCTTCGCCGCGCATCCACTGCCGGTATGTGGTCCGGCAGGGGGCAGCCAAAAAAGCCCGGGTATGCGGTTTGTCGCTCCCTTTTTCGACCACGGCCGTCACGGACTCGATCCAATCGGCATCAGCCCGATAGGCCGTTCCCACGGACACCAGCCGTTTGGCCGCACCGCCGCAGGCGCACAGGCCATCGCCTGCGTCCATGGCCGCCATGGCCTCGAAAACCCGCCCGCACGTTTGGCAGGCAAAGTCATACAGTGGCATGAGACGCCTCCTTGGGCAGGGCGGGACCGTTCCGTCCTTCGTTCCCCTGCCCCGGACGGTCCGGCCCCATGCGCTCCAACACGCCGGCGCGACTGGACCAATCCAGTTTTTCGAGCAATTCCCGACGATCAATGGCCCCCATTTCGTACAAAGCCAGAGCTTCCTCACGCTGTTGCACGCGGGAGACGGGCATGGTGGAGCCGGAGACGACGCTTAACCGGGCGGGGACACGACATTTGGCCCCGTTTATTGTGGTGACGGCAGTCCGCCCTTCCTCGGCAAAACTGATCCAACGATCCTCGGTGTACCAATTTTGCATATGGCTCAAAAACATCCGGCCGCGTTCGCGAACCAACCGGGAATAGTTGCGAATCTTCCCGCGCATCAGAGTGGCCGCCTGCTCGATCAACGCGGCGATGGCCTTATAGGCGGCGACGGGATGGTCGGGACCTGTGGCCCGCTCCAGTTCGCCAATGCCGGAGATCTGGCTGAACAGCTCCCGATAGATGGTCAAGACGCTTTCAATATCCTTGGTATTGTTGGCGAAATCCAAATAACGGATACCCTGGGCCGCTGCCATGGAAGCCGGATTGACGATGCCCTGACGGTTGGTAAAGGCTGCGTTGGCCACGCCCGAGTCCCGGGGATTGATAATTTTGGGTCGGGCGCAACGATCCTTATGATAGGTCAATTGCGACAGGCACTTGTTGATTTCCATTTGCAGCTCGGCCAATTGCTCGAAATCCGACGCGCCCCAGACGCAGACCGGATCAGTCAGGGAATTGGCCAGGGCAAACGGGAAACGATCGTATAAGTACGTGGCCATGGCCTCATCGATCGCAAGAGCCGGGTTGATCGAGGGATTGGGCCGATCGGAGACGACCAGGGCTCCCGGGCCGGCCACGGTGACGCATCGGATAAAGCCCGGATAGCGGGGGCCGGCATCCGTCATGGCGTAATCGCGCACCCAACATTCGCAAACAAGGGTCGTCTCGTCGGAAGGCCCTGTGCCACCAGCGCCAACCAGCGCTTTGACCACCTCGCCAAAGCGGGTGAAAAGTCCCTGTCGGCGGCCGTCCCCGGTCGCCATCTCCCGACGGCCATCCCCCAGATCAGCCAACCAGGCAGCGTCGCTTCGTAACTTGCCGGCGACGTGCGGCCACCGCCGGGCCGCCTCGCGCAGGGACACAGGCACAAAGTGCAACACGGCCTCGGCATCCTGGATATCCAGACAGGTTGTCGGATAGAGCCCAAAGGCAAAGGGATCGACCACCACGGTTCGCACTTCGCCCAGGCCGTATTCCAGATCCGGATCAAAAACGACTTTCTCCACGGCCACGCCGTAGGTTTCGCCATTGATCACCGAACGTTCGAGCACGGCCTGCTGCTCCTGCTCGCTCCACCACCAGGCGGCGGCCCGTTCGAGCACCCGGAAAAGCTCCTCGTCGCCGGCCGGCCCCACCCGGTTGACGTTAAAGGTGGGATTGTTGTCGGTCAGCGTATTGACCGTGCGCTGCCGGTGCAGATGCAGCAGGTTGGCGCTGACAAGCGGCACTCCGGGCCGGGCCGCTCCAAGCCAGGGACGATTCTGGCCAAGCCGGTAATGTCGGGTCCATTTGTCATGGAGCCCAAGCCGCGTTTTTTCCCGGACCACGGTTTCAAGCAGATCGAAGACGCGACGGCCAACGAGTTCCGGCTGTTCGGCCGGCGGCAGGAGTTGGGCCTGCGTCAGGACGTCGGACATGACTCCCCCTTTTTTTGGGACACCTGTTTGGTGACGCGGGACCGGGCGGACCGGCGGACGCGGTATAGGCCATCCGATGTTTCCAGCAGATCCCGGGTCGCCGAGTCGTAGCCCTGGGGATGATGCCGGCAATAGGGGCAACGCGCCGAATCCCAGGCTGCGTCAGGATCAAAGGGCGGCGGGAACCCCGGCTCCAAAGGACCGAACATGGCGCCGGAAAGCGGCGGGGTCAGATCGGCAGGCTCAAAGGAAGCAATCGCGGCGTGGCAGAGTCGGCAGCGCAGGATCATGTTTGGTTTCCCCTTTTGCGGCGGTTGTTCCCGCCGCCCACAATCCCCATCAGTCCATGAGATCGGGACTGAAACCAGCCAGTTTGCGTCATTTTTTTCTGCATGGACCTCTTTCGAAAATGACTGTTTTCCGTTGTGGGCCGCATGGCTTTACGGTATCTAGGCTTGAACTCTAATTTCTTTGTGGGAGGAGAAGCCTTATGCTTGGCATGGAAAAGAAAGTTCGGGCGTTGTATGGCGACGACGTCGTCGGTAGTCAGACCGGCAACCCTGCGGTACATGAAAAAGAAACCGCCAATTCGGCGCGTGCAGGTCTGGTCATCAGTCTGCTGGCCATTCTTCTGGCCCTTGGCGTCTATGTGGCCATGGATGCCAAATTGACGGTCGTGGCCCAGTCGGTGGCCGATCTGCCGGCCAAGGTCTCGGCGCTCGACGCCAAAGTGGCGACCTTTGAAAACCTGCCTGCCAAAATCCGCAAACAAATGGTGGCCGACCGTCTGGCCGAAATAGTCGCCTCGACCGCGCAGTTGTCCGCCGGCCTTGACTCCGAAGCCCATAAGGCCGCCATGAGCAAACTTTCGGAGATGGCCAAGCAGTTGCAGGCCGACGTGGCCAAGTAGGAACGCCCCCAAAGGAGGACGCCATGGCTGAGTATATTGTCGGTCTGTCGGACGGGTATCATTCGATCGCGTTTGCCGACGGCCTGTTGCCGGCCACCCGTCGCCCTTTTTCCATCACCTCGCCTTCGGCGCTGCAACTTGCCGAACGGGAGACGCCGGCGCAGGACGCCGCCTTGGCGGAACTCCGTGTCGGCGCGCTCGCAAACGTCAACGGCTGACCCGCTTCCCGACACCCCGCACAAAAAAGCGGTCGCAACCTACATGGTTTGCGACCGCTTTTTTTGGGGGGAACAGCGCGCTCAAGACCGACAACCGTCCGGCATACGTCAGGAATCCTTTTCGAACGCGTCGCTGGACAGCGAAACGCCATACGCAAAGGCCATCCCCACAACGCCAAGCAGCGGCGCGTAATAGGCCGGAGCCGCCAACGCGAAACGGATCAGCAGTGTCGCCAAGGCGAAGCCGGAGTTTCGGAAAATGGATTGAAACGCCGGTTGGTAGGTATGCGATAAGAGCACAATGAAGATATCGCTAAAGATAAGAACAGTATAAAATACCGAGAAAAATTCATGGACTGTTCCATCCTGCGCGCTTTCCCAAATCACCCACAGACCAAAAACGAGAAAGAAACAGAGCAGGCAAAACGCCAAAAATTTTTTCGTCGCCACAAAAGGATAGAGCCAAGGCCCCCGGCGGCCCTGCGCCCGGGTGCGATACCTGCGGTAATAAAAACACAGTCCCCAAAAAACCAGCAACGCGCCGGCTCCATCCGCCAACATGGGCAGAAGCACATTCGCGGAATCCACCAGGATGACCGGCTCGTGCATATGCACAAGTTCTTTGAAGGCATCGCGCAATAGAATCAAACACAAGATTTCAAATTGCTTGCCCAACGACTTGGTCACCGAACACGGCAACACGAAGATGAGGTCCACCACCTCTTGGATAAGAACCAGGGAAAAAGCCAGGTTGATGGCGTAAAAATGCGAGGTGGGCGTTAAGCGGGCCATCATCGGCGGCAGAAGCCCCCGGCGGTTGCATTCAATGCCGATCAACCCGATAAGAAAGGCCAGAACCTGGCTTACCGCCACGACACGCCGCGTTGCGGCCCGTTCCCAGAACGAATGCAGTGGGTCGAAAATGTCCGTGGAAAATTCGTAGAATGTCATTGTGCCCCGGCTTTGGCTTATGCCCCACGGCCATATAAAAGAAAAGCCCCGGGGACAGGCCGGCCTTGCCATCGGCACGCCAATCGTTCATAGAATAGGACATCCTCCCGCCAACCGGTCTGACGGCAGACGGCCCCGTAAGACCGAAGTCCGAGGAGCAAACAGGGACACCATGAGGAAACGATCATGAAGAAACTGCAAGACTGGTCTATCAGCCTTAAAATAGCCATTATCTTCATTGCCATGCTCACGGCCCTCTCCGCTTTCTCCATGAGTTTTTTTCTGTATGAACTTGGTCTCTACCGGGAAGACAACAGCCGCCAATTGCGGCAAAAGCTCGAAGGCGAAGCCAAGGACAAACAACGGGAAGCCGTCAAACAAGCATATGAAATACTTAATTACTTTTATAACGTTTCGCAAAATGAAACAGCCCTGAAAAAACGCGCCCAAGATCATCTCAAGGCCGTGGTGGATACGGTGTTCGCCCAAGCCCAGGCCTATTACCAAGCCAATAAAGACAAGTTGCCCCGCGAAGAAATCGAAGCCCACATCAAGGAACTGGTCAAATCCGCCCGATTCGATGACGGCAATTACGTCTGGATCAACGATCTCACGCCCCGCATGATCATGCATCCCACCCAGCCGGCCCTTGATGGCAAAGACTTGTCGGGCTACCGCGACCCCAAGGGCGTGGCCCTTTTTAGCGACATGATCAAGGTTGCCAAGGAGCACGGGCAGGGCATGGTCGCCTATATGTGGGACAAGCCGGGGGTGAAAAACGATCCCAAGCCCAAGGTCTCCTACGTGCGACTCTTGCCCGAACTCGGATGGATTTTTGGTTCCGGCACCTGGATCGACGATGTGACCACGCAGTTGCAGGCCGAAGCGCGGGCGCAAGTCTCCAAAATGCGACTGCTTGATGGCAATTATTTCTTTATCTACGACACAACCACCCCGATTCCTCGTTTCATCATGCATCCTATCCGTTCCGACTTCGACGGAAAAGTGTTGGATACGCCGCAATTTGAAAGCGCAACGAGCGTCCAGAAAGGCCTTGACGCCCCGGTAACGCCCTATCCCTCCGGCAAAGAAAATCTTGCCAAGGGCATGTTGGACGCCGTGTCCCAAACAGGCGAAGGTTTTGTGACGTACTCCTGGAGCAAACCACTCCCAGGCGGCGGGGAGAGCACCGAATCCTATCCGAAACTCAGTTATGTAAAGCTGTTCAAGCCCTGGAACTGGATTATCGGCATGGGCGACTACATCGACGGCATTGACAAGGATGTGGCCGCAGAAGCAGCCCAACTCAATGCGACCATTCACACCATCGTCACCAAGCTCATCATCGTCTCGGTTATTTTACTCGTAGGCATGGCCAGCCTGTGCCTCCTGCTCGTACGCCGATTGCTCAACCGACCGATCCAAGCCATTGTCACCTATGCCGGGAAAGTGGCCGACGGCGATCTCGCGGCGGTGGTCGATGCGGATCTCACTGCGGAAATGGCCCATCTGGCCGCCTCCATACGGGCCATGGTGGCCCACCTCAAGCAGGAACTCGAGTTCGCCAAAGGCATTCTCAATTCCGTGACCATGCCTTGCGTGGTGGCCGATCCTTCCGGCAAGGTCATCCTGGTCAACCGCTGGCTGGCCCACTTCCTTGGCGAGAAAAAAGAACCGGAACACTACATGGACCGCAACATGCGGGAAGTGTTCGCCAACCACACCGCCGTGTCCAACGTGTTAAGCGAGGTCATGCAGCGCCGGGAAATCATGACCAATGTGGAATATGACGGAGTCTACGCTTGGGGCGAACGCTTCTTCGTCAAAATCGACGCCGCGCCCATAAACGACGATGCAGGCAACATGCTCGGCGTTTTCGCCATGCTGGCCACCCTGACCAAGGTCAAGCTGCAGCAGGAGGCCCTGGCCGAACAAAACAGGCTCATCGCCTCGGCGGCCAGCACCGCCGAAAATATCGCAGCCAAAGTATCGGACAACGCCCAGGCCCTGGCCGAACAAATTGATAAATCAAGCGAGGGCGTTTCCTACCAGCGTCAGCGCACGGCAGAGACAGCCACAGCTATGGAAGAAATGAACGCCACCGTGCTGGAAGTGGCGCAAAATGCAGGCTTGGCCGCCAGCAGCGCCGATGACGCCAAAGACCGGGCACGACAGGGCGCGGACATGGTGCGCCAGGTGGTCGTCGCCATTGAGGAAGTCAAAGCCATGGCGGAAACACTCCGGCAGGATATGGCGGAACTCGGCGAAAAGACCGAGGGTATCGGCCAGGTGCTGGAAGTCATTTCCGATATTGCCGATCAGACAAACCTGCTGGCGCTGAATGCAGCCATTGAGGCGGCCCGGGCCGGGGACGCCGGACGCGGTTTCGCGGTCGTGGCCGACGAAGTGCGCAAACTGGCCGAGAAGACCATGTCCGCCACCCGTGAGGTGGCTCAGTCCATCGAAGCCGTGCAGCAGAGCGCCCGACGGGGCAATACGGCAACCATCCGCGCCGCCGAGGCCGTCGTTCGCAGCACCGCCTTGGCGGAAAAAGCCGGTGAGTCCCTGGTCTCCATTGTGACCATGGTTGATGGCACCGCCGATCAGATCCGGGCCATCGCCACCGCCGCCGAACAGCAATCCTCCACAGCGACCGAAATCAGCCGGGCGACCGAGGAGGTCAACCGGATTGCCGGAGAAATCCGTCAGGGCATGGAAGCCGCCGTTACCGCTGTCCGCGGATTAAACGACGAAGCCGGAGAGCTTAACGCACTGATCGTACGCATGCAGACCGCCGGGCAGGACACGGACGAGCAAACGCCGCGCGCCCTGCCGGCCTGAGCGGGCAAAAGCGGATGCAAAGACGCAAGGAGCAATACGCATGGCGAGGATATTGATTGTGGATGACGCGGCCATAACGCGCACCATGCTGCGGGGCATTCTGGAAAAAGCCGGTCATGTGGTGGCGGAAGCCGCCGATGGCGACGCGGCCCTGGAGAGCTTTCGCCAGCAACCGGCCCAAGCGGCGTTTGTCGACATTTTTATGCCCGGCAAGGAGGGTTTGGCCACCATCAAGGAACTTCTGGAACTTTCGCCAGGGCTGCCAATCGTGGCCATCAGCGCCGGAAGCACGTTTACCGACACCGAAACCCTTGGCTGGGCCAAAAGCTACGGGGCCAAGTTCACGCTGGTCAAGCCCCTCAACGCCGCCACAGTGCTCGACACGCTCAAATTGGCCCTCCGCTAACCCCCTTTGTGGGGGCCTGGGGGGAATCATTCCCCCCA
>Ga0183100_1000154_pt1 | contig 24389 bp, 22 predicted proteins | sample Biomet2_FD_127789 | JGI IMG/M metagenome (GOLD analysis project Ga0183100, IMG submission 127789) | Microbial communities from bioreactor (seeded with anoxic lake sediment) at LBNL, California, USA - Biofuel metagenome 2 | ecosystem: Engineered > Bioreactor > Anaerobic > Unclassified ...
ATCCAAGATTCTGTAACAAAGGATGTTTATAAATTTCCTTCTCCAACAAAAGAGATAATGAATAGCCCTTTAGCCTTTCTGATAAAAAACTGGAAACTCCTACCGCACTAAATGTATGAAGTCAGGACTAAATCCATGAATGATATTTTTTCTATTAATCCCTCCAAGGTTTGGCAAACTCTGGAGGGGTAGAAGATTTTTCTAAAATAAAGGATAGTACATTGGCTAATTAACCAATTACCCAAGCTTCATCGAGGCAATTATTCCTTTTAGTTTTTCGTCTAACAAGGCATCGGTTTCGGCAAACTGATGTTTATCTTTTAATTCGCCCTTTACACCAAAATAAAATTTAATCTTAGGTTCGGTACCCGACGGACGAACGGTAATTTTACTTCCATCGGCAAGGAAAAACTGAATAACATCTGATTTCGGAAGTCCGAGTGGTTGTTCATATCCTTTTTCAAGGTTCGTTTCTGTTCCTTTAAGGTAATCTTTGATTGTCACCACATCAATATTATGGATTTTTACCGGGGGTGTGGTCCGGTATCCGAGCATCATCTGCTGAATTTCTTCGGCTCCGGCTTTTCCTTTTTTGGTTATGGATAAAAGACTTTCCTTATAAAATCCGAACTGATGATAAATGGTGAGCAGAAGTTCGTATAATGTGATTCCCTGTGAAGCTGCCCAGGCTGCCGTTTCGGCTATCATGCTGCATGAGATCACTGCATCTTTGTCGCGGACAAAATCGCCCACAAGGTATCCATAACTTTCCTCGCCGCCACCAATAAAGGTTAGCTCACCTTCATGTTTGCGGATGATTTCGGCAATATATTTAAATCCGGTAAGCACATCAAAGCATGCAACTTTATAATGATCGGCGATGTTCTTAAGTAATTCGGAGGTGACGATGGTCTTGACAATAAATTCCTTTCCTTTAATCTTTCCTTTGGCATTCCATTGGTTGAGCAGGTAATAGATAAGCAGCGAAGCCGTCTGATTGCCGTTGAGAAGGATGAATTGGTTATGGTCGTCCCTGATGGCAACGCCTACACGGTCGGCATCGGGATCGGTGGCCAGCACTAAATCGGCATCAAGTTCCTGAGCCTGTTCGATAGCCATACTCATGGCGGCGTGTTCTTCGGGATTAGGCGATTTTACGGTAGGAAAATTGCCATCCAGAATACATTGTGCCTTTACGGTGCTTACATTCTGAAATCCGAAGTTCTTTAAACTTTGCGGAACAAGGTTTACTCCCGAACCGTGGATAGGTGTATAAACGATATTCAGGTCTTTATGCTTTTCGATGGATTCGGGCGAAAGGGAAAGTCCTTTTATTTTTTGAAGATATACTGCATCTATTTCCTTTCCGATGGATATAATCCTGTCGTGTACACCTTCCCATTTAACTTTATCCACGGAAGTGATCTTCTGCACTTCGTTAATTACATTTTTGTCGTGTGGCGGAACTAATTGTCCTCCATCATCCCAATAGACCTTATATCCATTGTATTCTTTGGGATTATGTGAGGCAGTGATCACGATTCCACTCTGGCATCCCAGATGACGTATTGAAAAAGACAATTCGGGAGTAGGACGGAGGTCATCGAAAAGAAATACGGTGCAACCATTAGCCGAAAGAACGTTGGCTGCAATTTGTGCGAAGAATCGGCTATTGTTGCGGCTGTCGTGTGCAATGGCAACTTTAATTTCCTTAAGGCCGGGAAACATCATCAAAAGATAGTTGGCTAAACCCTGGGTTGCCATGCCTACCGTATATTTATTCATGCGGTTGGTTCCGGCGCCCATGACACCACGTAATCCTCCGGTGCCAAATTCAAGATTACGGTAAAAGGCATCCGTAAGTTCGTCGGAGTCGCGTTCAATCAGATAGCGGATTGCATCTTTGGTTTCAGCGTCATAATTCCCGTCAAGCCACTGGTTAGCCCGGGATAAAATGTAAGGATCGATATTTTTCATAGGTTTGGTTTGTAAGGTTTGTAAGGTTTGTAAGGTTTATAAGGTTATAAGGTTTATAAGGTTTGTAAGGTTTGTAAGGTTTGTAAGGTTTGTAAGGTTTGTAAGGTTTATAAGGTTTGTAAGGTTTGTAAGGTTTGTAAAGATTATAAACATTAAGAATGCCGAATCGCTTCGCTCAGCTTTATGAACCTTAAGAACTTTAAAAACTTTATGAACTTTAAAAACTTTAAAAACTTTATGAACCTTATAACTTTAAGAACTTTAAAAACTTCATAACTTACTAATGAGTGTAGATAACATTTTTGAAATTATTTCTGATTTTTCAATTACGCTTTTAAAACATTCCTCGTTAATATAATTTAATGATTTTGCAAGATAAAGCATACTCCGAATTTCACCAGCACTTCCTTTGGCAATAAACAGGTAATGTTTAAATTCATTATTGCTTTTTCTTTCAAATCCTTCAGCAATATTATTACTAATTGAGATGACTGCCCGTTGAATTTGATCTTTTAAACCAAAGTCTTTACTTGCACTAAATATTTTATAAATTTCCAAAGCAAGCTCCTGCGATTTATTCCAGACAACCATATCTTCAAACTTGTCGAATTTCATGCTTTAAAAACTTGATAAACATTTATAACTGTGAAAATCCCAGTTCTCCCGAGACTTCGTTTCGTTCAGCTTTATTAACTTTATGAACTTTAAGAACTTTATAAACCTTAAAAACTTTATAAACTTTATAAACTTTATAAACTCCCTAACTTTTTTAAACAAATTTTCAAACTGTCTTCCCAATGCGGAATTGCAATCCCAAAGGTACATTTTATTTTTGATTTGTTAAGCACGCTAAAATGAGGCCGGGGTGCAGGTAGTGGATAATCTTTTGTTTCGATGGGATTAATCTTACAGGGGCTGCCTGAGAGTTCCATTATTTTACGTGCAAAGTCATACCAACTGCAAACGCCTTCATTGGTGTAATGATAGATGGTTATTCCCCGGGTATTATATTCCGGAAGAATATCGAGTATGGCTTTTGCCAGATCGGCGGCATACGTAGGCGAGCCCACCTGATCGAAGACTACATTAAGTTCTTTTTTTTCTTTACCCAGACGCAACATCGTTTTAACGAAATTGTTTCCAAATTCGGAGTAGAGCCATGCCGTGCGGATGATCACCGCTTTAGCATCGGTTTTAAGGATTGCTTCTTCACCCTGAAATTTAGTAATGGCGTAGTAGCCCTGGGGATTTACGGGGGCGTCTTCATTATAGGGTTTGTAGCTTGTGCCTCCGAACACATAGTCGGAGGAAATGTGAACCAGCATTGCTTTATGTTTCACGGCTATTTCTGCAAGATTGCCCGCTGCCGTAACATTTACTTTATAGGCTATTTCCCGTTCCGTCTCTGATTTATCCACATTGGTGTAGGCTGCACAATTGATGATGGCGTCAACAGGATTCGCGGTAACAAATTCATCTATTTTATTGATATCGGTGATGTCGAGCTCGGCAACATCGGTATAAATAAATGACATGGCAGGATAATCTCCTGCAATCTTCCGTATTTCATTTCCGAGTTGTCCGTTGCAGCCCGTTACGAGTATTTTCATTTAGTTGTTTGTTGATAGTTGGTGGTTGTTAGACGTTCCATGTTTTGAAAGCAATAAATGGCATCATCGGCTGTTGCAAATATAGCATTTTATTGATTTATTATTTGAAACATGGAATGTCTATCAAATTCTAAATCGTAATTCGTAATTCGTAAATCGTAATTCAAATTTATTCTATAGATTTAAAGTATTCAATAGTCTTCATTAAACCTTTTTCTAATTGAATCTTGGGTTCCCAGCCCAATTCTTTTTTGGCTAAGGAAATGTTTGGCTGCCGTTGCAAAGGGTCATCCGAAGGCAGGGGTTGATAAATCAGTTTTGATTTCGATCCCGTAAGTTTAATCACCTTTTCGGCCAGTTCCTTAATGGTAAATTCGTTGGGATTACCCACATTAACCGGACCGATAAAATCTTCGCGGGAATTCATCAGACGGATCATACCCTCAAGCAAATCGTCAACATAGCAGAAGCTGCGTGATTGGGAGCCATCACCATAAATAGTTATGTCCTCGTTGTGCAATGCCTGCATGATGAAATTGGAAACCACCCGGCCATCATTGGGATGCATACGCGGACCGTAAGTATTGAAGATTCGTATAATTTTAATACGGACGTTGTTTTGTTGATGATAATTGATGAACAAGGTTTCGGCACAACGTTTACCTTCATCATAGCAGGCGCGTATTCCAATCGGATTGACATGCCCCCAGTAACTTTCCACCTGTGGATGAATGAGCGGATCGCCATACACTTCGCTGGTGGATGCCTGAAGAATTTTTGCCTTGATACGTTTTGCCAGCCCAAGCATATTAATAGCGCCCATCACCGACGTTTTAATCGTTTTGATGGGATTATACTGGTAGTGGATAGGCGAAGCGGGACAGGCAAGATTATAGATTTCGTCCACCTCAATTAAAAAAGGGGCGGTAACATCGTGCCTTATCAATTCAAAGTATGGATTGGTAAGCAGATGAACGATATTCTTTTTTTGTCCGGTGAAGTAATTGTCGAGGCATACCACTTCATTCCCTTCATTTAGCAATCGTTCGCAAAGATGAGAGCCTAAAAATCCTGCTCCGCCGGTAACTAAAATACGTTTTCCCATTTTTTTATATTAATAGGAAGGGCTAAAACACAGGTTTTTTCTTAATTATTCGTCATGAAACACACCCTTTCGGGTAAACAGAATATTAAAACTCAAAAGTTTTTTAGCCAATCCCTGGTTTATGTTATTTTAACTCTTAACTCCTATACAATAGTAATCAAATCCGGCAGCTTTCATTTCTTTGGGATCATAAATATTGCGTCCATCAAATATCACGGAAGTTTTTAATAATTTTTTCATCACATTGAGATTAGGAAAGCGGAATTCTGTCCACTCTGTAACTAAAAACAAAGCATCGGCATCAATCAATGTTTCGTACTGATCCTTACAATATTCAATAATATTTCCGATACGGCGTTTTGATTCTTCGATAGCCACGGGATCGTAGGCTTTTACCTTGCATCCGGCCTTAATAAGCTTATCTATAAGGATCAACGCCGGTGCTTCGCGCATATCATCGGTTTGTGGCTTGAACGACAATCCCCAAAGGGCGATGGTTTTGCCTTTTAGCTTACCATTGAAGTATTTGTTTAGTTTGTTAAATAAAACTGATTTCTGATCTTCATTCACTTCTTCCACCGATTTGAGTATCCGCATGGAGTAGCCGTTATCATCGGCAGTGTGGATTAATGCTTTTACATCTTTCGGAAAGCATGAGCCGCCATAACCAATACCCGGATAAATAAACTTTTGTCCTATGCGCGAATCGCTGCCTATTCCTTTACGAACCATATTTACATCGGCGCCTATAATTTCACAAAGATTGGCAATATCGTTCATAAAACTGATCTTGGTAGCAAGCAGGGAGTTTGCAGCATATTTTGTCATTTCTGCTGAAGGAACATCCATGAAAATGATGGGATGTCCATTAAGGGTAAAGGGCTTATAAAGGCGTTTCATGATCTCTTCGGCCTGTGCGGATTCAATTCCAACGACAATACGGTCGGGTTTCATAAAATCATCAATGGCATTGCCTTCTTTCAGAAACTCGGGATTGGAAGCGACATCAAAATTTATATCTACACCTCTTTTATCCAGCTCTTCCTGTATAGCATTACGCACTTTTTGTGCAGTTCCTACGGGAACAGTGCTTTTGGTAACTATCAATAAATAATTATTCATGTTTTTTCCTACGGTGCGGGCAACATCAATCACATATTTTAAATCGGCGCTGCCATCTTCATCGGGCGGAGTTCCCACTGCACTGAAAACCACATCGGCTTCGGCCAGACAATTGGTTATATCAGTGTCAAAATGCAAACGGTCTTTATTCACATTCCGTTCGATCATTTCATCCAAACCGGGTTCATAAATGGGGGAGATGCCCTTTTTTAAGTTTTCTATTTTTTTCTTATCAATATCAACGCAGGTTACATCAAGGCCAACCTCGGCAAAACAGGTTCCTGTTACCAATCCCACGTATCCGGTTCCAACTATGACAATTTTCATAAAATTATGTAATTAGAGTGTAAATGATTTGTAAAAATTAACTCACAAATTTAAAATTTAATTCAATTTAACAAAAAAAAGAATTCAAAATTATCATACAATCCCTCAATTAGCGTTAATCAATTATCATTTTTAATGATTATACTTTTCTTTGACTTGCCTTTGGATTATCTTTGTTGTGGAAAAGCTGTAAATTAAGAAAAAAACAAAGGACTCAGTATTTTTTGAAATCGTTTTAACCTGTTTTAAATTTTGATTTATCAATTCAATATTCATTTTGAGTAAAGCTTGGGTTAAGTTACTAATCATCGTTTTAATTATATCCCTGGGTAAATTGGTTCAATGCCAGGTAGTGAATGATTTTATCTTTCGCGGGATAACCGTGAACAAGGAAAATCTGATGGAGGCTTCATTTGTAACCATTCAAAATGCCAGGACGAAGAAAATTGTTACTTCCGATAATAAAGGTTATTTTGAAATCAGGGTACGTCTGACGGATACCTTGTATTTAGCCGCCATGTCCTATTATTCCATGTTGTTTTTTTTAAACGACAGTGTGTACAGCTATCCTAAAATCTTTAAAATTTACTTAAATCCGAAATATATTAAGCTCAAAGAGGTGGAGATCATTGCTTCCATGCCGGTAAAGAAAAAATATGATAGTCCATACAATCAGGCTCCGGCCACTCTGGCAAATCCTATTTCACTGATATATGAGCGTTTTGATAAAAAACTGAAAGCCTACAAAAGAGTGTCGAAGCTTGTGGCAAAGGATAATTACTGGGAATATTTGCAATGGAGGTTTAGCAATAATAATGTGTATAAAATTACTCACCTGGAAGGAGAAAAACTGGATGATTTTATCCGCTTTTGCGACTTTGATGAGTCTTTTGGCCGGAATGCCAAAGATTATGATTTTTTGATTGAGGTTAAGAAAAAATTTGACGAATACCAGAAGACAATGAAAAAATAGCTAACGGCCATTAGCTATTTTAAAGTTCATTTCATTAATCGTTAATCATTTATTAAGATAATTTTTGATTTTTGCCAGAATAATACCGGTGGCTCCTTGGTTTTGAATAACGTAAGTCCGACATATCTCCGAACATTTATCATGATAGTTTTTATCGGAAAGTAATTTTTTAGTTTCCGAAATCAATTCTTCAGCATTAGTTATGCTGAAAACCCCTTTGCGTTGAATTAAATCCACCGCTTCTTTAAATTTCTGGTAGTTGGTGCCAAATATCACCGGGTTGCCAAAAGTTGCAGCTTCGAGGATATTATGTAATCCTTTGCCAAAAGCGCCTCCGATATAGGCCAGGCTAGCATAACGGTAAAGATGCGACAAGATGCCGATGCTGTCAATAATTAAAACCTGATAATCGGAAATTGTTTTTTCATTTGCCTGGGAATAGCAAAGGGCAGGGGCGTTTAAACGCGATAATAACTGATTAATTCTGTCTTTATCCGTTTCATGAGGAGCAATGATAAATTTTAAACCGGGCAGATGCTGATCGATCAACGGAATAAGCAGACTTTCATCGGCTGGCCATGTGCTTCCGGCTAAGAATAATTTATCGTTTTCGGCAAACTTTTCGATCAATGGAAATTGTTTGGCGTTTCCGGCGATGGAAGCCACTCTGTCGAAACGGGTATCGCCGCTTATGGAAACATTTTCTATTCCTACCGAATTTAATAAAGCCTTTGAAGTTTCGTTCTGAACAAAGATATGCGTGATATTTTTCAGCATTTTTCTGAACCATCCGCCATACCAGGCAAAGAAATGTTGTTCGGGACGGAAAATAGCTGAAACAACCAAAACGGGAATGTTGTTCTTTTTGAGTTGGGTTAGATAATTATACCAGAATTCGTATTTGATAAAAATGGCAATGGATGGATGAACTAATTTAATGAACCGGCTGGCATTTGCGGGATTATCTATGGGTAGATAAAAGATAAAATCGGCTCCTGCATAGTTTTTCCTGATCTCGTAGCCGGAAGGGGAAAAAAAGGTAAGTAGAATTTTATAACCGGGAAATTCTTTACGGAAAGCTTCAATGATCGGTCGTCCCTGCTCAAATTCACCTAAGGAAGCACAATGAAACCACGAAATCTTATCTTCACTGTCAATGGAAGCCCCTATCTGTTTAAAGATATCTTTTCTGCCGTTTATCCATAATTTTGCCTTGGGATTGAAAAGAGATGCAATGCGAATGGCCTGGTAATAAAAGAATATGGCAAAATTATAAAGTAAAGGCATTGCTTGATAATCGTTAGTTTGTTGACTCCGGCAATTTACCGGATAAAGATATTATTTTATAACGCACAGAATGAATTCCGGAAATTAATAATAATAATATTTTGCCGGTGCGGCTTTATAAATAGGAATTATCCATCCGAATTTTATGCCCACAAGGTTGTCTATCCGTTTGGCAAGGTCGGGTTTCATTTCATCATAATTATATTTTCGGTACGATTTCGTCCATGCCTGTGTAAACTCGACGCCGCCAAAGAATGTCATAATTTTACGGTTTCCCATATACAGATAACCAAGGAAACCGCTCACGCCCATTCCACCCGAAAGTCTGTCGTAACCTTTTTTATAGCTATCGGTAAGCTGAGCTACATTATTGTCCTTAACATCAATCCTGATTTTATTTTGCATATAGCCACCCGAAGCTACGATCATAATCCCGGAATTTGGATTGGAACCAAAACATGGAATTACTTTTCCAAATTTCAGCGTAGCCCACATTCCACTTTCCCCAAAAGTAATGCTGGCAGGCGATCCGTTTTTACTAATTAAATAACCGTTAGTGGTTGAAATATTGCTAAATATAGCATTTTTGTTTTTCACCTTGTTTCCAAACAGGTAATCTCCTTCTATCCCGAACAACCAGTTGCCTCGTGTTTTGAACATTACCCCTCCGCCAATGTTTGAATTATTTCCGAAGCGTTTTACCAAATCTCCTCCGGGAAACTGGTAAGAGTATGTTGCATAAAACATCGTCGTAAAGATGGAAGAGTCTTTTATACTAACTTGCGAACTTGCCTGCAAAAAAGGAAAACACAGTAAAACAGATATTAGTAAATTTCTTACTTTCATTAGAATATGATTTGTCTTTTAAAGTCCGATGAAACCTGTATGCCCGTAAAATGTAAAAATACATCTTTGTTTACGTATTACATCCGGGTTTCATATAGAAAATAAAAGAACGCAAAAATACTAAAATGCGTATACCAGTTTGAGATTTATTGACGTTTAATTTTGATAAAGTTTAAATAGCTTTATCTTTGCAAAAGGGAAAATTAATTTATAAAGATTCATAAAGATGAAAAAAATTCAAATGGTTGACTTAAAGAGTCAATATCAAAAAATTAAAGGTGAAATTGATCATTCAATACAGGAAGTTATTGATTCCACTGCATTTATTAATGGGCCAGCCGTAAAACAGTTTCAGGAAGATTTGGAAAAGTATCTGAACGTTAAACACGTTATCCCTTGTGCCAATGGTACCGATGCTTTACAGGTAGCCATGATGGCTTTAGGATTGAAACCCGGCGATGAAGTGATCACCACTTCTTTTACATTTATAGCAACTGCCGAGGTCGTTGCTCTGCTTGGTTTGACTCCGGTTTTGGTGGATGTTGATCCCGACACTTTTTTAATTAGTCCCGAAGCGATTAAAAAAGCCATTACTCCCAAAACCAAAGCCATTGTTCCGGTTCATCTTTTTGGCCAGTGTGCCGATATGGAAGCCATTATGAACATTGCCAAGAAACACAATCTGTTTGTGATAGAAGATACTGCCCAGGCCATAGGCGCTGAATATATTTTTGCTGACGGCACTCATAAAAAAGCAGGAACGATTGGCAATATAGGTTGTACCAGCTTTTTCCCTTCCAAAAATCTGGGCTGCTATGGCGATGGTGGTGCTATTTTTACCAACGATGATGATTTGGACAAACAACTGCGCGTGGTGGTTAATCATGGGATGGTTGTAAGATATTATCACGATTATATTGGTGTAAATTCACGTCTCGACAGCATTCAGGCTGCCATACTAAAAACCAAACTTTGTCATCTGGATGATTATGCCGCTGCCCGTCGCGCTGCTGCTGATTATTACGACAAAGCATTTGCTATCTGCCCAAAACTGAAAACACCTTTCCGGGCTAAAAATTCAACTCATGTCTTTCATCAATACACCTTATTGCTGAATAATGTGGACAGGGCTAAACTCATCGAATATCTTAATTCAAAAGAAATTCCGGCAATGATTTATTACCCGGTTCCACTGCACATGCAAAAAGCTTATCTCGATCCCCGTTACAAAGAAGGTGATTTTCCGGCTTGCGAAATGCTTAGCAAAACGGTGATGTCGCTTCCTATGCACACCGAACTGGATGAGGAACAACTGAAACATATTACTTCGTCGGTACTGGAATTTTGTAAATAAAAGAAGACTATGGATAAAGAATATTTTGCCCACGAAACGGCGATAATTGACGAAGGTTGCACGATCGGCAAAGGAACCAAAATCTGGCATTTTTCGCATGTCATGGCTAATTGTGTACTTGGCGAAAATTGCAACATCGGTCAGAATGTTGTCATTTCACCGGAGGTTATTCTTGGTAAAAATGTTAAAGTTCAGAACAACGTTTCCATTTATACCGGTGTAATCTGTGAGGATGATGTTTTTCTGGGACCATCCATGGTTTTTACTAACGTTATCAATCCCCGCAGCGCCGTTAACCGCAGGGGTCAATATTCCAGAACCATCGTCAAACATGGAGCGTCTATCGGCGCCAATGCAACCATTGTATGCGGACACGATATCGGCGAATTTGCCTTTATCGGAGCCGGTGCGGTAGTTGTGAAAACCGTTCCTGCCTATGCATTGGTCGTTGGTAATCCGGCGAAACAAATCGGATGGATGAGCGAATTTGGTCACAGGCTGCATTTCAATAAAGATGGAATTGCCGTTTGTCCCGAAAGCAACGAAAAATATAAACTTGAAAACAATAAAGTTGTAAAACTTTAACAAAGGATAATTTATGAAAATATTGGTTACCGGAGGTACCGGATTTATCGGTTCGCATACCGTGGTGGAACTTCAGCAAAAAGGCTATGAAGTGATAGTGGTTGATAACCTTTCCAACTCAACGATAGAAGTTCTGGATAATATCCAAAAAATCACCGGCATTCGTCCGGAATTCGAACAATTTGATCTTGCCGATGAAAAACTGACTTCGGCTTTTTTCAGAAAGCATACCGAAATCAATGCCATCATTCATTTTGCTGCCTTTAAAGCCGTGGGTGAATCGGTGGAGAAACCGTTGATGTATTATCGCAATAACCTTTTTTCGTTGCTGAATATCCTTAACGGGATGAAGGAAAATGGAATTAACAACTTTGTGTTTTCTTCATCCTGCACCGTTTATGGTCAGCCCGATGAGCTTCCGGTAAAGGAATCTTCGCCCATCAAAAAAGCTTTTTGTCCGTATGGAAACACCAAGCAAATTTCGGAAGATATCATTTTCGATACCGTTGCTGTTACGGATTTAAAGGCGATAGCCCTGCGGTATTTCAACCCCATCGGAGCTCACGAATCGGCATTGATTGGAGAATTACCTTTGGGCGTTCCCAATAACCTTATTCCTTACATTACCCAGACAGCTATCGGCAAACGGGAGTTTCTGCGCGTTTTTGGTAACGATTATGATACGCCCGACGGCACGCCTATCCGCGATTATATTCATGTGGTTGATCTTGCCAAAGCCCACGTAATAGCCGTTGACCGTATGCTTAACGGAAAAATGAAGAAACAATGCGAGGTTTTCAACCTGGGAACGGGAAATGGATTCTCGGTACTCGAAGTGATTAATTCCTTTGAAAAAGTTTCGGGTACAAAATTAAATTATAAAATTGTCGGTCGCCGGCCGGGTGATGTTATCGAAGTCTGGGCCGACACCAGCTTTGCCAATAAAGAGTTAGGCTGGAAAGCCGAAAAAGGACTCGACGAAATGATGCTTTCGGCCTGGAATTGGGAAAAAGCTTTGAAGAATAAACAATAAATCCAGACTATTAATTCTGAAATCTGAAATTATGAAGACTATACTTATTACCGGAGGTGCCGGTTTCATCGGATCGCATGTGGTGCGGCTTTTTGTTAACAAATATCCCGATTATAAAATTGTCAATCTTGATAAACTGACGTATGCCGGGAATCTTGCCAACCTGACAGATATTGAAAAAAAACCAAATTACGAATTTGTGAAAGGCGATATTGTTGATGCGCCTTTTATCAACGCCTTGTTTGAAAAATATCAGTTCGATGGTGTCATTCATCTGGCAGCCGAGTCGCATGTCGACCGTTCCATCACCAATCCAACGGAATTTATCTTCACTAATATTGTGGGAACGGTTAATCTGTTGAACGCTGCCCGTTTGATCTGGAAGGAAAATCAGGAAGATAAACGCTATTACCAGATTTCTACCGATGAAGTGTATGGTTCGTTGGGCGCTGAAGGTTATTTTGTGGAAACTACGGCTTACGATCCACGCAGTCCGTATTCTGCATCCAAAGCCAGCGCCGATCATTTGGTCAGGGCTTATCATCATACGTTTGGTCTGCCTGTAGTTATTTCCAACTGTTCCAATAATTACGGACCATACCAGTTTCCTGAGAAACTAATTCCGTTGTGCATTAACAACATCAAACATGGAAAACCCCTGCCGGTATACGGAAAAGGTTTAAACATCCGCGATTGGTTATATGTGGAAGATCATGCCAAAGCAATTGACCTTATTTTTCATAAAGGAGGAAATGGCGAGACGTACAACATCGGTGGAAACAATGAATGGTGCAATATCGACCTGGTGAAAAAGCTGTGCGAGATCATGGATGGCAAACTTAACCGCGAATCTGGCGATTCGGCTAAGCTGATAACATTTGTAAAGGATCGTGCCGGACACGATTTGCGCTACGCCATCGATGCATTCAAACTTCAGAAAGAATTAGGCTGGCAGCCAACCATACGTTTTGCCGAAGGCTTCGAACAAACCATCGAATGGTACCTCGAAAATGAAGATTGGCTCGATAACGTTACTTCGGGCGATTACCAGAAGTATTACGATAAACAGTATGGAAAATGATTTAAATGAATAATGAATAATGAATAATGATTATCCGCTTTTCTGCTCAAATTTATAAAACAAATATTAATGATTTTTAATATGCTCTATTATATTTTCAACAAAGCAGGCTTTGCGGTTCTCTGCGGTAAAAAAGATTTAAACGCAGAGCTACGCAGAGTTTTTCGCAAAGGACCGCAGAGAATTTTATTAATAAATTGTTTAAGTAAGATATCAGATAATCATTATGATTAATAAGAATCAAGGGTTAAAAATAAACAAGAATATAGAAATTAATCAAATTACATAAAAGATCATCGGATGTGCAATTAAACTCCGTGGCCCTCTGTGAGATCTCCGTGGTTCTCTGTGCAAATAAATATTTTATAACACAGAGTTACACAAAGGAAGCTCAGAATTACACAGAGAAGGGTTCAACCCCTGATTCGCATAATTAATGATTAATGAGAAATTAATCGTTTTCAAGAGTAAAAGATGAATATTTTTAAAAATATCTTCCCTGAAAAGAAATTGTCGCATCCGCTGAGTCTGTCCTCATTGTTTGCCGATATGCACTCTCATTTTATTCCCGGAATAGATGATGGCGCAAAAACGCTTGATGATTCCATCGAACTAATTCGCGGAATGAATGGAATGGGATTTGGCAAAATCATTACCACACCTCATATTCAGGGCGATTTTTATACCAATACTCCTGAAATTATTCTCAACGGACTGGCACATGTAAGAGCCGGGGCTAAAAAAGCCGGGATTCCCATTGAGATTGATGCCGCTGCCGAATATCTTCTTGACGACCGTTTTGAGGAAAAACTAAAATCAAACAACCTGCTGACCTTCGGCGATAAATACATCCTTGTCGAACTTTCCTTCTTCAGCCCCAATCCCAACCTTTACAACCTGATCTTTAACCTGCAGATCGAAGGATATAAAGTCATCCTTGCTCATGTGGAAAGATATTCCTATTGGTTCAACGATTTTAAAAAGTTTGAAGAGCTGAAAGACCGCGGAGTGTTTTTCCAGGTAAACACCATTTCGCTGGGAGGCTATTATTCGGCCACTGTAAAAAAGATGGCTGAAAAATTTATTGACCTGGATATGGTTGATTTCCTTGGCAGCGATATGCACAACGAAAATTATCTGCATGCTTTGGAAAATGCCCGTACAGAAAAATACCTTGAGAAAATACTTGCCTCGGGCAAATTGTTAAACTCTAAACTCTGAAGTTTGTAAAGTTTATAAGGTTTGTAAAGTTTATAAAGCTGAGCGAAGCGAAATCCCGGCATGGAGTCGTTTAGGAGGAACGATTTAGCGAATCTTCATCGGGATTTGTAAAGTTCATAAGGTTTGTAAAAGAGAGAGTTTGTCAATGATCAAAAAAGCAAACAAAATTTAAACATTCTAAATTTTAAGCATTTTAAATGCCTTAAAAACCCCGGTTCGTTTCACCCAACTTTAAAAACCTTATGAACCTATACACTAATTTGGCGGCATCGCACGCGCTAACCAGTTCGTTTCATCCAACTTTAAAAACCTTATGAACCTTACAAACTTTATAAACCTTAAAAATTGATTAAAAACTAACTTTCCTTTATTTCTTTTTTTACAAATCTGTGGATAAAAATTAAAATCTGACAGAAGAGGATAATATTGCAGATAATTATCAAATAATTTGTATTTTTGAAATAAAAAAAATCCCATGAAGAAACTATTACTCATTTATTTCATTTTTTTGTCCGGAATCATTTTCGGACAGGTAACCGATGCTGAAAAGTTGTTGCGTGCACAACGCAACGATACCCTGAGTTATTGGAAAACCGGAGGCGTAACGGCTCTCAACCTTTCACAAACATCTTTGACCAATTGGGCAGCGGGTGGACAAAGCTCTTTGGCAGGAAACACCATGATCAACCTGTTTGCCTATTACAAAAAAGGAAACTACTGTTGGGACAATACTCTTGATTTCGGTTACGGATTGCTTAAGCAGGGAGATAAGAAAAAAGCCTGGAAAACCGACGATAAGATAGAACTGTTGTCGAAATACGGGCAAAAGGCTTACCGGAAATGGTATTATTCCGCTTTGATCAATCTGAAAACGCAGATATCGCCTGGGTATAATTATCCGAATGATTCCGTGAAGATTTCATCGTTCTTTGCTCCGGCCTATCTGCTTGGCGCCATCGGTATGGATTATAAACCCAACGAAAATTTTAATGTTTTTATTTCTCCGCTTACCGAAAGACTTACGTTCGTTTGCGACCAGACCCTTGCTGATAACGGAGCTTTTGGCGTGGATGCCGCCACCTATGATTCTACCGGCAAAATCATTAAAAAAGGCGAAAACCTGCGTACAGAGTTTGGCGGATATGTTCGTATGCTTTTTAAGTATAACCTGATGCAAAATGTAGCTTTTCAGACCAAACTCGATTTGTTTTCCAACTATTTGAAGGATCCGCAAAATATTGACATTAACTGGGAAGTCCTTCTCTCGCTAAAAGTAAACAAATATATTTCCGCTACCGTATCCACCCAGTTGGTTTACGATCACAATGTACTGATCGTGGATGGAAAAAATCCCGACGGAACCGATAAAACAGGTCCACGCACGCAGTTTAAGGAAGTGTTGGGCGTAGGATTTTCGTATAATTTCTAATAAATTAACTATTAATCTTAAAATTATTGCCTTATGAAGCTGATGAAAGAGTTTAAAGAATTTGCCATGCGGGGAAACGTCATGGATATGGCCGTAGGTATCATCATCGGAGCCGCTTTTGGTAAGATTGTATCTTCGTTTGTGAAAGATATTATTATGCCTCCCATCGGATTGCTGGTGGGCGGAGTAGATTTTTCCGATATCAAAATCAAGCTAAATAATGTGGTGGCTGAAATGGCTGGTAATGCCCACGCCCAACCGGTTACTATCAATATCGGGAATTTTATTCAAACCGTATTCGATTTCCTTATCGTGGCATTTGCTATTTTCATGATGATAAAAGCCATGAACCGGATGAAGAAGAAAAATGAGGAAGTTCCTCCGGCACCCGTTGAAACGCCACCTACCAATGAGGAAAAGTTATTAACCGAAATAAGGGATTTGTTGAAGACGAAATGAGTTTGTAAAGCTGAGCGAAGCGAAGTCCCGGCATAGAGTCGCTTAGGAGGAACGACTTAGCGAATCTTCGTCGGGATAGAGCAGAAGGCAGAAAGCAGAAAGCAGTAGGCAGTAAGCGAATAAATTATATGTGTCCTAATGTGCCTATTGTGGTTCTGAATGGGTGATTCTTTCCGTTATTTGTTGTTGGATAATTTATTCAGTTGTAATTGCGAAATGAATACAAGAATTGCCATTATTACAACCGATAGTAGTGAAGACGTAAGGGTTCCCAGGTCTAATCCTCCTTTCGACAATGGCTTGGTAAGGAAATCGCCGAATGTCGCACCAAAAGGTCGTGTGAATATAAAAGCAATCCAAAACAACAGAATATGATTGATTTTGGTTAAGTAATGCAAAAGAACAATGATCAGAATAATTGTTCCCGTTATCATTGCGCCATGTATATAACTTAAGCCTGCATTATCGCTCAGAAAATCGCCAAATGCTGTTCCCAAACTGTTGGAAAAAAGTATAGCCGTCCAATAATACAACTCTTTTGTTTTTCCGGTAATCGGATAAACTTCGAGGCTCTTAAATCTTTTGAACCAAAAAGCCAATGTTATGGCAAGACAAAAGACAAGCATCAGACTACCCAAAGTATATCCCGAATGCAAAGTTCTGTCTATAAAATCAGAGATTTCTGTTCCTAATGTTGTCGTTCCGATAATCACCAGCCAATAAATAACGGGCATATGTTTTTTTACCGATAATTGGATAAGTAATACGATTAGAAAAAAAAGAAGGGTGATGCCGATTCCTGTGGTATATCCCAAATCAAGGGTCATCGATATAAAGTCTCCCAGTGTTTCACCAAGCGTAGTTGCAACAATTTTTATTAACCAAAAGATCACGGTTATTTTTGCAACTTTATTTAAACTCTCCATAAAAGTATTTTATAAGTAATTGGATAAATAGAATGTCGTACACCGGAAAAGAATAGAATACGGATTCCAAAGATAAAACGAATAAACGCTGATGATAATATAAAATAATTGTCAAATACTTTATCTAAAGGCACTATCTTTGCATAAACTAACCAAAATTGAAGAGAGATGAAATTTCTCAAGTTTATATTACAATATCCTTATCAAGCAAGTTTACCGAAAGAAATTTAAGGAATACAGGAATTATATAAAAGTTGTATGTTTCCATTACAGAAGTAAAAAACAATATTAAAAAGAATAAAGAGCAGCTTGGATATAAAAAATGCCGGATACATTACTTTTTTTGATGAAATTTTTTTTGACAGGCTTATAATAGTTTTTGTCTTTTATAAAAAAACAATTCTGAATATAACAAGGATAGCCATTATAAATTAATACTTTTTGTCAGATGAAAAGGCTTATATTAATACTTGTATTTGGGCTATACTACTTTTCGGGTACTTTAGCAGCACATACTGTTTATCAGTGGAAGCCTGTAAATTCACAGTTTGATTTGCTGGCGAACCAGATTGAAAAAACGTATCCCCATGATATCGTCATTTATAAAGTAAAACCTGTTATACGGAAGCTGTATAACATAGCATATAAATTGAATAATTCTATTCTTATAAGCCGTGCAATGTACTGGGATGCACGTAGCATAGCATTAATTAATCCTGATTCTGCATCAATATTGCTTAACAAGGCTATCCGCTTAACAGACACCATTAAATTTCATTATGACTATGCCAGAATAAAATATGTTAAGGCAACAATCCTTGAAGAAAAAGGCAATGTATCGGAAGCTTATCAAATATATAATGATTTAAGTTTATATTTTAAGCAAATTGGCGATGATTTTTTTACAGCTAATTCCTTTGTAAGAATGGGATTAATTTTAGAGAGATTAGAAGAATTCCGGGAATCTTTAATGTTTTTACAAAAAGGAAATTATTATTACCGAAATGCGGATATGAATGCATCTGCGATTAAAAATCAATTAAATATAAGCAATGCTTTATATCACTTAGGAAAGTCAACAGAGGCAGTTCATATTTTAGAATCACTTGTTAATAATTCTGTTTGCAGGCAGGATACTTCATTTTGGATTAATGTAATGCTTTCACTTTGCTCTTACACATCAGATTTTCAAAAATTTAAAAAGTATTCAAAACAAACTTATTTATTGGCAAAACTATTTAATAATCAATCATTGCTGATCAGGGCATTAATAAATAAGGGAACTGCATTTTTTAAAGTGAATAAATTAGATAGCGCAATGTTTTATAACATGCAGGCTCGTAATCTTGCTTTCAAACAGAATGATATTATTGCCCTCAGAATCATTTTTGGGGGTATCACACAAGTTTATGTCAATCTTAAACAATGGGATAGTGCTTATCATTATGCTGGTTTATTTCACGCGTATAACGACTCTATACTAGGAACTAATAAAGTAGTAGCAATAAATAAAATACAACAACGTGAAGAAATTCAACGTTACGAATTTCTGATTCAAAAAGCAAAATTACAGAAAAAAATATGGGCTTTAATCATATTTGCACTTTGCTGCATTTCTGTTTCACTTTTAATTATTATCCGGATTCAGCGGAAAAAATCACGAACGGAACAACAGCTTAAAGAGACAGAAACCAGGGAATTAAATCAACGATTAAAAAATGAAATTCTACAAAAAAAACATTTTCAGGCAGAAATTGACTTTAAAAATAGAGAATTAGCTTCCAATGCTCTTATATCATCCAGAACAAATCAGGTACTGGATGGTTTATTTAAGCAGATTGAAAAATTAGGTGAAGAAGGTGTTTTACCCCATAAACAGGAGTCCATTCTCAAAAACCAAATAAAAGATCATTTACATTCAGAAGATTATTGGGAAGATTTTAAATTACATTTCGAAAAAGTTCATCCCGATTTTTTCCGAAAGTTGAAAGAAAAGTATTCTACTATTTCCGAAAATGAGCTCCGACTATGCGCATACATGCGTATTGGAATGACAAGCAAACAAATTGCTCAAATTCTTTCTGTTCTCCCGCAATCCGTACATACCAGCCGTTATCGGTTAAGAAAGAAAATAGGACTTGAAACGGATGAATCAATAGAAGATTATTTGAGAAATTTATAGTATTGTTGTATTAAAATAAAACAGGAATAAAAGCATGATAATTTTTAATTTTTGTATAACATCTTATTCCTGTTTTATTTATTGGACTAATATAAAAACTCTTCTTATTTTTTTACAATTCTGCTGACATTAACCTGATTGTTGTTTTTAATTACAAGAAAATAAGTTCCTGCTTTTAGAAATGAACCATCTATGGTAAACTGAGAATGATTATCCGATTCCTTTGTTCCTTCATATACAGGCTGTCCTAACAGATCAAATATTGTAAATGAAAACGCTCCCTTTATATTTTTAGGAAGTGTTACGTTGATTTGTTGGCTAAATGGATTCGGATAAACAGATAATCCGGAACTCATAGCCGGATTTTCTATTCCCGAAGTTTTGTCAATGTTAAATGCAGGAGAAATAATCTGGGTTATACTGTTTCCGGTAGAGTCTGTACAAACGACTTTAACATCATACCATATATCGTCTCCCGTTTGTTGTATGGAAGATAATGAACCACGATAGAAATCTCCGAATCCATGTGCAAAGTATTCGGGCATTTTGGTAAGTTCCAGTCTTGTCCATGATTTTTTTCCCATGGGAGAATAATAGAAATCAACAGTATTACCATCTTTATATTCAAAATGCTCCGGATTTTCAGGCCAGTCATATATATATTCAAAATCACCGGCTGCCAATTCTACGATGCCATTTTCCGGAAGAGAAAAATGATCGGTAACTTTACCGGAAATATCCCTGAATTGGAGCATTTGTAACTGAGGTGGAGTCCAGTCTTCTTTAGTCTGATCATAAGTAATTGTGGTTATGTTTTTCCCGATAACATTATCTACTTTCACATTATTATTAATCATGTTGATTTCAAATATTCCGTCGGGATGATTATCCTGTGCCCATTGGTACATAAAATCATAAATACCATGACCTGTACCTGAATACACGACCTCATTATTATATTTTACTTCCGTTGAAAAAAAACAGGTATCAATGCTTCTGCTTTCTCCATATCTACCTAAATATCTCGGTTCAAAACGGGTCATTTTTTTGTTCATGTCTTTATCGAAATAATTAAGTAAATTGCAAAATGCAATAGGGCAATTGTCGCTTTGCATTATAGGATTATCATTAGCTGCAATAAATGAAAATGCAGGATGTTCGGGTAATATAATAAAGGTTAAATGATTACCGTTAGGAACAAATCTGAAATTTCCTTGCGCTGTTATCAAATGTTCTACATCTCTGCTGCTATTTAATGCTATTGCTGCTGATTCGGTAGGAATAGGGATAAATGAAGTGTCAATCTCATCTTTTTGTTTCCATTCATTAATTATTGTGTCAAATTTTTCAATAACTCTTGGATAAGCCAACATATCTACCCTATTGGTGCTGTTAGCATCGCTAAGTTGATTATCAAGATATATTTTTATTCCTTCGCCATTCAAATAGGTTATTTTTTTCTTATACGCATCCCAACCGCTGCCTTCACTTCCATCTACAACATTACCGGATCTGATTCCCGGCAATGCCCATCCATTGCTTTGGGGAGTAAGCTGAAAATGTTCTTCGTGTAATACATATTGATCAGGGTTGTTTTTTAAGGTATCAGATGCATTAATACCATTGTCCAAAGTGAATTTATTAAAATAATAACCATCTTTATCCTTTCCAAGAGTTAATCTTGATTCCGTAACAATATACCTGTTGCTGACATCAGAGATATAAAAATCGAGCAAGCGTGAATTATTTCCTCTGTTACCAGTGAAATTTGAATAATACCATTCACTTTTTACAAAACGTGCAATCAACTGATCATCTATGTTACCACTAACAAAGGTCGTATCATTGATCAGTTCACCGGGTTCTGTTAATTCGCCTTTTTCATTATATACTTCAGTAATTATATGATTTTTTGCATCAGCGGCTTTTATTGTTATTACCGTATCTGCATTTATGTCAACCAATTCTTTTACGACATAAGCAAAAGCACCTGTTTTACCAGAAACAAAAAATTCAGAAAAAATATCATATGTTCCGGCTTCAACAAGCTGTGTAATTGTATCTCTCCCTTCATACCATATTTCATAATCTTTTTGCTTGTTTACAACGTTTATGTATGGGGAAAAATAAACATTATTATCATAATTCAGAATTAAAGTCAGGGCTATTTCCGCTCCTTTTGCCGGATCATCCGCCTGTTTTTGCTTTTGAGACTTTAAGAATACTTTGGCCCCGTTTTGTAAAGTTCTTGCTTCTTTATAATTTTTGTTATTAAAGACATGTTGAATGTTTGATTCGCCTCTATTGGGATAAACAGATTCGATAACAACATTCTGTGCTTGTAAACTAAGTGTAAACGCAAAACCAATTGCAGTTACAACTGTCATAAGTAAATTTTTCTTCTTCATTTTTGTATGATTTTAGTTATTAGATATGACAAAAGTAAAGTCATTGGTAATATCAATCAAAAAAAGCACATAGACAAACACTCGACAACATAAATAAAATAATGGTCCGGTATTTTATTTATAAGAAGCTATATCTGAACAAAATAATTTAAATAACAAGGTTTGTATTTATTCCTTTTATGCATCACGGTATCCTGACGAAACAAATTTTTGCAGGAAATGTTAAACATATTTTGGAGTATATTTTTTAAAACAGACGAATGGCTGTTCCGATCTCTTATAAAAATCATTTTAGATATTGGCTCAGATAATCGTTTAAAGTTTGTAAGGTTTATAAGGTTTGTAAGGATTGTAAGGATTGAATACTTGTATGCTTTATAAACTATAGAGCATTAAAAACTTTATAAACCTTAAGAACGATAAGAATTTCGAATTGTTTCGCTCGGGACTTCACTTCGTTCAGCTTTAAGAATGCCGAATCGCTTCGCTCAGCTTTATGAACCTTAAGAACTTTATGAACTTTAAGAATCCCGAATCGCTTCGCTCGGGACTTCACTTCGTTCAGCTTTAAGAATGCCGAATCGCTTCGCTCAGCTTTATGAACCTTAAGAACCTTATAAACTTTAAGAACTTTAAGAACTTTAAGAATCCCGAATCGCTTCGCTCAACTTTATGAACCTTAAGAACCTTATAAACTTTATGAACTTTATAAACTTTATGAACTATATAAACCTCAATCCGTCTCTTCCAGAAAGAATATTTCATTGACAGGTTTGCCGAAAAACTGCGATAATTTAAGGGCAAGCACCGTCGAAGGCACATATTTGCAAAGCTCGATGGCATTGATGGCTTGCCGCGTTACTCCGATAATCTTGGCCAAATCATCCTGCGTAATGTTTTTTATTGCCCTTTCCACTTTAAGGTTATTTTTCATTTGCTATTAATTTTTACTATTGCCCGATGAATTTTTATATCATCCCATACGGGATTCAGGTTAATTTATAAACAATTTTCTACCCATATTTTATCCCTATGGGATAGTTCCGTTAGGAACCCAATATTGGTAGAAAAAGAAAGTAACCCCATCCATTCACAAGTCCCGTACGGGACGTTATATATCAATGATTTTATAACGAATAAAGAATTTTTATCGGACAACGATGATTAATTTTATTTTTTTATTGGTCAAATAGTCTGTCCCGATTTCTCGGGGGAATATCCATAAAATATCATTTTCGATTTGTTTATGCATTGTCCGTATGGGATATTTCATGGCATATTGATATTTTGGCTTTGTAGAGAACAAAATAGAAACGCAGATTAAAAATGACAAGAAAAATAATCAGCGTATAAAGTGCAAAAGAAAGAAAGGCAAACCCGTAGATAAAAATAAGCGAGAATAGAAAAACGGCAATCATTACATACGTAGCCCAAAGCAGGGATTCAAACCTCAGCTTCAGCGAAAATTCGTCCTCCGTTTTAAGTTTTGAAAAACCAATGAACATAGCTCCGGTAATCAGCAAAAGAGAGATAAGCTCATATTGAAAATCATCTGAAATAATTTTAAAGAAACCATTTGAATGACTTAATGGAATATCATTGTAAACGGCAAAAACCGGAATATTTCCCAGAAAGCCGATATTGCCAATACATTCAATCCATAAAATAAGAAGTAAACCAATGCCTAAAAAAATCCATCCGATTCTTCTGAAAGGGTAGGGGAACAATAATTTTGTTTTCATGTGCGATAAGTTTTAAAATTTATTTTGCAAATGTAATGTATAAATTACATTTAGACAAATAAAAATTACAAAAAGTAATTAAAAAATTGCATTTTAAAATTAATAAGATGATTTTCAGACTATTTGTTATTAAATTATTTTTTGGAGAATAATAATTGGCATAATTAATCCATCTCTTTTAAATAAAGCTGTTTACGCAGGAACAGGAAATTTTTTCAGGAAAGAAAATTAATGCTGCAAAATCACAAATACACTAAATTTTAGTAAAGATAAAAATGATGATTATGATGTTTAAGGTGCAATTCTGACTTTGCGGCTCTCTGCGACCCCGAGCACTCGGGGAGCGGTCCTCTGCGTTTTTAATTTTTTTTTTACCGCAGAGAACCGCAAAGAATAAACAGAGAACCGCAAAGTTTTTCTGTTTATGGTTTGCTGAAAAACAATTAGAACCACGAAATGGTTAACTATGAATAGTCCCGAATGCAATTCAGAACAATGGCTGAAATTTTCTCTGTGTCACTCTGTGAATCCTCTGTGTAACTCAGTGTTATAATATGTTTGATTACACAGAGAACCACGGAGAATTCACGGAGAACCACGGAGTTTATTATTTATGTTTTTTTATTTCAGTCTTTAGTAATATTACATTAAAATTAATATAATCATGGGAACCTCTTTTGGGGGTTAAATTAATCATGCGAATTAAGGATTGAAATCTTCTC
>Ga0183100_1000637_pt1 | contig 24381 bp, 24 predicted proteins | sample Biomet2_FD_127789 | JGI IMG/M metagenome (GOLD analysis project Ga0183100, IMG submission 127789) | Microbial communities from bioreactor (seeded with anoxic lake sediment) at LBNL, California, USA - Biofuel metagenome 2 | ecosystem: Engineered > Bioreactor > Anaerobic > Unclassified ...
TGCATCGCGATGTTTTGAACTAAATTCATGTGCTTTGATATAATCATTCAGACCTTTTCTACCTCTCTTCAATAATCTCATCATTTCGAATCACAGCTTAGGTGTACAAATTTTCTTGTTTTTTATTTTATAAAACAACTTTTCATCTTATCATGTCAATCCCATAATACATAATCTTCAAAATCTTCATATAAACCATGTTTGCCACACTTAGGGCAAGGATACTTTTTAAGATTTATAGCTTTTTCTTCCCACTTATTAATTGGTGATAAATTAGCTTTGCATTTTGGGCATTTGTAATCCACTTCAAAACTTCCATCATCATAATCCAAGTGTATAAAGAATCTTTCGTGAAATTCTCCGCATTTTGTACAGTGGTATATTCTATGACCATAGTTATCGGCAATCACTGCTCCATGCTCACTCAGTAATTCTTTAATTTTAGAAACTGTCTTCTTTGATTGTATTACATCAGGAAGCAAGGCAAATTCAGATTCAAAATCCATAAGTCTTTGAGTACTGTACATCATTCCAGCACCTGTTATAAAACTTTTTGTATAGTTGCATTCTTTACATTTTATTGTAACACTACTGCCCATCCGTTTTGCCTCCTATAAGTTCATTTGTTACAGGATTGAAATGGTTTAATCCCCAAAAAGGAAAACTCACTTCAGAATATAGTTCATCCTCCACACCAACCGTGATGTTACAGGAAAGCAGTTTATGATTTGATTTATCATAAAAAACACCCATTGTAAAAGATTTTTTTGAATAATAAACTACACCTTCATCTTCTAAGTAGGAAAGCACCTCATCCTCAAACTGCTGACAATCAGTAGTCATTTCTTCTATTTCATCTGCCTTAAAACCTATTGACGACATAAATACTGTGACCATGGTAATTCCTTCTGTAGCCCATAATTCTGCTAGAAATGGTCTGCCATCAGAAAAAACGCCCTCATGAAAACCAATATTAACGTCTCCATATTCATTCTTGTCTGAGCTTTTCGTCACACTTATGTCAGGAAACGGAAACTCGAAATTAGAATATTTAGTTAAGATTTTGGGGCCTACCCATTCATCTTCAAGAGCTACTGCATCTTTATAATCAATTGGACAATAGGATTTCCCAAGTTCACCTTTTTTTATTAACCAAGTGGGATTACTTTTTTTCATTACATAACTTTCATTATAGAATACCTGTACTAATGTATCTTTTTTTGAATTGATAAAATAATTTAGGAAAATACAATTAAAGGTGCGTGACAATTCCGAATACATATTGTAATCCACTAATGACTTAGTAAATACATCAATTAATTTACTATAATACCAAGCTGTCTTTTCTTTACCTCTATTAAATCTCTCCCATAGATTATCACCTATTTCATCATAATCCGCTTTTATACTTCTTATATTTGATAGTTTATCAGCACAGCAAAGGAGTAAGATGTTTATGTCATCACACTCCTCAAGGCTATCTATGGTATGTTGTTTACGCTCCTCCCAAGTTTTCGTTTTATCTTCACTGGAGCTATTAACAAGCTCTGCTACATATTGCCCAAATTCTTGCTCAATTTCTTCAATTGTAACATCAGTGTCCTCAACAGTATCATGCAAAAGTCCAGCTATAATAACTTCTTCTTGACATTCTGCATCCGTAAGAATTTGTGCTACTTCAAATGGATGGACAATATAAGGTATATTTGTACCCTTTCTGTATTGATCTTTATGAGCAAGTGTTGCAAACTGAATTGCCTTGTGAATCTTAATATTACACATAGATATCCCTCCAATTATAATATTATAATTCCAACATTACGTATTACTCTGGCTATTTAAGCTTATTCATCATATTCTTCACAATTCCAATCTTCTTCATCTACATCCTGCATTTGCTGTTTAAGCTTTAGTTCATTCTCTTCTGAATTGCCAAATTCAATTTTGCAAATGACCTTAGTATGTGTAGTGAACATTACTCGAGCATAGAAATGCTTTTTAACGTGATCATATATACGTCCTGCACTCATTGTTCCGTTAGCAATAGTTTCTGGACTGTTAGCCACATATCCCACTTTGCCAATCATCGGCATAGTTACCTTAATAGCTTCGCTGTCATAAGGATTTTCAGGTTCTTTAGTACACTTAGCTATATTGCCAATAGCAAATGGTGTAAGCCCATAATAATGCTTGAAACCCGTAATAGTAATGAATTTTTCTTTCATAATCAATCCTCCACTTCAATATTTTCATTCAGAATCACGCTACAATCATATTATAAATCTCTAGGTGTCCAATAAAACGGATTGTGACTTGCGTGCACCCCAAACCAATAAAAAAAGCACGTTCAAATAAATGAACGTGCAAATATATTGAAATTCTCACTTTTTATATAGATTTTCAATTTAAGCATTTAATGCTTAAATTGAAACATTGAAATACGTGATAGCAATCAGCCTTGTGGGTTATAAGTGGGGTATACAGACAAAAAATACCGCTTTTAGTCCCGCAAACGCGGTCTACAAGCGGATTTCACATTGGTGGAGGTGGCGCGTGCTATGTAGATTTCACTTCCTCTTTTTGCTACAACCCCAACACCAATCCATAACTGTCGCTCTTCTCGTCGGTCGATGGATGTGGTATTTTCAAATCTGTCAGTCTAATTTTTAGAGCCACCGTGCCAAACACACAATTCACAATAATCTTATTAAAAAATCAATCATGATGATATAGTTCATCATGATTGATTCTCTCTTCTTTTCTATGCATATGGTATCACTTTACCCACTCTACCAAAACCATCACAGTCCAGATTTTACTCTATTTTATTTCTCAACCTTTTCGATAAAAATTTGCAGGATATATGCAACTTCAGAACGTGTTGCTGTGCCTTTTGGATCAAGTGTTCCATTATCACGTCCGCTGATAAGTCCTGCTCCTATAGCATATGTCATAGCGTCTTGTGACCATTCAGATATATCAGATTCATCACTAAACTTAGTTAAATCACCTTTTTTGCCAACATCTAATCCTTTGCTCTTAGCATACTGATAAATGATAGTAGCTAATTGTTCTCTAGTAATAGAATCATTTGGTGCAAAGCTATTTGCGCTTACACCTGATACAATACCGTTTGCATTTGCCCAAGCTACAGCAGATGCATAATATGCACTACTACTTACGTCAGTGAATCTAGACGTTTCAGCTGCTGGTTTGCCAGCTACACGATATAATACAGAAACTAACATGCCTCGTGTCATGGAAGTGTTAGGGCTAAATTCTGTAGCAGATATACCACTAAAATAACCTTTACTTGTTACATATGCGATAGCATCTTTTGCCCAATGATTCGATACATCTGTAAACGATGTTGAAGTTTGATTTGCCGGGTTTGTCGGATTTGCCGGGTTTGTCGGGTTCGTTGGGTTTGTTGTATTTGCCGGAGGTGTTACAGTTATAGTAGGGCTACCGCTACCACCACCGCCACTGCTACTTCCGCCGCCACCGCCGCTGCTGCCACCACTGCTATTAGACGTCCATTTTGCTGTCACCGTCATGTTGGATGTAACTGTCGTTGATGATGTAAAAGTATTTCCTTTTGAATCATACCAACCACTAAATGTATATCCAGATCGTGTTGGATTGGTTGGCAGAGTAACCGTACTTCCGCTTGTCGCAGAAAGTGTTTTATATGTGTTGCTACCATCCATAAAAGTAATGGTACATGTTGTATCCGGATTGTTTACCGCCGTTCCAAAATTAATTGAATACATCTTGATAAAAACATCAGTACTAGTACTTACAGTAAGGGTAGTTGCCCCTGGTATTGCTGTTGCAACTTTAACAGAAACTTTTACGTCACTACTTGCCGTATACGACACAGTTGGTACCTTAGTTGTTCCATATGGTACAGCAACATAATAATTTACGGATGACGGTGAAAATCCAATATTATATCCATCAACGTTCAACGAATTAATATCGCTTCCCACGGCAACAACTATTGTAGTCTGAAGTTTTTCACACGATACCGTTATTTTTGTTTCACCTTTGCTAACTGCCGTAACTAATCCATTTTTATCTACTGTAGCAACGCTTGGATTAGAGGAAACAAAGCTACATTTTGGTGTAATACCAAACTCACAACCGTCAGAGTAAGTTCCAAAAACATTTATTTGTCTCTTTTCGTCTACGTTTAAAAAATTGTTATCATCAACATGCATCGATATAAGTTCATACTTTATCATCTTATCATTTTTTAAAAAGTATAAATTTCCGTCTTTATCAAATGTAATAAATTTCGAATATAGGAAATTAGCATCTCCAATACGTTCACCAGTGTTTAAATCATAAATGCCTTTTTCCCCTACAGCTAAACCCTCTGTGGGATTTATTGCAAAAATAGTTTCGCCATACCTGCTATCATATGTTCCTAAGCTTGACGTGCTAAATACTCTATCCTTAAGAATAATTTTATCGTCTAAAGAAATGAAAGGCGACTCAAGTGAGCTACTTATATAAGACCAATAATCAGCAGGTTCATATTTATCAACAAGTTGAGCTTTAGATCCGGTAATATTATATTTATAAATTTCATTTCCGTCAAAACCATCATTATGCCATGTGTATAAATACTTTTGCTCTTTATCGATATACATACCGCATATACCATTAGCAATACCAATATCTCCTAAACATTGGAGTGTTTTATCATCGAAAACATAAATTTTAAGCACCGTACTGCCATCAACAACAAATATTTTTCCAGCACCTTGAATTATTTCACGATGTGACTCTTCTCCATCGCTATTTTTTGGAACAGAATATTCGATATTTCTTGTCATTTCAAGGGTGTTAATATCAAATTCTGTAGCAATATAGACATAGTTGTCATTGACAATTAGAATTTTCGTACCATCAGAAGAAATATTAATACCATCTGGTCGGCAATTCAACTTAACAGTCTTTTCAATTTTATTTGTAGCGTGATCAAACACGATAAGTTCATTGGAACTTTTATTGATTTCATACGTTTTGTTGTGTTCAGAGCTATAGACAGCCTTCGTTATTCCACTTTTCAAATCCACTCTATAATCGTTATCGGTATCGGGAGTAGTACCAGTATCCTTACCTATTCTTTCAATGCTATAAACATTTTTATCGGATTTAGTAAGTGTTATAATATCGCTGCTTGTTAAAAAAATACGTTCGGGACTACCAGTCGTCACCACAAAACTTTCTAAGGGCTTAGATGTATTATAATTAAAACTAGTCACATATTTGTTAGATGTAGTAATATAATACGTATTTTGATTCAGATCAAATTTAATATCCTCAAAACCAACTTTCATATCTTCTTTTTTTATCATATCCGATGTTTTGTCGCTAGCACAATTCAAAATGTAACCATAACCATTAAAGATATATTTATCATCGGGAGAAATTTCAAATTCTTTTGAAGATTCAAAATCCGCGAAATATGGCCATGGATTCCCTTGCATTGTACTATCAGCAACAAGCTTACCATCTGCGTCTAAATTGTATGCATACATATTTATAGGAGAGAGATCAGAATCAATCGTATAAATTCTATTTAAACTCTCATTGTATTTTATTGTAGATACTTGCCTAATAGTATGCTTATCAATCAGAACACCATCTTGCGTGTATCCACAAATATCAGTCCATTGCCCAGTTCCAGATGTAATATATATATTGCCATCCTTTGAAACAACAATGTCATAAGGATCAATATCTATATCATGTGGTGCGGAAGCAGTAAAAGTTGCACAGTCAATAATAGCAAAAGCACCGCTTTTTCTTTCGCCTGAATCATTGTATTCTTGATTACAAAGGGATACATACAACTTGCCATCCCTATAATACATGGACTCTGGCATTAAATCGAAAGAAATCGACTTTTCCTCAAAGGTCTGTGTATTAATGCTGTATACCTTTTTCTCGTCTTTTGAGGATAGATATATAATGGACCCATCATCGTTTTGTACGGCATCAGCCGGTGTAAAGGAAAGCGCGCTACTACTTGGGGTAGTGCTAGCAGATACCATTGCAGGAAACATTGTTAAACATAGTGCAAGAACTAAAATAATACTTAGAATTTTTTTCATAGAATTTCCCCTTTTTTTTAACAAACTGTGAACTTTTTACATTCTACCTCTTTTTTCCTGAATTGTCAACAATTATAACTATACGCTATATGCTACAAAAACTGGTGGTTAGATACCAGATGCCATGCACCGTGCCCTCTGCTACACACACGCCAAAGACAGCTGATGTTCCATCAGACCGTGATTTGTTGCACGCACTCAAAGCTCACACTGTCAAGATTTCTATTTTAGTCTCATAATTAGTAAATTCCAATAGCAAATTCAAATATTGTTTCTTGCTACTAACTACTTGAAAATTGTTAGGAGACCAATCAATTTTCAAGTAGTTAGTATATAAAAATATACGAGATGGACGTATAGAAAGTTTAGAAAGCTTTTCATAGTGCCTTAACTGATGCTATATTAAAAAAGCAGACACCAAACACGTTTACCGATTATAATAAAATAGGCACATGAAATCGTCATGAAAATATCCAGGGCAACTTGATGTACCATGGATGAATGTTATATTAAGGACTTTTTAAATAAACTATACAATATATTTTATCGTAATGATTTTCTACTAAATTAAAACAGTTCAGATAATTACGCTCATATCTCTGGTCGATGAACGTCTTAAAAGTGCGGACAAATCTCTAGAAACAAAAACGACTAAAAACAAGCATCAAAAAAGCCTAATCGCTTAAGCGATTAGGCTTTTTGTGACGTGTAATCACATGGTGGAGGCGGAGCACACTAGGCGAAATCCACCTTTTATATGCATGTGGTATTACATTACCCACTCAACTAAAACCACCGCAGTCCAATATCACTAGTTAAATTTTATATCAGTTATACTATTTTATGTTGCTCTGAAAAGCGACTGCTTTGCCTAGTATGCGAATCCGATTCAAATCTTCTCCCGAGTATATTTGTGTCTTATAGGCAGGGTTTTCAGCCACTAATTGTAGCATATTGTTTTTGCGATCGTAATATATTCTTTTTAAAGTAGCCGATTCATCGATTAAAACCGCGGCGATCTCACCATTATTAACCATGTCTTGTTTGCAAATAAATACAATGTCACCGTCCAAAATTCTAGCATTTACCATGCTGTCCCCATTTGCTCGAATGCAAAAATCTGCGTTTAAATTATCACTTGTTTCTACAAACCCATCAAAACATTCATCTGCATAAATAGGTTCACCACAAGCTATGGACCCAAGTAGAGGAATTTTTTTTGTTTTTATAGGAAAAATGCCACATTTAGATAGGTCTAAGTTTTCATTGGTTTTTGATTCGCTTTTACCAATTAGCCACATGGGGTTTACATTTAGTGCATTAGCAATGGATTCTAGTACAGGAAGTTTTATTTTGGATATACTCCCCTTTTCATACCTAAGTACAGTTGAATCAGCTACCCCTATTTTCTTTGCAACCTCTTTTTGTGTTATACCACACTTTTCTCTTGCTTCTTTTATTCTTTTGCCAATTTCAATATTACTTATCATAAAATTCTCCCCTTGTTTCTTATCATAAAATTTCCCACACCTATTATATTAGTATTATACCACAAGCTAATTGCACAATGCAATAATTTTCTAATAAAAATTGCGCAATGCTATTGACAAATTGGAAATATTATTCTATATTAATACCATAATCTGCATAATGCAGTAACAAAGGAGCCGAAGGACATGATTAATACAGAAAAAGTCAAAGATAGGATACACGAAAAAAACCTCACACAACAGTATGTCGCAACGACACTCGGTATTTCAACGGCTACCATCAATAGAAAAATTAACAATGCTGCACCAATGACCTTGGATGAAGTCGAAAGTCTTGCGTCTGTTTTGGAAATTCCAGATTGCGAATTTGGAATCTATTTTTTTAAATCGATAACTGCATAGCGCAATATAGTCATTCAAAATGGTAATTATTGCCGTATTGCAAATATTTAACAAAATATGGTTACTATTAAATTATATAATTTTCTGTGAGAAAATGCAATAGAAAGGTAAAAACAATGAAAAAATTGCTAAGGACTATCGGTAAGATGTTATACAGGCTATCTGTATCTGCTGTGTTAGCTTATTGCTGTTACATATTATTGGCTTCTTATGCTTATGTAGAGCGTCACTATTATGCCATAGGCGGAGAAATAATTATAACCATAGCAATATTTATTATCACGTTTGTTTCACTTTATAAAATAGAAAATTTATCGTAATCAAGAGTATAAATATTACAATAATCGAGGTGAGGGTAATGGGTGGGATTAAAATGAAACATAGTCTCAATGTCACATGGAAAGGGGTGATGTAAATGCCAATAACAATATTTTGTCCGTTTTTTATCAGCGAAAAAAAGGGATCCTACTCGTGTGAGGGATGCCACATTAAATTTTTTGACAAGGAAGCTAGAAGAGACTACCTGGACATAAACTGTGCCTCGTTGGGCGGATGGAAGAGCTGCACGATCGCACAAAATCTGATGAAATACTACGATAGGAAAGAAAACATGCAAACGAAAATCGAAAAGTTAAATGCTCGAAAATTAGAAGTACATAGTAAACCAGACACGAATTACGGGAGTACTGTGCAATGATTACAGTAAAAGCGGATTTGGAGGGCGATGAGATGTCTTTTTCTATGCATGGTCATGCAAATTACAATCCTGGAAACGACATCGTCTGCGCTGGCTGCTCCGCCATTTGCTATGCTCTCTTAGGTATGCTGGCGAATTTACAGGACCATATCGAAAGCCTTGACACAATCGAAGAATCCGGAAATGTCGAAGTTCTCTGCGTCGGTGATGAGATGACAAAAATGGCTTTTACAATGGCAGTTGTTGGGATTTTACAAATAGAGAAAAAATATCCAAATTATGTGAGAGTGATAGAATAATTTTTTTAAAAGGTAGACGTATTTTGTTAATGAGTGTGATAAATTGAAGTTGTTAAAACTTATTAGTTATACTAGCTACCAGTCAATTTAGTTGATCCACGAGAACCGATCGTGAAAGGAGGAGTTTTTTATGAAATACATCTCATTAAAGAACGTAAATCTTGTCTTGTTTGACGGCAAATCAGTCGGAACAGAAAGTACGACGGAATCGCCCCAAACAAAAGACAATGAAGAATATGGACAGACCAAACAAAAATCCGACCCCGTCCAGCGGAAAAAGAAAACGGGCGCAAAAAGCAAAAGTTCTGCCGCCGAGAACGAAAATGAGGAAGACAGAAGAGCCGCATTCGAAAGTTTAATTTCTGGCGAATACAAAGATGAATTTGCAAGTCGCGTGCAACAAATCATTAATCGCCGCTTTCGCGACAGGAATGGCTTGGAAGAACGTCTTTTCAAAGTAAGTCCTATATTGGACATGCTGATGGCAAAATACAAAATTAAAGATGGCGATATCGATAGTCTGATTGAGTCCATGGAACAAGAGACAAAGCGCGTGGTGTTGGATTATCCCGATTTTGGCTTAAACGTCGAAATTCAAAACCAGAATTTCACGTGCAAGCTAAAAGTCAAATCCCAAAGAGGAACTTAGGCGAAGCGATGTCTTTCAATGATACAGAAAACATTCAAAAACAAGTATTCTTCAAAAATGGCATTGAAACGATATTTTAAGAAAAAGAAAAAGTAAACGAAGAGCGTTTAGGGCAACTCCCTAGCGCAAAAAGAAAAGGGGAAAGTATTATGTTCGAATTTAATTTAAAAGATATGGATTTACAGTTGTTTACACTCAATAATATAAAAGATGGTAGTGCTACAGATAGTGTTAGGACTGCAGGAAGTACAGTAGAAGGCGCCGATTATACAATAGGTGAGTATGCTTTTGCTGAAGGTGGCAATACGCAGGCCACTGGAGCGGAATCTCACGCTGAAGGAGATACTACGCTCTCATCTGGAGAAACTTCTCATGCTGAAGGATATACCACAAAAGCATATGGTTTTGGCGCTCATACCGAAGGCATGTATACAGAATCGGATGGTGACGCTGCTCATGCTGAAGGGAATACCACAAAAGCAACAGGCACGAACTCCCATGCTGAAGGTGGTTATGGACGAGCAATTGGTATATGTTCTCATGTGGAAGGAGGAGGAAATTCAGATATTACATATTCAGCAGCAAGTGGTGCTTATTCACACGCTGAAGGAAATTTTACAATTGCAAGTGGTTATGGTTCACATACTGAGGGTGGAACTACAGCTGCAAGTGATGATTACGCTCATGCTGAAGGATATAATACAGGAGCATTTGGAGTGTATTCACATTCCGAAGGAAGTAATACAAATGCGAGTGGTGCAAACTCCCATGCAGAAGGAAATACAACAAGTGCAAATGGAGTGGACTCGCATGCTGAAGGTTGTTATTCGCACGCAAATGGTGATCGCTCTCATGCAGAAGGAGGTATATCAAATACTTTGTATTCAACAGCTAGTGGTGCTACTTCTCACGCTGAGGGGTATAGTAAAGCAGCTGGTGATTATTCTCATGCAGAAGGTTATAGTACTACTACAAATAGTCAAGGTGCCCATGCAGAAGGTTATAGTAGTACAGCAGCTTCTAAAGGATTTAAAGTAACAAGCACATTTTCTAGCGGAACAACTACTTTAACATTAGATAGTGTAGCTGGATTAGCTGTTAATGATGTTATATCTATAAAATTTATTTCTCATATTAATGATGCTTTAACATTCCTAAATAAAGCAACTACCATTACTGCAATAAATACTACTACCAATACAATAACATTGTCACCATCAATTAATTTAACAAAAATATCAACTGATACAATGGCAATATTTGTACCATCTAAACTCACTATAGGAACTACAGCTGGAGCTGCTATTATTGCTGGAATGTGCGAACATGCAGAAGGACATAGTACTTTAGCTATTGGGGATGGATCTCATGCTGAAGGACGTGGTTCGTTTGCTTTTGGTGTGGGAGCTCATGCAGAAGGCGCGATGACAACAGCAATTACAACATCTGATCTAATAAATGGTACTGGTGTTCATGCAGAAGGTTATAGCACTACTGCAAATGGTAAAGGTGCTCATGCAGAAGGTTATAGTACTACTGCAAATGATCAAGGTACTCATGCAGAAGGATATTATACAACAGCAAGTGGACAGCAATCTCATGCTGAAGGTGAAAATACAACAGCAAGTGCTAGCGATTCTCATGCTGAAGGCTATAGTACAACAGCAAGTGGTGATTATTCACATGCAGAAGGAAATTCAACAATTGCAAGCGGAGCGGACTCTCATGCTGAAGGTGTACTTGCAAAAGCAATTGGTAATTATTCTCATGCTGCAGGATGTGGTACAACGGCAAACGGTGATTATTCAACAGCAGTTGGTAGTTATACAATGACAGGTGTTAAAGGTTTTAGTATTGTTTCTTATAGTGGTACTGCTGTCACTTTAGATTCTGTTACAGGATTAACAATAGGAGATGTTTGTTCTTATGGTTATTTGAGTGGTCCAGGACAAACATTTAATGGATACTTTGATTATGCTACCATAACGGCTATCTCGGGAACTGTCGTTACGATGAGTATTTCTACTTCTTTGTATACTGGTTCCATTTTCTTTGTTCTACAAAAACCTACGATTGGTACATGCATTATAGGTGGAAAATATGCGGATGCCTCTGGAAATTATGCAGCTGCTGGCGGAACATCTTCTCATGCAGAAGGATCTAGTACTCTTTCATATGGTTGGGCTTCTCATTCTGAGGGTAGTAGTACAAAAGCAACAGGCGATTATTCCCATGCAGAAGGAAATGGTACAACAGCAAGTGCTTCTGTTTCTCATGCAGAAGGTGAAAATACAACAGCAAGTGCTAGCGATTCTCATGCAGAAGGATATTATACATTGGCAAGCGGACAGCAATCTCACGCGGAAGGAAATAGAACAACTGCAAGTGGTTCATATTCTCATGCAGAGGGTGCTAATACAATCGCAAGTGGTTCAAATTCTCATGCAGCTGGCTATTACACCACTGCAGCTAATTTTAATAATGTGATTGGTAGATGTAACAAAGTACCAACAGCGGCAAGCCAAACTTCCACCACAGGAGACGCTTTTATTATCGGTAATGGTAATATCATAAATGGGATACTTTCCAATGCTTTCCGTGTAACAATGGCTGGTGCTACTTATGGTTTAAGTGCGTTTAATTCTACTGGTGCTGATTATGCCGAAACAACCGAATGGTTAGATGGGAACCCCAACAGCCAAGACAGAGCCGGTCTATTTGTAACATTAGATGGTGAAAAAATGGAACTCACGAATGACTCATCAGATGATGTAGCTGGTATCATTTCTGTCAATCCTGCTGTTGTGGGTGACAATTATGCCGACGATTGGCAAGGAAAATACATGACCGATGTATTCGGCAGACGTTTAACCGAGCATAAGTCGTATGATGCCGTTACAGAAACGATTCATAATGAAGCGGAAGTTGATGCAGATGGTAATACTACTAAAGAAGCTTATGATGAAGTGGTAGTAGTACAAGAAGCTTATGAAGCTGATGAATGGATTTTAAACCCGAATTACGATGCTACGCAAGCCTATATTCCACGAGAAGATAGACCAGAATATAACCATTTGGGCATGGTGGGTAAAATTCCGCTTGTTGACGATGGCACTTGCGTTGTTAATGGGTATGCAAAACCAAAGGAAAACGGTAATGGCGTGGGAACAGCAACATCAGAACAGACTAGATTCCGCGTTATGAAACGTATCGACGATACGCACGTTTTGGTTTATGTAAAGTAATAAAAATAATTCTGGAAACACCGCTCATAGTGTAGCGGATGATCTTGAGGTTTACATAGGGGAAGAAAGATGAATGATGATATCATTAAAGAATTTGAGGGTAGAATCACCGCCGTCGAACAATCGACAAAACAGGCTCATAGACGCATTGATGATGTTGATCGATTAACTGAAAGTGTGTATACACTCGCAACAGAAACGCGGTTAATGCGCGAGGAATTGGGCCAAATAAAAGGGCGCCTGGAAACTATCGAGCAAAGGCCTGGTAAGCGTTGGGATGTAATCATTACAGCGGTAATCGCGGCATTAGCAAGCGGCGCGTTGGGCTACATTTTACATTAATAAATTTGAGATGGCAGTCAGTGATCTGGCTGTCATCAATTTTAGGAGGAAAGTTATGAATAGAAAATATTTACTAAAACGACAGGGCGAAGACAAAAGAGATTTGAAATTCACCTTGGAGAGAATCGTTAGTTTACCAAGCAAGGTGGATTTCCGTGTGGCTTGCCCACCTGTTTTTGACCAAGGTGATTTGGGAAGCTGCACAGCCAATGCTGGCGTGGCAACTTACATGATGTTGAAAAAAACAAACGTGGAACTTTCTCGCCTATTTTTATATTTTAAAGAACGCATGATTGAGGGCACAACTGAAGAAGATGCGGGCGCAACGATGCGTACGATTGGTAAAGCGTTAAATACATATGGGGTGTGCACGGAAACAATATGGCCTTATGTTAAATTTAATTTTAATGTGAACCCTCCCTGTATCGCTGATGAAGATGCGGCAACACACAAAATCGTATCTTACAAGAAATTATCTAGCATTACACAAGTAAAGCAGTATCTAGCACAAAACAACTTACCTGTCATGATTGGCATTGATGTGTATACGAGTTTTGAATCGGACGCAGTGGCAAAAACAGGGGTCGTTCCGATGCCTGACACCATCAACGAGGAATTATTAGGTGGACATGCCATCGCTATTGTAGGGTATGACGATAATTTTGGAAAAACTCAGAGAAGTGGTGGTATCCTTTCCAAATTGTTTGATAAGCTTACTGGCGCCGATGAAGAGGATGATGGCTATTTCATTGTCCGCAACAGCTGGGGGGCTGATTGGGGCGATGAAGGGTATTTTTATCTACCTTATGAATTCGTAAGAAAGCATGCTTACGACATTTGGGTTCTTGAATAGGAGGAGATTTTATGAAAGATATTATTGTTACCGCTATCACATTAGGGATTATTGGTGCCGTAGCACGCCTTATTTTGCCTTGCTCAAAAAAGTTTATAGCATGGCTGATCAATAAACTTGTGTTGAAAGCTGAGAAGAAAATCGCAGGCTCAAACATGGGTGCGGCTAAAAAAAGATATGTCTGTAAAAAGCTTACCATTTTTGGTGTTAAGACTAATGAGTTTATCGGAAGCATCATCGACGGTGCGGTAGATGCTATGAACAACAAAGAAATGAGCGTATCGTCCACACTGAAAAATGGCGTTACGGTAGAGATTACAAACAGCATAGAAAGAGCAAATGCGTTATTAAAAAGCACATTACATAAAGGAGAATGAATATGTGTACACAAACATTAATCATCATAGGCATTGTAGCCGCCGTACTAGTTGTGAGCGTGTTATTTGTTTTCATCGTAAAAAAGACGGGTTTATCACTTATTAACGTGTCGCTCAGTATCGTCACAGCCGTAAAAACAGCTTTGAATGATGCTGGAATTGCAAACAATAAATTTTCGGTGGTGCTGGATCTTGTGATTCAGGCACTCACCTACGTGCAAGCCATGTGCGACGACGGTATGGCGACAGATATTAAAGTTGATAAAGCACTAGATTATGTGAAAAGCATTGCCAGGGAGCTCGATATTACATTAACAGATAATGATTTACTCATGATAGTCGACGTATTAGGGCTTGGTTTTACATTCATGGGTGCGCTCGGAATTACTTCAAAATCAAGCTATAAAAAGCTGTATTTGCGCATGGCAAAGTATGCAGAAACGAGCGAAGAAATAAAAGCTATCGGACTTGAGAGCATTAGGGGGTAATTTTATGAATAACATCGATGTAGATTCTATGGGAATAGACGGGGTTGAGGGCGTTCCAGATGAAGAACTGGAGATATGGAACAAAGTCGAAGTTCCTTCAAATCTTAAAGCTGCACTGACTAATGGTGCGCCTTTGATCACGCCATATTTAACGACCACAAACTGTACAAACTATAAGCGCCCGAACTCGGCGATTAAGTATCTTGTGATTCATTATACGTCGGGAAAGGGCGATACGGCAAAAGCAAATTGTAGCTATTTTTATTCTGTCTATCGTGGCGCTTCTGCGCATTATTTTGTGGATGAGGATAGCATATATCAATGTGTTCTTGATAGAGACACCGCATGGCATTGTGGCACGACTGGGAGCTATTATAGCCCCTGCCGAAATTCATCCAGCATTGGAATAGAGATGTGCAGCGACTACAAAAATGGTGCTTATTACATTTCGGATGCGACCGTTACAAGGACGGTGGCGCTGGTTAAATATTTAATGGATAAGTACAACATTGATGCTGACCACGTCATTCGCCATTACGATGTGACACACAAACAATGCCCAGAGCCGTGGGTTAGTGATAGCAGTTTATGGGCGACATTTAAAGCGCAATTAACGAGCACAACAGATGAGGAGGATGAAGATATGGGAACCATTTATCATTACACAAATGAAGTCCCTAAGTGGGGCAAAAACACGATTCAAAAGCTTTTGGATAAAGGCTACTACACAGGTGCATCCGATAGCGATTTAAATTTGCCAGAAGTGATGCTACGCACCTTTGTCGTGATGGATCGCGCAGGGGTATTCGAGAAATAGAATTTTATAGACAAAAGAAAAAATCCACATCTTCTAAGAATAAAAACTTAGATGATGTGGATTTTGTTTTGTTTTTTTACACTAGTTTTTCACCAATTATTTGACGCTTACGTTTTTCGTGTCATAACTATACGTCGTTACATCGCCAAAACAATTCGTGTAACTGGTTTGCCTACCTAGATCATCATAGGCATGAACCGCTGTTTTATTATCTTCGCTAGTTTGAGTATGTAATAGGCCATTGGTATAATAAGCAAATGACTGGTAGCCAGACGGGCCTGCTTTTTTTGAGTGTGTGAAATAAAGTCTGTAAATACAGATCTTCTATGATAATGATTGGGCTGAAAGTTTTAGTTGAGCTTTCAGCCCATGTTATATATATAACAGCACAAATCGTGCTGCATCCGGCACAACAGTCCATCTCATCGTTACGCCCGATACCAATAAATTTGCCGTTTCCCTCTATTACACCGATGTGAGCGGCAAACATACGATTACGGGTAACAGCTTTATTATGCCGTCCTCAGAAGTCACCATTCATGCTGACTTTACATGGCTGCCAATCATCAATCTATTCTTTGCCTTTTCGTATATATTCCTATTTTCGATGGTGATATACGGATTATGGCTGGCTTTTATGAGTAGATAGTTTTGACATTTACGAATGCATTACCTATCATTGATTAGGCTATAAACTTCCTATACTCAAATAGCTTCCTCTTGCTAATAGACTTCACCATTCTAAAATTTCCGTAATCCCCTAGAAATGAAAATACCACGTTGAATTCAACTTCAACGTGGTCGTTATATACAATTACCTTTTTAACATAATCGCTTATGAACTTCTTGCACTCTGGAAGATTCCTTGTGGTTACAAATTCTTTGAACATTGAGAAAAGCTGTTTGACTTGCTCTTCTGTGATAGAAGCAGCTTGGTTCTTGCATTCATGCTCTCTCAATTTGGATTCTAGCTGAACCTTTCTGCCCTCTAGTTCCTCCATCTTGACTTTGAACTCGTCTTGACCGAAACCATTCGTAATTGCAGTCACAATGTTGTCTATCTGCTTTTTGACGCCTGCTAGCTCCTGTTCAACATCTGCCATCTCTGTACGGTCATTTTCGACCTTTTCTTTGAGGTGTTCATTGACTTTCTTCACGAGTATAGGTATTGCCTTGTCGTTGAGGATGTTCCGTTCCAGCTCCGATAGTACGTATTCCTCAATGTATTCCTTTCGTACCTCTTTATTATCACATTGATTCTTGTTGTGACGACAACTACAACGATAAGAGCTATAATTAGGCTTGTATGTGAAATTTCTGCGATTACCCTGCATAGCTGCACCGCAATGACCGCAATATATGAGACCACTAAGTAGATACAACTCCTTAGCCTTATCAGCTCCAGGTGCTTTCTTTCTCATTTCCATCATTTCTTTAACTTTTTGGAACACTTCTTTTGAAACAATAGCCGGCATACCGCCATCAACTCTTATAATATCACTATCATCCTTAGATAAGTGATTGTTGCGTTTACTAGCGGCATTCTTACTGGATGAACGGTTGAATACATATACCCCTGAATACTTTCTTTGGATAGGATTCCATAGAGACTATTTTTAGCAAAAGTATTACCAACCTTAGTACGATAACCATTATCATTGAGAAAATCAATGATTTTATTAAGCTATATCCGTCTGCATACTTTTCATAGATGATTCGTACGATTTTAGCTTCCACTTCATTAATAACATACTTCTTATTTTCATCGACATCATATCCAAGAGGCGGAATGCCTCCATTGTGCTTACAGTTGTATGCGTTTTCGGACATGCCTTTCATTACTTCCCGAGCTGGATTAGCGGAATAGTACTGTGCCATACCTTCTATGACTGATTCAAGGATTAATGATTCTGGACTTCCGTCTAAGTTTTCAACGACACTGATTAGTTGTATGCCGCTTTGTTTCAGTTTCTGTCTATATACCGCTGAATCATATCTATCTCGTGAGAAACGGTCTAATTTATGTACAATTAATGTATCAAACAATCCTAATGCGCTATCCTGTATCATTTCCTGAAATCCCGGTCTTTTATCAGTTGTAGCAGATTTTGCTCTATCATTGTAAACCTTGACTATTTCAATATTGTTTTTTTCTGCATATTCGCGTATAGCTCTGTCTTGCGCTTCGATAGATTCGTCACGCTGATTATCACTTGAATATCTTTCATATGCAGCAGCCCTTCTCCTTTGTTGCATCTAATTCCTTCTTATTCGTATCATATAGTAATCAGGATAATAATATATATTCAGATGATGTATTCAATACAATATCCTATGGGTTGGGCAAAACTAGGACGCATCTAGGGCGCATTCAAATTGGAAATCTCCTTGACCAGACTAGACTTGGGCGCTTGGGCGCATTCAAATGCAAGTTGGTTTCCCCATAGACTTTTTTTCTGGAACCCTTTTTGAGAAAAGCTACGCCCATACGCCCAAAACCTTGCTGTAGCTCAGATTTCTACGCCCAAACTACGCCCGACTTGCGCCCGACTACGACCAAAATATCGATATTTCGGTAATGTCGATATTTTGGGTAATAAAAAGGTGCATAGTAAGAGGCAAACATGCTATCGCTAAGTATTTCTCTGTTCTTACCCCTTTTTAAGTCAAAATTATCGACAGTATCGGCACTAAAGTATTCGATGCCTGTATCATGCTAATCTAATCACATTATATTTTGTAAGTTTATTCTATTATCCGCTTACTGAATTCATTTCCTCTCTTAGTTATGATTTTTGGGGCGAAGGGGCGAAGCATTTGAAAACTTTTTTATTTGACACATATTCATTTTCATGAAAATATTTTTTTCTAAAATCTATACCCCTTTACCCCCTTAACCATTAAAAAAAGAAATATTAATGCCAACTATAAAGCACAAATATTTCTTGATTTTTCACCCTATATTGTCTTTAGTTTTCTCCCAAAAACACTCCCATTGCTACTTTTCCTATCATTTTCGTCGATGCCAAATCAAAACCCCCACCTATAACCCCGCCAATGAGTGGCACAGCTTTTCCAATATTGATGATACCCTTTTCACCAAACTTTGTTAGCAGTCGAAAGCCGACCGCTTGGTTTATCCGTTTGATTGTTTCAGCCGATATTTTTTTAATAGCATTTTCCGTTAGCTTACTACCTATTTTAATGCCGACTTCTTTTCCGATTGCCATAGCCGCATTACCAGTTAAGCACATATAGACGAAGCTTTTTACCGAATCATCTCTTATGTCGTATCCTCCTATATAAGCTATTGTAGCTATCATTCGAATCTGAACATAGATAACGCTAGTAATGTTAGCAGGTATGGCAACTGGCAATGTGATTAGTCCTCCTAATCCTGTTACAAATCCTGATGTCGCACATTTACCGACTTGCCAACTGATGAGATGCTTACAAGCTTTGATACGCTGATATGAATTTTTACTTAGATAATCCTCTGCTAATTCTTCTGCCGCTAATGTGCCCGGTAATCCATTAATCGATTTCTCATACGCCCAATCCAATGCTTGTAGCATTTTATTACTATTCAGTTTTTCGATAACGATATCCCTCCTATTATTTTGATAAGTTTGTTTGCTATCATCAAACGCTAATTATTTTCGTTATTTTCCGTCGTAATGATTAAGTGCCTTAGCCATCTTTCCGAATATCCTAATTCCCTAGAAAGTTGTTTTAGGTTTGTCCCATCATATTCCAACAACCTTTTAAGAACATATTTTTTTGAATACAGCCTAATAGGGAAAGTTGTTTGCTGTCCTTTGTAATACTTATGTATACTTTGAACGGCTTCAATGCCTAGAATCTCCATCATATCCTTATATATTGAATTGAAATCATCCGATACAACTGTTAATTGTTTAATAACTATATCCCTCCTATCAACGCATTAATATTCAGAAGCCAGAATCATCGTGGAATGGTCTACATCATCAATCACATAGACTTTCACATCAATAGGATTTTCTGGATATAGCATGTATGTCTTTTCATAAGGCGGTACTTCCCGTGAATGTGTTATCATGAGATTATATTTATCATTCCAATGAATCCGTTTAAACTGGAATATTTGAAGATAATCTGATTTTTTTCTTTGTTCCAAACTATCAATGAGATTCCAGAGTAATAGCTGTTGTATCATGTTGAGTGCTTCATTAGCGCCTCTACTGATATATCGATTATTTTTGTCGAACATTTTTTCATCTCCTATTTTTAATGATTGAGTAATCCTGCTAAGCTTTTGACAAAATCTTTAGAGAATACTCCTACTTTTATGGCTTCCTTTGTGAGTTCCAAAAGCTGTCCTTCCGTCACATCCAACGAACGCGGAACATACCTTTCTAGTGCCTGCAACGTATCTTTGTATAGGCTGAACCGTATTTCTTCACTTTCAATATCCTTAATGAAAATCTTTTCAATGGAGTATGTGTATTCTTCGTCTCTCACCTTACCTTGGGATATGATTTGACAGTACCTCGTTTCCTTGATTATTCTCCCATTCTCTTTACAAAAACTAAAGCCTTAATCACCATTTGATTGGTAATTAAGGCTTGTTAAGGTACATAGTTGATTAAGTTTTGCGGGGTTATTGATAGTGGAATTATGAGTGATATAGAATAGTCACTATTACAAATGATTAATGAGTTCGTATAATCAGCACCATCACAGCACGCTATTTTGTCAACATATTCAGGGATGATACTGTCGTAATCGATGTTGGCTTTTTTTCGTATGTCGTCAAAATCCTTGGCATCCTCCGCTACGATGACGTACCCACCCAAGTCCTTGTATTTGTCCCTCTCTGCTCCGTACTCTGTGTCTAGCACTTGCAAGATACCGCAAACAGTATCCTGCACCTCCTGCGGCAAAACTGTAAGCCTTTCTTTTTCATTCAAATGACTAACTTCTATCATTGTTCTTACCTCCCTTATAAATTAAAATACTCTTACCTACAAATAGATAAAAGTATTCACCAATATAATATATATTTCTAAATCCATTAGATACTGCGTTATAGTTAAAACCTTCATTAATACCACTTCAACTTTTCTAATATTGTAGTTCAATATTTTTTTCTTCATACCATTTTCATGGTAATTTATGTTACAATATATTTATGCTTTTAATTCAAACTAGTAATATATGACGAAGTAAAGATTATTAATATTTTATTTAGACAAATTAAAGCAAGGTAGGATAGGACATAACAGATATACTTTAGTACAATTTATACATGGAGGCGAGAAAATGGATTTTATTCAAAACTTGCAAAGAGCGATTGATTACATGGAAGAGCATATATTAGAACCAATTACATATGAAGATGTTGCAAAGCATATCTACGTGTCAAGCTATTATTTTCATAGAACATTTAGTTTAGTAACTAGTATTACAGCTAACGAATATATTAGGAACAGAAGATTATCTATAGCAGGGCAGGAACTATCTATATCGGATGCAAAGGTAATTGATATTGCTTTAAAATATGGTTATGAGTCGCCTGAGAGTTTTACAAAAGCATTTACCAGATTCCATGGTATTACGCCGAATGTAGCAAGGCGTGCAGGTATTAAGTTAAAATCCTTCAATCGCCTTCTTATTAAAATAAAGTTGGAAGGTGGTACTGTTATGGACTACAGAATTGAAAAAAGAGAACCATTTAAATTACTCGCTAAGATTGCAAAGTTTAGGAATGAATCAATTTCAGAAGATGGAAATACCGAGATTCCAGATTTTTGGAAAGAATGTGGTGCTAATGGCACATTTGAAGTACTAAAACAAAACACTAGTAAACATGATGTTTATGGAGCTTGTGCACCTATTTCAAACGAAAGTACACATTTTGAATATGGCATTGGTATGGAATTTAGTGGTGATAATATACCAGATGGATATACAATATGGGAGGTAAAATCTACTTTATGGGCTGTATTTAAATGTATTGGCGAAAATGGAGATTGTATAGGCGAAACATGGGGGAAAATCTTTTCAGAGTTTCTACCAAGTTCAGAGTATAGTATGATTGATGATACTGATTTTGAATTGTACTCTCAAGAATCTAATGCAGACTGTTTTTGTGAAATATGGATTCCAGTTAATAAGAAGAAATATGTATAATTGATATTATAAGTTATGAGTATAGTTTTTACTTAATAGTGAGAACGTAATTTTCAAATAAGACACATCAAGGACTTGCTTTTAATAGTAAGCCTATTTAAAAAATCCGCATCACTTACAGTACATTTCTCCCCAAAACATTCAATCTAATTTTAGTAAAAACCTCATTTACTTATGGTACGGTTTACCACGATTAATTCTAAGTCTATAGAAAAAATCAAAAACCCCCGACATGTCACATATGTCGAGGGTTTCAATGGTGGAGGCGGCGCACGCTAGGCGAAACCCACCTCTTCATGCAGAGGCATTATGAAAGCATTTTGATAAAATCACCGTAATCTAAAACAAACCCACCGCTCATATAACAAACGGTGGGGTGTAAAATATCGACATTATTTATTTAGGTTTTATTTCTTCTCCTTTTTGATTTACATAAATTTGTTCTCCATTTTCGGTTTCTGCCATCATTAAACCATACATGCAATCATATAAAGTTTTATATTTAGGCTCGACAACAAATTCGCCTTTTTTATCTATTGCGCCCCAAAGCTTATTATCTAACTGTACAACCGCTACTCCTTCTGAAAACATCATAGCGTATTTGAACTTTGCAGGTATAACAAGTTTGCCATTTGTATCTATAAATCCCCATTTACCATCTACATATACACTGGCCATATCTTCATAAAAACCATTAGCTCTATCATAATTTATCCCTGTTATTGTTTCTCCTTTGGCATTTATATAATACCATTTTCCATTTAATATGACACCCGCTATATTATTTGAAAAAGAAAATACTTTATCATATTTAAACTCTATCACTGTATTTCCTTTAGTGTCAATAAATCCCGACTTACCTTGTTTTGTAGCCGCAATGAGATTTAATCCCTTAGATACACTCCCTAAACTATCATATTGAAAATTAATAATAAGGTTAAATTTATTATCTATCAAACCCCATTTACCGCTATTTTTAACAGCTGCATAACCATTGCAGAATTCATATGCTTTTTCAAACTTTAAATTAGTTGTAAGTTCACCTTTTTCATTAATAAAACTATATTTATTATTTTCTGTTGAAACAATTGCATATCCTTCCTTAAAAGATTCCGCATAACTAAATGTTTTTCCAAAAAGTTGTTTTCCAGTCTTATCAATAAACATATACGTACACTTATTATCACCATCAAACATATCTGGATATTCTAATGTTTGTACTAATGCTATTCCATTATTAAAACCCCAAATTCTACTCCATTGATCATGATAAGGAATAACAACATCTCCTTTTTCATTAATGAAACCAATTCCGCCAAACTCTTTTTTCGTTACTTCTGCTAACCCTTCACTAAAATAACTTGCTCGATAAAATTGTGGTTTGATTTTTATATTTCCATCTTGGTCCATGTAGCCATAAAGTCCATCTTTTGCAAAAGGGAGCAATCCGTCATAACTTGTGGTTTGTTTTGAATTCAGTTCAATTTTTTGATTATTTGCATCCCATTTTACATCTAATCCCAAGTTGTTTGATACCTCCCTCAATGGTACATAAGTCTTGTTATCTATCGTAACAATAGGATCATTAAATGTTTTTTCCTCTCCATTTACAACAACTTTAAATGACACCTTTTGTGCCACAAATTGCCTTACATCCTGTGCAAATACAACAGTAAACATAAGAAGTATTAGTGATACCATAATTAAACTACTTCTCAAAATTAATTTCTTCATAATTAACCTTCCTCCAGTATTAATTAAAATTCTACTTTCTTGCTGTTAATTTAGCAATTTTCATAAGTTGATCATATTGCGCAGCATAGTCATCTGACCTAGATGATGGATCAACCATTGTATTTACCAAACCCAAGCCCGTTACACCAGTAAAAAATAACATACTACCTGCATCTTGTGAAGCTAACATCATAGCATAGTCTATGGGCTGTGCTGTAGTACCATCCGTTCTTGACATTAGTGACTTGAAATCATGAGGAAATAGTTTGGCAATATTCGGATCATCCGGATTGCTATTTGCATATCCATCTCCAATTCCCAAGATATGACCAAATTCGTGCCCTACAGCATTTTCAAATTGTGCTAAATCATCACCTTCGTCCAAACCATATTTACCATATTTGATCTCTCTGAACATATTAATCACTTGTTTTGAATACAGTGCGTAAGAACGACCTGCAACATTATTTAGATTCACTTGAACGGCGTTATGAGAACCATCACTTACCACATTAACTATAACCTCAACTGTTTTTCCTCCATACTCGCCTTCCCAATAATCTGTAATACCGTCTTTCACTGCTTGCCTATATGTTGTATCTGTCCCTGGTACATTCTGATCAACCATTCCAGGATTATCAGAAGGACTATTAATAGCTACATTTACATATATGAGTATGCTATTT
>Ga0183100_1000102_pt3 | contig 24370 bp, 19 predicted proteins | sample Biomet2_FD_127789 | JGI IMG/M metagenome (GOLD analysis project Ga0183100, IMG submission 127789) | Microbial communities from bioreactor (seeded with anoxic lake sediment) at LBNL, California, USA - Biofuel metagenome 2 | ecosystem: Engineered > Bioreactor > Anaerobic > Unclassified ...
GTTGCGGCTGTAGCGGATTTTTAAACGGATTTTAAATTATTCATGCTTACATAAATAAAATCAGCATTAAATCTGTTTATATAAAAATCAGCGTTTATCCGTTTTATCCGCGTAATCCGCGTCCTATACTTATATAAAATCAGTTTCAAATCTGAGCGATTCCATACCGGGACTTCGCTCGGTTTTAAGCATCCCGAATCGCTTCGCTCGGGACTTCGCTTTGCTCAGTTTTTGCCATTTTTGTCAAAAAATCCACCATTTCAGTGAAAATTCCACTGATTTGGTGAAACGTTTCACTGATTTAGTGAAAAGTTTCACTGATTTAGTGAAAAGTTTCACTGTTTTGGTGGAAATTCCACCGTGGCAGTGAAACGTCGCACCGTGGCGGTGGATCGTTCCACTGTTTTAGTGAAATGTTTCACCGTTTTGGTGGAAATTCCACCGTGGCGGTGGGTCGTCGCACTGTGGAGGTGCAACGGCCCATCGCCTGAGTGGGAAAATACATTCGGCAGATAAGCCGTGTCCGTGCACAGCAACCATCCGCCGGTCAAAAGAAAGAACGTTTGTTAAGCAGGATTTTCGGGGGTAGCGCCTCCGCCCTGCACTTTAAATAGTTTAGCCAATTCATCAACGATGGTCTTCATGCCGGGAACACCCATATCGTTGGCTAAATTGGCTTTCTTTTTAATAATAAGAGCTACGGCATATGCTTCGGCACCTGCCGTCTGGCGGGTGTCGTGCACCATCTCGGTTAAACGGTTAAGTTCAAGCTCTATCATCTCCAATGCTTCGAAAAGCGCATAATCCTTGCGTGCGCCCTCCACAAGCGCAGCGCCGGGACTGACTTCCGGTTCGTTGTCGGCAAAGTCAAACGCCTTTTTGGTAAAAGGCTTACGACCATCCTTCATCATCTGCATACCATCGCGTTCTTCGTTCGAAAGCTTAATCAGAAAAGGCAGCATGCCTCTAAGGATTAGCAGCGTTTGCAAAAATTCATTCCTTTTATCATCAGGAAGAACCGCATTAATTAAATTTTTCATGATAAATAAAATTTAGTTAGTAATTAAGTAATATAAAGAGCAGCCGGAGCTGCGTTAGTTTTAATCAAGATGAAACCAGGTTTATTTTAAAATTAGCATTTCCAGGTTGATAATCATTATTAAAAAAAACAATTACCTTATCTCCAGGTAAAAGTCCGGGATTTTTGTCCGATTTCTTTTTAAATGAACAAATATACTCCCCGACATTAAACTTATAAATATTATACCCACTCTCTTGCTTTTCCACAATTCCTTTAAAAGAGCTGTTTTTCTTTAACATTGAGATAGCTCCAATGGGTACAACGTCTTTGGGAAGAGGTTTACCACCCTCTTTTGCTATTCTTTCGGGATCAAACTGTCCATAGCCAACATTGGTTTTGGCACCAATGCCAAAATCAAGCAACAACCTGCGGAAAAGTTCTTCCTTTTGTTCCTTTGTAAGAAGACCGTCCTCTCTGGTTTTCACATCAAATTGAAACTGAATGGTTACTTCAGGCAATATTTTCAGGAACATCAAAGGGATTGGGTTGGTAAATGGAGACATTGCCGGGTTTTTCCGGTTGACGTGAGGTGTAATGTAATCGTCGCCAATAAAGGGTTTCTGATTTTGATAGTTTGAACGGTTAATGGCCGGATGATCGGTTGAAACCAAATAGGCATCGAAGAAAATATCGCGCTCGTAAATACAGATGGGGTGATTTTCAATTGTACCATCTTCTTTGATAACAGGTATTTTTCCTTCAAAGATTTCCAGTTCCAAACGATCAATAAAAGATTCTCTTTTCGGATGTTCCTTTTGATCATATTCTTCGCCCAATTCATTTTCAGCAATATATTCTTCAGTCAAGTTACCCAACTCCCGAATTACAGAAGCCAAATAGTTATACTTTTCGCTCGCATTGCTCAATTCATCTGAATCATCATGTTCCTTTTGTGGAAACATACTTCGTAAACACCCTTTAACCGTGCTTCCGGGAATACAAGGATAACCTGTTGTATGGTCGAAGAAGAAGCCAAGCTTGAACTCGCCCGTTTCGTTGATCTCGTGCGTGTATCCGGCTCCTAAAGTGAGGCCTGGGTAAGTAGTTTTAAGCGAAATATTCGACTTCGCCAATTCAGAACTTAAGGCAGTGCTTATATCTGGAGAAAACTCCTGCTCCATAATTACCTTATTCTTTTTGGCAAAATGTTTCTCAAAATACTCCTTCCTTTCCTTTTCATATTTTTCGTCAGGTGCATTCTGAAATAATCTTGCAGAATCTATTCCCTGCCGCAGATAGTCTTTAAAATAAAGCCATCCTATATTGGGTGTATTCATAAATCTTCAAGTTTAAAGGTCCGAATAGCCAGTTTAATTGCAATAGAGGCATTCATAATCTCATTGATTACAGACTGCCGGTTTTCAGGTTGTTTCGAAGCTTGCAACGCATAATCAAAAAGGTCTTTCTCATTGATAACAGCTGGTTCATGATTTTTTTCAATCACATAATAGATTGCATTCAACAATTTGCCTGTATCTGCTTTTTTGTTTTCACTTTTTTCTGCCCCTTTATACATTGCAAGTGTGGGAAGCAATCCGCTTTGAATAATACCTGCACCAAGTGATGAAATATACCCTTTGTAGGCTTTATTAACTACTCCCTTTTTCTTTTCATCTTCCATTTTGGATTCGGAAACTGCTTTTATAGCAAACGGAATCAAGTTTTCTACTGTTCTCATGGCTTACAGGGTATTAAATTTACAGTATCCATAACCAATGGTGGCATTGGCACCAATCTGAAATGTTTTATCCTTATTCAATAACTCAAACATAAATTTATTGATTGGTTTTTCAGGGTCAGTATCTTTTTCGTCAGGCACCAATGTAAACTGGAAGAAACGCGAGAAGCGGGGAACGACCTCTTCGTACCACAGGTTTTTGCTAATCCCGTTTTCCAATTGGTTGCGGGCAATTACGGGCAGTTGTTCGCAAAGACTTTTAAAGTGGGAAGTATTGAACACGGACAAATGAATGCCAGGGTTACAGACTTTTGCTTCAAGTTCGGTCACTTTAATACCCGGTTTCGTTGTTGATGGCCAATCTTCAAGTATTACATTTCCACCCAATTTATCGGTGAAGATAAAAGGGCCACCTTCATTTTCTTTATTTTGAAATAATCCGATAATGGAATCGATTTCAACAACAAGTTCAGGTTTCAAGGTGTAACCAGTACTTTCGGCTTCCTGCTTCAACTCTTTCAGCACATCGACCGAAGTCGCCATAAAATAGGGGATCACATTGCTGCGAACAGGAATTGAAAGAAGATAGGCTGCAAGGAAACGGCATTTACCGGTGTCCATATTGTCATCGTTTTGATGTGATCCGAAAACTTCGCGAACAAGATCATTCGTAATTACTTTGTCTCCGTTTTTCACTGGAGGGTTTTTAAATTCGAAATATTCCCTCAATGCTCCTTTTAAAGAAGAACTGTGAATAATGGGGCGATTGGTCGATGGTTCGCGTTGAACCAGTTTATCGATGATGCCATAGTTGGCATCACCACTGCCTGCATGCAGGTTGGCATTGAAATTAAGGACGAATCCTTTTGAAATTAAATTTGCCATAGTTGTATCTGTTTTTTATTGTTTTTGAATGGTTTTAAAATAGTTGTACCCGATTACCCGATGATGTTCTTTGTTTAGCAGGTCTTGTACACTCTTTAAGTGGGTATCATCAACCCAAAGCACGGAACCCCGTTTCAATAATTGGTATTTCTCGCTTCGGGTGGGTGATTCATAAGTATTCCATTTCGAAGCCGAAGTCATCCGGTTGTAGTTTGTGGTATGTTTTATCTTGCTTCTCGAATTTCGAAAATCGATCATCGTGTTGCTCATAAATGCCACCTTTGCCGATAGTTCATCGCTCACGATGCAGTCGCTAAGGCAGACAATCTTGTTGAACTCTTTATGAGGCCGTTCGTATAACCCGGAATAGAATGCTGAACCTTCATCAAAGGGCGATGCCGATCCTGTATATTCATTAACTACCATGTGGAAGGCCGACTTTTCGCCGCCCAGCATAATGCGTCCCGACTCGAAGTTTTTGGCAACATCGCGGTCAATCTCGGCAAAGAAGGTAAAGCATACGCCCTCGGGAAACGACCATGAGTATTGTTTGTAAAATCCCTGATCTTTTTGACCCTTTTGTTTTCGTGCCGACTTTTGAATCCCGGGTTTTCCGGTTTCAATAAATACGCCGTTTGCTGGTAAGTTTCCTTTCTTTTCAAAGCCTTTATCCTTATTATAGCAGTATTGTTTCCCTGCTAGTGAAACCAGCATTTCAGGCCGTTCATACTTTCCTAAATAATTACTCCCTGCCGAAATAATTGAGGTTTTTGCCAGATCAGGATAAATCATTGTTTGATTGGCATCAGTAAAAACCTTCGGATTGAACCGTAAAAGTTCTACAAAATCGTCTTTCTTTTTAATATAGAATTCGGAAGCTTCGGGAAATAAAAGTTCGTCACCACTTGAAAGAAATAGAGGTGATATTTTATGAACAGCACCAAACGTTTTTGCCGAACCAAGAATGTTGTAACTTTCATCTCCAATCAATCCTAAAACTTTTTTTGGATCGGACGAAGGAATTGGGATACATTCATTCTGAATCAGCAACTGGTGGCGAAGCATCCCCAGAATTCCGCTTTGTTGTGGAAAGTAGTTGGAACGCACAAAGTAGTTGGCATCGTCGCCCTCGCCAAAGTGTTGTTCCCCTCCAAAGAAGAACACATCCAATGGCCTTAAATCAATTTTATAGGTTTTCTTGTTACTCATCGGATTTGCTGTTTAAAAAGTGGATAAATCGCAGTGCAGAATAGGTTTTGTCGATAGCAGTTTTAACTCGCTTTTCATGAGCTTCTTTTTGTTTCTCTTCTTTCATCTTATCAAAATCCTCAGGAAGGTTAGTGTTGTTAAATGCTTGGATTAGCATTTTTTGTACATTGCGAATAAATTTTTCTTTTTGATTATGAATCTCTTCATCGAAAAAATTAGTAAAGAAATTTTCAACCCGGTTTTCCCGATCTTCTTTGTTTTCTATCTTCAATACCTCAGTCAGTAGAATTTTATTATCCGAAATCCGGTATTGCAGCGAACTGATAAAGTCAGTTTCAGCGTTGAATTTGTCCTTTAGCAATTCAGTGAAGTATTTATAATCGCTACCATCTTTTCCAAATGTTGCCCCGAAGAATTGCCCGGTGTGCTTGATCAACTTAAAAGCCACTGCATTTTTGCCTTTATAACTTTTGGCATCATCGAACAATAACCCGCGGCTGCACACAATGGCTTCCGACAATGGAAATTTGTAGTAGGAGATGGAAACGCCCCAGGAAAGGGTTGGCCTTGGTTCAGCCAGAATTGCAGTTATTTCTGGGTTTTGGCTAACCTCTTTCTTAAATAATTCATCGAGATTGTTGATTAAATCAAAGATGGTTTGATTGGCATTGGCAACAGGTGCAAAAAACAACAGATCATCGCCTCCGGCATATACATTGGTGCCGCCATAATTATCAATCTCGCCTACCGCTTTTGATGCAAAACTGAAAAGCGTTTTCGATAACTTTTTCACATCTTCAGCCTTGCCACCAATCTTCCGAATGGTTTCACCCAAGTTGTCGCCATCGGCATGAACGATTGCAATGTATTTGTGGTAATTGTGGAAAGCGTCTTTGAAGAAATTAGAAGCTGATAATTCCTTTATGAATTCATCCAGATCCCCAATATCTTTCTTTTTTGAGGATTTTGGCACATATCTGTCTTTGATAAACTTCTTGACCAATTTTTCGTATTCATCCTTCTTAATTTGCACTAAACCTCTGGATGCTATTTCAGGTATGGAATCAAAAATAAAATCAGCATGTGCTCCAAATGCATCTTTATAAAAATGTTTTCCATTAAGGTTGTCAATGGCATCCGGCCAATCAATTTTCCATGACTCATGAAAGATTGGATTTTGCAGCTCCAGCGAATCGAGATAATTGGTGACGGTTTCCACAATGTTTTCCCTATCTTCCAAATCAAAAAGCACTGCATTCAAACGGAAATAGGATTGTAGAACAGCCAAGTCCTTTCCGGTTATTGTAGCTATCTTCCCCAAAACGGCATCAGCAACTGTTTTGAATTCGTCCAATACCTTGTCTTTTTTATCGGGCTTGATTTGGGCAATCATGCGGTCGTGGTATAAGCCAGTTCCAACTTGTTCATTTTTGTGTTCCGAACGATAAGGCATGAGAATTTCCTCTTCGGTGATTGTCTTTTCAGCAATCATCCCAAGAATAATTTCACGCATGATCCACGAGAACATATAACTGCTGCCCCAAAACTCGCGGGTACGTTGTGCCTGCGACAATGTTTTGTATATGGGGCCTATGGTAAGTGCGAAGTAGGTGTTCATAATTGTTATTTCCATAATTCACTATTCTTCTGTTATTTCTTGAAATAATATACTTGCAGTTCTGTCTGCATACTTGTAGAACTCGATTTGATTTTCATAAATCCATTCTGTTCCTTCGTAATCAAAAAATATCTCTTGGTAGAAAAATGATTTGTTTTCAGATATTGAAGATTGGACAAAATGGTAAAAGATTGATTGCAGTTTATCACCAAAAAGAGACCTAAAAGATATTGTCCTTTTTTCGTTAGGTGTAATTACCAAATTTGTTTCGATTTCGAAATCTGGAACCGACAGGCTAATTCCAATCAACTTTATTTTTGATAACCTACAATTAAAAGCGCTATGTGATTCAAACAAAATTTCCTGATTCGCAAAATCTTGTTCATTAAGTTTAAATAACTCATCCCTTTTTAATACAACGAATCTTGGAATCGAAGAGGGGAGAACACAATTTTGTTGGCTCAGAAAGATTGGAATCATATCAAGCCCACTATTATCATTTCCCTCTTTTTTTAATTCGGGTAACCATCCGAAATAAAAACCAGAATACAATTTAAGCGGATCGGGAATTATCTGCCAATCATTATTTATACGGATAGCAGCTTCTGGATCATATTCTTCGACTTTTTGTTTGAGTCCCAAAAGCCTATTCATAGTATGTGCCACTCTAATTAAATCCTCATCTCTGCAAAAGTCAGCTAGTCTGTTGATTTCTTTTCTTGAATTTTCTCTTATACGTTTAATCGCAAAACGACTAAGTGTCTCTATTATTCCATTGCTTTCTGACCATAACGAGTTTAGATGGTTTCGTGGATTGATTCCATTTGATAAATTTACTTCAGAGAAGATTCCCATTGAATTAATAAAACGATCGAAAGTATAATTAAAACTCTCTACAAGATGATGAACTTCAATCTGTTTATTCATTTTTCGCTGCTCTTCTAGCGAGATTACAACCAATAGCATTGTAAAGAAACTCACGCCTACACCTATAGTACCAGCAATTAAATCACCCAGTTCTCCATTATTAACATTCCATCGGTTTAATGAGAAAAAGAACACAAAAACAAAAAATAGCAACATTAAGACCGACGCGATCAGCAATATTTGTTGTCTTCTATTTAAACTTTGTATGTTAAATGATAAGTTTCCCATGTTAGTCTATATTTTCGTCCAATAATTCTTGTTACTCATTGCTCTTTGTAGAAAATCAATAAGATTAAACTCTTGGGGCGTTTTCATCACTCCTATGTTCCCATATTTTCGCCCTTGTTGAGATATTTCAAAGTCAAACGATTTATTGAGGATCATAGCAGAACTTTCAATTTCTGCACCAATAAGGTAAACTGTTTTGTCGAGCACTTTGAACAAGATTGGTGAGCTATAACGCTCAATAGCCTCATTTTTATCAGGTATTACTTGTGCTTTTATTCCCCCATGTTTTGGGTACTCGAAAATTTCAGGTAAACCAAGTACAGCCCTTACAAATTGCCTATTACTTGTTTTTGAATTAATGCGCAGATTCATTTTAGATATTTCAGCAACCTTTTCCTGAATTGTAGGTTTCTCCCATTCAATTACAGGTCGAAAATCGTTGAAGTACTTTCGAAGTTCGCTCTCTGTATTTCGATCCCCTGATTTAAGATTCTTATAAACTGAATCAATTCCAGAAAAAACTTCTTTTAAATCCCTGAATTGTTTTGACCTAAAGGCAATAGAGAAACAAATCCTCAACAAATTTTCCAGTTCTCTTTGAGAAATATTTGACGGAAGGAAACATCCAAAACCTTTGCTCTGCCGCGAACCAAAATTTGTAGATACAAAAAATGCAGGCAAAGCGTCTTTAAGTAGTTTTTCCCATTGGGGATTAAGAAAGCTGAAAACCAACTTTAGTTCTTCCCCATTTTTAAGCATTACACCAAGTTTTGACTCTTGAGTATTGTTTTCTTTCAAAGGTTTATTGTCAGCAAAATAAGGTGTTCGATCAAGAATTTTATATCCCTTATTCTCATAATCAATGACGTTTTGCCTAGGAATGTAACTTGCAATAATATATTTCTCTATTAAATTGTCATGCACAGGTTGAACTGCCAATTTGTAAGGACTTGGCAAATTCTCTTCTTTTCGAGAATCAGGTAGAAGAGCAATTAGGTCGCGAAACTCAGTATAGACCGCTGGTTTGATTTGCATCAGCGTTTCTCTAAGGAACTTATCCAGCTTCGGTTTTACCTCCGTCGCCCGGAGGGTCGCCCCGGCCTGATCGTGCTGGAAGTGGATCAGCGGGGTGTGTTGTTTGAGTGTAAATTCGAGCTTGTACATAGTTATATGGCTTTTATTGTTTAACCTATATGGCTTTTTGCTGATAATTTTTTTTCGATTAAAGTTGCTCTTTCTGTATAAAATATTTTTTTGCAGACAAGAAGTTCATACTCTAATGTCAGAACTGGGACTGGAGTTGTTCCCATAATTATTTTAGTAATATTTTCCTCCCATCCAATATGAGGTTCCCAATAATTGTTAGTCAATAAATTTTCAATCTCTCCGAAAAATTCTATTCTACATGAATTCATTTCCAATACTCCAAAATATGAACGCATTGAGCTAATAGATGTATAACAAACTTCTTGAATTATAAATTCCTCAAGAATAGATTGAATCTCCCCAACTCCTTTTTTAGTAGATATAATATCAATATCATCAGGAATAATATCAATGCCCTGTAATACCTGCCCAAAACTGCCAGTAATGGCCCAATTTTCAGACATGTTTCTTAACTTTTGAATTAGAAAGCAAATTGTTTTTTTCTGTTTTTTATTAATTTTCATTGGTTACTATTAAATTTTGACGAGTTTCCCATCCCTCATTTAATCTGTTTCTCATTTTTGTATATAATTTTTCAGGAATTGGCGGTGTAGATATTTTGATCATATTGTATTTAGCAAAAACAAACAAAAGTGAATCAGATGAAATTTCATCAAGTGCATTTATTTGATTATCGATTTCAAGCATTTTGGTAGCCGATATTTTCCATATAAAAGCTTTTTCAATCTCATCCCATAATTGGATAGCGGATAAACCTATGAGTAATAGCTTAAATATTAATAATAAATCATACTGTAATGAAAGGAATGAAGGCATTAGTACAAAAAGGAATATTAATATAGGTATTGAAAATAGTAAAACATTAAAAAGTGATTTTTTGTAGGCTGATAGATACAAGTGAGAATTAAAAAATGAATTTTCCTGGATCATTAAGATTAATATTTTTTCAGAATTATCACTTGCACTATTACAATATTCAGAACTTGATATTGATTCGTTTTGACGTAACCATTTTTCCACCCAAGAATTAATAGATCCTTCAATATGAGACATCTCAAACTTAAAATTTCTTGAATCAAAAGCATTATAAAGCATAGATATTTTTTGAGCATAATGAGCATCATCTAATTTCTTCTTTATTTGAAATTTTTGATAATAAATAAATATCTGAGAAATAATAGAAAATGAAAAATATATATACGACAGATAATTGTTGACCAAAGTCGATAAAATGGTGCAGGCAAGAAAAAAATAAGAAACTATACGCTTATATAAATATAACCTTTTTGCTTCAGCATAAAGACTTGAATAGATTGACGAAATATTATACATGTCCTTTATTTATTAAGTTGATGATTAGATTGATTGCTTTAGTAATATTGCCAAATGAGTAGATCCACTCATTTCTAATCCCAAGTAAATTGTTTTCACCCCCGCCGTAATACGCTTTATGTTTTTCCACCAAAGGCATAAATAACCCGGCAATGGCTTTAGCCTGCCGGCCATAATAGGTTAAGGAATCATTGGAATAAATCAGTAGTTTTTCAAAGGGGAACAAACGGTCGGTAATAGCCGAAAACCTTGGTGTAAGTGCATTTACAATGATTAAATCCTTTTCGGTAGAAAGATTTTCCCGGATGGATTGCTCGGCCAGAAGTTCATCTTCTTCGGTAATGCCTTGGGCTTCGCGGTCGCGGCAACGGATATCGGTAATCTCATCAGGTGTTGCGCCCATTTCAATCATGGCTGGGATATATCCGCGGTCATTGGCAGCAATTAACTGTTGTTCCCGGTTAAGTTTTATTCCAAGTAATTCAGCAATCTGTTCAATGGAAGAAGCTTTATGGCTGTTCTGGTTATGATGGTCAATGGCAATATAATGAGCCGGAGGGGAAATATCCTCGGTAAGTTCAATACCCACAAAGGTATCCTCGCTGTTAAGCACATAGGTATAGCTACTGAGGCGGGCGCCCCAGCTTAGGTGAAGGTCATAAACAATTTTCCGGTTTTGCCTTAGCATCTCCCCGATCCCGTTCATTTCAAGATCGTGGCCGCCAAGCAAAAACCGGTAATACTTCCGGTACATTATTATAATTGTTTCCGGCTAAAGCCGGTTATTTATTGCAAATGGGCATTAAGTCAAAAAAAACCAATATCTCTCTCCCAAAATCATCCAACAATTATCCTCTCTCTGTATCCGTCTACTTACACTGGTTAAATTATTCGCCAAATATAAAAAATTTTTAATTATGCAAATATTTTTTAAAAAAATAAAATTTTTTTTCCTGATATGTAATACACCCATAGCATTCCCATCAATAAAAACCTGGAATCTAAATTAATTCGCAATTATTTTTAGTTGTTAGTTGTTAGTTGATTGTTCCTCGTAATTCGTAATCATAGAGTCGCCCTATCGCCCTGTCGCCCTTCGCCCAGTCGCTAAGTCTCCCCATCGCCCATTCTCCCCTTCTCCCCTTCACCCTTTCTCCCTCTCGCAAAGACGCAAAGTCGCAAAGTCGCCAATCACCTTGTCGCTAAATAGCCTTTGCCCTGTCGCTAAGTCGCCCCATCGCCCCTTCTCCCATTCTCCCCTTCTCCCATTCTCAAAACTCTCCGCTCCAAAATTCCTAAATCTCAAATCTGCAATCTCAAATCAAGTAATCCTTTTAAACATTCCATGTTTCGTAACCCTAAAATATTTTTTTCGGCTTTCACAGCCATAGAATGCTTTTAAATTGTTCGTTTAAACATGGAATGTTTTTCTCGTCACCCGTCCCTTGTCCCTCGTAATTCTCGCTTCGTACATCAAATAATTTCTCATCTTTGCATTAAAATAAAACACCGCTTATGCAACTGATTTCGCCCACCCACTGGAAAGATTATGAACTGATTGATTCCGGAGCATTTGAAAAGCTGGAACGGTTCGGAAAATATGTGCTTAACCGTCCCGAACCACAGGCCGTATGGAAGAAGAGCCTGCCCGACAGTGAATGGGGCAAGCTTGCCGACGCTCATTTTGTGAAGGAAAAATCGAATCCCGAAAAGGGCGAATGGCGGCTGAAGAAGGGAATGCCCGAACAATGGGTTATCGGTTATGCATACAAGGAAATGACTATAAAAATGCGCTTGGGACTGACGGCTTTCCGGCATATCGGCGTTTTCCCGGAACAGAGCGATAACTGGGACTATATTTTTGATACCCTTACTTCCCTTCCGGTAAAAAGCCCGAAGGTGCTTAACCTGTTTGCCTATACCGGCGGCGCTTCGCTGGCGGCTAAAGCCGCCGGAGCCGACGTAACACATGTGGATTCGGTCAGGCCGGTGATCACCTGGTCGAAGGAGAATATGGAAGCCAGCGGACTTACCGACATCCGCTGGGTGGTGGAAGATGCGCTGAAATTCGTTCGCCGCGAAGCCAAACGGGGGAATCATTATCATGGCATCATCCTCGATCCGCCGGCTTATGGCCGCGGGGCTGATGGCGAAAAATGGGTGCTGGAAGACAACATCGGCGAAATGATGGAGCTATGCAGTCAGTTGCTGCTTCCGGAGAATTCCTTCTTTATCCTCAACCTCTATTCCATGGGTTTTTCATCCCTCATCACCGACAACCTGGCGCTATCCTATTTTGGCAACCTCACCGAAAAACAATACGGTGAACTCTTTATCCCCGACCACGCCGGAAAACGGCTGCCGCTGGGCGTATTCCTTCGATTCAGAAAATAGCTGTTGGTTGATTGTTGATAGTTGTTAGTTGATTGTTATTCATAATTCGTAATTCCAGAGTCGCCCCAGTCGCCCCATCGCCCTGTCGCTAAGTCGCCCTATCGCCCTGTCGCTAAGTCGCCCTGTCTCCTCTTCTCCCATTCTCCCTCTCGCAAAGACGCAAAGTCTCCCCTTGTCGCTAAATAGCCTTTGCCCTGTCGCTAAGTCGCCCCATCGCCCAGTCGCTAAGTCGCCCCATTCTCCAAACTCCAGACTCCAGGCTCATTGCTCAAATCGTAATTCGTAATTCGTAATTGTCTTTTCCCCTATCAACGATCAACTAACCACAATCAACTATTCTAGTTGATAAACATTCCATGTTTCGTAACCTTAAAATATTTTCTTCGGCATTTGCAGCCATAGGATACTTTAAATTGTTCATTTAAACATGGAATGTTTTTTCTCGTCCCTTGTCCCTCGTCACTCGTCCCTCGTAATTCGTATTTATAAAATAGTTCATCTATCAACAATCAACTAACAACAATCAACTATTCCTATTTGAAATAAAATTCCGTCGGTATAATTCCCACCTTGAATGAATCAACCACGGCAGCGGTATTGGGATTGTAGCGAAAAACCCAGCCATTCTGTACATAATCCACGGGGTCGGCGGCATAGATGTAGCCGGTAGCCGGATCGAGTCCCATACCCGGGAAATATTTGTTTAGCTGAATCAGCGCCTGGTTGCTGAGCGAGGTTTGGTTAAGATCGAACTGGTATATGCCCGAACGGTACAGGTAGTACATCTTGGTTTTCGGGTTGTTGATGAGCAGGTTCTCGGGATGTTCACTGGTATTTGGAAAAGGCAAATCCGTTTCCACAGCCAGCGTAGCCGGGTTGATACCGATAAGATGACCTTCGGTATCGTCGGCGCCCGGGAATCCGTTGAAACCTTTACCCGAACACATAATCCATACTTTATTGCCATCCGTCTGGATTCCCGTAGGGCGTTTGCCCACCACAATGGTTTTGATCACAGCATCGGTGGCGACGTCAATTACCGTTACCGTACTGTCTATTCCCCAGCCACCGCCGTTAATCACAAACACCTTATTATCTTTCTTCAGCATTTTTTCGGGACCGCTCTGGTTCACGGGTATGGTTTTGGTTATGGTGTTGGAAGTTAAATCCACCACAGCCACGTTGTTCGACCAATCGCTGATATAGCCTTTGGTAGCGCTGACTCCAATAAAATACCTGGGCGAAGTTAGTCCGGTAATTACTCCGGTAGATTTAAAAGTTTCGGCATCGGCTACCTCCACTCTGCCGGCATTGTTGACAACAATATAAGCTTTGCCATTATAAATTTCCATGGATTGCGCCACATTCCCCAGCGGGAAACCGTTGGCTGACCCGAAAATATCATCTTCGGAAGTTCTGGAATTCCGGTCGTAAAAACTTACGGTTCCGGTTCCGTCGGTAAATTTTCCCTGACAAACGACAAATACTCCCGATTCGTAAGGTTTCGGCTGGCTCTTATCGTCCTTTACACACGACGAAAAAGTGATTACTGCAACAGTAAAGATTGTAAAAAAAATTGCTACTCGTTTCATTGTTTGAATTGTTTTTTCATTATTCATTAATCATTATTCATTAATCATTATTCATTAATCATTATTCATTTACCAAAGTTCCAAATCACAGAAACCTTAAACCCACGTCCCGGCATTGGCCGGTATTGTATCGTCTGGTATTCTTTGTTAAAAATATTATTGGCGTTGATCTGTGCGGTAAAAAGCTGCTTTTTACATTTCAGGTTCGTACCGAAGCTAAGATTCGTAAGGGTATATCCTTTTAAAAAAGCAGAATTATCGGTAGCCACAAAACGTTTGCCGGTGTAAACCTGGTTTATGGCAATAAAAAGTCTCTTGTAATCCACCCTCAGTTCGCCGCTGGCATTATGGCGGGGTGTATAGATTAATTGTTTTCTAAAAGAATTGTCGAGGCCGGAAGTTTTTTTCTGATTGGTGGAAAGCGTATAAGTATAGTTTTCGCTGAGATTAAAGACAAATTCACCGGCTATCAAACGAGTGTTTCCCTCCCACTCAATACCGCGGCTCCAAACCTTTTGGATGTTATCCGGCGTCCAGATACCCGAGGATTGGGGCAACCAGATTATCCACTGGTCGATCACCGAGTTGAAAGCGGTAATGGAAAATTCAGAGCTATGCTTCTGCGGATCCTTGTCCAGTTTCCACACCAGCCCGGCTTCCTGGCTCCAGCCCTTTTCGGGTTTCAGGTCAGGGTTTCCGCCCGGCTGCCAGTAACGGTCGTTGAGCGTAGGCACACGGAAGTTGCGCGACAGGTTTATTTTTCCATATAAATTTCCCGTTATTTTTCCTTCCATACCCAAAGCCGGAGCCAGCGGAACATGATAATCTTCAACCACGTCCTGTCGCAGATTAAAATTAGCCATCCAGTTTATCTCAGGAAATGTCCTGACCACTGAAACAAAAACGCTTCCCCTGTTTTGCCTGCGCTCGCCATTATAAGCTTTGATGTCGGCAACAGTATATTCAAAACTGCCACCGGAACTGATCTTCAGATTTTCACCGAAATATCTCTTGACTTCTATTTCCGTTATGCTGCTTTTGGTGCGTATGTTTGATACAATACCGCTCAGGTATTCTTCATACGCATCCACATAATGAAGATTCTGGTCGATAAAAGCGGTACGTGCCCTGAGGATGCCATGTGCAAGGATTTTTTCCCACTGCAGCGAAGTCCTCAGCGACTTGTCGAGCTGATATTGCGTATGAACCGTAGATGTCATCGACGGCGGAAGGTTGCGGTCGCTGTACTGATACCAGAAGCTGGCACGCAGAAGCTGGCTGTCCGAAATCTTACGGTTTAGCTCCTGGATATAACCATACTGTATCAATCCGGCATTGGTCTGCGTCAGCTTTTCACCATGAAAACCATGATAAGTAAATTTGTTTTCAAAATTATTATATTGAAATCCGCTGATGCTTTGCCATTTTTCATTGGAAACGAGGATTCTGAAGCTGGATGAATAATTACCGAAACTTCCCGCTGTTGCAGAAGCGGTAACATTTAGTTTTTTAATAAATTCGGCATCGTTTTTAAGGTGTATGCTTCCGCCGATATTGCCGCTACCAAAGAGCGAACTGGCGCCGCCATGCAAAATTTCCACCGAATTGAAGAAATAAACCGGAATCAACGACAGGTCCGTCTGATCGATATTGGGCGAATTTATGCTGAAACCGTTCCACAACACTCCGGTATGGCTTGCCGATGTACCGCGGAAAGAAACGGTGGTAAGGCCGCCTTCGCCATAGGTTTTTAAGAACAGGGAAGTATGGGTTCCGAGAAGTTCGCCTAAGGAAGCCCACTGGTAACGCGACAGGGTAAGCGAATCAAGGTGATTGACTTTCATCCCGATGGAAAAATCCTTCAAACGGGGCGCGCGTATGCTCACCGGCGACAGGGAATGAACGCTATCGGGCTTCACCTGAGCCTGAACAGCAGTAATAACACACAGAAATAAAAATAGTAATAGTTTTCTCATCATTCTTTAGCTTTTAAACCCGAAAGCATTGAATTGGTTAAATAATGGCAGGTCTTCTGACTCGCTTCCTCCCTGAAAGCCTTCCCATCCCGAGTACCCGGGACAGTGGCAAAGATTTTCAAAGAGTTTCAAAGAAGCATACAGCAGCGGGAACTGTCCGGGATTTTCACCCGATTCCCTATTATGGCTCGGCGACAGAGTATCGCTTTGCACACCATTACGCGGCAAAAATAGAAAAATAAATAATTAAACCGCAAAATATAATTTTCTTTATTTTTACCAAATCAAATTAATCAAATCAATGATGCGCAAATTTTTATTTCTAAGCTTATTATTATTCTCGTTCACCTCGTGCCACGTCGCCCGTTTTGTTTATTACAACAATGCCGATATAAAAGATTATAAAAAGTTCCCCCAGAAAATTATTCATAAACCTTCTGATTCTTTTCATTTTAGCGAAAGCGAAAAAAACCTTTCGATGAAAGTGCCTGCGAAATTTACAAGCGGAAACCAGGAAACAAGTTTTGAAAAATTCCTAAAGGATCACAAAACCGTGGCGTTTCTTATTATCCGCAACGACAGCATCCTGTACGAATCGTATTTTTCCGATTATTCAAAGGAATCCATCAGCCCGGCCTTTTCGGCAGCCAAAGCTTTTGTGTCGGCGCTTACCGGAATAGCCATCAGCGAAGGGTATATCAAAAGTGTGCATCAGCCCATTACCGACTTCCTTCCCGAACTGAAAGACCCCGGATTTAAAAAAATTACGCTGGAACATCTTCTCAACATGCGTTCGGGAATTAAATTCGACGAAAACTACCTGAATCCGTTTTCACAGGTTCCTAAATTCTATTACGGACTGAATCTGAGCAAATACATCCGTAAGCTGAAGATCAAAGAGGAACCCGATAAAAATTATGAATACATCAGCGTAAACACCCTTCTGCTGAGCATGGCCATTGAACGCGCCACCGGCAAACAACTTTCGCAATACCTTGAAGAAAAAATATGGCAACCCTGCGGCATGGAATATCCGGCAAGCTGGAACATCGACAGCCGCAAGGACAACACCATCAAATCGTTTTGCTGCCTCAATGCCCGTGCCCGCGATTTTGCTAAATTCGGAAGGCTTTATCTGAATGGCGGCAACTGGAATGGCAAACAGATTGTTCCTGCTGAATGGGTAAAACGTTCGGAAACGGTGATGAATGATTCCCGCGACGGACAAAATTACCATTATACCTACCAGTGGCGGGTTACCGACTACGGTGCTATTTTTGCCAAAGGTTTGCTTGGGCAATATATATGGGTAAATCCCGCCAAAAAACTCATCATGGTCAGATTAGGCAAAAAATACGGCGATGTGGATTGGGCTGAGTTTTGTAATCAGCTATCGAAATCCATAACCGGCAATTAGTATTCAAAATAATATCAAAAATATTCATTAAACCCAAATTAATACTATTATAAAATACTGATTATAACCATTAAAATCAAAATTTATCTCAAAATCCTGAACGGATTAAAAGATTATTGTTAAATTTTCCGCGTTATACTCATAAAAGGAGTATCTTTGAATTCAATTTTGATAATGATTTTCTGCAGATAATTTTTATCAGGCAGATTTTGTAAAGTATTTCCACCATAGACCAATAAAAAGATGAGAATCAAAGCCATTCTAATCTTATTGTTTTTATCCACTTTGGTTGTCCGTGCCGACGATATTAATTCGGATAATTATCTGCGGTTGGGAATGGAGCACGGTCTTTCGCAAAGTTTTATTCATTCAATTATTCAGGATAAAACAGGATTCATGTGGTTTGGCACCAACGACGGGCTCAACCGCTATGATGGCTATACTTTTAAAAACTTTTATAATAACCTTACTGACAACATTTCCATAAGCAACAACCAGGTACGGAAATTGGCTCTTGCTCCTAACGGATGCATCTGGGCAGGTACTGAAGATGGCTTAAACTGTTACGATCCGGAAACGGGTAAATTTAAAAGGTATTTCATTCATACCCCTACTTCCAAAAACTTCTATATTGGCAATTTGATGACTGATAAAGAAGGAATAATCTGGTTTTCGTATCGGGACGATCCTTACCTTATCAGCCTTAATCCTAAAACCGGTAAAAGTGAATATTTCAAATTGCCTGTTCCTAAAAATAATTATTGGTCTGCTAACGAACATGACTCCTTCACTTTATGCACAAACGTAATCATTCAAAATTATCGGGGACAATTCTGGATAGGAACCAACCAGGGAACGATCATTTTGTTTGACAAAAGTCAAAAAAAATTCATCAAACAATATACCATCAGCGAACAAGCCCTGATTTCCTCGATTGTTGAGATGGATAATCAAAGACTATGTGTAGCTACCGTCAATAAAGGATTTTGTTTTGTTAACACAAATACAGGAAAACAAGGAATCAGGTATAATTTAAATCCAAACCTTCCCAAATCAATCTATTGCAATATCTATTGCATGATTAAAGATAAAAGGGAAAACTTATTTATTGGCACTCTCAATGATTACCTCTATTATTTTGATGTAAAACAGAAAAAAATCCACCAAATATTGTTTACTCAACCTACCGAAATGCGAATAATCCCCAAAGGAGTCTGTTCGCTGTTTATTGATAAAGGTGGCATTTTATGGTGTGGCACTACCGGTTATGGCATTTATTATCTGAATCCTTATGGCAGGTCGTTTCACACCATAACGCAAGGATTCCGTTTTGTAAAGGGAAAGTATAAGTCTCAGGATATTGAAGCCTATGTTTATAATAATTCCCAGAATCATTACAATTCCATAAATTTTCAAAGCGTGCGCGGAATTTACGCTACAAACGATTATATATGGGCAGGAGGCTATCAAGGATTCGACCGCATCGACAGGCAAACGGGTAATGTTACCAATATATGCATGGAAATTATCCCTTATACCATCTCTCCAGATCCCGATGAACCTTCAAAATACCTTTGGATAGGCGAAGAAGCCATGGGAAACCCTTTGAAGCGATTAAATATAAAAACTAATAAATTAGAAAAAACCAAACTTAATTGTTCATACATCCTTTCAATATATGCCGATAAAAATCACATCTTATGGATAGGAACAAGCAATCAACTAATTAAATATAATACTCTTACAGGAAGCAATATACGATATTGGAATATACCCGGTGATCCCTACAGCCTTCAGTCGGGTGCAATCAAGACCATTACCCGCGATAAAGCCGGAAAGTTATGGATAGGCTCCGACATTGACGGCGTATCGATGCTCGACGAAAAAACCGGACGGTTTATTCATTACAGGCACCAGCCTAATAATAACAACAGCTTAACAAAAAACGCAATACTTTATATCGCCGCCGACAAAGCTAATAATTTGTGGATAGGAACTAACGGAGGTGGAATCAATAAATTAGACAATCAGAGACAAAAATTTTCGTACTTTACTACCACCGATGGTTTGCCCAATAATGTGGTATATGCTATCATTCCCGACCAGACAGGCAATATGTGGATAAGCACCAATAAAGGAATTTGCCGGCTAAACCCAACGACCGAGGAAATCAAATGCTGGGATGTAGCCGACGGGCTTCAGGGAAATGAATTTAATACATCTTCTTATTTTAAAGATACTCAAGGAACTATTTTCTTTGGCGGAATCACTGGGTTTACATACTTTACGCCCGAAAATCTCTCCTACAATTCCTTTAAACCCGACGTAATTCTTTCATCCGTAAAAATAGATAATGAAGAAATTGTCTCTGATAAGCCTTTATATATGATCCGTGATTTAAATTTTTCGTACAAGACACAGATTATAACCATAGGTTTTTCGGCGCTAAGCTATTTTCAATCGTATAAAAATGAATACGCGTACAAAATTTCGGGAGGAAATAACAAATGGGTACCGCTGGGCACCTGCCGCGAAATTACTTTTAATGGTTTGAAAGAGGGCAATTACACTTTGCAAATAATAGCTTCCAACAACGATGGCGAGTGGAGTACAAAACCTTTAATCCTGCACATTACCATTTCACCGCCCTATTGGAAAACATGGTGGTTTTATCTGCTTATTACATTTATAGCAGTAATCGTTGTTTTGAGCATTTTCCGCTATCGTGTTATAACCATAAAAAGACTCAACAGATTACTGTCGAAACAAATAGCCGAACGAACGGAGGAAATTGTCAAGCAGAAAGAAAAAATAGAACTGCAAAATAAAAACTTAGCCATCACCAACGAAGAATTGCACAAAGTCAATATAAGCAAGGATAAGTTTTTTAGCATTATAGCCCACGATTTAAAATCACCATTTAACTCCATACTCGGGTTTTCAGAATTATTGAGCGATGAATTCGATAACTTTGATATGGAAGAAAAAAAATCCTTTGCCCATAACATCTACGAAGCTTCGCTGGCTGCCGTTAAATTGCTCGAAAACCTGCTCGAATGGGCTCGAATGCAAACCGGTAAAATTGAATTTAATCCTAAAAAAATTGATTTAAGCAATATTGTGGTTGAAACCCTATCGTTACTTCATTCCTTCGCCCACAGCAAAAATATAAAGCTAACTTCTTCTATCGGATTTAACACCACAGTCCTTGCCGATGAAAACATGATTAAAACGGTGATGCGTAACCTGGTTTCCAACGCCATTAAATTTACACCTGTGGGCGGAGAGGTAAAAATAGTATCCGTAACTAAAGAAAACTTCATCGAAATTAGTGTAAAAGATAATGGTGTAGGGATCAGCCAGGAAGATGCCGAGCTTCTGTTTCAGATTGATAAGTCGTTTAAAAGAACAGGCACCAATAACGAAACCGGGACAGGTCTCGGACTTATCCTTTGTAAAGAATTTGTCGAACGCAACGGCGGTAGCATACATATTGAAAGCACGCCAGGCATAGGCAGCATTTTCACTTTCACCTTACCAACGGCTTAGAAAATTACAAATTACCCGGGACGGTAAACCAAAGCTAAGTTTCTCAAAGCCTATAAAAAAAGCCCGCCAAAACAAGGGCAGGCCTTTTTAGCATATAGAAATATTGAACTACTGGAAAGGTGTAATCACTTCTATTAGCTGAGGCAAATCCATACCAATATCTTTCAGGTGCTGGATGGTGGGCACTCCGTTTTTGTTCCATCCGCGACGTTGGTATACGGCATCGAGCAGTTGTTCGTAGCGGTTTTCACGGTATTTGCGGGTTGCCGCCATTTTTTCCTTCAACGTCATCTTCGTCGGATCCAGTCCCTGAAGTTCGATCAGTTGTTTGTCGTAGCGTTCCTGGCGACTGAGGTATTCTTCCTCGGTAACGGGACCACAGGCGCGATAGGGCTGGGCATCACATTTGCGAACTCCATAGCCGCGCCGGAGGTTAAAAATACGCTGGAAGTTGTATACCCTCTCGCTCTGGGGAATGATATCCTGCCGGGTAATATGTTGTCCGGTAACGGCATTAAAAATGGTAACGTAATTATCCACGTGTTCGGGAACCTTAGCCGGTTCACCCGATTCACTATTGTTTTCGGGTTCCACGTCGTTCCATGGAAGTTTACACAAACCCATCAATCCGAACCAGGTACGGAACATCGGGAAATAATGCAGGGCTTCGGCTTTGTTTTCAAACGTTGGAATCTGATTGTTGACCATATCCATAAAAATAAGCCAGGCTTCGTCGTGTTGTGGTCCTTTGTTGGTCATGGCATAGCCGCCCTGTTGTGCCAGCGATTCTTTGCTGATATACTGCGAATATTCCAGTCCTTTGTTTTCCATACCAATATCCTGAAGAAATTGTGCATCGCCCCAACCTTTGCTGGCAAATAATTCTTTCATTTTACGGACGCCCATGCCGGCAATAAGTCCGAAGCCTTCGCCTCTGCCCGCCTGATGGAGTAATTCCATCGCATCATCGGCATTGCCAAAGTTAAGTTTTAAACCTCCGGTACGTTCTTCATTCAGGATACCGTTTTCGTAGCATTCCATGACGAATCCCATGAGAGTTCCCCAGGAGATGGTACAGATGCCATAGGTATCGCAATAAAAGTTAGCTTCGATGGTGAAGTCGGGATTGAAGATACCCATGATGGAGCCGAGGGATGAAGTCGTTTCGTATTCCGGTCCGTCCACTATCACTTTCTGACCTTTATATGGACCGCTGCGGAGTTCATATTGATCCACACCTTTGGCGCAGGCCATGTTGCAGCCTATCCAGCAACCATCGGGGATGTTTTGTGTAAAATAGGTTTTCCACACATCGCCTTTTATTTTATCGGCATCGGGATGAGTACCGAATTTAAAATTATGGGTAGGAAGCAGATCGTAATCGTTCATAATTCCGGTAAGATGGGCGGTACCCTTGCTGCGCATTTCACATTGTTTATCGTCCAGTTCGCGCATTTCCTTGTTGAAGCGTTTGCCGCGTTCCTGTATGGCAGCCAGGTCGACCACATTGTTGCGGTTACCGGTTACGCCTTTGGTTTTAGCAACAATGGCTTTAATTTTTTTATCGCGAAGCACCGTTCCTATGCCTCCGCGTCCGGCCTGTTTCAGACGGACGACCTTGCGGCGTACATCATAAAAACTGAAGTTAAGCATCCCGATAAGGGTATGTTCGGCGGCAGTGCCGGCAGAGACTACCGCAACATTAACTTTATCTTTTTCGTTTTCGGCAAATCTTTCGGTAAGTTGTTCGGCTAAAATATGGCTGTCGGACGTGCCTTCCGGAGCTTCCATAATCTCGACGACTTCGCGGGTTTCGTCGAGTAAAATAATGACGTCTTTATCGGCTTTACCCTGAATTTCCACGGCATCGAAACCACAGAATTTGGAGAAGGGACCAAAGAAACCGCCTACATTGCTATCCATAATTGAATCGGTTTGCGGCGAAATGGAAACCACGATGGATTTACCCGTTCCTGAATATTGAGTGATGCCACAAACGGGACCTCCGGCAATAACGATTTCATTGTCGGGATCGTTCCATTTTGTATTGGGCTTGGTTCCATCCCATAAGAGTTTTAACCCGAAACCCTTGCCACCGATAAATTTATCCTTCATCAGCTGGGTTACCGGCTTTTCACGGATCTTTCCGTCGCCCACATTTACGTATAAGGTGCGGTTGTTGTATCCTTTATCTATCGGAGCCCATGTATACTTATACTGTTTCAGTACTTTCAGGTTTTCTTTTGCGTCCATAGTTTTATCAATTACGAATTACAAATTGCGAATTACAAATTAAAAATCGAATTACAAATTACGAATGACAAAAATATAAAATTTGGCAACGCGGTTTAACAAAATATGAAAATTTGCAATATGCATATTTTTGCATAACGAGGAAAAAGGTGTAACCACACAAAACCAGCGTAGTAAAAATCAGGAGGTATTCTTTTTTATCTGACCCCAAAGGGCTACAACCCCATTCTCAGGCCTGGCTGTCGCATTAAAATATCCAACTGCCGCGTAAAAACTTCCTGCTACCTCATCAAAATGCGCTGCTAACTCATCAAAACCTCCTTCTACCTCATCAAAATGCCCTTCTACCTCATCAAAACCTCCTTCTACCTCATCGAAATGCGTTGCTACCTCATCAAAACCTTCTGCTGCCTCATCAAAATGCCCTTCTACCTCATCAAAATGGTCTTCTACCTCATCAAAACCTCCTTCTACCTCATCGAAATGCGCTGCTAACTCGTAAAAAGGACCTACTGCCTCGTTGTCATAGACAAGCTGCACAAAGTGGCACCAAGTTCCGGCACAAAGTTTCGCTACGTTTTTTTTCTTTTTATAACAAACTCACCCTATATCCCTCTCTTGGAAGGAAGAGAGGGACTCTTGCCATTTTCTTCCATTGAATTAGCATTATGGATTTTTGCTGCTTCTTTCTGCGCCCCCTTCTCTTTTTTTCAAGAAAAGGGGGTGGGGGATGAGTTGGTTTCTTTCTCTGGCTTTTGGCTATTAGATGTTAGCCAACTACCAATAGCTAATAGCCAATAGCTATACACAGTAGCACAACGTTACACCAAGTACCGGCACAAAGTGGCTCAACGTTTTTAATAAAAGAAATTTTTTATCTTAGTAAAACTTCCGGTTCTTCTGACCCCACCCTTCGGTAACACCCTAAAACTTAGGCATGTCTCGTCCTAAAAAAAGTTGACAGTATTTTAATAAATCCTGAATGAGGTTGACAAAATTTAATCACCGGGCAAAGATGAGCCGGAAGATAGTTCTGCTTCAGACGGAAGGGGCTCGATGCCCCG
>Ga0183100_1000638_pt1 | contig 24318 bp, 15 predicted proteins | sample Biomet2_FD_127789 | JGI IMG/M metagenome (GOLD analysis project Ga0183100, IMG submission 127789) | Microbial communities from bioreactor (seeded with anoxic lake sediment) at LBNL, California, USA - Biofuel metagenome 2 | ecosystem: Engineered > Bioreactor > Anaerobic > Unclassified ...
TGTTGAATCTTGCCGATATAGCTTTCAATTTATGGTTTCTTTGCTCCCTTGTCGCTCTAAACTATCACTAAAGTAAAATGTTTAGTATCAAACCAAAATAATCATCCACCCGCATAGCGGGTGGATGATTATTTTTAAAAAAACTGTTGCACATTTTTTATTATGTGCAACAGCCCCATATTTATCATATATCTATATTTGCCTCCCTAGATGAGTCCCATTCATGATGCAACCAATTATCTATGCACCACCAATCGCATAAACTTTTTGCGTATGGACGAAGTTTTCTGATTGGAAGAAGTCTTTGGCAGCATAAATTAAGAGTCTAAGAAGAATTAGCTATGGTATTAAAATATTTAAGATATTAGAAAATATGGTTTTATCTTCCAAGGCAAAAAATACCGATGGTCATTATCAGACCACCGGTAAGCTTAACTTATACTGTGTTATCCCAACATTTTACAGATAACCAATTTTTTTAGTATATAATTTTTTAAATTGAGCTAGGTATTATGTTGCACATTTAATTTCTTTTTGCAAGCAAATTAATAATCACATTTGCAACATTTTCAACAATATCGGCGATTCTTGTAACACTGTTAACCGCTGGGTTAGTGGCAAGAAATGTACCATTAACTTCATCAATAGTACCATTTACGCTGATTAAAGTTTTGTCAATATTTTCAGCTAGCTCCGGTAGTTTTTTTACCGTTTTGCCTATGTCTTCGGCATTGTCATCTAATAGTTTATTGACTTTACTTACCGTATTAATCAACTTAACCAAAGCTACTATTAGGAGTATTAACACCGCAATGCCCAAACTAGTAACGATAAAACTTACTATTAAAACCATAATATCCTGATAGGTGAGAAACATACGAAACTCCTTTCACCTTTATGACAGCGCCCTTTATTCAACTGCAGGTGGATTTGCTTTTTCTGATTTTTCTTTGAGACAACATCGAGAAAGTCTGTAAATTTTTAACTGGACTAATCTTTGTTTTTAGTTAGCGTTTCTACCGGAACGTCGATTGTCTCATTAGGAGTATCCTTAGCTTTTTCTTTTAACTCTTTAATATTATGTTTCAATTGCTCTTCCTTGTTCAATAAATCTTCTTTTACTGAAATGGCTGCGTCTTTTGCCATCTCAGCAGCTTTTTCGGCTTTTTTGGCAATAGCGGCACGCGTTTCTTTTCCGGATTTAGGTGCTAAAAGAACTCCAGCAGCGAGGCCTGCTGCAATTCCTACCCCAGCTGCAATAGTTGCGGTTTTCACTGCCTCAACTCGTTCTTTACGTTTTTTCTTTTCAAGATAATCATTAATAAACATATCAACACCTCCTTATTCTAATTTGATTATATATCAAATTAACATATTTTGCACACTTTTTCACTCTTTTGGATAGTCACTAATTACAGTATCCCGAAATATTTCATTATTACAACTGCAATAATAATAGCTACAATAGTGTACAACATTTAAAGATACCTCCTTTTGGTTTTTATCCTTTTACAATCAACGGTTCGAGTTTTCTGATTTATTAGATCCATATTCCGAACTTAATCGCTCTACAACTTGCAAACTTAGTTTTTGTAGAATAGGCAATAACATCTTGCCAACCGGCATTGCGGCTCAGAAATCTCATTAGATATTTTCTGCTAACGGTGGCAAATGACCGCCTCTTAAAATAATGGCTATACATTCTCTAAGAGGCATTTGCAAAAAACAGTAGAATTTTGTTGCATATTATAACTAATTCGACCTAAAAGTTCCATTACCAGCATAACAGCCAAAGGCATGAAAATGGCCACTTTTACAAATTTAATACAAGCTTTAATTTAATTTGCTATCTTTGAAATAACTAATGCCTCTTACTTTTGGGCTAAATTCAAGTCCTTTGTCCGTTACCTGATACATCCAAACATCGGCTGATACAGGAAACGCTCCTTGCAAAGAATCCCCTGCAAGACTATCGTTTGCCGCTACATTAGCCTGGCCGTCAAATTTCCAACCACTAGTGATAAAATCAGAAAACGCTTTTTTTGTTCCAAAGACAAATAACACAGCATATTTTTTTATTTGTAAATCAAAACCTACCTGAACATCTCCGGTCTTCATGAAAACTTTTTGCCCCGTGGCATTGTCTACAGCCATACCTTTACCTACTCCGCTATCAATAAATAGTTGCCTAGCATCAGTAATCGTAAAAGCCGCATAACCAGCCGCATCTGCAACAGCGTTCTCAGCATTTGGTTGAAGCTTATACACTTCACTTAATGTATCACTTGCTATATTGCGGATTTCTTGCCTTTTTTCTTCAACAGACTGGGCACTTACAACACCAATGGACATTGCTAACAAAACACACAAAATCGAACTGACTTTCATAATTCTACTTAATAACATTTTATTCTCTCCTTTACATTTAACCCTAGCGCAAAACATAAACCGCTAAAAACTTGTGTCCATTAAAAACCAATTAGTATAAACTTGGCTTTTATTTTTTGCCTAATAACTCTTTAAAGGCAGCTTCAGCTTTTTCTTTAGAATATCCATATTTTGTCTGTAAAAGCCCTAATAGTCTGTCTTTTTGCCCTTCGGTTTTGTTGAATTCATCATCGGTTATTTCTCCCCATTGTTCTTGAATTCTTCCTTGCAACTCTTTCAATTTGCCTTTTACAATATCTTCATTCATTACTATCACTTTCCTTGCTTACTTTTTTAGTTTTTTAAATCTACTTTAAGCAGCTAATCTAGCTTTTTTGGAGCACACCCAGATGTGGCGATTGCCTGCATCTATAAAGTAAATAAAAAAAGTCCCCCTTAAATGGCGACTTGTTGTCAGTATAGAACTAAGCAAGTATTTGAATATCAATTTCATCTATCCTGCTTTTTCCAACTGAAATATATATTTTATATATTTATTGTATACTATATCCCCAATAATAGCTATATTTTCCTGAAGTCTCTCATTGACCCAAGACTTGCTCCTGGCAAAAATTCTAAAATATCATAAGCACCACATTCAAACATAGTACTATTTTTCTCAATGCTATAAAGAGAGATTGTCCGCTCTTTTTTCAGTCGAGTAATTATATTAGCAATGAATCTTGTTACAATTTCTGTGCTAGTTATTTTCTCGTCTATCAATCTTTATTTAAGTTTATGCTCTACTGGCATCTGGGCAAAAAAATAGCGGTCACCGGAAACCCGATAACCGCATTATTTATTGGTGGAGACAAGCGGGATCGAACCGCTGACCTCTTGCATGCCATGCTAATTTAGCGACTTTCCCATAATTAGCTATAGCTTGCTTATCTTGTCCCAGCCTTGTTTTTTTTCATTTTGTATTGGTGGTAGTTTGGTCTTATTGGGCCTATTTTATAGCCTACTGTCACCACTTTTGTCACCATTTTTATCTTCTAGTCAACTGCTTATTCCTAATAATAGCTTGTCAATATAATCACTATCATCCATAAATAATACATGATTAGCGTTCCATTCTTTTTTTGTTTTGCTTTTATCCGAGAGCTCCAAATACTTTGTCGGCGATAGGATGAACGAGGTTAACACAACAGTCGGTATTGTCAGCTTACTCTCAATATTGTTCTTTAAATTATTATACAACGCAACCTTTTTAGAAGAAATCGTCTCTCTGCCCATGCCATGAGGGTCAATGAATGTGATGAATTGTTTATCGTTGGCAATCAACCACATGATGAAGTCCGGATAAAATCCTGCGTCCTCAAAAAATCCGATGCCCTTTTTGCTACGGTTGCGAATAAGGTAAAGCTCTTTATCAATAAAGGCTGAAACATTCTCTGAGATATGCTTTTTGAGCGATTTGACAAATTTCAGCTCCGCCTCATTCAACGCGACCGGCGATATTCCTATTTCCACATTCCCCTTAGCCAGATACAGAAGCGGATTGTACAAATGCTCCGGAACGTTGATTGCTTCGATATCGCCTTGATGCGAGAGAGCGAAGTTTGGCAGCCTCTTTTCTTTCTTCGCCTTTTCAACTTCCTCAATAACCTTACGAAGCCACACTATTGTGGTCTCGTTTTCGCTCGTGTCATCAATGCTGATGCTGTATTCGTCTTTTTCTTCGTTCAAGAAGTTTTCGTTATCATCATCCATCGAAACGAGATCATATCCGACCACCTGAGACTCCCAGCGATTTTGCTCAGCGTAATAAACTCTGTCAAAATACTTTGTAAGCAGAGCTACTGCTATTTTTTCAAACCGCTTGTAATCCTCAAAACTACTCACATCAAGCTCGTTCTCGGGAATTAGCAACTTATACCACTGATTATTTTGAAGCAAATCCTTCACGGCTTGCCGTGGTATATTAACATTGTACCGTGCTTTTTCGGTCTTGTATCTCTGCAACTCGGAGTAAATTGCCTCATAATCCAAAAATGCAAGATGCTTCGAGCTAAATACGGCTTCATACTTGGTGATCTCGTCGACACTGCACGTCTGCGAGGACTCAAATTGAACCTTGGAATAACAATCAAGCGTAACCACAGATAGTCCATCTTTAAATTGAAAAAGAGGCTTTGCAGCAGCTTTTTTAAAATCTGCGCCGCCTTTAACGCGTAGGGAATAAAGCCCGCTCTTTTTGAATTCCTTGTTCCGTATTACAGGCATTTTCAGAATAAGCTGCTGTCCTTTTTCGCTAGGCACACCCTCGTTCTCGAGGAATTCCTTAAACTGCCTCATATAATCTGCGCGGACGCCGAATATGTTGAGCGTTTCCAAAATACCGATGTGTTTAGGCACAACAGTTTCAGGATAGTCCTTCTTATAAAAAATGCTACGCTTAAGAGACATTTTGCAGCCCTTCAAACGAACGCCGCGCCCGAAGAGCTGAATGATTTCGCTTCCTTCGCTGCGACCTACATTCATTAGTCCCATTGTAGAAACGCGCCAGCAGTTCCATCCCTCGGTGAATTTCTTGGAACCTATGAGCAAGTTAATGGTCGAATGTGGCTTTGTTATGCCTTTAAATAATGAATCGGAAAAATTAATGGAATCTGTATTGAAGCCGTTGTCTGTACACAATCCGAGCAAAGCCGAATCATCACCGACATTAATAACGCCAAACGGTTCGTTTTCACCAAGACGTAGTCGGATCTCACCGCTAATGCCTCGAAGATTTTCTATGTGAAAGGTTGCGCCGAGCGAAGCACAATTGAATACGGTTTTCAGGATATCCACATACATGGCTGCCGGAGGCATGCCCACCGCTGTTAGATACGAGAAATTGTTTCTAAAAATATCCCTGTTCTTGCTATCAAGCAGCCCCGTATTACCGGAAATAACACGTTCAATATTTGCTTTAGAAGCCGCTATGTTCGTAACGAAGTCCCGAAAGAACAGAAGAATATCCACAACATCAGAAACCTTGCGTCCACATTCGGTGCGTACGGCATTAACGCTTGCTCCAACAAAGACGAACAGTGGATTTTCGATGTTAAATGAACCGTATTCGTTTTCCTGTGCCAAATACAATTTTTTCTGCTGATAATAGGACATGAGACAAGCGGTCAGATACACATTAAGTTTCATCACGTTGCTGTCGTCCGGCAGGTTGATAATGTTGTAGTCCTTACCGTAGCCGTCTCCATAAAAATACTTATAAGAGTAATCGAAAATTATGCACTTGGCATAACGTTCAGAGAGCGATTTGTCATTGGACGACGCTATCGCTTGACCGAAGGTAGCCGAATACTCAAAAGAAAAACCATCGGAGCATAATTCATCCCTATATTTTTGCCATTTGCCATCTTTACCTGAGGAGGAACCACGATGACCTTCATCCACAAATACGACGTTACAGCTACCAAAACGCTTCACGGATACGACAGTGTCCTGGTCTTTGTCGCCCAGCTTCGTATTTTCAAGCACACTGATCTCATTGGCGCTCTGAGTCCAACGGCTGGCTGACTTATCATAAATCCTCGCGGAAATGCCAGAATCTGCATAGTCCTCAATATGTTGGAGGGACAAACCTTCCTTGGGCGTAAGTAAAATGTATGTAGCATCGTCCGGCAGTCTTCCACCGGAGTAGTGCAAGTATTGATGATAATTAATATGCATGATGAGAGTCTTACCGCTACCTGTGGCATTCCACACAGCAATTTTATTGAGATTACTCTCCACATATGGCTCATATGCATCATTTGGATACTGGATGTTAAAATTGGAAACATAGTCGTTTAGTCCATCAATAAAAACTTGACGGTTGTTAAAATATTCGTCGAGGTAATATTCGACAAAAAGTAGCGATAGATACTGAAAGTATTTCAACACTAACGGTTCAAAGCGCCTCTCATTGATTTTACGCATATGAGAAACTATGTTCAAGTCATAACGAGCAAGTGTATCCTCACTTATTGCGCATTTCCCGCCGAACTGTATTATCAATTGCTTATAAAAGCCAGTGCTGCCTTCACCATCGATTTCTTCCAACGACGGCTTTTTCATATTTGCGGAAAACTCGCGTAAATCCGAAACGCCGAACTTCGACAGTAGGTATCGATTCAATATAAGCTTTTGATAAAATTTAAGTTGCGGCTCATTAGCTGTTGTTCTTCTTGGCATTATGCCGCCTCCTTATTCTGCGTCTTCGAACATGCGTTTTTTCATTTCCTCATCAATTAAGACTACCTGCCAGCTCTCGCCGTTGCCGCGCAGATTCAAAAGGTTATTGTCGCAATTGACATATACCCGTCTGAAGCTCCGTGCATTCGGAAACGAGAGGAAGTAAGCATCAAGCACGGCGTTATCTTTTTCAATGTCGCCAGTCATTTCGCGCCACAGCACTAGCGTCTTATCGCCGCCCGTCACCGTACCTTCGACGGCCTTGAATTTGTAGGCATCTCCGGCTTTAAGGGCAGCCGATACCGCGCCGTATTCGCCAGTAGCAAAATCAGCGTCGTATGAGACAAGGGCATGACTTTTTTTGACCGTAAGCCCAATCAGGTAATTGAAGGTCTCCACGAGGTCGATGGTGCGTTCTAAGCTTTCAAGATTTTGTGTAATACCCATTTTATAGCTGAACGGTTTATCCAGTTTTTCGACATTCAATAAGCTGTTGCTACCTAAAGACTCGTTGTCAAGCATATAAGAAAGCATATAGCCTTCCCGTGCCTCGGCAAACATATCACACTCGCCACTGCGAAGGATAATATTGTTCAGCACGTCCTCGTAGGATTCAAGTCGGATGTATTTGAATGCGTGGGAGGTACCTTTGCGAGATACTGGCTTGCCGTCTTTCCAGCCTTTTTGAGCGTCAGTGTCCATCGAATAGATTACTTTTTGAACACGGGGTTTTGTTGCTGTATTAAAATATTCTCCCATTTCTATAAGAATATATTTGCGTTTTCCAGCATCTTTCCGGTTAAGGTTTACAACGGCATGACCAGTGGTACCCGAGCCAGCAAAATAGTCGAGTACGATACTTTTCTTGTGAACCTTAAGCACTTTCAAAGTATCTATAACAGCATATATTGATTTGGGATATGAGAACACAGTGTTGTTATTACCAAATAGATTTTTCAGTAAGTTTGTGCCATTGGCAGTAGATGAGTACTCAGACTTATCCCATACAGTGAGGGGAAGTATACCTTCATCGTTTAATCTTGATTTAATATATACGCCAATATTACCTTGTCGGTCTTTTTTTACACACATCTCATCCGGTGATGATATCGCTCTTTCGAGACCCCATTTCCATCTTCTTTCACGTCCGTTCTCATCGATAGGATATAAGATGGTTTCGTTTTCTTGTGGTTGTTCGCTTATTTCATACGAATTTCTTTCTTCATTCCAAACTAAGCATGGAATTCTGAATGAAGTATCTGTTACGTATATTGGATAATACATGGTCGGAGCGTCTTCTTTATAGCCACCATGTTTTCTAAAATTCACCCATTCAAAATATCCGACATCATCAGATTCATCGTACCTATTAATCTGTTCTTCTGTTCTTTCAAGTCGGCCAATTTTTGTACCACTTGTGTTTGTCGTAAAAATTCCATACTCATGTGCTATCGAAAATCCACTCTCAGTCGATCGTCCCGATGGGTTGTTCTTGATAGCAACTGTGCCTAGAATGTTATCCTCGCCAAAAACGTCTTTAATTATATAGTAGAGTTCATGAAGTTGAAAATCATCTATGGTAACACATTGCAAAGAAGACATTGACATTAATGGCATCGAGTTGCGTAACCTATCTATTATGAACGAGGACCAAGAACTCTTTTTGTAGCTATTCTTGTATAATATTTCAGACGCACTAGTGTTATAAGGTGGGTCAATGTAGACACAGTTAACTTTATTTTTATATCGTTCGCGAATGAGTCTTAACCCTTGCGAATTCTCACTGTGAATCATTAGCCCATCAAGATTTTCGTCCAAACTATCAATGCTGTCGACAAGACGTTCTTTGAACTCTGCACTGAAAAAAGCCGTGTCCAATACAAGGAACGGATTCTGCTTCAAAAAATCTACTATCAGCGGTACGGAATAAGCCAGCGTAGCGGCATTTACAAGGTCGCCATCTGTGCCTTCAATCTCATCAATTGCAAATAAACGCACCCATTCCTCCCGTTGCGCTTCATTGGTAGCGATTTCGAGATACATAGTCTCCGGCACGCGATCGAGCGTGATGCAGTAATTCGTTTCGACCACGAATTTCTTTTTTAGATACAATTTTTTCTGAAAATCCTCAATCTGTGCGAGGAAGGCGATTACCTTCCGCGCAATTTTGCGTATTACTTTTGCTTTCGTCAGATATTCTTTCGTCTTCGCCTCATCCCGTTCGTCAATGTCGTCGAGGAATATAACATCGTTCTTAATATAAAAATCAAGCTCGCGAAGCAGGAATTTACCTAAATCCTTGTGAATGAAGTAGTCAAAGGTGTTGCGGGCGGTATAGCGGTTGAGCTGACGCTCAAGCAATGACTTGTTGTCCGTTATTGAAAGTATGTCGGAAAACGGCTGGTACTCGGTCTGAGTTTGCACAGCAAGGAAAGCCGATACAATCTCTGCTGTACATTCAGCCTGATTTTTCTTACCGCCGTTTTTGTATTCAACGTAGATGCATAGCACCTCGTCAATAACCTCAAACGGCTTATCGGCATGGAGCTGAAAAAAGCGTTTCTCCTTTGCTTTGTTATTGTCCCAATCAGTTTCGGCTTCGATGAGCTTGAAATGGACGGTTTTACCGTGCATCGTTTTAAAAGTGTAATCCTTAAAATACTCGCTTGTTTTTACATAATACTGGTCGGCGTTCGCCCAATGGAGTTTAACTTCCTCGCCCTCGTAGGGAATGGCGTACGCCCCATCCTTATAGCGACGCTGAGATATAAAATCACCGTCATCATAATAGCGAGAGAAGAAGTTTGCCAAATGGTTATACACATCTGCTTCCACAGAAGCAACATTGACGCTTCCGGCAATGGCCTTCTTTTTTTCTTCAAGCTCCGCAACGGCGGTGGCTTTAGTTGCTTCAGAAAGGTTTCCCGCTTTTGTATCCGCAATCTGTTTATCTATTGCGGCGATGTCAGTTGCTGTATCCAGCTCGGCAAGCTCGTTCAGGCCTTCGCTAATCTGCGCGGGCAAATCTTCATTGACAAACCTACCGATTTCCTCGCGCTTCATACGCATTATGCGGTAAATGCCAAAATCAAGGTCTGCCTGGTCAAATTGGAACATTTCGCAAAGAATTTTAAGTAATTTTTTCTGGTTATCACTCATTAGATTGTACCTTGCTTTCTTCTATCTGTAATAGCCTCATCGTCTATAGTCATTTCCATTATATCGTTTATATTACACTGCAGAGCTTTGCATATTTTCTTTAATATCTCCGTGTTTACATTCTCATTTTTTCCAAGTTTTGTAATAGACGCTGAACTGATACCCGCAATTTTTTGCAAATCTTTTTTCTTCATGTCTTTATCAATCAACAGTTTCCAAAGTTTTTTATAACTAATATTCATAGCAACCGCCCCTTCAAATAACGATTATAATTAAATATCTTTAAGTATAACACATCAACCCTAAGTAATTAATGATTTTTCTTTACATTCGCAGGATTTTTTATCAGAAAATATTGAACAAATCTCTGCATAGTGCCCTTAATAACAAATTCCCTGGCTTTCTTTTAAAGGCAGTCCCATCATGGTCTTAAGATGCAATATATAAAAATTAAAGACTTACTTTTATGTAAGCCTTTAATGTACCGCTTGCTGCAAAAGTGCATAAAAACACTTGTTTGAACCATCTACAATTATTTTGTCCAATTATGATCTTGAACCACAATTACAGTCAATGGATTTCTATTCATAATTGCAAAGGTTAGTTATATGTGGTGTCATAAGTTATAACTTTTTAATAAAGCCTATTTTAGCATCTCGTGATTTCATACTAAAAATACTCAATATTACAATAGCACTAAGTACCTTTTATTAAACCTCTTCTTCAAATGTGACTTTATCGCTTTGTTTTACGGTGACAAACCCCACTTCATATTATTTTTTCCCTATTTCGTGAAGATCAACAAGTTTGTCCAGAAACTCAGTGAAGTTAGTATAGTATTTTGACTCTGTAACCAGAACCTCATTAAATTCATGTGTACTGTAACCTTTGATGTTATAGTCACGCACATGTATTAAGCCGATTTTTTGTGCATCATTTTTTGGCAAACATATGTTGCCCCGTGGGCTTATATATAGGAACATTTTTTTGTTGAAGTTACTATCTGTCTTATCCATGTACCACACAAAATGGGCTTTAGTATTTTCTTTTTCTCCTTTCGGAAATTCACCTATAACAAACATAAGACTAATTTTTCGTGATGCAAAATAATTAGTAAATTGGGTCCAAAGTAATTCGGAAGAAATTCGTTTAGGCTGCCTTGCATTTGGTTTTAATGTTATTTCAGTATTATTGGATGTTATTTCCGATTTACTTGCACTAGGTTTTTTTGTCACATTCTTCATGCTGATACCTCCGCTGTTATTCTACTCAAAAGCTAATATCCAAGCAAAAGACTTTACTTAATGCTGAGATCTCCTTGGGTTGTCTCAACATGCTTCTGAGTCGATTCTCGTGCGTCTCGCATGGTTTTAACGACTTGAAATTAAAAAAAGCATGTGCCATGTGCCAACTTCATCAGCTTCACTCGTGAATCTGGATGTCGACAGCATTGTCTTCGCTTCTAACTTCGTATCGCCTTTCTGGATTCCCATACACGTTTACTGGCTGGTGGCTTGTCGAGAACGAGTTATCTTCAAGATAACTATTGCTCCCGAAAATCAGTTCTTCAATTGAAGTAGACTGATGTTCAATCCAACCTGGCTGTGCTTTGCACAGTTTTTCAACCTTTTTAATTAATGTAAGATTCTCTATATTTTCAGTGTCGTCGTTAGGCATAATAATAAACAAATAATCTTTTGCACGGCTGATGGATACGTTTATTATATTGAGTTTGTTTAGGAACATTTCCTTAGAGTCCGATATAGACGGGGGCGGATTAAACAGTGCGATGACGATGTCACATTCATCGCCTTGGAAGCCGTGTATTGTACCGACCTGAACGTCAATATTTTTAGAAACGGTGGCTGCGGTCATCAGCTTGTCAATTAGATCCGACTGTGCACGATACGGTGCTATTATCCCGATTCGGAAAAACTCATCTCTGTTCGCTAGCTCGATAATAGAAGATAGATATTTGACAAATTCAAAGGCAAACAGAGCAGAATATACCTGATAGTTGCTTTTGCTCTGCAAGCGCTTAGGACGGTAAATGCTCTCATATTTGCTGACAGGGAACTTAATTATGTTTAGAGGTTTAACATCAATAAAATCGCCGACAGAAAGACTGCGTTGACTGTTAGTGCTGCGGTTGTGTTTTAATACCCCACCATATGCAAACCGACTAAATACTTCTCCGATTTCCGGTATGCTTCTGTACTGAGTAGTCAGAAGTTCGACATGGTATGTGTGTGGCACGGTCACAGGATCAGTAAATGAATCTAGTTTTACCATCGTATAGATATTCTCATTTTTCCACTCATCGACGGTTGTTATCGGTTCAATTTGGAACGGATCACCGGCAATTATAAACTTTTCTGGTGTCTTTTTGTAAAGTGGATAAACAATGTTTGCCAGCGGAATCATGGATGCTTCATCAATGATAATGTAATCCCACTTAAGAGCGCTCAAATGAAGGCGTGTTCCATCGTCAGGCAGAAAATAATCATATGGAAAACGGGATATTGTTGTAACCGTAACATTTCTCGATAAGCTCCGAATGTCAAAAGTCTTGTCACGAAAAACCCCGCTTAGCTCGATGGTGTTATCATTTGTTGCTCCAAAGCGTATAAGCCAGTTTAGGTAGCTCTGGTCAGCTCCTGCACTTTCTATTAAGCGGTGCACAAGTACATCTGCTGCTTTATTTGTCGGCGTCAAGACAAGCACTTTCAAATCCTCCGGCGATTTCATCATCGGAAGAATCACATTTTTTGCAACATATGTTGTCTTGCCGGTGCCTGGTGGACCAAAAATAAAATCAATGTTTTCACACAAGTTATCCTGCATGTTGAAGTCGTCATCATACTTATTATCTTCGCCAAGCTTTATGAATGCCTTTCGTAGTTCCTCAATTAGGAACACAGGATTACGCGCTTCAATCCTAGCCTCCACTACCTTTGAAAGGTCAATGCCGTCAATATGAGCGTTTGTGCGGAGTTTTGCTCTTAGTGTATAAGATTTGACATTCACTACTTCAACGGCAACCTTAATCATTGGTTGATCTGCAAAGTGCAGTTCAAGCGGAATATCGGCGAGGTCTTCCAGCGACTGTGGAATATAACGGCTAGGGTGCTTCAGAATCAGCGTTCTGGACGTTCCCGCCTCGCGCTCAACTTCCGCAAAGGATATAGAGATTTCTCTTGTATTGGCATTATTTTCACCGCTGTTCAGTGATTCCAATTCAAGCAGAGCTTCGAACCACCCATATGAATAAATGTCTGCGTCCTGAGCCTGCCTTTTCAAATCCTCAAGCCGAGCGATTTCATTTATTTCGCGCTCTGCCTGCTTTTTGACTTTTTCAATTTTCTTGCTGATATCAATAGTCGGCTTTGAATAATCGTCTTCGTCGGCAGGAGCTTCATCGGGTGTTTCAACTTGTTTAGGTATGCACTCTCTCGCTGTAGCAGCAGCCCTCTTGGAGATTTCCCTTACGACACGCTTAACTGACGCGCTGATGAAAGGGACTTCCTCGGTTTCATCATCAGCTCCGTCTTTGAACAAGTCTTCATCTTCTTCGTCCACGGCAGCTTCTGGACCTTCGGTAGCCTTCTTGTGTTTGGCAAACACTAAGAATGCCTGTCGCTGTTCGTCTTCTGACAGACCTAACGATTCACCGTATGAAGTGATATCGACATCTTCGCCAACGGTTTCCCCTTGTCCATCCTTAATTCCCAAAAGCCGTAACAGTTCGACTGCCTCGTCGCTTGATATATCGTATTGGGGATGTAAGGTTTGTAATGTAAGTTCGCTTGCTGACACAAATTCCCCGGCGTTGTTGAAGAGCCACGGTTGGGTGCGTAGTCGCTTTGCTTCGCTCGACTCAAAGTAATTTGACTGCGAGCTATAATAGAAATACTCATATTTACCATAGAGGATATTTTCTTGCGACCAGTATTGGCCGTCCTTTAAGTATCCAATATTAACAAACTTGAGTAGCTGAGACCAAACAAGATTTGATAGATTGGCATCCTGCTCTTTGACAACCGTTTCAATCAATTCCTTACAGCCGTCGATAGATTTTTCAGTCCAACTCCGACCACGGGTTGAAGATGGCCAAGAACTTTGTATATGGATAGCTTGTTGGTAGCTCAGTTGGTTCTGAATGATTCGTGGTATAGCCTCGACACCAAGGTCGGTGAGAAAACTTACCAGCTCCTCTTTTTTATCCTCGCCAACAAGCGCTAGGTACTCTTCGAAATTGACAAATTTCGAATCTGGTTTCGGTTGGAACCATTGTTGTAGCGGTTCAAACGGAAAGTAAAGTTCTCCCGCCTTACCACGGTATTGCGTTTCGTCATCCGCAGATGTATACAAAACAAAGTCACATTCTTTGATCAAAGCTAGAAATTTTTTTACTTCAGTCTGGGAACACGTCCGATAATACCTAAAGAACTTCCTAAAATGTTGGCTGGTGTCAATGGAAACGTCATCCCCATATTGAGGGAGGATAATGTTGTAAATCTCATCACGCAAAGATGGCTCACTTATGCCGATCTGTTTGATAAATGCGAGAGTATCCCCATTTTGCAACAGAGCTTCATTTACTGTTGCATAGCCGCTCCCTTCTTCGGTCGGTAGAAATAATATTGCCTGCTTATTAGCATCAAAAGCAGCAGACCCTTTCCCATACTGATTGAGGAAAATCGGGTTTGTAGTAATAAGTTCTGTTCTACCCTTTGTTTCCGCAATCCACTTATAGAAACGGTGCAGCCACTCAATCGGCTGTGATTCGATGAATTCTGATGTCACTCCGTCGTAAGAGTCTCCGTTTGCGAGAGACCAGCCTCTGAGGATGTCGACTTCATTAAGCCACACGGTTGTTATAGAATCAATATAATCTGTGAGTGTTTCGTTTTTACGAAGTGTGTCCTGACGCCCAAAAGAAGTAAACACCCACTTGGCAGCATCATTTTTCACCAATAATGCAAGCTGCTCATTTGAGAATAATTCAGTTATTTGGGGCACGAACGCCCAGTACGCATTTTCGACCGCCACATAGCCATCTGAGCTTGGAATAAGAGATTTGCTTTCAAAAGCTTCCTTCATTGCTTCATAGAAAGGTTTAAAGGAGATTGTCTTTTTGCTGTTCACATTGCTGAAACTGTCCTCATCATACGGTACGATGTCAAAGATGTTATCGTCAATCAGCGGTATATTTTTTGTTAACCCAATTTTTTTAAGAAATGTCAAGCTGTCCGCTGCGAGCTCTGACAGCAAAGAAATCATATCGATGTTGTGCTGAACACCTGCACGAATTCCTTCGCGGCTGTCGGTGAGTAGGAATGGAGCGTGGATAATAAAGTTCAGCCCAGTGACTTCCTTTGTTGGGAAAAAGCAAAAGGCACTATGTGTTTTTGGCATTAAGTGTCCCTCCGAGTCAACAAAGAAGCCAACTGAGTATTTATGGTCTTTACCATCGTCGCGTGAGAACAGCCACAACATGTTGTCGTATAGTTTGTCGCGGTTGTCTCCATCGTTCTGTGTAAGCCTAACGAACTCAGTGGTTGTTCCACCAAAGTCGTACTTATCCTCGACCATTTTTCCGTACAGTCCCAAGACACCTGATATTTTGAATGAAATGTCAGCAAGGTTTAAAAGAAACAATAACGGATAATCTAAAGAGCGCAACATCTCTGAAATATCAGCATAAGCTTCTTCTGCACTACGTATCTTGTGGTCAAACGGAAAGACGAACAAGGTTTCTCCACTACGTCTCCCTGGATAATCACTATCAAGACAAACTGGAACTATGTAATTTTCAATTCGAAAAAAGACATCCGGATCATAGATGTGGGGAGTATCAGTGTAAGAAAACACAGATTTGAAACCTACGCCAAATTTTCCAATACTAGCATTATCTATTTTTGTCGATAGACCGACTGACGTAATTGCATTTATATGGCCAAGCGTTCTACTCTTTCTGTCTTGATCTTCCGTAGCAGGGTTTGATACGGAAAAGCGACGTTTTCCGTTATGCGCAAATATGAGTTTATCCTTGAACAACTCAAAGTATGCATAAGTTGCCCCTGCATCATCAGCGTTTTGGAGCAGTTCATATATAAAGTGCGCTGGCTGGGAATATTTATCAATGATGCTTTTCCAAATTCCTTGCATCGAAGGTTTTTTGAATGTCTCGTAACTATCGCGTCTGTCAGCACTTAGAGCCTCAAAGTAAGTTGCCTGTTGCTTATCTATGATATCACCTCATTTTTAAGTTGATTTTTCACTTCAGATATTTTTCAATGAGTGCCTTAATAGCCATAGAGTCAATACTTCCGTTAACGTCATCATATGAAATTATTAGGTTTTCACCTTCAACAATGTCATGTTTAGCATAAACGGCTTTTTTTTCATCCCACCGTTTCCTATAACGCATGTCCGACATCATGCCGCAATGTTCCCAATAAAAAAGTCTACCACTTTCGGCATCGTCAACTGTGAAGTCAGGAATTCTGATTCCATCCTCACCAAGAGTAATCTCTTTTTCATACTCATAAGGAATTTCCGCTTCGTAGAGCATATTAGCAATAATCACCTCTGACTTAGAACGCACAAGTTCACCTTTAAGAGTTTTGTGTATAAGAGAGGCTTCATAGTATCGCTTCTTAAATTCAACTATTTCTGGTTTTTCAAACAGGCAAGTAAAACGTCTAGCAATGTCGGAAAACGCTCTCGACGAGTAATTTCGTAAACGATATGCCTCCGCGTTATAAAGAATAACAAGGTGCTTAGTTTGCCGCGTAATTGCCGTATACAGAAGTTCCTTTGAGAGCAGACCACAAGGTTCGCTTATCACTAGGATGACTTTTTCAAACTCGCTACCCTGCGCCTTGTGAACGGTGAGCGCGTAAGCAAGCTCAAGAACAGCGTCTGTTTCTTCACCAAAATCCCGACCTACGTATTGGTAAGAATAACCTTTTTGTGAACAAAATTCAACCCTTAGACCACTAAGTTTTTTGCTGCGGATTTTATAATTGTCGTCTTTCTTTACCCAATTTGAAAAAGCTACACCAATTTCTCCGTTAGCAACATAATGTATAGAACCGGCGTTGTCTGGATAAGCTTTTCGCTTAGCATTTTTAACATTGATGACTTTATCCCCATAAACAATACCTTCCTGTCCAATTGGTCCAGGTATTTTTCTCCTCCAGAAATCTGTCTCCTTTGCCAACTCCACATAGTTTTCGCGATACTTGTTATGGATAATGTGGTTAATGTTAGCTACTCCGTGAGGTAAACCGCGTATTGGAGCCAAGACTTGCCAACTTTCGGATTTATCCGCGCAACCAATATTGAAATAATTATACTGGCCGGCAGTACCGCCAAGGCTAATGTTAAAACCATTCACGTCTTCAACGCTATTCATACCGACCTCTTCGGCTACGGTTTGCAAGACCAGATTCTCAAGTTCCTCTGGCGTCGACCACATTTTAAAAGTGATATTTTTACCACAATTATTACTCTGTAACCTTATGAATATTTCATCGTCTAGTTCGGCATCAGTATCAGCGTACCATTCAGCGAGTGCTATGTCACTATGCTCTTCACCTTCGATATTTTTTTGGCGACGGGTAATAGTCAGTTCGCCATAGCTTTTACCGACTCGAGGGAAAACAGGAATATCTTTTTTCAAGTAGCGGATAAGATCGACAAAAGGTCTGCCAGCACCAATTGGCGGCAGTTGATTTGGGTCACCGACAAAAATTATACGCTGTGCCTTATGCAAAGCCTGCATTAATGCGCCAAACATCTCCTCTGTAAGCATAGAGCATTCATCAATGATAACAGTAAACGGAACGTCCTTTGCTTCTGCATCTGATAACTGATACCGCATCGTGTTATAGTCGAATCTACCGTTCTGAATTAGAAATTGAGCAACGGTCTTGGCATTGCTTGAAACTCCCTGTCGCTGCATTGCTTGACTCATCCGTACCCTTGCTTTTCCGGTCGGGGCAAGTAAAAGTACGCCGCCGTCACAAATTTGTGGTGATTTACACAATAACGACAATAAAGTCGTTTTGCCAGTACCAGCTCCACCGACGAGTACAGAGATACGGGCTTGGGCAAGCTCATTAAGGATGTCTGATTTTTCCTCGCGGGCTCGTTTTTCAGAATCATCATCCATATAAGCTCCAAAAGCTGAATCTACAAGTTTTCTCCAATCTTCATTAACAACGTGCCTTTTAGCATCTACTCGCTTATTCACAGATTTCCTTATAATATCGTCAATCTTAGCAATACGGCTTAACTGATAAGCAATCGTTCCATCAGTACACTCCACAGGGACCAGTTCGCCCGAAAGGAAGCTTTGTATACTATTAAAAATATCCCCCGAAACTCGACAACCCGGCGCTATGGGCAAATCATTAATGTCAATGATAAGCTTGCTTTGTGGGTATACGGTATGTCCGTTCGCGGCCTGATTTTCTAACACGCTGATAGCGATTGCTCTAATTCGTCTTTCGTCGTTTTCCGAATCCAGTGCCGTAGGAGCAGCTAGAGGATACAATTCGCGTATCTCTTTAGGAGGAAATACCGCCATATCAACCATTCGTACAGGAATTTTTAGCACATCGTCGCAAATCCTTGTCCGCTCGTATAGTAAATATGGGTTCTCAATGATTTCTTTATCTGAGCATGCAATCTTAGCTATTTTCCTGTATTCTGTGTTGAATAACGCATTAGCTTGTTCTACACTCAAAGATAAGTGGGAAAGAAGCCAGAACAGCGATTTTCGCTCTCCTGAGAGGGCTAAAAAAGAACCTTGTTCTGTTCTGCCAATTGAATTGGCCAAATCCTTATTAAAGTATTTTTCAGGTCTTTGCAATACATCAGCTACATATTCCTCAACCGCTATACCTTCGCTTATTGTCTTTTCAATCTCATGAGCAAGCACTATTCCGTACTTAAATCCAACAGCACATAGCATTGGTCCCAATCCAGGGAATGAGCCACGGTCTTTCCATACTTCCTTAAGCCGCTGATTCGTCCAGTCAATGCAACCTTGCCAGTTTCCGGGTATGCAATCCTTAATTATATCCAATGCTTTGATTGTCTGAAGTAAAACACTAATGACGGCATCATGCGATAGATGTTCCGTAGCATATGAGAACTCTTCGAAAAACTCATCCTCGGCAAAAACGGTTACTGAACTAATATCAAAATCAGGGTGTGTTTCCGCGTATTTCATCATTTCCCAATAAGGAAGTAAAAAACCATCCTTGCGTTCATTACGAATAGAATGCCCAATCATTGTTTCCCAAAGGATTGAACGAAGTTTTCCATCATTTGTATGATTATGTTCAGGTGGCTCGATTACTGACTTCACAAAGCCGATACCAATAACAACGCGCTTTGACTCATCAATAAATGGAACTTGTTTCGCGTATACAATTACCAAAGATTGGTTGGGAGTCACATCTTCATAAAAGATCTTGAAAATTGCCCTTTGGTTTACCGCATCTTGTACCCAGTTTGTTGGAAAGGGTAACTTAGGTTCTCTCGCAGGATCATAATCAATATTATATCTGTCCGCAAGTCGGCGAATGTTCTGATCATCTCTGTCATTTCCTTTACGTAGCATTGTCCACGCGAATGGTCTGGCGGGCAAAGAGTATGGTGGATAAACCAGCTCCGTTTCGCGAAAATGTCCGTGTGTGGCAGGATTAGACTCCTTATACGGATGTATGTTAATCCTCGAGTGTTGCTTTGCGGACATGAAAACGCCGCCTTCAGACACACAAGGTATTTCGTGCTCATGGCCAGCAATAGGGGAACCCTTGAGAGTTTCCTCAAATTCGTCGTTCTTACTGTTAGAAATGTTTCTTAACCGCAGGCAAGCATTGTTATAGCAAGGCTTATCACAAACCAATCCATTATAACCGTTATCCTTCCATGGAACACGTATAGAAAGGTGTTGTATCATTATGCCGGACCTCCCTTATATCACTTAAATGAGTTTGCGGTTTCGCCGCAACCAGTCTTGCGCTTTGTTTTGCATTATTCTTGATGAAACTCTATCTGGCAATTGCCAACACAAAGAAAATATTGTCTGCGACGTATGCGTCAGGTTTTTCTTTGTACCCATCCCCCTCAATGACCAGTTTACTGTCTGATATGTATTTTAAGAAGATAATTTATCTGATAACCGTTTTATATTCTGACGGCTGGATATTCCCGCTTAGCTTGTCCGCCATCTCACATAATTTTTTTTCGAACTCTAAATTAACTGACATCTCTCTACAACCCTCCGATTTAATATATGCACATCTAATGACAATTTATATAGCTTCAATGAACAAGCAATGTTATCTACTTCGACCTTTATTAAAGCTTTCCTGCATAAAGCCAAATGTTTTTGTGCAGTTGTCCATATTATCGGCTATATAAGTCTAATATAATAAAACAATATACTCTCTTGCCTATTATTTGCTCTTACGCTGAGATATTTGCGAACACTTGTTTGTTACGTCAGGCACTTTTCTTGAAGAGGTGGTAATAATGCCTAAAATAAACCTTATAGTCAATGTAAGACATGAAAAAGACGGCAGCGCCTTTCCAACATCAATAGTATGGGAAGACGACCGCCAGTTCGAGGTCGACAAGATTATTGATATCAGGAACGCAGCAGCACATAAATGCGGAGGCGTAGGCATCCGCTACACATGCAAAATATGCGGCAAGACCGTTGAACTCTTCGATGAAGACGGTCACTGGTTTATGGAAAAATAGCTAAATGTCTAAAACTTCTGCGTGTGTTCCTGTTCTCAATAATTTGATGGTGTATCCCACTACTTCATACACGAGCACCCAATCAAAGCCGATGTGACACTCTCGCTTGCCGGTTAACTTACCTTTTAAATTATGGTCTCTTTCTGCTCTTGTTATTTTTCCTACTTGCTCCTCTAACTTTTTAAAATATCACTTTCTCTTACATATCAACTTGTAATCGCTGCGAAAGGCTTTAGCATAGCACAAAATCATACAGCTCCAACCTCCCGCATCTCTTCAAGTAATTCTGGCGATGGATTCTCAAGTGGATGCAATAGATACGCAGCCCTCCTTACTGCACGATCAAAGTCTTCATCTCGTGAATACATGGAAAAGGCAAGCAATACATCCATGATTGCATCACCTCTCTCCTCATAAATGATCTTGTCTCCATCTTTAATAGTCATAGTAAGCATAAAAAATCATCTCCCTTCACTGACGAGAGGGAGATTTTTGCAACCTAAACATATAAAAAATTTTAAATAATTAGCGGCTTTATGCGATAAGTGCGCCTTTGACGCTTGATTAATTAGAATTTACGTTTTTTGCTCTATTCTCGCACTGCCTTTATAAATTGCCAGCATAATAGTTTTAGTAATATTTATTAATTGCGAGATATCATTGGCTATCATTACATAAACCCAACAATCTATCCCTTAATTCCCTTCCTTGTTTTTTCTGTAAAAATCAAGATATGCCTCCGATGACACCTGCTGAAATGAACTTGCGTCTGTTCGCTCAATATCTTTCCAAATTTTGTTAATATTTTCCCTGTTTCGCTTTATCTTTTCTCCCGTACAATCCCGACGCAACGCATTAAGCATTATAACGCTTTCCTTAAAAAACACACCCCATTCATCAATGTTTATAGCCGATGGATTCCCTTTATAAATAGCAACCTTAAGAGCATTACCACTTGAAGCCGCGGCATGGGCCAAAAACAACATCTTATTCAACTTTAGATTATCAGCTATTTTTTGCATTTCACTTTCAGCTAACATCGGTAGCCCTTGCAAGTTATCTTGCTTTTCATAGTACTTAATAAAGTTAAAATAACCCCGTACCACTAATTCCACCGCACCAGGCACTATACTCATTGTCAAGAAATGTCTAATGTCATACCCCTGTAGATACATATATCTTGAAATGTCAGCAATGGTTCTTTCTTTTTCGCCAAAAGATCCCACTTGTAAAATTTGCAAAAGTCCCCAACCAGGAATTTCTATTCCCATTGGAGTACATAAGTCCGATATTATGTGCCCTAACCAAAATACTGGAGCAAATAATAGCTTGATTGGATCATCTACGTCCACCGTTTTAATTACCTTAAATTTACCATGAGGATTAATTGTAGTAACTGATCCATTCCAAATATCTAAAGTGCCAAATATTATTCCTAAAAGCGGATCATGAGCAAGCCCTAAAAGACGGTGTTGTTTGGCGTTAAACCCGTCAACAGGAACTCCCTGTACACGGTCAAAAGGTAACTTACAGTTTTTTTCAAGCCAGGCCAATACGACGTTTAGCTTCCCGTCACTATCAGTTCCTCTTTCACGCAAAAACTTAGTAACCAAACTTCCTTCTTGCCGATATTTATTAATGTAATTGACATCTTTTGGTATCCTAACAATTAAAATATCTAAAACTGTAGCCAATATTCCAGCAATAGCAATAATAGCTAAGTCGGTATTGCTAAGCTTCGGAAAAATTGCTGGGTTGGCATAAATTTCTTTAATAATTTCCGATTCTTGGTTTGGAATATTTGTCGCAAGAAAAAGTTTTGAGTCCCAAGGCAAATCATCTAATAGCCTGTGGTCTAAAGTCCCTTGAGCTGGGTATTGCAGACCGATTTTAAGATATAATTGCCGTAGTTCCTCGTCAATTTTTGCCAACTGACTTTTCTCTTCCTTTTCAATATTACTCTGTTCTTTTAAGCCTTCGAGGATTTGTGTTAGCTGTGATATTTTATAATCAGGCATTCGATACCATCGCCCTTTCATTGCGTTCAAGAGCTTCACGCAAATATTTAATGGCCTTTTTCATTGATTCAATTTCATCTTTTCTGCTTTCAGCTTTCAATTTCATTACCGAAAGTTGATTTTCCAACTCCATAATGGTTGCTCTCTGCTTTTTCAAAATCTCCTGCCCTATTCGTACATCTTTTTCGCTGAATAGAATAACCTCCTTGAAAATTACTTCTAATTTTGCCGCTTGCATTAAGGCAAAATCTGGTGCACTTGCTAAAATAGCACCAATTTCTCTTCCAGCAGTTCCCCCAAGAAGTGCACCTCCGCCTACAATTACCACCATACCGCCTGCCATTCCAAATCCACCCGCTGCTACAGCACCACCGCCCAAAGCAGCAAGGCCAGCCGCATAAGCCGCCGCACCGTGTAGTCCTGCTGCTGCAAAGGACGGCGCAATCATAGGTATTGTTGCTGCTGCCAATATTGCAAGGATTAATGCACCCCCAAGTATATAAGGTAAGCGATCTCCATTGATTCCTTTTATTGCTTTTTTATAACAATTAATAAATTTATCAACGTCAGATGCTGATAAACCAAGATATGTTGCCAATATTTTTATATTATTCGTGTTTTTATCTTTGTTCAGCTTTAGACCTTTATATTTCTCCTTGTGTTCCGGTTTGAATGAATAATACGGAATAAATGTTGCAAGTTCGAGAAGAATAAGATATTTTGTTATCGGCGAATTTGCTTTGTCCATGACTGTTTTTGCAGGGAGTTCCAACGTATATGGATAAAACAAGATTGAATATTCTTTTTCTTCTCCCCTTTGAATTTCATTAAGCCTTTCTTCTACATTCTTTTTCCATTCAGCGTGCCACTGCTGCTTTTTTGCCCTTTTCTCAGCATTTTTTTCAACTAAAATATCTTCACTTATTAAGTTGCTTTGCAAACTAAACAAAAGACAGGTTTCCCCTTTTGTTAACCCAAACATATCAATAACTTCGCTCACAATACCCCTCCTATATTTTTTTGTTAAAACTGACTAAATGTCGATAAAAACATTATGCTTAGGACTCCCCACTAAAAAGCCTTTCCTCCATTTGATATCTAGTACGCAAACGTGCAGACTAATATTTAATCTATAAACTTTGTGTACCATGATCAACAACATAAATATAAATAATTTAAGATTTATTCAAAAAACACCTCCTTGCTTATTTTTTATATTAGATTTTTTACTTAAAAGCCGCATCTCTCACCTGTGCTGCAAAAGGTTGGCGCAAACTTTTTTCAACATAGTCAGCGTCTAAATATTTTGACCACTTAGCAGGTATTTTTAGTTCATCAATTATCCGTATTCCACGCGGACTAAAGTTATAGTAAACATAATAAGCAGAATCATTGTTATATTCGACTGTACGGACAGCAGTATACGCTTGTATATAAGGATTAAGATTTTCTACCAGCCCTCCAAGATTAACATTGCAATAGTAGGAAAAATCTTCTGGAGGTATACTTGCTAATAAACGTTCTAATTCTTGCTTGCTTGGCATTAGCTCCTCATTATACTTTTCTTCTGCGCAGCTAAATCCAGGCTCTTGCTTTAATTTTTCTTCGAGCACCGACATGATTGCCGCTTTATTTTTTCGAAGATACTCATTAATTAGCGATTTAATTCTTCCTTTTTCACGTACTTTTTCATCGCTCAATATTTTTTCATATGTGTCCGAATCAACTTGCTGCAACAAAACTT
>Ga0183100_1000639_pt1 | contig 24292 bp, 17 predicted proteins | sample Biomet2_FD_127789 | JGI IMG/M metagenome (GOLD analysis project Ga0183100, IMG submission 127789) | Microbial communities from bioreactor (seeded with anoxic lake sediment) at LBNL, California, USA - Biofuel metagenome 2 | ecosystem: Engineered > Bioreactor > Anaerobic > Unclassified ...
GCGCCGTCATCGTGGTGCTGGAGGACATAACCGAGCGCACCCAGCGCGAGCAGGCGCGGGAAAGCATAGAGCACATGATGCGCCACGATCTGCGCAGCCCGCTCATCGGCTTTGTGAGCCTGCCGCAACTGCTGCTCATGCAGCCCAACATCACGGAGGAGCAGCGCGGCTGGCTTGCGCGGCTGCAGGTCTCGGCCCAAAGCATGCTGCGCATTGTCGACGCGTATTTGAAGCTCTCGCGTATTGAGCGCGGCAGCCTGACCCTGACCACCAAGCCGACGGACCTGGCGCAGCTCGCCCACGACGTGCGCGCCAGCCTGGAGCCCCTGCCCCAGTGCTCCGGCAGGCATGTGCTCATCACCATCGGCGGCGCGCCCCAGCTGCCCAACCAAACCGCAATGCTGGACTGCGAGCCCACGCTCATGGCCACCATGCTGTCCAACCTGCTGAAAAACGCCCTTGAGGCCGCGCCGGAGGGCGGCATCGTCGGCGTGGACCTCACCGACCTCGGCGAGGCCATGTGTCTCACCGTGAACAATCCCGGCGAGGTGCCCCGCCCCGTCCGCCAGCGCTTCTTCGAAAAATACGTCACCACGGGCAAACCCGCTGGAACGGGGCTGGGCACCTACTCGGCAAAGCGCATTGCGGAATTCCACGGCGGCACCATCACGCTGGACAGCGCCAAGCCCGGCCAAACCTCCATCAGCGTGACGCTGCCCAAAACACATCCACGGGCGGCCGTGTGAGAACCGCCGCCAGTTCCCTGTGTCTCAGGCTTTTGCTGCTGCTGATCGGGCTTGTGCTCTTTGTGCTGTGCAAACCGGCGGACGGCCGGCAGCCAGCCACGGACACAGTCACCGCCAAGGCGGCGGACTCTGGCGTTAAGGCCGCCAGCACGGCCAAGGTCAAAAAAACGAAGATACACAGGAAAACGCGCAAATCCAAACCCCGCGCGACGAGAAGAGTAACCGCGAAAAAACAGGCCGCAAACAGCGGCACAATCCAAATCAGCACGCCTGCGGTCAGCGTGGCCAAGGTTTCGGGCGACAAGGACGCAAAGGTGGCGGCCAACGCCACGGCCAATACGACGGTCAGCGCGATGAACAACGCCACGGGCAAGGACCGGCGGGGCGGCACGGTTGCCCCAACCCAGGCAGTCCCGGCGCGGGCGGCCGCTCTTGCCGGCCCGGCCGGAGCGGCAGGCGCCCTTGCCGCAGCGCCCAAGGCGGGCGACCGCTGGATCGAGCCGCGCACCGGCATGGCCTTCCGCTACATCCCCGCCGGATGCTTCACCATGGGCAGCCCGAAGACGGAACACGGCCGCGAGCGCGACGAAGGCCCCAGACACAAGGTCTGCGTCTCCGGTTTCTGGATCGGCGAAACCGAGGTGACCCAGGGCCAGTGGACCGCCATCATGGAGGACAACCCCTCGCTGGTGAAAAACGGCGACGACCAGCCCGTGGACATGATTTCGTGGGGCATGGCGAAGAAATACGCCAAGGCGCTCGGCGCTGGCGGCCAGGAAACGTTCCGCCTGCCCACCGAGGCGGAATGGGAATACGCCTGCCGTGCCGGAACCACCACGGCCTATTCCTACGGCGACGCCATAACCCACGACCAGGCCAGCTTCGACAAGCCTTTCGTCCTGCCCGCGCAGCCGCTGGAGCCCCGGCGCAAATCGCGGTCAGGGGGGCACCATCCGGTCCAACGGCGCGCCCCGCGCGTATGGCCCAACATGCACACCAGCGTCGTGGGCAGCTTTCCGGCCAACGCTTATGGCTTATACGACATGCATGGCAATCTCTGGGAATGGTGCGAGGACCTGTACGATGCGGGCTTTTACTCCCGTTCCCCGCGCGAAAACCCCGTGCGCCAGGGCGAGGGCCAGTCGCGGGTCATGCGCGGCGGCTCCTGGGTCACCCGGGCGGAGTCTCTGCGCTCCGCCAACCGCGGGCACGGCTGGTCCGACATGCGCACCGCCTTTTACGGCCTGCGCCTTGTGCGCTTGGCCCGCCCCGCCGCTGAAATCTCCCATTGACGCCCGCGCAGGCACGCGGAGCCCTCCCCCCCTGACCAACGACATCTTTGCGCTGACCATGGACGCCCTGCCGCATGTCGGATTCGCCCTGGCGGCCCTTGTGGTCCACGCCCTTGCATGCGGCCACGGGCGGCTTCGTCTGGACCAATGTTGCCCTTCTCTGCGCGGCTCCACCCGGCTGGCGGATGTGCTCATGGGGACTCCTTGCGTTTGCGCGCCGGGCCCAGGATACCTCGACGGGGATCCCCCGCACATTGCGCAAGGGGTTTGAGCCACGGATAGCAATCACAGGGCATTGGTCGCAAACAGGATGGGAATAACGGGGTGACAGGTGTTGCGGGGAGAAATCAAGGGCTGCCGTTTCTTCGCCCGGCCAAAGAATCGTGGGGCGGCGCATCCTGCGCCACCAGAGGACCGGAGCCCTTTGGGCCGCGCCTATGAGAAATGAGACGGAAGAAGTGGGGAAAAGCCGCGGCCGCTTTCGGAGCGGCGCATGCACGGTCGGGTTTGCCCCGGCTTTGCCTTGCTGGATGCCTGGGTGCTGGTCCTATCCGTTCCGCTTCCTGTCCGCGCGGTTCTTCATGGTCACCCCCGCCAGACAGCCGCACAAAAGGCCAAGGCCCAGCATGCGGCCCATGTCCGCTCCGGGGATGAGCCAACCGCCCATGACGCCGAGGGACCCGCCGATGATGATGCCGCGCGCCAGATGGTTGAGCGTGCCGGCGAAGCGTTTGTCCTCGGCCGAGAGGCCATCGTCCAGCCCGGCCTTCATGGCCGCCTCTTCCTTGCGGTCGCGTTTGGCCTGCTTGCCCATGGTTCCTCCCTGCCGTGTGTGGCGTTGCTGTGGTGAAGCCGAGCGCGGATACAACCACAAATCGGCTTGGCGCTCAAGCCCTGGCGGCAATCCTAACCCAGCCGGATGAATTTTTGCTCTTCTTACTTGACATTGGTTTTCAATTTCACTAATTCTCCTCGTGACGGCGCAGGCCCGCGTGGGCGCGTCGAAACAAGGAGTTGAGAGTATGTGGCAGAACATCATCGTGTTTTTCATCGTGGCCTTGGCTGGGGGGCTCACCCTCTGGAGATTTTACCGAAACTATACAAACAAGTTCTCCTGCTGCGGCGGGGGATGCACCTGCAAGGGCTCGTGCGGCTCTGCCGGAACCAGTGGTTCAGGCGGCGGCGGTTCGGGTGGCGGCCAGCTCACCAAGCTTGATGCCGCCGGAAAGGGCGGTTCGTGCTGCTGCCATTAGGCCTGCCCCGCTAACCCCGAACCATTGCGAAAGAGCAAGGAGACACCCATGAGTTCGTGCATCACTCTGCGCCGCGCGCAGGTCAATATGAAACTGCGCATCTGCTCCATCGACGCCCAGGGCGAGCTGGGCCGCAGGATACGGGACATGGGGCTCATCCCCGGCGCCGAGCTGACCGTGGTGGGCAAAGCTCCCCTCAAGGACCCCGTGGCCCTGCGGCTGCGGGACTTCACCCTGACCCTGCGCAACAGCGAGGCCGACCATATCGTCGTCGAGCCCGCGGAGTAGACCATATGGCCGAAACGACGCTGACCATAGGTCTTGCCGGCAACCCCAATTGCGGCAAGACCACCATGTTCAACGCCCTCACCGGAGCCCACCAGCATGTGGGCAACTGGCCGGGCGTCACAGTTGAAAAAAAATCCGGCAAAATCATCCAGGGCGATCTGACCCTCGACGTGGTGGACCTGCCCGGAACCTATTCGCTCACCGCCTATTCCGAGGAGGAGAAGGCGGCGCGCAACTTCCTCACCGACGACAATCCCCACGTCGTCATCAACGTGCTCAACGCCGACTGCCTGGAGCGCAACCTCTACCTCGCCATCCAGATCATGGAGCTTGGAGTGCCCATCGTGCTGGCCCTGAACATGATGGACGAGGTGCGCAAGGCGGGCAAAGACATCGACGTGCCGCTGCTGACGCGGCTTATGGGCTGCCCCGCGGTGGAGACCGTGGCCCGGCAGGGCAAGGGCAAGCGCGAGCTCCTCGACGAGGCCATCCGCGTGGCCACCACAAGAAACGGCAGCGTTGAACCTCTGCGCATATCCTACGGCCCGGACCTGGACCCCGTGCTGGCGGAGATGGAAGGCATCATCACCGAGGCGAAGCTGCTGGCCGAAAAAGGCCCGGCCCGCTGGGTGGGCATCAAGTACCTTGAGGGCGACTCCTCGGTCATCCGCCACGGCAAGGAGCAAAACGAAACCGTTTCGAACAGGCTCGAGGCCATGGTGGCCAAGGTGGCCCAGCACTTGAAAGCCACCCTGAGCGCCTCGCCGGAGAGCATCATCGCCGACTACCGCTACGGCTACCTTGCGGGCATAGCCAAACAGGTGGTGCGCTATCCCAGCATCAACGCCGAGCGCATCCGCCTTTCCGACCGGATAGACCGCGTGCTGACGCACCAGTTCGCCGGGCCCATCGTCATGGGCCTGATCATCTATCTGCTGTACACCATCACCTTCGCCCTGGGGAAATTCCCCATGGACGGCCTGGAGGCGGTGTTCGACTGGCTGGGCGACGCAGTGAAAAACACCATGGCCGACGGACTGCTGCGCTCGCTCATCGTCGACGGCGCCATCGCCGGCGTGGGCGGCGTCATGGGCTTCGTGCCACTCATCATGATCATGTTCTTTCTGCTCTCCGCCCTGGAAGACTCCGGCTACGTGGCGCGCATGGCCTACATGCTCGACCGCGTGTTCCGCATCTTCGGCCTGCACGGCACCAGCGTGCTGCCGTTCATCATCTCCGGCGGCATAGCGGGCGGCTGCGCCGTGCCTGGCGTCATGGCCACGCGCACCCTGCGCAGCCCCAAGGAAAAGCTCGCCACCCTGCTGGTGGCGCCCTTCATGACCTGCGGCGCAAAGGTGCCGGTGTTCCTCATGCTCGCCGCGGCCTTTTTCCCCGGGGCCGAGGCACGGGTGATGACCGCCGTGACGCTGGCGGCCTGGACCGCCGCCATGCTGGTGGCCAAACTGCTGCGCAGCACCGTGGTCAAGGGCGAAAGCACGCCCTTCGTCATGGAGCTGCCGCCCTACCGCATGCCGACCCTGCGCGGCCTGTGCATCCACACCTGGGAGCGCTCCTGGCAGTACATGCGCAAGGCGGGCACGGTCATCCTCGGCATCTCCATCCTCTTGTGGGCGGCCATGACCTTCCCCAGCCTGCCCGCGGACCAGGCCAAGCCCTTTGAGGACCGCATCGCCGCCATAGAGGCGCAAATGCCCCCCAAGGTCGACGAGAGCACAGCCCCCGCCCAGACCGAGGAAAAGGACAAGGCCGAGACGCCCGAATCGCCGCAAGAGCAGGCCGTCAAGGCCATCGAGGCGGAAAAGGCCGAGGCGGAGCTGCTGAACTCCTACGCGGGCCGGGCCGGCGTGGCCATGCAAAGCGTCATGGCCCCCGCCGGGTTCAACTGGCGCGTGAACATCTCGCTCTTGGGCGGCTTCGCGGCCAAGGAGGTCATCGTCTCCACCCTGGGCACGGCGTATTCCCTCGGCAAGATCGAGGCCGAGGAATCCGCGCCCCTCTCGGAAAAAATCGCCAAGGACGACAGCTTCAGCATGGCGGCGGCCATCGCCCTCATCGCCTTCGTCATCCTCTACGCACCCTGCTTCGTCACCATCGTGGCCATGTCGCGCGAGGTCGGCTGGAAGTGGGCGGCCTTCGCCATGGGCTTCAACACCGCCCTGGCGTATGTCGTGGCGGTCATCGTCTTCCAGGTTTCCCGACTGCTGGTCTAAGCCCAAGCCCCCATCCCTCGCCGTGGTCTCCGGGTTCGCCCCGGGGACACGGCGCAGGGGAAAAGACCGGACGCCCCATCAAACGCCCGGTCTTTTCTTTTTTCCACAAAACGGATACCCAAGGCGAAAGGCACGTTCCCGGCGCGTTTTGCGCCGCCCCGGCCGCCCCGCCCACGCGCGGGCCCCCCGTTTTCCGCCGGGCAACCACCAGCAGAGGAGAGCGCATGTCTCTTGACCCGAAAGCCGTCCACACCAACGCCGCTCCGGCCGCCATCGGCCCGTACAGCCAGGCCGTCACCAGCGCGGGCATGACCTTCGTCAGCGGTCAGCTCGGCAGCGATCCCGCCAGCGGGATCATCTCCGAGGATTTCGCGACGCAAACCCGGCAGGCCTTGACGAATCTCAAAACCATCGTCGAAGCCGCCGGTTCCGACCTCTCCCGCGTCGTCTCCGTGGACGTCTTCCTCATCGACATGGGCAACTTCGGCGAGTTCAACGCGATTTACGCCGAGTTCTTCAAGGACCACCGCCCTGCGCGCGTGGTCATCGCGGTTGCGGGCCTCCCGCGCGAGGCCCAGGTGGAAATCCGCTGCGTGGCCGCTCAAAAAGCCTAGCGTTGCGCACCGGCAAAAAAAAGGCGGCTGCCCCGGTTTGCCCGGAGCAGCCGCCTCATTCGCAAACGTTACGGGGCTAGCAGCAGCAGCTGCCGCCCGATTCGCCGCCGCCGCAGCCGCCGGAGCCGCAACCGCCGGAACCGCAGCTTCCGCCGCCGCCCAGGGGATTCTCGGAGTCGACGCTGAAGCCGTATTCGGTCATGTCTATGGAGATGGCGCCGGAGGCGGCCAGCAGGGTCTTCTCGGCCAGCAGGGTGTACCCGCCCGCCTCAAAGGTGTCGTCGCCGTCCTTGGGCTCGTCGAGCGCCAGGGAAAGCTTGGGGCCACAGCAGCCGCCCGCCAGGAACACGCGGATCGGAGACTTCTCCTTGTCCGCGAAGTACCCGTCCAGCTGCTCCTTTGCGGAATCGCTCAAAGTGATCATGGGGGAAACTCCTTTGTGCGCCCATGGCGCGCGGTGTTGAACGGGACACGATGGTGAACGGGCTTCCCGCGCCTTCGCCCCGGACTTTCCCCCCAAAAGAGAGGGGCGCCCTTCCGTGGAACGGCGCCCCTATGTTGTCGTGTTGTGCGAGTGTTCAGCCGCCGCAGCTACCGGAGCTGCAACTGCCGCCGCAACCTCCCCCGCTTGAACCCATGGGGTTTTCCGATTCGACGGTGAACCCGTAAGGGGTCATGTCGATGCGGATGGTTCCGGTCTGCTCGCCGAGGGTGTGCTCCACTACGAAGCTATACCCCAGCACGTCATAGGTGTCATCGTTCTCACGCGGCTCGTCCAGAGCCAGCGAAAGCCTCGGGCCGCTTCAACCCCCGGAGGCCATGAAGACCCGGATCGGGGATCGCTCCTGTTCCGCAAAGTACCCGTCCAGCTGGGCCTTCGCGGCTTCGGTCAGTTCAACCATTAGTGCCTCCTTAAACGCGTTGATGAAGGGCTGTAGATAATGACGGCCAAAGCCTTTGTCAAATGAGTGAGGACCTGCCCACAGCCGTTGACCCTAGGCGGACTCTGGGCTACATCGTGGCAATGCGGCAGGAGATTTTCCAGAGCCGCCGGGAATCTCCCCCCCTCTTTTGTCTTTTTTTTGTGAGGCAGCGCATGAGCACCAAGGACCTAATCCTATCAACCGCCAAGGATATGATTTCCGAGGTGGGTTTTCACAAAATGACCACGGCCAACTTGGCCCGGCGCGCCGAAATTTCGGAAGGGACGATATACCGCCACTTTGAAAGCAAGGAAGACATCCTCCAGCACATTCTGGACACCTTCGACCAAAAGTATCTCGCCCTGGCCGACCAGTGCCGCACCCGCATGAACAAGGGAACGCTGAGCTTTGAAGACCTTCTCGGCAGCCACTTCGCCTTTCTTGACGCCAACGCTGCGGACATCAAAATCGTGCTGGGCACCTACAGCATACTGGAGCTCACCCGCCGCTCCATGGGCCGTTTCATCGACCGCCTGCGCGGCCTGTTCGAGGAGTTCCTGGCCCAGGGCATCGCCAACGGCACCGTGCGCGACGTGCCTCTTGGCGACACGGGCATGATCATCGCCAACATGTTCTTCGGCCTCATGCGCATCAAACTCTACTGGCCGGAACTCACGGACTTTTCGACAGAAGCCGTGGCCTTCTGCCGGCGCAGCCTGGTCATTGATCCCGCCTGTCCGCCCAGCCCGGCGGTCCCGGAGGCCGAATAAATGAGCGACCGCACCCTGCTCACCGCGCGGGAAATGTCCCGCACGCTGGAACGCCTGGCCTCGGAGATTGTGGAGCGCCGCGGCGAGGACACCCCCCTCGTGCTTGTCGGCATTCAGCGCCGCGGCGTGGACCTGGCCCGGCGGCTCAAGAAGCTGCTGGACGCGCGCCTGCCCAGCCCGGTCATCCTCGGCATGCTCGATATCAACCTCTACCGCGACGACTGGAGCAGCCTGGGCAAAACCCCGGCCATCAGCAGCACGGAAATTCCGGCCGAGGTGGAGGGCGCAAGCGTCGTTCTCGTGGACGACGTGCTCTTTTCCGGCCGCACCACCCGCGCCGCCCTGGAGGCCATCCTCGACTTCGGTCGGCCGCGCCGGGTGGAGCTGCTCGTGCTCATCGACCGCGGCCACCGCGAGCTGCCCATCCAGGCCGACTATGTGGGCAAGCGCGTGAACACCTCCAGCGCCGAGCAGGTGGATGTGCTTGTGAGCGAACGCGACGAGCTGGACAAGGTCGTCCTGCGTTCAAAATCCGCCTAACCGCCAACAAAGCCCCGCAAGCGAAAGGTCCGTCCATGTCCGCCAGAGAGCAATCCCCCTTGCCGAATGTTTCGGGCGTCCAGCCCGGCCAATCCGAATCGGCCCCGCCCCCCCGGCTGTGGGAGCAGGGCTGCGTCAGCCTCATCGGCATGGCGGCGGCTGGCAAAAGCACCCTGGGCCGTCTGCTGGCCGAAAAACTCGGCTGGGCCCACCTCGACACCGACCGCATGATTGAGGCCTATTACGGCCTGCCCCTGCAGCAGGTGCTGGACGGCATGGGCCTGGCGAATTTTTTGGCGGCCGAGGAAACCCTCGTGTCCATGCTCGGCGTGCGGCGCGCGGTTATTTCCACCGGCGGCAGCGTGGTGTACGGCCCCAAAGCCATGGAGCGTCTGCACCTGCTCGGCCCCGTGATCCATTTGGACGTGAGCCTGGAAAGCTTCAAAAAACGCGTGGGCGACGGCGGCAACCGAGGCCTGGCCATCGCTCCCGGCCGCACGCTGGAGGATCTGTTCCACGAGCGCCAGCCTCTGTACGAGGCCACCGCCGACTTTCGCCTGAGCACCGATTCGCCCGACCACAACGCCAGCCTGGAGCGGCTTTACGCCTGGCTCATGGAGACTCCGGCATGAAGAAGCCGCCCAAAAATCCCGTTCTGCGCCGCTTGCACGACCTTTACGAGCGCATGGACCAGGCCTACGCGGCCTCGGCCGGGGCCATTGGCCTTTCCTGCGCGGGCTGCAAGGACAGCTGCTGCGAGACCATGTTCCGCCACCATACCCACGTGGAATGGACGGACCTGTCGCAGGGGCTGGCCGAACTGCCCGAAGCCCGGCGCCAGGAAGTGCGCGAAAACGCCGAAACCTGGCTGCGCATCCATCAGGGAGCCCTGCCCGGCACCAGCCCCCGGGTGCCCTGCCCCTTGAGCCTGGAGCGCGAAGGCGACCTTGTCTGCGGCCTGTACAACCACCGGCCCATGGTTTGCCGACTGCACGGCGTGCCCAACGTGCTTATCCGCCCGGACGGCGGCCGCGCCGCCTTCCCCGGCTGCGAACGCGCCCAGAACCTCGCCAAGACCTGCGAGCCGGCCCTGCTCGACCGCACGCCCCTGCTCACGGAGCTGGCGCGCCTGGAGATGGACCTGCTCGGCCGGTCGCGCGCGGGCAGAGCCCCCCGCGTGGACCTCACCATCGCCGAGATGATCCTCATGGGGCCGCCGAAGCTGTAGCCCCGGTCCGCCGCCCCCCTTCCCCGCAGTCCCGCACAGCGCCCCGCGCCGTCTCTTCCCCTGCGCCCCCCCATTTCGGCCGCATCTGCCAGCGTGCATCGTCACGCACCGGCGATGAGGCGGCCCCCCCTTGGCAGCGCCCAACGCCGCGTGCTATGCGCATGCGTGGCCGCCGCGCGGCCGCAAGCGCGGGGCCGCGCAATCTGCACCGCCCCGACCAGCCGGATTCAGGAGGGAACCAATGCCTGCATTTGAATGGGACGAATCCATGAATCTCGGCGACGCCATGATCGACCGGCAGCACAGGACGCTGGTTGGTCTCATAAACCGCGTGCACATGTTGAAGAACGCCCCGGACCGGGATCTGGAGATAATGCAGAGCCTGAGCGCCATGTACCTTTACGCCAAAGAACACTTCTTTGACGAGGAAGGGTTGATGGACCGCCTTGGCTACCCCGGGGCAGAACACCACAAGGCCATGCACAAATCCTTTGTGGACAAGACCCACGCCCTCACCGACGCCTGCCTGGATGGCGAGGTGGACGTGGAGGACGTCTCTGCCTTTCTGGTTTCCTGGCTGCGCAACCACATCGCCATTGAAGACGCCAAAATAGTGTGCTTCTCCAACTCCTGCAAAGCCACCCAGGCCTGATCCCCTCCGCCCAGCCGCCGCACGAGCTTCCCACGCGTATCAGTTACTTGTTGAACAGACACATGCATCCGTGTATGGTTGAGGCAGTATCCCCCCCTCTACGGCACCACAACCAACGCAAGGCCGGACCTCCCGGTAAGGCGGATGCGCATGAGCGGACGTCGGTCGGCAAAAGACGGCTCGGATGGCATAAAAAAGCAGGGCGGAATCCAACCCGTCAGGGGCGCGCGAAATAATGGCCAGGACGGAAAGGCCAAACGCCGCCGCACGCTGCCCTTCCCTGTTGTGGCTCTGGGCTCCTCAGCGGGCGGCATAGAGGCGCTGCGCGTTTTTTTGCGGCATCTTAAAACCGCCCCGGCCGCCGCGCTCATCGTCATTTCCCACCTTCCGGCCGACAAAAAAAGTCAAATGACCGAGGTGCTCGCCAGCTTCACCTCCCTGCCCGTGCGAGAGATCGATGAAGTGACCGCACTGGCGCCCGGCGTCATTCATGTGGTGCCCTCCGGCCACGATCTGGGGATTGAAAACGGCGTGCTGCGGCTGCTGCCGCACAGCACCGACCTCAACTACCGCATCATCGACCGCTTTCTGGACGCGCTCGCCCTGGACCAAGGGCCCAATGGCATGGCCGTCATCCTTTCCGGCTCCGGCTCCGATGGGGCCAAGGGCGTGGTGAGCGTGGCCCGCGCCGGCGGACTTGTTCTTGTCCAGGACCCGGCCACGGCCATGCATCCGGGCATGCCCGCCAGCGCTTTGGAATCCGGCGTGCCGGACGCGGTGCTGGCCCTTGAGGAATTGGGAGGGCGCCTGCCCTTGCTGGTGGACGCCACGCGCCCCCAAAAACGCGCTGCCGCCGGGCAACTGCAAAGGGTTCTGGAGGCGCTGAAGCGCCAGACTGGACAGGATTTCTCCGGCTACAGGCGCAGCACCATCATCCGGCGCATAGGCAAACGGCAGCTCGTCTCCGGCCATGCCAACATGGCGGAGTATGTCGACGCGCTGGAGCATGACCATGAGGAGTGCCTCAAACTCTTCAAATCGTTTCTCATCGGCGTCACCGCCTTTTTCCGCGACCCGGAGGCCTTCGAGATCCTCCGCAAGCAGGCGCTCCCCGGCATTCTCGACGGCAGGAGCAACGCCGAAACCATACGCGTGTGGGTGGCGGGCTGCTCCACCGGCGAGGAAGCCTACTCCGTGGCCATATTGCTGGACGAGTATATGACCAGCGCCGGCCTGGGGTGCAACGTCAAAATCTTCGCCACGGACCTGGACCAGAGCGCTGTGGACGCCGCGCGCAAGGGCGTTTATCCGCTACGGGCCTTGACCACGCTGCCGCCGGAGACGCTTGCACGGCATTTCCATTGCGACGCGCGCCAGTGCGTGCCGCACCAGCGCCTGCGGGAGCGCATCGTTTTTGTGCGGCACAACCTGCTGCAGGATCCGCCTTTTTTGCACATGGACCTGGTGCTATGCCGCAATGTGCTCATCTACCTGACGCGCCCCCTGCAACACACCGCTCTGGAACGGCTCACCGGCGCGCTGAAGCCCGGTGGCTACCTGTTCCTCGGATCGGCCGAGAATGTGGACACGGCCGCCTTGCAGCTGGAATCTCTGGACAGGAAGTGGCGGCTGTTCCGAGCCGGTTTCGGCGTGCGCACCACGGGCCAGCGGCGGCTGACGAGCAAAACACCTGACCTCGCCGTGCAGGAAGGCTGCGCCCCCGCTCCGAACGACCGCTCCGGCGACATGGCGAACATCGCCGAGGCCGCGCTGTTGCGCCACTTTGCGCCCGTGGCCGTGCTGGTGAACCCGGCGTTCGAAGTGCTGCACATAACCGGCGACACCTCGCCCTACATAGCACTGGGCAGCGGCGAACCCAGCCTGAACGTGCTCAAGCTGGTGCGCCGGGAGCTGCGCATGCATCTGCGCGGGGCCTTGCAGAGCGCAACCGCCACCCGCGCGTCCGTCCAAACGCCCAACCTTCGCATTCAGGGCGACCCGGCGCTGTGGGTGGACCTTTGCGTTGATCCCGTACTGGACGGCCCGGGCCCGATTTCCGCGCTGTTGGTGATCTTCAAGCAATGCGCCGGGCCGACCGCCGTCGTCAGCGGCCAAAACCTCGATAGCCTGACCGAGTCCGGCTTGGTGCAGCGCTACGAGGACGAGCTGCTGAAAATTCAGGATCAGCTGCACCGCTCCGTGGAGGAATACGAGAATCTCAATGAGGAGCTGCGCGCCACCAATGAAGAGCTGGTGAGCATGAACGAGGAGCTCCAATCCTCCAACGAGGAGATGGACGCCTCTCGCGAGGAGCTCCAATCGCTCAACGAGGAGCTCTCCACGAAGGTGGAAGAGCTGGCGCAGGCCCACGGCTTTGTGGAGAACCTGCTGCGCGGCACCAGTGTGCCCATCGTTTTCCTCGACCGCGAACTGCGCATCGTGCGGGCCACTCCCAGCGCCTCGGAGGTGTTCCACATCACCCCGGCGGACCAGGGCCGCGTCGCCACGGAGGTCAAGTCGCGCGTGGGCGACGAGAATCTTGCGGCCGACGCCTTCGCCGTGCTGGAGCAAAACTCCGAACGCGAGCGCGAAGTGCGTGATGCCGAAGGCCGCATCTTCATCAAGCGCGTGCTGCCCTACCGCAGCCTCCGGGGCCAAGTGGACGGCGTGGTGCAAACCTACACGGACGTGACCCGGCTGAAGGCCGCGGAGGCCGTGCTGCGGCAAAACAACGAGGAGCTGGAGAAGCAGATCGCCGCGCGCACCCGCGAGCTGGGCATCGCCCGCACAGAGTCCGAGCGGCGCGCCGTGGAGCTTGAGGCCATCATGGAGCAAACCCCGGTGGCGGTGTGGATCACCCGCGACACCGAGGCCAACACCATCATCGGCAATCAGGCCAGCTACCGCCTGCTGCGCATGGAGCCGGGCACGAATGTCAGCAAGTCGCAAGAAGGCCTGCCCTATAAATTCATGCACCAGGGGCATGAGCTCACCTACGACGAGCTGCCCATGCGCATCGCCGCGCGCGGCACGCCCGTGGCCGCCCTGGATCTGGATATCGTCTTCGACGACGGGGAGATACGCTCCATCCTCGGCAACGCGGCCCCGCTGCGAAACTTCTTGGGCGAGGTCACCGGCGCGGTCGGCGCCTTCCTTGACATCACCGCGCTCAAGCGCGCCCAGACCGAATCCCAGCGCTGGCTGCATGTGTTCGAACGCGCGGACTTCGGCGTAGCCATTTCCAACGTGGCCACCAACACCCTGGTGTCGGTGAACCCCTCTTTCGCGCGGTTGCGCGGCTACGAGCGCGACGAGCTGGTCGGACGGCCCGTGGCGGACCTGTTCCCGTCGGAGGAATTGGATAACATCTTCGCTCGGCTGTCCACATTGGAGGGGACGGGGCACGGCCTATTCGAATCCGTGCACCGCCGCAAGGACGGCAGCACCTTCCCCGTGCTGCTGGAGATCACAATCCTGCGCGATGAACAAGGCAACCCCACCTCGCGCGTGGCTTATGCGCTGGACATAACCGAACGCAAGCGCGCCGAAATGGCGTTGAAGGAGAGCGAGGAGCGCTTCCGCTCGCTGTTCGAGTCCATGGTGGAAGGCCTGTGTGTGCTTGAACTGGTGCATAACGCAAAGGGCCAGCCCAAGGACTGTCTCATCCTTGATGTGAACCCCGCCTTCGAGCGCATTTTCGGCGTTTCGCGCGGGGTGGTTGTGGGCAAGAGAATAACGGAGGCCCTTGGCTTGGCGTTGGTGCGTGATCTGCCGACCTTCGCCCGGCTTGCCAAAACCGGCGAACCGGTTTCCTTTGAAAGCCATATACCTGAATTCAGTAAATATTTCCATGTATCCGCCTTTCCCGCGCAGCAAGGAGCCATCGCTGCCATATACCAGGACGTGACGCGCCAGAAGCTGGCCGACGAGGCCCTGCTGGAGACATCGCGCCGGCTGAGCCTGGCGCTGGAGGCCGCAAACGCCGGCACCTGGGATTGGGAGCTTGCGGGCAACAAGAACACCTGGTCGGACGAACTGTTCCGGCTCTACGACCTGGACCCCGCCGTGAGCGCGCCGCATTACGAAGCCTGGCGTGGGGCCGTGCACCCGGACGACCGCAAGGAGGCCGAGCGGTCCGTGGCCGCAGCCATGGCCGCGGGAACCCAGCTGGCGGTCGAATACCGCGTCAACACGCACGACGGATCCACCCGCTGGCTGCTGAGCCGCGGGCAGCCCCTGCGCGACGCGGACGGCCGGGTGACGCGGTACACTGGCATCGTGCTCGACGTGACCGAGCGCAAGGAGGCGGAGGAGCTCACCCGCGCCAGCGAGCTGCGCTTCCGCGAGCTGTTCAGCTTCTCGCCCGTGCCGCTGACTTTTATGGACAAGGACGGACGTTTTCTGGACATCAACAAGCGCTTCATCACCACCTTCGGCTATGATCTTTCCGATGTGCCGACCATTGACGACTGGTGGCCCAGGGCCTACCCGGACCCGGCCTACCGCGCCTGGGTGTGCGCCACCTGGAACCAGGCCGTCACCGCCGCCGCGCGCGGCCACGCCGACATTGAGCCCATTGAATACCACGTGACCTGCAAGAACGGGGAAACGCGCACCATCATTATTTCCGGCATTCCCGTGGGCGAGGGCGTTCTGGCCACGTTCTACGACATCACCGAGCGCCGCCAGGCCGAGGACGCCCTACGCGAAAGCGAGCTGACCCTGCGCACCGTGGCCGACTACACCTATGACTGGGAGTACTGGCGCGACGCCACGGGGACCATCGTCTGGGTTTCGCCCTCGTGCGAGCGTGTCACCGGCTACTCGGCCGAGCAGTTCATGCAAGACCCCGAACTCATCCTGAGCCTTGTCCACCCGGACGACCGCCAGCTTTACGCCGAGCACCTGCGCGAACACGAACACGCCCAAAGCAGCGTGGCCAACCTCGACTTCCGCATCATCCGCAAAGACGGCCACACGGCATGGATAAGCCACCACTGCGTGAACATCGCCAACGCCGACGGCGTTTGCCTGGGCCGACGCATCAGCAACCGCGACATCACCGACCGCAAGGGCTACGAAATCGCACTGGCCGAGCGCGAGGAGATGATGCGCCTGTTCGTGGAGCACGCGCCCGCCTCCATCGCCATGTTCGACAGGCAGATGCGCTACATCGCCGTCAGCCAGCGCTGGTGCGACGACTATGGCCTGAACCGCCAACAGCTCATCGGCGTAAGCCATTACGACATTTTCCCTGAGATTCCAGAACGCTGGAAGAACATACACCGCCGCTGCCTGGCCGGAGCCGTGGAGCAGCAGCAGGAGGATCCCTTCATCCGGGCCGACGGCCGCACCCAATGGGTGAGCTGGGAAATACGCCCCTGGTACACGGAAACGCACGAGGTGGGCGGCATTGTCTGCTTCAGCGAGGACGTTTCCGACCGCAGGCAGGCGCAAATGGCCTTGGTGGCCGCAAAAGACGCGGCCGAGGCGGCCAACCGCGCCAAGAGCGAATTTCTGGCCAACATGAGCCACGAAATACGCACGCCGCTCAACGGAGTGCTGGGCATGCTCCAGCTCATGCGCGACGGCGCAGCCCCGGACGAGCAGGTCCTTTACTCCCGTATGGCGTTCGACGCCGCGCGGCGCCTGCTTTCGCTGCTGAACGACATTCTTGATTTTTCGCGCATGGAGGCCGGTCGCATAAGCCTTGCGCACGAAATATTCCAGCTCGGCGATGTGCTCGATTCCGTGACCAATGTCTTCCGCATGGCCAGCATGAGCAAACGCATCACGTTAAGCTGCGAGATGGAGCTGGGCACCCCGAAAAGTTTCGTCGGCGACGAGGCGCGCATCAGGCAAATCCTTTTCAACCTTGTGGGCAACGCCATCAAGTTCACCCACCAGGGCGAAGTGCGCGTGCGCGCCTGGGCCCAGCCCTATGCCGCCGATGTCTCCCGCGTCCACCTCTACATCTGCGTCAGCGACTCGGGCATCGGCATCCCCGACGACAAAATAGACCATGTGTTCCAGCGCTTCACCCAAACCGACGCCTCCTACACGCGCCAATACGAGGGCGCGGGACTGGGGCTGGCCATCGTCAAACGGCTCATGCAGGTAATGGGCGGCGACATCGATGTGGACAGCACGCTCGGCTCTGGCACCGCCGTGTACCTTCACCTGCCCCTGGAACTGCCGCCGCAAATCCAGCCTGATCTGAAATCGCACGAGGAGCGAGACCAAACCGTGCCGGGGCGGCTGTCCATCCTGGTGGCCGAGGATGAGGGCATAGGCCAGCTGGCACTCAAGACCATGCTGGAGCGCATGGGCCACACGGCCATGTGCGTGGGCAACGGAAGCGAAGCGGTGGAGGCCGTCCGGCGGCAGCGCTTCGACTGCGTGCTCATGGACATTCAGATGCCCGTGATGAATGGCGTGGAGGCCACGGAGCGCATCAGACAACTCGGGGCAGAACGCGCCGATGTATGGATCATCGCCCTGACCGCCTACGCCCTCGCGGGCGACCGTGAAAAATTCCTGGCGGCGGGACTAAACGATTACATCAGCAAGCCAGTACAAGAAGACCAGCTCAAGGATGGACTGCGGCGCATAGGCCGCCGCCCTGCGGCGGCGGGACTGAAAGCCGACAATCCAGCCGGGACTCCCGCCCAGTGAAGCCCCGCGGGGGAAAAGGAGTCGGCGATGACTAAACGCACGTCGGTCATTATCATCACTGCCGCCGGACTGGCGCTGTGTGTTGCCGCTCTGCTCGGCCTGCGACAAAGCATGCCGACGGATGATTCCCTGACCCGCCTGACCAAGGCCGGGAGCATCCGCATAGGCTACGCCGTGGAAGCGCCGCACGCGTTCATCGACCCCAATGGCAAGGTCACGGGGCAATCGCCGGAGGTGGCGCGGCTTGTGGTCGCGCGGCTGGGCATTCCCCGCATCGAATGGCGTCTTGCGGAATTTTCAAAACTTATCACAGAACTGGAGCAAGACCGCATCGATGTCATCGCCGCAGGCATGTTCATCACCCGGCAGCGCGCGCAGCACGTGGCCTTCTCCGAGCCCATTTTCCATGTCTCGCAGGGGATGCTGGTGGCGCGCGGCAACCCCCGGCGGCTTTTCTCATACGAGTCGCTGCGCGCCAACCCGAAACTGCGCGTGGCCGTGCTTTCCGGCGCGGTGGAGCAACAGCTCCTGCGGCGCATCGGCCTTCTGGAAACGCAATTCATCGAGGTGCCCGACGCACTCACCGGCCGCGTGGCCGTGGAGACAGACCGGGCCGACGCCCTCGCGCTTTCCTCCCCAAGCATCGTCTGGATGTCCAGCCACGAAGAGCTGGGCAAAACGGAAAGGGCCGAGCCCTTCACCCAGCCCGATGCAAGCCTCACCCGCCACAGCGGATACGGAGCCTTCACCTTCCGCCGCGAGGACAAGGCCCTTGCCAAGGCTTGGAACAACGCGCAGCACGGCGCGCTTTCGGGGCAGGATTTCAAAGAAATCATGAGCTCTTACGGATTTCTTCCGGGAGACTATCCGGGAGACGCCACAACACGGGAGATTTTGACCAAATGACACGCCCCGCCCTCCCCGACGCCCCCGCCCCCTCCACCACCGACACCGCCGCAATGGGCGGGCTCCGCTGGCGTTTCCGCTGGGAAATATGGGGCGCGCTCGCCTTGGCTCTCTTGGTGTGCGGGGTGGTGGGCTGGCTGCACCTGGCGCAGGAGCGCCGCCTGGCCCAGGCCACCAAACGCCAGGACGACCTGCGGCAGGCCCGGGTGGATTTGGCCAAGGGCCTGCTGGCCCTAAGCCTGGCCAGGGATGAAAACTCGCCCTTTCGGCGTGACCAGGGGCTGGCCCTCGTCGATCAGTCCCTGGAGGCGTTCCAACACAGCACGGTGATGGAGCAGATCGGCGGAGCGGATCAGTTCGACAAGAACCTGCACGCCTTCCGCGACGGGCTGGGGCAGATGGACACAGAGCGAAAACCCACGCCGGAGATGGCCGAGGACCTGCGCATCGCCTTCCATGGTCTTGAAAACCAGGCCGACCGGCTGGACGCGGCGGCCCGGGGCAATATGGTGAGCCTGCACAAGACGCTCTCGCGGGAATACGCCCTGGCGCTGCTGTTTGCCGCCGTTCTGCTCAGCGGAGGCGGTGTGGTGCTGCTCTCCGCCGCGCGCGCGCGTGAAAAGGCGGAGGGCCTGCACCGCGCCATGGCCCGCCGCAACGAAATCACCCTGCGCAGCATCGGCGACGGCGTCATCGTGACCGACCGGCTGGGCCGCGTGGAGCTGCTGAACCACGAGGCGGAGCAGTTGACCGGCTGGACCGACGCGGAAGCGCGGGGGCTGTCCCTGCGCAGCATCTTCCCCATCATGAACGAACAGACGCGCCAGGAGGTGGAAAACCCCGTGGCGATTGTGCTGCGCCACGGCGCACAGGTAAGTTTGGCCAACCACACCCTGCTGACCGCGCGCGACGGCACGCGCCGCCCCATAGCCGACAGCGCCGCCCCCATCCGCGACGACGCGGGCGAGGTGACCGGCGTGGTGCTGGTGTTCCGCGACCAGTCGCAAGAAAAACAATACCAGCAGGCGCTCAAGGAAAGCGAGCTGCATTTCCGCACGCTTGCCAACAGCGGCCAGGCCCTCATATGGACCGCCGGATTGGACAAGCTGTGCGACACCTTCAACGAGCCCTGGCTGCGCTTCACCGGCCGCCCCCTGGAAAAAGAGCTGGGCAATGGCTGGACCCAAGGCGTGCACCCGGACGACTTCGACCGCTGCCTTGAGGTTTACGTCAATGCCTTTGACCGGCGTGAACCCTTCAGCATGGAATACAGGCTGCGCCACGCAAGCGGCGAATATCGCTGGATTGTGGACCAAGGCACCCCCCGCTACGACAGCAACGGCGATTTCGCGGGCTACATCGGCCACTGTCTGGACATCCACGAGATCAAGACCACGGAAGATCGCCTGCGCAAGCTCTTCCGCGCCGTGGAGCAAAGCCCCGTGGCCACCGTGATCACCGATCTGGCCGGGCTGGTGGAGTATGTGAACCCGGCGTATGAGCGCATAACCGGCTTCAGCGCGCAGGAAGCCCAGGGGCGGCCCATGCACTTTCTGGAGACGGAGGAGTTGGCCCAGCAATGCCACAAAGGCTTATGGGAGCGCATAACAGCCGGGGAGGATTGGCACGGCGAGTTCCGCAACCGCCGCAAGAACGGGGAAGACTACTGGGAAGAGGCCACCATAACCCCCCTGCGCAATGCTCAGGGAACGATCACCCACGTCATCGCCATCAAAGAGGACATTTCCGCGCGCAAGGCCGCCGCCTCGGCCCTGGAGGAGAGCGAGGAGCGCTTCCGACGCATTGTGGAAACCGCCAACGAGGGCATCTGGATTCTCGGCGCCGACGACAACACCACCTACGTCAACCAGACCATGCTCGACATGCTCGGCTGCCAGGCCGAGGACATGCTCGGCCACCCCATGAGCGACTTCATCTTCCCAGAGGACATGGCCGACTACCGCAAACGCATCCGCGCCCGCCACTCTGGCAAATCCGACCGCTACGAGCGGCGGTTGCGCGCCAAAACCGGCGCGGAGATATGGACGCTGGTCTCCGCCTGCCCCTTCTCGGATCACGACGGGGGCTTCGCCGGAAGTTTCGGCATGTGCGCGGACATAACCGAAAGCAAGCGCGTGCAGCGCCTGTTGGAGATCCGGCTGCAAATGGCCAAGGTTGTGGAGGAGCAAGGCCTGGAGGCGGGCCTTAAGGCGGCTCTCGACGCGGCCGAGGACATCACCCGCAGCGGTGTCGGCTTCTTCTACGTGACGGACGACGAAGCGCCGATACAAGAGCTCATCTGGTCAACCCGCACCCAGACCCAGTGCCAAGCCCCCAACCGCGGCATGAGCAGTTGGGCCAAACGCGTGCGCAGCGGTCGGCCGGTGCTGCGCAATACGCCGGAGAGCCTGCCCGAAACGCTGCCCCCCGGGCATATGCCCTTGACCCGCCAGCTCATAGTGCCCGTGCGCGACAAGGGGCGCTTGGTGGCCTGCATGTCCGTGGGCAACAAACCCACCGACTATGACAACCTCGACGCCGACTCTCTGGCCACTCTCGCGGGAATGGCCTGGGAGGTCGCCATACGCGAGCGGGCGCGTGAGGCGCTGGTGCGCGGCAAAGAGCTGGCCGAGAGCGCGGCCAAGGCCAAAAGCGAGTTTCTGGCCAACATGAGCCACGAGATACGCACGCCGCTCAACGGAGTGCTGGGCATGCTGCAACTGCTGCAGGGCGGGGCCACCCCGCAGGAGCGCGCGCGCTTCACCACCATGGCCCTGGACGCCGGTCGTCGGCTGCTGGATCTGTTGAACGACATTCTCGACTTCTCGCGCCTGGAAGCGGGCGGCGCCACGCTGCACAGCGAGCCCTTCAACCTGCGCGAGGCGTGCGCCACGGTGACGAACGTGCTCGATTTCGTCAGCCGGGGCAAAGGCTTGGCCCTCACCTGCGAAATTGACTCCTCCGTGCCTCCGGCGCTGTTGGGCGACGAGGCGCGCCTGCGGCAAATCCTCTTCAACCTGGTAGGCAACTCCATAAAATTCACAAACAGCGGAACCATATGCATCGGCGCCAGCGCCACCCCAAACGCCACCCGGCCGGAGCTGGCCCACCTGCACCTCTGGGTGGCCGACACGGGCATCGGCATCGAGGACAAAAAAATCGGCTATCTCTTTGAACGCTTTACCCAAAACGACGCCTCCTTCGCCCGCAGGCATGAAGGCGCGGGCCTCGGCCTGGCCATCGTCAAACGCATTGTGGCGCTCATGGGCGGGGCTTTGTGCGTGGAAAGCGAGCTGGGAGCGGGCACAACCATCCACGTCAGCCTGCCGCTCACAGTCAGCGCCAAGGCCAAGGCCAGCGCCAAACGCCACGCGGCGCAGACGGACGCGGACCTTATGCAGCGGCCGCTGAACATCCTCGTGGCCGAGGACGACGAGATAAGCCGCTTGTCCATTCAGGTCATGCTCAAACGCCTTGGGCACCGCTGCGTCACCGCCACCAACGGGCGCGAGGCCGTGGAGACCTTGAGGCGCGAGGGTTTCGACTGCATCCTCATGGACGTGCAGATGCCCGAAATGGACGGAATTGCGGCCACCAAGGCCATTCGCACCTCGCCGGACCTTGGCGAGCGCTCCCGCATCCCCATCATCGCCCTTACCGCCCACGCCATGGAGGGCGACCGCGAACGTTTTTTGACCGCCGGCATGGACGACCACGTGGCCAAGCCCGTGCAGCGGGAGGAGCTGCAAGCCGCCCTGGCCCGGCTGGCTCGCATTTCCCTTGAGCCTCGGCAGGATACGGAATAGACAAGTTTCATGACGCTCAACATGCAAAGCCCCCGCGAGGAAAAAAGGACGCAGCCCATGCACACCAAAATCGTCGCCACCCTCGGTCCCGCCTCCAACAACTACGAAACAATGAAGGCCATGGTGGAGTATGGCGTGCGCATCTTCCGCCTCAACTTCTCCCACTCCGACGCCGCCGCCTTCCACCCCACGGTGCAGATCATCCGCCGGTTGGAGAGCGACCTGGACCAGCCGCTTACGGTGATGGGCGACTTGTGCGGGCCCAAGGTGCGCATCGGCGAGGTCGAAGGCTCTCCCCTGCAGGTGGTGAAAGGCCAGCGGCTGGCCCTGGGCCTGCCGGACGAGCGCGGCGCCATCGCCGATCTGCCCTTCGTCAGCCTGGACATGCCCGCACTTCTGCTCGGCCTGGCCGTCGGCATGCCGGTATCGCTTTCCGACGGCATGCTCCAGTTCACCGTCACCGAGGTGAGAAAAGCCGACAAGCTCTTCGTCATGCAGTGCAAGAACAGCGGCGTGCTCACCTCCAAAAAGGGCATCGCCTTTCCCGGCAAGTTCCACCCCCTGCCCGCGCTGACGGAAAAAGACCGCCGCGACCTGCACGAAGGCATGGACATTGGCCTGGACGCCGTGGCCTTGTCCTTTGTGCAGACCCTGGGCGACATCCGCGACATCCGCGCGGAAATCGAAGCGCACGGGCGCATCATCCCCGTGGTGGCGAAGATAGAACGGCAAAACGCCGTGGACAACCTGGACTCCATTTTGAGCCTCACCGACGCGGTGATGGTGGCGCGCGGCGACTTGGGCCTGGAGTGCCCGCTCTCCGCCGTGCCGGTCATCCAAAAGCGCATCATCCGCGCCTGCCGCCACGCGCAAAAGGCCGTCATAGTGGCCACGCAAATGCTGCTTTCCATGGTGAACAACCCCCTGCCGACCAGGGCCGAGGCGGCCGACGTGGCCAACGCCATGCTCGACGGCGCGGACTGCGTGATGCTCTCCGAGGAGACGGCCATGGGCAACTACCCCGTGGAGGCCGTCAAGTTCATCAGCGAAATCGCCGAGAACGCCGAACCGTATTACATTGAGCGCATGAAGGGGCCCTTCGCCCCCAAGTTGGAGAAGAATCCCGCCAAGTACCTGGCCTACGCAGCCTGCCTGCTGGCCCAAAACGCCGAAAGCGAAGGGCTCGTGGCCCACACGGAATCCGGCTCCACGGCGCGTTTCTTGTCCTCCCGCCGGCCGGAGCACATGGTGCACGCCCTTACCCCCAACCAGCCCGTGGTGAAGCACCTGAACTTTTTCTGGGGCGTGGAGCCCCGCCAGGTGCCCACAGTGTTGGAAAACCACGTGCAGCGCGCCGAAAAATTCGTGCACGACTCGCCCCAGTTCACTCCCGGCAAATGCGCCATCATCGTGGCCGGGCAGCCCACGCCCGGCCAGGTGGAGGCGCACACCAACGAGCTGAAGGTCTACTACAAATAACCCGCGCCAACGCGGCGGCAAAAGAAAAGGCCCCGGAGGAGCGTCCCCCGGGGCCTTTGTTTGCCGTTAACGCAGGGCGGCTTATTGCTGGCCCAGCCCCGGCTCAATGGGCCGTTCGCTCTGGCCCTCGGCCTGGAGGGTGGCGGTCACCTCGCGCTCCTTGCCCTCGCGCAGCACGGTAAGGCGCACCTTCTCGCCGATCTTGAAATCGTCGAGCCGGGCGAGCAGTTCGGACACGTTCCCCACCGACTTGCCTTCTACCTTGGTGATGGCGTCGCCGGGGACGAAGGACCCGTCCTGGGCGAAGCGGGCGCCTTCAAGCCCGGCAGCGGCCGCCGCGGAGTTGGGCTGCACGCGCAGCACCAGCACGCCCTTGACGCCAAGATGCATGGCCGCCAGGTCGTTGGTGCGCTGATCCACCTCTATGCCCAGCGCGGGGCGGATGTACTTGCCCGTGGTGATGAGCTGGGGCACCACGCGGTTCACCGTATCGACCGGCACGGCGAAGCCCACCCCGGCCGAGGCCCCGGAAGGACTGTATATGGCGGTGTTGACGCCGATGAGCCGACCGGCGGAATCGAGCAGCGGGCCGCCGGAATTGCCGGGGTTGATGGCCGCGTCGGTCTGGATGAGGTGCTCCACCACGCCGTTGTCATCGCTCTTGAGCGAGCGGTCCAGCGCGGAGACGATGCCGGTCGTCAGCGTCCAGTCGAGCCCGAAGGGATTGCCGATGGCGAAAACCTTCTGCCCCACCTTGAGGTCGCCGGAGGTGCCCACGGGCAGGGGGGCGCGCTTGCCCGGCGAGTCGATGCGCAGCACGGCGAGGTCGTGCTGGGGGCTCGCGCCCACCAGGGTGGCCGTGAACTCCTTGCCGTCGGAGAAGCGCACG
>Ga0183100_1000640_pt1 | contig 24266 bp, 27 predicted proteins | sample Biomet2_FD_127789 | JGI IMG/M metagenome (GOLD analysis project Ga0183100, IMG submission 127789) | Microbial communities from bioreactor (seeded with anoxic lake sediment) at LBNL, California, USA - Biofuel metagenome 2 | ecosystem: Engineered > Bioreactor > Anaerobic > Unclassified ...
TTCCGATCTCGGTGAGTAGGAATGATTGCCGCTTTATTTTTTCGAAGATACTCATTAATTAGCGATTTAATTCTTCCTTTTTCACGTACTTTTTCATCGCTCAATATTTTTTCATATGTGTCCGAATCAACTTGCTGCAACAAAACTTCATTTAACCAAGCTTCCCTAATTCCACCGGCAAGATCGTTAACTCGTTGCCAAAATAAATTATTTATCCTGTCCTGTTCGGCTATTTGTTTGTCAATTTTCCATGCTGTTTTCCACTTATCGAGAACCTTGGATTCCACATTGACTTTATCAAAACATTTCTGGCACAATCCGTCTTCTACAATATAAAACGTCGATAAAACAGGGTCATCGGTATTTCCATATTTCTCAGCCAGCTCTTCCTGCTGCAATACTCTTTCGTCGCCAATCTGAGTATATTGGGGTCCGTTTTTATAACGCACCAGAGTAATTGTATTGCATTGCTTGCAGACACACATTTTCCCCCCGACCAGCATAAATGACATAGCATCCTCTCCCTTGCTTTCTTTTTTAATATTGATAAGCGATTCGCATATCGATTCTTTTTAATAAGACATTCGGCAAACCCTTTTGGTTTTAAAATTGTATTATTTATCCGTAGACCATAGAATTTCCATCAACTCTTCAAGCTTTTCGACATTTCTTTTAGTATTCCTGCCTTTGGTTATTACCTTTCTCCTTGCTGTCCGTATTATTGTATAGATTAAAACCGCTATATAAGTAATAAATTTTTATATTTGTCCAAATACCATTGTTCTTAATGTCAATAATGACATCCTCTAGTTTTTATTGTTATCATAATTAGCACTTCTCTACATAATCACTGTCTTTAAGCGACAATGATTTTCGAGAATAACTTGTCATAACATAAATTAATATAACACCAAAGTTCTGCATATCTTCCAGCATTGGCTTCGAAGAATATTTGTAAGCATTTAAAGATGTGCAGTCCTTCATAAAATATTCATCACACGCATACAGCGCGAAAGCGCGCAATACATCCTGCCGCATGTATTGTTTTGTCCTTTTATAAATAGTGGGAGATAACATAGAAAAGCCCCCCTTCACTGATATATATATTCAGCGAAGAAGGGTTTTGCAACCTAAAATTATTTTTTATAACCGTTTTTACCATTTACCAAATATTTTGGCCACCATGCCTGCATATATATATAATGCCTGCCCTATTTGTCCGTCCTTCTCAAAATCGCATGGTATATTTATTATATGACCGCAGACCTCGCACCTTTTGCGCATAACTTTTGCTTGTTTAACCTCTTCAGCGTTGTTAGGATCAGGATATATTATTTTCAAGGTAAACTTTTTCTTACATGCTGGGCAAGTGTCGTTTTTAAAACCTATAAGTCTTTCTTTGATATAAATTATGAAGGCCAAAAATATCATACCTAATATAATACTTAACATATGCATCACCTTCTTTAAGTTACCTGTCAATATAATTTCAAGCTCACCATGCAACTGATTTTTAAATCGGAAACCTTTGCAGAAATATTTTCGACAAGTCTTCAACCAATATTATAATAGATCTTTTACTACGACATTGAAAGGTATTTTTTGCAGGCCGTAATAGATTCATATAAACAAATTACAATTGCCATTAATGTTATTGTCGGTATAAGAATGTTCATGTTCTTTAATTTTCTCTCCTTATTGTTTGTATGTGCATCATGAATTAGCACTTGTTTTTTCTATGCGTCAGATCGATTAAAAATTCCGTACTGTGAATTTCATACTCAATATTCCTATTTTAGCGCCGTAGCATTATTGAGTATCTTTTTCCCCCTGATTTACGCTCTGTTCTTCCTCTTCATCCTCAGGAACTACCGCCACCTTCCTCATAATCTTTACCCTATCCTTTATAAGCCAGGGCCTATCACCAAACTCTCGCTGTAACGCGTCTTGACCAGTACTTGGCTTATCCCATTTTTCCATGACTTCATCAATATATTGTGTAGCATCAATTTCTAGTATATCGTCAACAGACTTACCCTGTTGTGCAAGGGCAATCTTGCCATTGGACAGGCCTATAAGCTTAAGAAGTTCAATCGCTGCTTTTAAGTTTCCACTATCAAGCTCCGCTGCTATAACATCCACTGCTTTTCCACCTAAACCACGTAGTCTCTGTTTGTTTTCTACCCAAAGGTCACTATGTATTCTTGAAACCGCAGACCTAAAGAACACATTTTTCCCCCACTCCCACAGTTGCTTCCTTAATGGCAACAGCTTATAATTCGTTTTCCAATTACCTAATAAGCAAAACAACTAATCATAAACTAATGATAAGTTTAGCTTTAATCGGAGGCCTCAGGCGTGAAGAAATCTTTGGGCTGTGCTGGCAAGATGTGAACTATACGGAATCTAACATATATATACATCAAGCAAGTATTTATGTACTTGGAAAAATTATTACAAAGGCCCCTAAAAATACTGGCAGTGTTCGCCGTGTAAGCCTACCTAAGTCAACAATGGACCTTTTAGCACTACATAAAAAAGAACAAGATACTCTGAAACTAAAGCTGGATAATAAATGGGTTGACTCAGGCCGTATCTTTACTAAATGGAATGGGGAACCAGGACATCCACATAGTTTTGCTACATGGCTTACACGTTTTACAAATAAACACAGTTTGCCTCACATAACGCCCCATAAATTCCGTCATATGAATGCAACTTACTTGATTATGGCAGGAACCGACATTCGTACTGTAGCCGGTAAACTCGGCCACACTAAAACATCCACAACCGTGGATACTTATGCACAATTCGTACAGGCTGCTGAAAAGGGATCTGCGAACACTATGGAGGTCTTTTTGCAAGGCTTAAACCCCACTCCAGAGCAAAAAAAATAAAGCAGGCATAAACCTGCTTTTTTGTCTAATTGGTCATTCTTTGTTTAAGTTTGTTCTCTACTGTCACCAATACTGCCAGCTGGGCATAAAAATAGCGGTCACCGGAAACCCGATAACCGCGTCAATACTGGTGGAGACAAGCGGGATCGAACCGCTGACCTCTTGCATGCCATGCAAGCGCTCTCCCAGCTGAGCTATGCCCCCAAAAGACTTACTCTGCTATTATAATTTATTATGCGAATCTTTGTCAATAGTTTTAGTCATTCTTTGCGGGTTCATCCTGAGTTTCTGTTAGTGAGGTCCAACCCTTTTCTTGTACAATTTTCCCTTCTTTCATAAGCTTTCCTAGGGCCCGTTTAAAAGCAGCTTTAGAAATGCCAAAAACATCCTTTATGATTTCCGCCGGTGTTTCATCTCCGTAGGGCATAGCCCCTTGGCGTTTTTCCAGTAGTGCTAAAATTACTTCGGAATCCGTAATACGCGCGTCTTCTTTAAGTGCACGCATGGATAAATCCAGTCGTCCATCTTCGCGGACAAAAGTTACACGGCCTGTAACTTGCTGTCCAAAATCCAAACGACCCGAGGGAACTTCAGTTCGATGAATAAAACCTATATACCGCTCTGTGGTAATGATAAAGAAGCCTTCAGGCAAAATATTATAAACCGTGCCGGTGAGCATATCCCCTTTTTTTACGTCCTTGGCAAATACGGAACCCTTAATCATTTCTTCGTATACCTTCATGCTTACCGCTTGACGTCCACTTTTATCACGGTATAGTCTTACCCAAATAAGTTGTCCAGGAGACACGTGTCCGCTCATTTCGCTGTAGGGCAAGAACACGCCACGTTCTGCACCAATATCGACGAAGCCGCCATTTTTAGTCACAGAAAGCACTTTAACATACCCCAATTGCCCCTCTTGCATTTTGGGCAATTTGCGGCTGGCAGTCATACGGCCATGAGGATCTAGATACAAGTAAACTTGTACCTTATCACCTATTTTCAATGGGGCATCCTGTTGCATTTTGTGCAATAAAATATCATCAGAGGTATTGCCTGTTCCTGCATCCAGAAAGGCACCCATTTCATTTTCACGCAAAACAGTCATTTCACAAACATCGCCAACACGGTGCACGCCTACTGTTTTTACTTCAATTTTCTTTTTTTCTTCCATCATTTGTTTTCTTTCTCCACATAAGTCTCGGACGGTGCATCCGCCCACAATTGTTCTAAATTGTAAAAATTACGCTCTTCTTCTAAGAAAATATGAACGACGCAATCACCATAATCTAAAAGTATCCACTTTCCTTCGGCATAGCCCTCTTTGTGCATAGGCAGAACTTTAGCTTCTGCCATTTTATCTTCTATATTGTCGGCAATAGCTTTGACTAATGTAGTATTGCTGGCACTGCAGATAATGAAATAATCCGTCACCGGTGAAATTCCATCCATGTTTAGTAATAAAATATCGTTTGCTTTCTTGTCAGCAGCAAAAGCTGCTATTTGGTTAGCCATTTTTTTTGCGTTTGTCATGTACTCTACCATCTCCTCTTAAATTTTTTCTATTTCTCTATGTGGTATCTTTAGCTCATCTAAAGATTTCGCTACTTGTTTAGGCGACGTTACCCAATAGCTAACTCCACCAATGGTTTTGAAATCACCATATATCATTTCTGATTGAACTCGTTCACCGCCAAACAATTTAAAACTATTTGCTGCTCTAATCATAGTCAAAGTATCCATATCAGTTTCTACATTTTTTGCCAATGCACCTGCTATTGAAGGTATTTTTACTACATTACCAACGCTAAAAAACTCACTAGCCAATGCCTTGAAAAATTTCTGTTGCCGCTGTACTCTGCCAATATCACCTAATTCATCATGCCTAAAACGCACATACTCTCCCGCCTTTTCACCGTCCAAATGCTGAAAACCCTGTTGAAGATGAATTTTTAGGTTGGCGTAAGGATCTTCATAATTCATATTATGGTCAACATACAAATCCACCCCGCCTAAGATATCCATAATTTGGATAAACCCTTGCCAGTTAGCTAAAATATAGTAATGAATAGGTATTTGTAATAAGTTAGCAACAGTTTGCTTTGCCAATTTTATACCACCAAAAGCATAGGCTGCATTAATCTTATCCGGCAAGCGATGGCCGGGAATGCTTACCCTGGTATCTCTAGGAATAGAAAGGATGGATACTTCATTATGCTCTGTATCAAAACTTACTACCATCATAGCATCAGTACGCTTAGGAGCATTCGTGCTAAAATCTTCGCTATCTCCGTCATCTATACCTAGAAGCAAAACATTAATACGCTTATTTAATACTTCGTCAGTACCAATATCTTCTGTAGCTGCTACTACAGGAACCTTGGGTGCGAAAAATATCTTAAAAGCCATTCGTCCCAGAAAGAAACATCCGGCAACTAATGCGCAAGTAATAACAACAAGCAAAAACAAACGCCCCCAACGAACTCGTCGTTTAAATTTTTTGGGTGCTTTGTTCAAATCTCCATTACTCATTAACCCGCTCCTATCTAACAAGCTTCTCTTTTTTATACTTAATTGCTATTTCGTTATACCCTGCGATGCAACTTGGATGAATTAATAAATCGTATTCCAATAAATAGCGGATAGTCTGAGCATAGGCTTTAAACATTGCCTTTTCCAAATCAATTTTCGCCAAATTATACATTTCTTCAATACCGGGAAAGCTTCTGGTGGGTTCAAGTAAATCAGCTAAATACACTACCATAGGCAGTTTGTTCATATGTGGAGCGCCGGTAGTATGATATAAAATCCCATCTAAAATATCCTTATCATTGACCCCATATTTATGTATCGCATAATAAACTCCTAGTTTAGCATGCAATAAAACAGGTTGATTACGTTCTACATCGTCTATTTCAATGCCCAATTCTGTTGCTTTGCTTAGGTTTTCACGGCTTGGTATCTCCCTGCCGCAATCGTGTAAAAGCGCTGATATTTCTACCTTTTTCAAGTTTACCCCATGAGCCAAAGCAAATTCCCTAGCAGTTTTACAAACGGCTATTGAGTGTTCATATCTTTTAGTTGGCAACGAGGCCTTTAATAATTCCTTCATTTCCTTAAATTCCATGTTCTTTGGCTCCTTTCGAAAAATAAAACAGAAAAACCCACTACCGGCGGTAGAGGTCTTTCTGTTGAATATACTCCGCTACTGCCTTAGGCACTAATTCTTTAATAGAATGGCCTTTTTTAACACGTTCCCTTATTTCTGTAGATGAAATATCCACCTCCGGGGTATCAACCCAGAGAATCCTCTTTTCCCCTAAATCTCCAAAAGTTTCTATTACCTTATCTACCGTTAGAGCAAATCCAGGTCTTGTAGCTGCTACAAAGGTACAAACCTGCATTATTTCACGCACCCTATGCCATGAGGCTAGTTCAGCAACGGAATCCGCTCCAATGATGAAGAAGAGCTCGTATTCACTGCCATATTGTTCTTGCAAAGCCACAACTGTGTCATAAGTATAAGACACTCCTTGGCGGCGCAATTCTATATCCGAAAGTTCCAAATAAGGATTGCTAGTTATTGCTAGCTCCGTCATCTTATACCGATCATCCACCGGTGCGAATTCACCACCGATTTTATGAGGTGCAACATATGCCGGAATAAACAACACTTTCTCTAGGCCCAATTTCTTGCGCACGAACTCTACCGTAGCCAAGTGACCATTATGTATGGGATCAAAGGTTCCACCCATAATTCCCAGTTTTTTACGGTTCATGTCAGCATTCCTCTCTAATTGCCCGAGTTTATTTTTATATTATAGCAAGTAAAAATAACTTGTACAAGCAAATAGATAATAAAAGAAAGCACTCCAAGCAAAAGTAACGCTTTTGCACGGTCTTTAAAATCATAAATAGTTTTAGGCTCATGGCAATATTTAATCCATGCCCGCCATATATCAGCATAATTGGTTTTATTCATAACGCAATGCATCAATGGGATCAAGGAGTGCAGCCTGCCTAGCAGGGTAAATGCCAAAAAATAAGCCGATGCCCACGGAAAAAACAACGGCAATAACAATAGCCCAAATAGAAATTACCGCATTCCAGCCAGCAAAGCTAGCGATAACAATGGCAGTTACAACACCAAATATTGTGCCGATAATGCCACCTGCAACACCTATAACCACGGCTTCAATCAGAAACTGTAGCAAAATATTATTATAGGTTGCTCCCAAAGCCTTTCTAATACCAATTTCCCTTGTTCGTTCTGTAACAGATACCAACATAATGTTCATAATACCTATGCCGCCAACTAATAAACTAATAGCGGCAATAATACCTAATAATAAAGTTATAGTGCCTGTGGTTTCAACCATAGTCTCCATCAAAGCCGACAAATTCCTAACTGTAAAGTCATCATCGCCTCCTGCTTTAATCTTATGCCTTGTGCGCAGCAATGTTTCAATATCGGCTTGGGCTGAATCCACTGTATTTTCGTTTTCTGCTTGGACTGTAATATCGCGTACATAAGTAATACCCATAACCCTTTGTTGCGCAGTAGTCAGAGGAATATATACCACATCGTCTTGATCCTGCCCATTGGCTGATTGACCCTTTGGAGATAAGGTTCCAATAACTTGAAAAGGTGATTTATTAATACGCAAAATTTTCCCGACGGGCGACCCCTCAGGATACAAATTGTCTATAACGGTCTGACCAATAACACAAACTCTGCTTCTACTAGTCAAATCTCTGTCCGTAAACATACGCCCATCATCTATTTTAAAACTTCTGATATCTATAATATTTGGTGTAGTACCATTTACAGTAGACGTCCAGTTTTGATTGCCCACAACCAGCTGGTAACTAGATTGCACAGAAGGAGCAACATACTTAACGCCATCAACATTTTTTTCAATAGCTTTAGCATCTTCATAAGTAAGTCTAGATCCGCTTCCTGCCGCTATCCTAGCTCCTGAAGCAGTCCTCCCGCCAGACATAATGATAAGCAAATTACTGCCCAAGCTAGAAATATTATTTTTTACCTGCTCTTGCATGCCAAACCCCAGTGAAACCATGGCAATAACAGCGCCTACACCAATAACTATGCCCAGCATGGTTAAAAAGGTACGAAGTTTATTTGTAATCATGCCATCAAGGGCCATTTTTATACATTCTTGAAACATCAGGGGCTACCTCCGTTCATCACTAACCAGTTTGCCATCACGCATAGTGACGATTCTTTCTGTCATTTCTCCTATTTCAGGTTCATGAGTAACCATTATTATAGTTCTTCCCTTGGCATTTAACTCCTTAAAAATATCAATTATTTCAAAAGTAGACTTACTGTCAAGATTACCCGTTGGTTCATCTGCCATTACAATAGCCGGATTATTAATAAGTGCTCTGGCTATTGCTACTCGCTGACGTTGCCCACCTGACATTTCATTTGGTTTATGATCTACACGGTCACCTAGACCTACGTCTTCCAAGGCCTTTTTCGCCCTTGCGCAACGCTCGTCATAATCAACACCAGCGTAAATTAGTGGTAATGCTACGTTTTCTAAAGCACTAATTCTTGATAATAAATTGAAGTTTTGAAAAACAAACCCAATCTTTCGGTTACGAGTTATAGCATATTCATCATCGGTATACCCTGCCACATTCTTACCGTCCAAAAAATATTCTCCGGAAGTTGGTCTGTCCAAACAGCCTAAAATATTCATCATAGTAGACTTGCCTGAGCCTGAGGGTCCCATAATGGCCGTGAAAACTCCTACTTCAAAGCTAACAGTCACATGATCCAAGGCGTGCACCACGGAATCACCCATAACGTAAGTTTTCATTATATCTTTCAACTCAATGACTGACATTTGCCTGCTCCTTTATTACATTCCCGGCCCGTGCGGTCCACCACCGCCACCACCAAGTATGTTATTCTTTTGGGTTGTTGTAGTTACTTTGGTCGCCTTAACTAACAACTTCTGGCCTGCATGCAAATCTCCTGTAACTTCCACATTGTCATCGCCGGTCATTCCTACCTCTACGTTTACATTGGTTATCTGTTTAGTTTTTTCATCATAAACTTGCACATATTTTTGTTTATCTTCAGTACGCAAACAATTAGTCGGTACCATTAGAACATCATCTTTTTCGCCCACTACTACATTTGCTCTTGCCGTCATAGTAGGCAGCAACTTACCATCAGCATCATCAACATCAACATACACCTTGTAATATATAACATTGTTAGTGGTTGTGGCACTACGGGATATTAGGCGAACTTTACCGGTAAAAGTCCTGTCAGTGTAAGAATCTACGGTAAACTCAACTTTTTGTCCAATAACGACTTGCCCAATATCCGACTCATCTACCATTAACTCTATTTGCATTTTATCTAAATTAGCCACAGACATCAAAACCTGCGGCGTAGAAATACCTGAGGATACCGTCTGCCCTACAGGAGTTGGCTCACCAATTATTGTACCGGAAATAGGGGAATAAATAGTGGTATCCTTTGTGCTAGCAACGGCACTATCATATGTTGCTTGTGCCACCAAATAATCAGCCTTCGCTGTATCGTAATCACTACGAGCAATAGCCCCTTGGTTGATCAACTCTGTATAACGATCATATTTAGCTTTGGCATCTGTAAGTAAAGCTTCTTTTTGTCTTTGCGTGGCCATCAAAGTAGTATCATCCAGCTGTACTAATTTTTGCCCTGCTTCAACATGTTGATTTTCTTTCACAAAAACAGAAACAATCCTTCCAGTTATTTTAGAGTTAATATCAACATTATCAACAGCGCTCAGGGCCCCAGTTGCAGAAATGGTCTTTCTTACCTTGCCCTGTTCCACCACAGCAGTCTTTACTACCGGTTCACTGGCCTTCTCTTTATTTTGGTAATATTTATATCCACCAAACCCTGCTGCAATAAGTACAAGGACAAAGATTATTACATACTTGTTATTTTTTAAAAACTTCACCATGGCCATCTCGCTTTCCCTCCAAATATGCTAGCAATTACAATCATTATGCATTGTTTTCCACTAATATACATTAAAAAAGTGACAGAATAATGTTTTTCCCCACATAACCTGCCACTTTTTTTCTATTCTCTTATCTGCCCGTTTCCATTTATCAGGTATTTGAAAGTTGTGAGTTCCGGCAACCCCATAGGCCCTCTGGCATGAAGTTTTTGTGTACTAATACCAATCTCTGCGCCAAATCCAAATTCAAACCCATCGGTAAACCGCGTTGACGCGTTAACATAAACTGCTGCGGCATCAATAGCATCTTGAAATCTTCTGGCATTAGCATAATTTTCCGTTACAATGGCCTCGGAATGCCCCGTGCCATATTTACGAATATGCTCTATTGCTTGCTCTAGGCTATCAACAATTTTTATGTTTAAATGCAAATCGCCATATTCGGTGCCCCAGGCACTTTCAGTTGCGGCAGCAATATTGTTACCATATTCTTGAGCAGCAGTATCGCCAATAACACTAACTCCCGCTTTATTATATTGCGCTATCATGACCGGCATAAATTTATCGGCAATAGCTTTATGTACTAACAAGGTTTCCATAGCATTGCAGGTAGACGGCCTAGAAACTTTAGCATTAAAAGCAATCCCTACCGCCATATCCACATTTGCAAAAGCATCTATATAAGTATGGCAGACACCCGCCCCGGTCTCAATAACAGGAACCGTACTATTTTTTACCACCATTTGAATCAAACCTGCGCTGCCACGAGGGATAACTACATCAACTAATCCATTTAAGGTAATCAGTGCATCTACCGCCGTACGTTCAGCCAGATTAATAAATTGTATAGCGCCTTTGGGCATTCCTGCATGTTCCCCGGCTACGGCTAAAACATCACTAATAATCTTGTTAGAATTAATAGCTTCTGAACCACCTTTTAAAATTACGGCATTGCCTGATTTAATACACAAGCCGATAGCATCTGCCGTCACGTTTGGCCTAGCTTCATAAATAATACCAATAACGCCTAGGGGCACTTTTATTTTCGTAATAGTTAATCCGTTGGGTAAAGTACGTCCATCTACAATTTGTCCGACCGGATTAGGCAACTGTGCTACTTTACGCAAGCCCTCGGCTATAGATTCCAAGCGAACATCCGTCAAAAGCAAACGATCCAAAAATGAGCCACGCATTCCTTTTTCACGTCCGGCCTTCATATCTAAGGCATTAGCAGCCAGAATTCGGCCTTGTTCATTTATAAGTGCATCTGCCATTGCAAATAAGATTTTATTTTTTACTTGATCAGACAGCAGGGCTAAATCAATTTCAGCCTGTTTAGCTTTTTGTGCTTGTTCCCTTACCATTTCCTGAACAATCATATTTGCCTCCTATTGTGGGAAAATAAATACAGCTAATATTTGATAAATTAATTGCTTCCCACTATTTATAAAATAACTAAATTATCTCGATGAATTACTTCGTCAAAATGCTTATGGCCAATGAGTTCTTCTATTTCTGAAGTCTTAGCACCCTTAATTTTATTTAACTCCTCGGAAGAATAATTGGTTAAGCCCCTTGCCATTTCATGACCTGAACCATCAACTACGCTAATAGTATTGCCTGTTTCAAAACACCCTACGACGGTTGTTATGCCTGCAGGCAAAATACTGCACCCGCCTGCTTTGCATATTGCCTTTGCGCAACCATCATCTACAATAAGCTTACCCATAATGCGTGCACCAAATGCCAACCAACGTTTGCGAAATTGCAAACGGTTTTCCCTAGAAACAAACAATGTTCCTACGTTTTCACCGTTTAAAATCCTCGTAATGACTTTTGGCTCTTGTCCTGAAGCAATAACTAAATTAATCCCTGAACTAACTGCGGCCTTAGCTGCTTGCAGCTTGGTAAACATACCGCCCACAGCATTTTTTGTACCTGCGCCGCCGGCACTGGCTTCTATTTCCGGCGTAATATCCAAAACCTCAGAAACCAGGGTAGCCTCCGGATTGCTTTGAGGATTTGCCGTATATAGTCCTGCAACGTCAGATAAAATAATATCAACATCCGCATCCACGATGCCTGCTACCAATGCCGACATATTATCATTATCGCCTATTTTTAGTTCATCCAAAGCGACCACATCATTTTCATTAACTATAGGAATCACTTTTTGCTCTAGCAACGCTTGGAAAGTATTGCGAGAGTTTGTATAGCGGTGTCTATCCACAGCGTCGCCTTTAGTCAAAAGGACCTGTGCTACGATTTGTCCATATTCACCAAATAGTTTTTCGTAAACATGCATCAAAATTCCCTGTCCTACAGCTGCTGCAGCCTGCTTGCCAGGAATAGTCTTTGGCTTTTCTGCAAGACCTAGACGGTCTACACCCACAGCCACAGCACCGGAAGTTACCAGAATAATTTCCCTGCCCTGATTACTAAGATCGGTCAATTCTCTTGCCAATCGTTCTATTTGCGTGAAGTTTATTTTACCATTTGGATAGGTAATAGTACTCGTACCAACCTTTACAACTATTCTTTTGGCTTTTACCAATACATCTCTGTTCACTTTTTAATACCTACCTTTTATTCCTGTTCTTTATATTCGAAGACCATATCACGAATACGTATTGACTGTCCTTCTTGTACTCCCTTGGCCTTAAGTGCGGCTTCAATACCTAATTTACGCCAAATTAATTGAAAACGATACAAAGCCTCTTCATTGTCAAAATTAGTCATGGCCACCAAACGCTCAATGTTTTTACCTTTAATCTCGTAGTTAGCATCTTCGCAGGGAACAATTTCAAAAGCATCAGGATTTTCAGGAGCTATTGTTGCAATTGTCTCTGTTTCGTCAGGGACAAAATTCTGCAACATCTCATATGCTTTATACATAAGTGCCTGCAATCCCTCGCCTGTGGCCGCAGATACTTTCATTATTTCGTAGCCCTTACTTGTCACATATTCTGCTACCCTTTCATAATTGTCTTGAGCATCAGGTAAATCCATTTTATTGGCGACAACCAACTGTTTACGTTTAGCCAACTTCTCACTATATAGCGCTAATTCCTTATTTATTTTATCAAAATCTTCTACAGGGTCACGGCCATCCATACCCGACACATCCAGCACGTGGAGTATAACCTTGGTACGTTCTATGTGGCGCAGAAAATCGTGTCCCAGACCCACTCCGGAGGCAGCTCCTTCAATAAGTCCAGGCAAATCAGCCAGCACAAAGCTGCGCTGTGTATCAATGCGTACTACACCTAGAACCGGCGTTAGCGTAGTGAAATGGTAAGCCGCAATTTCCGGACGTGCCGCAGAAACTCTAGCTACAATACTTGATTTTCCCACACTTGGATATCCAACCATGCCCACATCCGCAAGTAACTTTAATTCTAATTTAACCCAGCAAGAATTTGCCGGTTCTCCTTTTTCCGCAAAGGTAACCCCTTGCTTAACTGCTGTTACGTAACAAGCATTACCCTTGCCACCACGGCCGCCCTTAACCAAAACGAATCTTTGGCCATCATCGGTTAAGTCAACAAGCACAGCATCAGTAGTGTCATCTCGGACTAATGTTCCCATTGGTACACGTACAATAACATCCTCTGCCATGGCACCTGTACAGTTTTTTGCTCCGCCATTAGTCCCTTTTTTGGCAACAAACTTACGTTTATAACGAAAATCCACTAATGTATTTAAATTTTTGTCAGCTACTAAGACAATGCTACCGCCACGACCGCCGTTGCCGCCGTCAGGACCGCCACAGGATACAAATTTCTCTCTGCGAAAACTAGAGGCGCCATCACCACCGGCACCAGCCTCCACATATATTCTTGCTCTATCAATAAATAACATAATTTGTCTCCGTTTCTATGAAATAAATATTCATTCCTATATTATATACTAAAAATGCTAATAAAAAAACCCTGCAAGGTTTTTTGCAGGATAAACTTAAGTCTTAGGCTTTTTGTTAAAACATTATAAACTTTAGCTTAAATAAAAAATCCCCATTACCTAAGTAAGGGGGATTTGTTTGTGCAATTATGCTTCCACTTCAACAGGATATACGCTTATTTGGCGCTTATCTCTGCCTAATCTTTCAAAAGCAACAGTACCTTCAACTTTTGCATAGATAGTGTAATCACTGCCTATACCCACGTTGTTGCCAACATGGAACCTAGTACCACGTTGACGAACAATTATACTACCTGCCGTTACCAATTGGCCGTTGTGTGCCTTAGTGCCCAAACGTTGAGCATTGGAATCACGACCATTGTGAGAACTGCCTGTACCTTTTTTATGTGCGAATAATTGTAATTGAATTTTAATCATGGTATTTCACCTCCTGTGTTCCTGAATACGAACACGCTGCGGATATTGTTCAGCAATGTCTTTCAGCCCAATTTCCATTGTAGCCAAAATTGCTTGCGTTAAATCATCCGGCGTTTGTTTTAGCTCTAACTGCAGGTAACCGTCCTTAATTTCATAAGCGACTTCACGCTGCAAATGCTCTTCCAACCCATTAATGGCAACCATAGTTAAGGTAGATACGGCCGAACATACTATGTCCTGCCCCTCAGGTGCAAAACCGGCATGTCCATTAACCTTATACCCAACTATCAAGTTACCTGCATTTTTTTCAATGTCAATTCTAATCATTGTCTTATGCTTCGATAGAAGTTATTTCTACTTGTGTATATGGTTGACGATGGCCTTGACGCTTACGATAGTTCGCTTTTGCTTTATATTTAAAAACAAAAATTTTCTCGGCCTTGCCATGTTCCACAACTTTTGCAGTTACTTTAGCGCCTTCAACAACCGGTTTCCCGATCATTACGTCACCATCATTAACTACAGTCAAAACTTTATCAAAAACAACATTTTCACCGGCTTCAACGGCTAACTTTTCTACATTAAGAACGTCGCCTTCGCTAACACGGTATTGTTTTCCACCTGTTTGAATTACTGCGTACATGAGTGCACCTCCCTCTTCTTATACTCGCCAAATACGGTACTCCTAGCGGAGATTTTGGAACCTCTTCGTGCGGTCGGAGATAGACTACTAGAGTCTATACTTGAATAGATTACCACATCAGTGTATCCTTGTCAAGATTATTACACTTGCTCTCAAAATACATAATCATAAGTTTCTAAAAAGGACTTTCGCAAAAGCGAAAGTCCTAAATTTTATTCTGTGCCTTAAACGTCAAATTTAACAAAAGAATTAATCCCCTTGCCCGATGCTACCATAGGCTGCACCATATCTTTAGCATTTATAATTACTTCAATTATATGAGGTTTGTTTTCTCGAAGTGCTAATTCTACCCCTGCCGCCAACTCTTCCGGCGTTGTTACCCTCGTACCGGCAACGCCAAAAGCTTCTCCATATTTTACAAAGTCTACAAAACCAGGACATTCGCAAGCCATGAATCGCTTATTAAACAAAACTGTCTGCAATTGCCTAATCATACCAAGTCCGCTATTGTTAAATACAATGGAGATAACAGGGATATTATTAGAGGCAATAGTAAAAAGTTCAGATCCCGTCATTTTGAAGCCGCCATCGCCCGATATACTGATGACCCTGCTGGAAGGTCTCGCCACTTGAGCCCCCATAGCCGATGGCAGCCCAAATCCCATTGTTCCTAGGCCTCCGGAGGTAATCCACTGCCTGGCAAATTGAATTTTAATATGCTGCGCAGCCCACATTTGGTGCTGTCCAACATCTGTAGTTATAATGTAGTCTTTGTCTTTTAAAACTGAATTTAAAGCTTGAAAAAATTTTGGAGCTTCTTCATCGCCCGTATCTTTTTCCCATGTGGGCCACGAATCAATAAGCTTCCACCATCGGCTCAAATCTTTGGGCTCACAAGCATCTTTAATTAGATGCAGGCTTTTTTTCATATCGCCGGTAATGCCAATTTCAGAATAAATATTTTTATCAATTTCTGCCGGGTCTATGTCCATGTGAACAATAGTTTTATGTGCTACATAACTGTCGGCATCATCTGTTAATCTGTCATTAAAACGGCTGCCGAAAGCCAAAATCAAATCTGCTTGTTTTACTGTATTATTCGCTTTGGCATGACCATGCATACCTGTCATGCCTAGAGCGATACGCCTATAGTCACTGCAAGCACCACGCCCCATGAGAGTATTTACCACCGGTATTTGCAATTTTTCTGCCAAGTCCATAGCGTCATATTCAGTATTAGCATTGATAACACCACCACCAATGAGCATTACAGGCTTTTCAGAAGCGTTAATAGCATTAATGGCTTTTTGCACTTGTACAGCATTCGGTGCCTCAGGCTCTAAAAGCTGTGGCACTTCAGGCTCATATTCGATCATAGCTGTTTGCACATCACGAGGAATATCAACCAAAACCGGTCCCGGTCTTCCTGTTTTAGCCAATTGAAAAGCTAAGCGCAAAATTGGTGCCAATTGTTCAGGACATTTAACCAAAAAATTATGCTTAGTAATGGGCATGGTAATCCCCGTAATATCTACTTCCTGGAATGCGTCGCGCCCAATCATGGAAATAGCTACTTGGCCTGTAATAGCCACCATAGGAATCGAGTCCATAAACGCTGTGGCTAGCCCTGTAACCAGATTTGTCGCGCCCGGTCCTGATGTTGCTACACAAACGCCAACATTTCCGCTGGCTCTGGCATAACCATCAGCTGCATGAGCAGCCCCCTGCTCATGCGCGGTGAGAATATGCCTAACGGCTGACCCTCGCAAAGCATCATAAAATGGCAGAATTGCACCGCCCGGATAGCCAAAAACAGTATTAACACCCTGTTCTTCCAAACATTTTACAATCAATTGCGCTCCTGATATTTGCATAGTTTTCACCTCCATGACTTCTTAGTTGCAACAGCTTTATTGTAATATTTCCTCAGCTATTAAATGCCCCATTTCACAGGTCGATACTTTTTTCAAACCATCTGCCGCCAAATCCGGAGTCCGATAGCCCTTTTCCATAACTTTATCTACTGCCTCTTCTATAGCCTTAGCCGCAACTTCATTATTCAGCGAATACCTAAACATCATGGCTGTTGAAAGAATAGTGCCTAAGGGGTTAGCAATACCAAGCCCTGCAATATCCGGGGCACTGCCATGAATAGGCTCATACATGCCCGTACCGTCGCCTAGGCTGGCAGAGGGCAACAGGCCAATAGAACCTGCAATAACCGAAGCTTCGTCAGACAAAATGTCACCAAAAATATTATTGGTCAAAATAACGTCAAACTGCGCAGGGTTTAACACCAGTTGCATAGCACAATTATCAACGTAAAAATGGTTTAACTCCACATCCGGGAATTCCTCTTTTTGCATTTGGGTTACAATTTTGCGCCACATACGAGAAGATCCTAAAACATTAGCTTTATCTACAGAAGTAACTTTACCCTTGCGTTTCTTAGCTGCTTCAAAAGCCTTGCGGGCAATACGTTCTACTTCAGGGCGAGTATACAGCTCCACATCAGAAGCAGTTTCTACCCCATTGACTAAGGCTGCTTCATTATGCTCGCCAAAATAAATCCCACCTGTCAGTTCACGTACGATTAGCAAGTCTGCACCAACTGCTCTTTCTATTTTTAGTGGAGATAGATGTGCCACGTATTTTGGAACCTTCATAGGTCGTAAATTACAATACAATCCTAGGGCTTTGCGAATTCCAAGCAAGGCTTTTTCCGGTCTTTTGGACGGTTCTACGTTGTCCCATTTTGGCCCGCCCACCGCACCTAGAAGGACAGCGTCAGCCGCCTTAGCAGAAGCTACGGTAGCTTCCGGCAACGGTGTCCCCGTGGCCTCATATGCACAGCCGCCAATTAATTGCTTGTCATATTCCAATTCAATAGCAAACTTCTTAGCCACAGCATCCATAACTTCTACAGCCGCAGCAACTATTTCTACTCCAATACCGTCACCCGGTAATAGTGTGATTTTCATTTAATGTTCCCCTTTGACAAAATTAATAAGACCGCCGGCATCAGCAATTTTCTGCACAAATTCCGGCAAGGGATTGGTGTGAATAGCTATCCCTTTGTTCACAATATTTATTTCGCCTTTGGCCAAATCTACAGCTAATTCATCCCCTGCTTCTATTTTTTCTACCTCTTTACCAATTTCCAAAACCGGTAGTCCAATATTTATAGCATTACGGTAAAAAATACGAGCAAAACTATCAGCAATGATACATTTTACACCTTTTTGCTGTAAAACAATCGGAGCATGTTCACGAGAGGAACCACAACCAAAATTTCTTCCTGCTACAATAATATCCTGAGCTTTAACATTAGCGGCAAAGCTAGTGTCAATATCTTCCATAGCATGCTCAGCTAATTCTTTGAAATCGGCAATATTCAAATAACGGGCAGGAATAATAACATCTGTATCTACATGATCACCATAGCGCCACACCTTACTCATTTCAGCACCTCCCCAGGATCTGCAATATGTCCCAAAACAGCACTAGCTGCCGCCGTATAGGGACTAGCCAAATAAACTTCGCTGTCCACATGTCCCATACGTCCACGGAAATTACGGTTTGTAGTAGATATAGCACGCTCACCATGAGCCAAAATACCCATATAACCCCCCAGACAAGGGCCACAAGTCGGAGTACTTACCGCTGCTCCAGCATCAATAAAAATATCTACATAGCCCAAAGCCATGGCTTTTTTATAAATCTCTTGAGTTGCCGGAATAATAATGCAACGTACATGAGGATGAACCTTACGACCCTTTAACACTTCTGCTGCTTGAGCCAAATCTTCCAAACGGCCATTAGTACATGAACCAATAACCGATTGATCAATAATTATATTATTAGATTCTGATGCCGGATGAGTATTTTCCGGTAGATGAGGGTAAGCCACAACAGGGACCAGTTCATCCAAGGCAATATTTAATACGCTGTCATATTCAGCATCCGCATCAGGCTCTACTGCAATCCATGGACGAGTTACGCCACGTTCTTCCAAGAATATTTTGGTTTTTTCGTCCACTGGGAAAATTCCATTTTTGCCCCCGGCTTCAATAGCCATGTTGCAAATAGTGAAACGGTCTGCCATCGTAAGTTCTGCAATACCATCGCCACAAAACTCCAAAGATTGATAACGAGCTCCATCGACACCAATTCTGCCAATGATAGTTAAAATAATATCTTTTCCCTGAACAAATCTCGGTTTCTTACCTGTAAGCACGACTTTAATTGCTTTTGGTACTTTAAACCAAGTAGTTCCGCTTGCCATTGCCGCGCCTACATCAGTTTGTCCTACGCCAGTAGCCATGGCATTTAACGCACCATAGGTGCAAGTATGTGAGTCAGCTCCGATGATTATTTCACCCGGAGCAATAAGTCCAGCGTCAGGAAGCAGCGCATGCTCTATACCCATGCGGCCAACTTCAAAATAGTTCTTGATTTCGTGTTGTCTTGCAAAGTCACGTAAATGCTTACACATTTCCGCCGACTTAATATCTTTACAGGGTGAAAAATGATCAGGAACAAGGGCAATCTTATTCTTGTCAAAAACCGGTTTACCAATTTTATCGAACTCGTCAATAGCGGGCGGACCGGTAATATCATTGGCGAGAATTAAATCTACTTGTGAAATGAGTAAATCTCCAACAGATACATGATCATGGCCGGAATGTTTTGCTAAAATTTTTTGAGTCATAGTCATACCCATAATATATTCCTCCTATTTATTTCTCTTTGTAAGAGAAAGTAGAAATAGCAAAATCTAGCCGTGGCCCAAAAAGGCTTGCTAAATCTAGATAAAACAACTGATTTTTATAAATATCACTAGCAATGCCAAGCAAGGATTTTGCCTGTTGCAGAATACCCTTTGGCATCTGCAACTATAAAACTCCAAGCATGACAAAGCTAGTGACAAAACCTCTATTCTTTACTTTTATTTCTTTGGAGCTGCTTGAAGAAAAGGCATCATAGCACGAAGTTGTGCACCAACTTTTTCAATCGGATGCTCGGCGCCACGTCTACGCATAGCGTTGAAAGCAGGACGATTAGCTTGATTCTCTAATAACCAGTTTTTAGCAAAAGTCCCGTCTTGAATCTCAGTCAATACTTGTTTCATGGCTTTTTTAGTTTCGGCAGTAATAATACGGCTGCCCGTTACATAGTCGCCATATTCAGCTGTGTCACTGACAGAATGACGCATCTTAGCCATACCGCCTTCATACATCAAATCGACAATCAGCTTCATTTCATGCATACATTCAAAGTAAGCATTCTCAGGTGCATAACCGGCTTCGCAAAGGGTCTCAAAACCTGCTGTGATAAGAGCAGTTACGCCACCGCACAATACTGCTTGTTCGCCAAATAAATCTGTTTCTGTTTCATCACGGAAGGTAGTTTCCAAAACGCCTGCACGAGTACCACCAATACCTTTAGCGTAAGCAAGTGCAAGATCGTGTGCTTTACCTGTAGCATCTTGATGAACGGCAATAAGCATAGGAACTCCGCCGCCTTCTGTATATACACGACGAACCAAATGGCCCGGTCCTTTAGGCGCAACCATAAATACATCTACATCCGCAGGAGGAACAATCTGGCCAAAATGGATATTGAAACCATGAGCAAAAGCAAGAGCTGCTCCGGATTTTAAATTTTTAGCAATATCATTTTTGTAAGTAGCAGCTTGCTTCTCATCAGGAATAAGCATCATAACAATATCCGCAGCTTTAGCGGCATCAGCGGCATTCATAACTGTAAGCCCTGCAGCTTCTGCCTTAGCTTTTGATTTACTGCCTTCATATAACCCAACAATGACTTTAGCTCCGCTATCTTTCAAATTAAGAGCATGAGCATGTCCTTGAGAACCGTAACCAATAATTGCAACTGTTTTCCCTTTTAATAAATCAAAATTAGCATCTTTGTCATAATACATTTTTACCATTTTTATTCTCTCCTTTTTGTTTCCTCGATTGTTTATATTTATCTAAAACCAGTTTAGATGAAACACCTTAAATAAGTTTGCAATGCTCCGGATTGTTTTTGCTAGTTATAGGTTCCGGCCATTTATAACGAGACTTTGTAACCGTTAGGGTCTCCTCGCCTCTTTCCAAGGCTACAGCGCCAGTCTGCACCATTTCCATAATGCCATAGGGCTTCATTACTTCTTCAAATGCACGAAGTTTCCCCACGTCGCCTGTAATCAAAAAAGTCAGTGACTCCCCTGAAATATCAATAGCATGAGCCCGAAAAACATCTGCAACCCGCAAAATCTCTAACCGTTTATCCTTTGTCTGCACTTTAATTAAAGCCATACTGCGTTGAGAAGTATTATGTGGCGGCAATATCTTTACCGCTTCTACCTCAACTAGTTTGGCTAATTGTTTACACACTTGATCTACAGTCGTCTCGTTAGCCTGCATAGTAACAGTCATACGTGAGAATTCCGGGTTCTGGGTAATGCCTACAGCGAGGCTATCTATATTATACCCGCGACGAGAAAACATACCGGCAACCCGCATTAATACACCGGGCTGATTACGAACCACTATAGATAAAACCTGCTCCATACTATACACCTCCCATAAAAAAACGCCCCTATCTGCTCTTCACAGATAGGGGCGACTAGTAACCGCGGTACCACCCTATTTTGACCTCATTGTCCCGAATAACATCTTCGGACACCGTAACATGGTGCTAAACGTCAACTCCTACTATTATTTCGTAGCTGAAGTTCCCGGGTGAGTTTTCTCAAGTAATTTTATCGGTTCGCACCAATCACCGACTCTCTGAAAAATTTCCCTTGATATTATCCCGATCATTACTTTATTTCTAATATTTATACCATCAACTACATTTAGTTGTAGTATTTTTACATTATGACAGTTTTTAGCCTCATTGTCAAGGCTTTTTGTATATCTTAGTTTCTTTTTTTCTCGCATTGTGTCCTATTAAATCGCTACATTCTTTACACTTTTTAGAAATTTATAGAGATTATTCTCAATTTATATGTAACATTGTGCTATAATAAGCAGAAAATAACAAAAGAGGTGCTTCATGCTCTCGCTAAAAGAACGTATAAATAACGAAGGAATCGTATTAAACAACTCCATTTTGAAAGTAGATGCTTTTCTTAACCAACAAATTGACCCTGATTTGCTAATGGAAATCGGCAGAGAATTCTATTTTCGCTTTCAGGGCAGAAAGATTGATCGTATCCTAACCATAGAAGCTTCCGGTATCTCAGTTGCCCTTACAACCGGATTATTGATGCATGTGCCCGTTGTCTTCGCCCGCAAACAAAAATCTATAATAATGAATGAAGAGGCATACCAAACTGAAGTTTTTTCTTTTACCAAAAAGAAAACTTCCAACATAGTAGTGCTAAAGAAGTTCTTACCTAGCGGGGAAAATGTACTCATACTAGATGATTTTCTCGCAATGGGTGAAGCCTCCATGGGTTTAGCAAATTTAGTCCATCAGGCCGGCAGCGAAGTTATCGGTATCGGGATAGTTATTGAAAAATCTTTCCAAACAGGACGCCAGCGCTTAGTTGATGCCGGCTATCAAGTAGAATCCTTGGCACGTATTAAAAAATTTGAAAATAATAAAGTCATATTTGAAGATTAAAAAGAGCAGGATATTTAAAAAATATCCTGCTCTTCTATGCTTTTTTTATAACTTAATTAAATTAACCTTTTTTATACCATCTAGACCTTGCAACAAGTTTAGTGTTTCTTTGTTAACTTCATTGTCTATGGTCATGAACATCATAGCGCAGCCATCCTTTTGGTTCCTGCTAACCTGCATGGTTGCTATATTTACATGCCCTGCTCCCAATAAAGTACCAATCTGCCCAATCATACCTGGTTTATCTTGGTTGCGCGCCACCAACATAAATGGTGCCGGAGTTAAGTCAAACTCAAAGCCATCAATTTCTGTTATGCGAATATTAGCAGCGGCAAAAACAGTACCACTAACGGTAAACACTCTATTTTTTACATAAATATTTACCGTGATTAGGTTGTGTTTTTTCTCTCCGGCCATTTTACTTTCTACAATATCCACACCACGTCCTTCGGCAGCTAATTCCGCGTTAACGTAATTAACGCGCTCTTTCAAAATCGGTTCGAATACACCCTTCAAAATTGCTCTGGTAATCATTTGTGTTTCCATTTCTGCAACTTCGCCTTGGTATAATATTTCTATTTTCTCAATTGGATCTTTATCTAATTGATAATATAATTTGCCCAATGCTTCACCTAAATGTAAATAATCCAGCATTTCTTCCAGATCCTGAGGATGCAGGGTTGGTAAGTTTACAGCATTAGGGACCATATCTCCCTTGAGAGCACTAATAACTTCCTCAGCAATAGCAATACCCACATTATCCTGAGCCTCAGTAGTATCGGCACCTAAATGTGGCGTTAATACACACTGCTCTAAATCAATAAGAGGAGAAATAGGTTTTGGCTCATCTACAAGCACATCTATTCCCGCACTAGCTACAATACCTTCTTTTATAGCCTTGGCCAAATCTTGCTCATTATACAAACCACCCCGGGCGCAGTTAACTACACGCACACCTTTTTTGCATTTAGCAAATTCTGCAGCTCCTAAAATATTTACTGTTTCCTCTGTCTTTGGTGTGTGAATAGAAATAACGTCAGCTCTCTTTAACAAATCATCCAAAGTCTCGCATTTTTCCACGCCCAATTTTTTGAAACGTGCATCGGCAATATATGGGTCATAGGCAATAACTTTCATTTCAAAAGCTTGCATTCTTTTAGTTACCAATGCGCCAATACGCCCCAAGCCAATAATACCTAAAGTTTTATGTAACATTTCAGAACCCTTTAGCCCGCTGCGCTCCCAAACCTTGCTCTCAATCATTTTGTGTGCCTTTACCACATTGCGGCTAGAAGCTAAGAGTAAGCCAATAGTATGCTCAGCAGCAGAAACAATATTAGATTCTGGGGTATTAACTACAATGATTCCTCGTTTCGTAGCCCCTTCCATTTCGATATTATCCACGCCATTGCCGGCACGACCAACTACTTTTAAATTGGTGGCATGTTCATAAAATTCTTCGTTAATTTTGGTAACGCTGCGCACCACGATGGCATCATATTTAGGAATAACCTCTAACAGTTCTTCCCGCGGAATATCAAAACAAACATCTACGTCTAATCCTTCAGCATTTTTTAAAAGATCTACACCTTTGTCAGAAATTCTTTCAGTAACGATTACCTTCATTTTTTCTCCTCCTAAATTTGCATATAAAAAACTCTCGTGCTTGATATTATCAAATATGATAAATCAAGGACGAGAGTTATACTCACGTGGTGCCACCTTATTTTGCTGCAATGCAGCCTTCGTTTATGATAT
>Ga0183100_1000641_pt1 | contig 24196 bp, 19 predicted proteins | sample Biomet2_FD_127789 | JGI IMG/M metagenome (GOLD analysis project Ga0183100, IMG submission 127789) | Microbial communities from bioreactor (seeded with anoxic lake sediment) at LBNL, California, USA - Biofuel metagenome 2 | ecosystem: Engineered > Bioreactor > Anaerobic > Unclassified ...
CAATAAGTATTTTATAAAAACTTCGGCGTTACCGAAATCATTAGGTATGCCCAGTTGTTAAAGGCATTTTTCGAGCCGCCTTTCAATATTTGCAGGCCTTCTGTTCCGAACATCTGCGAATATCCAAATGTAATTTTAGTTGCCTGATTGAGTGTTTGTGTCAAAGTCAGATCGATTTCGGTACCCAAAAAATTATTGGCAGTTTCCGTAATTTTGGCAGTACTGGCAAAAAAATGAACATCGGCATTGAAAGCCGTTTTGTTTTTTGATGTTGCAAATTTGACATATCCATCCGACAATCCGACGTTGTTCAGGTGGTTGCCTACGTAAAAATAATCCATGAATCCATTGAACTTGTGATTGGTGCCATAAAGAGGAGTGAACGAACTGTTCTTTTCGGTCTTGTCGTAATCGGTGCCGGAAAGGATTTCGTAGCCAAGCAGAAACTGGCTTTTTTCTGAAGCCTTATAGGTTGCCTCGGCCATTAAATTGTAGGCATTCAGCGAATGGTTAGCGCCATCTTCGCCGGTTTGAAAATATACATGTCCGGAGAAAAGAACCTGGTCAACCGGAACTTCCGCATACGTTCCAAAAGTCTGACTGTATTTCGATTTTTGCTCAGTTCCATCCATCACAGGCTTCCCGTTATTCAGGAACAGCAAACTCAGGTTAAACTTTTCGGTTTTCCGGTTAACCCACAGGAATTGCAAATCTTTGTAGGCATCGGGTCCATCATACAAATTATTCTTCCGGTTGGTATTTTCGTGGTGGGCAATGCCGAAATGCGCATTTAGTTTTTTCTCATATTTAAACACGGCAACATCGTGCGAGCGGCCTTGCTGAGCCCATCCAACGCTTCCCAAAATGCGCTGGTCGTCGTAATTCAGTTCCTGGCGGCCAACTTTTAGCGTCAGATTTTTAGATAGGTTCATTTCAGCCCAGGCCTGATGAACGGAGGTTGCAAAATCCTCGTTGCTCACCTGCTGCGCCTGATTTCCCCAAATGCGGACATCTTGCAGAACCACGCCAACTTTCAGCAAATCCATTTTGTAATCGAAATTCAGGCGTGTACGTTGCGAGGTAAACAGCGATGGTTTTTGATCCTCGACGGCTAAAGTGGCATAGCCGTGGCTGTATTCGGTTCGTGGACGCAATTCGCCCGAAAGGCTGAACTGTGCTCTCACCTGACTGCCTAGCAACAGGCAGCAAATCCCGATAAATATTGATTTTTTCATGTCTAAAAATTTTATTTAACCACAGAGGTCACCTATTCACACAGAGAAAAAACAAAGTCGATTGTCTAAAGTCTAATCTCTTGTTTTACATTTCAACTTTCTTACCGTAGCCGGCTTCGCGTTTTTTAGCGGCATCAATCCACTGAGGAACAATGTTTTTCTTGAACTCAGCTTTTTCTTCGCGCAGCTTTTTCATGTCTAAACCAATAAATTCCTGAGCTTTTTCTTTGGTGGCAATATCCGGATAAGGGATTTCCTGGTTGAATCCTTTGCTGGCAAAAAGTCGGGCAAGTTTGATACGGGTTTCGCCAACAATGGCTATTCCTGAAGAAATGATTCGGCCAATTTCAACAGGAGCATGGAACGATGCGCCATGACTGGCAGCCGAGAAATCCCAGCGCCACTGTGCATGACGGATTCCCTGCAAAATATCTTTCATTTCAGTTTCGGTAGCGCCCAAATCCCAGGCTTTTTTGGCTTCCATGTGTGCCCGAACTAATTCTTCTTCCAACCTGTCACGGTTCTCAATAATTTTATCCTGACGGTCGTACACATTTTGAACCAGTTTGGCCGCTTCTTCCCGATGACAAACCTGGCAAGAGTTGGCGATATTGTTTAGCGGCGACTGGATGTGATGGTCAGTAAATTTCTGGCCGCCTTCGCTTTTGTATGGCATGTGGCAGTCGGCACACGAAACACCGCGTTCCGCATGGATTCCAAGTGAATAGGTTTCATACTCCGGATGTTGGGCTTTTAGCATAGGCGCTTTGCTCAATCCGTGTGTCCAGTCAGAGAATCCAATCTCGTCGTAGTATTTTTCGATGGCTTCGGCGCTCATTCCCTTATCCCATGGGAAAGTGAGGTAGGCCGCGCCTTCCACTTTGTGTTTGTCGAAATAATATTCAACGTGGCATTGGGCGCAAACCAGCGTTCGCATTTCCTGGTACGATGCCTTGGTAATGTCTTTCCCCTGACGTTGAAAAGCTTCAATCAGTCCCGGACGGGAAATGTGCAGGTTCATCGTTTTCGAGTCGTGGCAATCGGCACAACCGATGGGGTTCACTACTTCCGAGCCCAGACTGGCCCATTTGCCTTTGTAAAAATCGGTCACTCCCTTTTCCTGCATCAGGCGCGGAACGTCGGGACTTTTACATGTCCAGCAGGTGGAGGGTTGAGGTCCGTCGTTGGCATCTTTGGGTGCGCCAGTTCGCAGTATATTCCAAACATCTTCAATGGCATAAAAGTGTCCACGACCTTGATTGTAGTCTTTCGAAAAAGCATAGCCAGCCCAAAGCACTACCAGTCGCGGATCAACTTTCAGCATATCGATCGGCTTATTTCCATTGTATTTGCTGGCAAATGTGGAGTCGGCGGTCTGGTAATACGATTGAAATTCGCGCGGATAGTTTGCGCCCCAGACTTCATTGCGGGGTTCGAACTGTGAGACTACCGTTTTCGGAACATTCACGAAAACTGCTTCCGCGCGTCGTTCGATAACCGATGAGGCTAGTAAGCCGATCAGAAAAACCACAATGATGGTAGCCAGGAAAATGAGCCAGACCATCCATGGACGATTTTCAATAAGTTGTGATACAGGTTTCATAGGTGTATTTTTATTTATTTTGACATTGCTTTTTTTAACCAATCCGGAACCGGACTTTCGGGCAGCGGAACCCGCGCATGAGGTGTGCTGCTCAGACTATTCACCCGTCCATGTGGAACTTCGCGATGACATTCCCAGCAAACGCGGCCGGTTCGTTGGGCGTGTAAATTTTTTACTGAAGCGCTCAGCTTCGGATCATCCAACAACTTCGAATGGCAGCGGATACAATTCTGATGAACTACATCCTTTCCGGCCTGAAGGATAAAGATGACCTGAGGTTCCATCCGGAGGGCAAATATTGAAGCATGGCGCATCCCGTCTTTTGCTTTGAAAAAATACTTGTTAATGACATTGTTATGTGGAACATGACAGTCGTTACAGTTGGTGCATCTCCGGTGCGAACTGTGGCTCCAGGTGGCATATTGAGGCGACATGATGTGACAATTGACACAGGTTTCAGGATTGTCGGATAAATAAGAGGGGGCTTTGCTGATGTAAAACAGGAAGAAAAATAACCCAAAAAGAATTCCGGTGACCAGTAGAACCGGGAATCTCCATCGTTTGGGCGGAAGAAAATTTTGGATAAAATTCATAGCTGTACAACTTTATTTTAAACGTTTCAAAACAGCTTTTTGTACTGATTCTCAACTTTTAATATAAAGTTACGGCTATTTGAATGAATAATTTGTACCCTATGTTACAAACCTGAATAGTTGTTTAACATGAATGAAAATTGAATGCGAAGACAGGAAACTGATTACTTCTTCAACTCCCAGCTAACGCCTTCTTTGGTGTCTTTAATTTCGAAACCTATTGCGGCTAGCTCGTTGCGGATTTTGTCGGAAGTTGCCCAGTCTTTGTTGGCTTTGGCTTCAGCCCGGAGTTTCATCAGCAGAGCAACAACCTCGTTTAGCACTTCGCTGTTTCCTTCTTCAGCCTGATCTTCCGCTTTCAATCCCAAAATATCAAAAACAAAAGCGTCGAAAAGCGATTTCAGTGCATCGCGGTCAGCCGTTGTAATGGTCGATTTTCCGTCGGCCACTGAATTGATGATTTTCACGCCTTCGAACAAATACGATATAGCAATCGGACTATTCATGTCGTCGGCCATGGCAGCAAAGCAATTGGCCGATAATTCGGCAATATTTACTGAAGAGTTTTCTGAAATTGGTAAACTTTCGATTTTGGCAACGGCTTTCAACAAACGTTCCAGTCCTTTTTCTGAAGCCTGAAGCGCTTCGTTCGAGAAATCGAGCGTGCTACGGTAGTGCGCCTGTAACATGAAAAAGCGGATGGTCATTGGGCTGTAAGCCTTATCGAGCAGAGGATGATCGCCTGAGAAAAACTGTTCCAGCGAAATGGCATTTCCAAGCGATTTCCCCATTTTCTGGCCATTCAGCGTAATCATGTTGTTGTGCATCCAATAGCGAACGGCAGGTTTTCCGTGAGCAGCCTGTGCCTGAGCCATTTCGGCTTCGTGGTGCGGAAATGTCAAATCCATTCCGCCACCATGAATGTCGAATGTTTCGCCAAGGTATTTGCAGCTCATGGCTGTACATTCCATGTGCCAGCCCGGAAATCCATCGCTCCAGGGCGAAGGCCAGCGCATGATGTGCTCGGGCAATGCTTTTTTCCAGATGGCAAAATCCAGCCCTGAGCGTTTTTCGTCCTGACCGTCCAAGGTGCGGGTATTGTGGATCAGGTCTTCGATTTTGCGACCTGAAAGTTTTCCATATTCATTCTCAGAAGCGAATTTTTCTACATCGAAATACACCGATCCATTGCTCTCATAGGCATAGCCTGAATTCAGGATTTTTTTCACTTCTTCAATTTGCTCGATGATGTGGCCTGAAGCGCGGGGTTCTATACTGGGCGATTCCAGATTGAGTAAGGCCATCGCCTGATGGTACATATTGGTGTATTTTTGAACCACTTCCATAGGTTCCAGCTCGTCGAGTTTGGCTTGTTTGGCAATTTTATCCTCGCCCTCATCGGCATCGGCAACCAGGTGACCAACATCGGTAATGTTACGCACATAACGCACTTTGTACCCAATCTGTTTCAGGAAACGAAAAATCAAATCGAAGGTAATGGCCGAGCGGGCATGACCCAGATGAGGTGGCCCGTAAACCGTTGGTCCGCAAACGTACAACCCAACCTTGCCGGGAACCAGCGGTTCAAAAACTTCTTTCTTGCGGGTAAGTGTGTTGTAAATTTGTATTTCCTGAATCATGACTTTTGATTTTTTTGATGGTGCAAATGTAAAAATTATTGATGAAAGCATGAGTATTAATGAGCCTTGCCCAATCCCACTTTCAGAATATTTAAGATAAAGCAAATCGCAAAAATCAATTAAATTTTGCGATTTGAAACAAAAAAGCACTTTTCTGTTTATTGCAATTCGCAATTCAAACATCAATTCTGGTTAAAACTTAAAGCTCAAAATCAGGTTTTTCTTGCCAAATCGGTTTTTTGAACGTACTTTTGCCTCATTATCAAATAATCCTTCAACAATCAGATTGTTTGATTATAAAGAAGAGCGGAGAGATCGGGCTCAGCGAAACTCTGGCAACCATCCATCAACTGACGGAAACGGTGCCAATACCCGGCCGGAAACGGAATTATAATTAACACAAACGAAATGAAACGACTTTCAATTTTACATTTCCTGAGTTTCATGCACTTCGCTAACGGGTGTATGTGCTAAATCCATATCTTCAGTCACGTAAAAATTTTAACACGAAGGCTCAAAGACACGAAAGAAATAAAACTTCGTGGCTTTGTGTTTAAGCATAAATATCAAACTATGGGCATTCAAAAAACATACGAAGAAATTAACGAGAAAATCAGGCGCGGCGAAGCGGTTGTGCTGACCGCTGAAGAGGTTTCGCAAATGGCGCTCACCGCTTCTCCGGAAGAAATCGCGGAAAAGGTTGACGTGGTGACCACGGCTACGTTTGGCGCCATGTGTTCGTCGGGAGCCATTGTCAATTTTGGCCATGCCGATCCGCCTATCCGGATGGAAAAAATCAGGCTGAACGGCGTTCCGGCCTACGAAGGTCTGGCTGCCGTTGATACCTACATCGGGGCCACGGCCTGTGATCCTGAAAATCCCAAATACGGCGGAGCTCATGTAATTCAGGATCTGGTCGATGGAAAGGACATTGAACTGGAAGCCTGGGGAAAGGGCACCGATTGTTATCCGCGGAAACACATAAAAACCATTATCAACAAAGACACGGTGAACGAAATGATTTTGTTCAATCCGCGAAATGCTTACCAGAATTACAACGTGGCGGTAAACTCGACTTCGCAGATGAAATATACCTACATGGGTTGCCTGCTTCCTAACCTGCGCAATGCAACTTATTCCACTTCCGGCGAACTCAGCCCATTGCTCAACGATCCGGAGATGAAAACCATTGGCATTGGAACCCGTATTTTTCTGGGCGGAACTCAGGGGTTTGTGGTTTGGCCTGGAACCCAGTTCAATACATCGAAACCGAAAAATGAATTTGGCGTTCCGGTGAGCAATTCGGCAACTCTGGCTGTGATTGGAGACTTGAAGGAAATGTCGTCAGAGTTTTTGCAGGCTGCCTATTACGAAAAATACGGCGTGAGTATGTTTGTTGGTATTGGAATCCCGATTCCGGTGCTGAATGCCGACATTGCCAAATGTGTTTCCATTCGGAATGAACAGATTGAAACTACAGTGTGCGATTACGGAGTGGTTGGAACTCCTGCATTAGGCCGTGTAACCTATGCCGAATTACGTTCAGGAGAAATTGAAGTTCAGGGCAAAAAGATACGTACAGCGCCGGTTTCGAGCCTGAGCAAAGCCCGCAAAATTGCCGATTTACTGAAAAAATCGATTTTGGCGGGGGAATTTGAAATCACCAAACCGGTGCAGATGTTCCCTACCAACACATCATTGAAATCGCTTAAAGAAGTAAAAGAAGGAGATAAATAATGAAAATGCAGAAAAAAAGATATGTTCTGAAATTTCCACCTCAAAGTGGAGATAAACCACTGAGCTACCATTTGGTAAGAGATTTCGACATCCGGATTAATATTCTGAAAGCGGAAGTTCGTCCGGGGAAAACCGGCAGTCTGGTATTAGAGCTGGAAGGTACGCCTGCCAATCTGAAAAACGGAATTGCTTATTTGGAAGAAAACCAGGTGAGCTGTGAACCACTGAACAAGAAAATAACCTGGGACCATTTGCGTTGTATCCACTGTGGAAACTGTACTGCGGTGTGTTTTGCCGGTGCGCTTGAAATGGATCCTGTCAAATGGGAACTTCAGTTCGATCCGGAGAAATGTATCGTTTGCGAGTTGTGTGTTCCGGCCTGTCCGCTGAATTTGTTCCAGATTGATTTCAGAGAATAGACTGAAGGATTGAATTTCTGAAGGACTGAAAGGAAGCATTTGATGATGATCGAGCAGCGTACCTATCGCAATCAGTTTTCGCAGCAGCGGTTTCGGTCGTTTGTGGTAAATTACAAGGAAACCGACTTGTGGATTGGCGTTGATCCGGCTTCGTTCAGGAAAGATATGAAGGAATTTTCTTTCCTGAAAATCAAAGAATTGCGATCGAAGGTGGAGGCTTATTTGCTGAAAGATCCGGTTTTCGGAAAGACCTTCGATCCGCATCGGGTAGAACCGAATGCTCCTGAAATTGTTAAAGTCATGGCTGAAGCTGCCTGTCGTGCCGGAGTAGGGCCAATGGCCGCTGTGGCCGGTGCATTTTCTGAAGCGGTTGGACGGCATCTTTTGGAACATTATAAAATTCAGGAATTGGTGGTTGAAAATGGTGGCGATATTTTCCTGAAAATTGATCGCAATTTGCTGATTTCGGTTTATGCCGGAAATTCGTCCTTATCTGAAAAAATTGGGATCGAAATTCCGGCTGATCTGTCACCGCTGGGAGTTTGTACTTCCGCCGGAACAGTTGGACCATCAATCAGTTTAGGCAAATCCGATGCGACGATGATTGTTTGCCGAAATACCGCACTAGCCGATGCTTTGGCCTCTACTTTTGGCAACATGGTGCAGGTGCCCGAAGATGTTCAGTCGGTGACGCAACAAACCGAACGGTTCCCGGAGATCCTTTCGACAGTTATTATTTGTCGCGACAAAATTGGCATCCGCGGGCAGTTTGAAATGAAACTTGTAAGATAAATAGAAAGTGAGGGCTTGACTCCAAGTCAAACCCTCACTAAACAAAAAAGATGACAATACAAAAAGACATACAAAAAGAGCTGGAGTCGCGGGTTTTGGTGCTCGACGGTGCCATGGGAACCATGATTCAAAAACAACGCTTGACAGAAGCCGATTTCCGCGGTACGGTTTTCACTGATTTCAGCAACGACCTGAAAGGCAACAACGATTTGCTTTCGATCACCAAACCCGAAATTATCAGGGCGATTCATGCCGAATTTCTGGAGGCTGGCGCCGACATCATCGAAACCAACACGTTTAATGCGACCAGCATCTCGCAGGCTGATTACCACACAGAAGAATGGGTGTATCAGCTTAACTTCCAATCAGCGCGCCTGGCTGCTGAGCTTGCCGAAGCATTTACCGCCAAAAATCCGGAGAAACCTCGTTTTGTAGCTGGGGCAATCGGACCAATGAACAAAACGCTTTCACTTTCTCCCGACGTGAATGATCCGGGTTTCCGTGCTGTTTCGTTCGACGAGGTAAAAGCTTCGTATCGCGAACAGGTGAAAGGCTTGCTGGATGGCGGTGTTGATTTGTTGCTCGTCGAAACCATTTTCGACACACTCAACGCGAAAGCGGCTTTGTTTGCCATCGAAGATGAACTGGAAGAACGCGGAATTCGGATTCCGGTCATGGTTTCGGGAACAATTACCGATGCCAGCGGGCGCACCCTTTCAGGCCAAACCGTCGAAGCATTTCTGACTTCGGTTTCACACGTCGATCTGCTCAGCATCGGACTAAACTGCTCGCTGGGTGCCAGAGATATGCGCCAGTATCTGGAAGAATTGTCGAAGAAAGCCCCGTTTTTTATCAGCGCTTACCCAAATGCCGGGTTGCCCAACCAGTTTGGCGAATACGACGAAACACCGGCAGAAATGGCGCATCAGGTTGGCGATTTCCTCGACAATAAATTCGTGAATATCATCGGCGGCTGCTGCGGAACTACGCCTGAACATATCCGCGAACTGGCCAAAATTGCTGCGAAGTCTGAACCACATCTCCGGAGGAAAAAAGACAAACATACCAAACTCAGCGGGCTGGAACCGGTGACTATTACTCACGAAGCTATTTTTGTGAATATTGGCGAACGTTGTAACGTGGCCGGCTCGCGCAAGTTTGCCCGGTTGATCCGCGAAGAAAAATACGAAGAAGCGCTGGCCATTGCCCGCAACCAGGTTGACGAAGGCGCTCAGGTGATCGACGTGAACATGGACGATGCTATGCTCGACGCAAAAAAAGAAATGGTCACTTTCCTGAATTTACTGATGGCTGAACCTGATATTGCCCGACTTCCGGTGATGATCGACTCATCGAAATGGGAGGTAATCGAGTCTGGGTTAAAATGCTTGCAGGGGAAAGCCATTGTGAATTCCATTAGCTTGAAGGAAGGCGAAGATGTTTTCCGTGAACATGCCCGACGCCTGAAACGTTACGGCGCCGCAGCAGTGGTGATGGCTTTTGATGAAAAAGGCCAGGCCGATTCGTTCGAGCGACGAATTGAAATTTGTCAGCGTGCCTACAACATTCTGGTCAACGAAATTAATTTTCCGGCTCAGGATATTATTTTCGACACCAACGTGCTGACGATTGGTACCGGCATTGAAGAACACAACAATTACGCGGTCGATTTTATCGAGTCGGTTCGCTGGATCAAGCAGCATTTGAAGCAAGCCAAAACCAGTGGGGGAATCAGCAATGTGTCGTTTTCATTTCGTGGAAACGATCAGGTTCGGGAAGCCATTCATTCGGTATTTCTGTTTCATGCCATTCGCGCCGGGCTCGACATGGGCATTGTCAATCCCGGAATGTTGCAGATTTACGACGAAATCCCAAAAGATTTTCTGGAGAAAGTAGAAAATTTAGTCCTGAATAAAAAGCCGGAAGCCACTGAAGAGTTGCTTGAATTTGCCCAGACACTGAAAGAGCAGGATGTCAAAGAAGAACGTCGGGATGAGTGGCGCGACCTCCCGGTTGAAAAACGACTGGAACATGCGCTGATAAAAGGATTGCCCGATTATATTGAAATTGATTTGGCTGAAGCGCTGCCTCATTATTCGCCGGTTTTGAATATTATCGAAGGTCCGCTGATGGACGGAATGAACGTCGTTGGCGATCTCTTTGGCGCCGGAAAAATGTTTCTTCCGCAAGTAATAAAATCGGCTCGGGTGATGAAAAAAGCAGTGGCCTATTTGCTGCCGTACATCGAAGCCGACAAAGATAAATTAGACACCACCGACAACCGGAAAGTGGTGCTGATGGCTACCGTAAAAGGCGATGTGCACGACATCGGGAAAAACATTGTTGGCGTGGTTTTGGGCTGCAACAACTACCGAGTGATCGATCTGGGTGTGATGGTTCCAACCGAGAAAATCCTGGAAACCGCCATTCAGGAAAATGTAGATATTATTGGGTTGAGCGGACTGATTACCCCATCACTCGAAATTATGGTTGATGTGGCTAACGAAATGGAACGCCGGAATATGAATCTGCCATTGTTGATAGGTGGCGCAACCACTTCGAAAATACATACTGCAGTGAAAATTGCACCTCAGTATAAAAAACCGGTGATTTATGTGAAAGATGCCTCGCGCGCTGTGGGTGTGGTTTCGAACTTACTCTCCGGAAACGAAGAATTCCTGAGCGAACTCCGCGAAGATTACCAGGCTGTGCGCGATTTACATGGACAGAAAAAGGCAAAGAAATATCTTTCTCTTTCAGAAGCTCAGGCCAATAAGCTGAAGATCGACTGGAAAAACACGCCAATTTATAAACCCAAATTCACTGGGGTAAAACAACTAATCAATTTTCCAATTCAGGAGTTACGCAAATACATCGACTGGACTTTTTTCTTCTTTGTTTGGGAACTGAAAGGCAAATTTCCGGATATCCTGAATGACGAACTTCAGGGCGAAGAAGCCCGGAAACTGTATGCCGACGCCAACCGGATGCTCGACCAAATGACCGAAAAGAAGATGGTTCAGGCCAATGGTGTTTTTGGAATCTGGCCGGCAAATTCCGATGGCGACGACATTGTGATTTATGACGATGAAAATAGCAAAAAGGAAATCGGACGTTTTTACCACCTTCGCCAGCAGGAAGCCAAAAAACCAGGTTCGCCGAATTATTGTTTATCCGACTTTATTGCTCCGGTCGGAAGTGGAAAAACTGATTATTTTGGTGCTTTTGCTGTGACCGGCGGTGTTGGTATTGAAAAGTGGATAAAGCAATTCCGCGACGATCACGATGATTACAACGCCATTCTGCTCGAGGCTCTGGCCGACCGACTTTCTGAAGCGTTTGCCGAATTATTGCACGAGAAAATACGCAAAGAATACTGGGGCTACGCGCCGGAAGAAAAACTTTCGCTGGAAGAAATGTTCCATGTCGATTACCAGGGAATCCGCCCGGCCATTGGCTATCCGGCCTGTCCCGAGCACCACGAAAAGAGCAATCTGTTCAAAATACTAGGTGCTGAAGAGATCGGAATAACTTTGACTGAACATTTTGCCATGTACCCAACCGCTTCGGTAAGCGGCCAGTACTTTGTACATCCCGAATCGAAATATTTCAGCCTCGAAAAAGTTGGTAAAGATCAGATTGAAGACTACGCCCGCCGTAAAGGAGTTTCAGTAGAAGTAATTGAGCAGTTTATTCCGGCGAATTTGAATTATAAAGGGGTTTAAATGCCTGATCGATCTTTAAAACAGACATGGCTCTTCTGTCCTAAACATCAGATGATCTTCCTTTTTTTGTTCCGGAATTAAATTATACTTTTGCGGCGAGCTTTCAGGTGAAAGCCGTGTACTTGGTAACCACGTAAAAAACAAGAAAATGAAAAGAGAAGTATCTGTATTGTTTATGCTTACTGGCATTTTATTTGCCACCTGTTTGTTGATTTCCAACATTCTTGCCACCAAAATTTTAATGATTGGTCCATGGGCAGCTCCTGCCGGAGTGTTGATTTTCCCAATTGCCTATATCCTGAATGATGTGATCACTGAAGTATGGGGATTTGGGAAAGCGCGCCTGATTATCTGGACAGGGTTTGCTGTGAATATTCTGGCTGTGCTGTTTTTTACGGTTGGAATTGTGATTCCTGGAGCGCCTTTCTGGCAAAATCAGGAAGCTTTTGCAACCGTTTTGGGCAATACTCCTCGAATTGTTATCGCCAGCCTGAGCGCCTATTTAATCGGCTCGTTCCTGAATGCCTTTGTGATGAGCCGCATGAAAGTGTTGACCAAAGGGAAAGGGTTCTCCGGAAGAGCAATCTTGTCAACGTTGGTGGGCGAAAGTGCCGACTCATTAATCTTCATCAGCATCGCATTTGCAGGAGATTTCCCGGTTGCTGTTTTAATCACCATGATTTTCACCCAGGCCATGCTGAAAACCATTTACGAAATACTGATTCTTCCCGTAACCATCTGGGTAGTGAATTTTGTAAAACGCGCGGAAGGAATCGATACATTCGACACCAACCTGTCCTATAATCTGTTCAGAGTAAAGGAAATTTAAAAAAAGGAAACAGTAAAAAGGAAAATGGAAATGTTGCCAATTCCTGTTTCCTTCTTCCTTTTTTCAATCAAAAAATAATGAATAAAAAAGCTTTAGTTGTTTTTTCTGGAGGACAGGACTCAACCACCTGTTTGTTCTGGGCTTTGAAGAATTTTGATGAAGTGGAAACGCTTTGTTTCGACTACGGACAGCGTCACCGCATTGAGGAAGAAGCAGCACGCGCGATTGCCGAAAATGCCGGTGTTCCGTTCACCTTGCTGAACCTGGATTTGCTGAAACAAATTACTCATAATTCGCTGACCGATTCAGCATTGGATGTAGAGGAAAACAAACCGGAAAATCGTCCGCCAAACACATTGGTTGAAGGCCGGAACATGCTTTTCCTGACTTTTGCAGCCATCTTTGCCAAAGGGAAAGACATTCCTAATTTAGTCACCGGAGTCGGTCAGGCTGATTACAGCGGCTATCCCGATTGCCGCGACGAGTTTATCCGCTCGCTAAACCAGACTCTGAACCTCTCGATGGATTACGAATTTCGCATTCATACTCCGCTGATGTGGAAAACGAAAGAAGACATCTGGGCATTGGCCGACGAACTGGGAGTGTTCGACCTTGTTCGTACTGAAACCGTAACCTGCTACAACGGCATTAAAGGCGATGGTTGTGGCCACTGCCCTGCTTGCCAGTTGCGCCAAAACGGGTTGGAAAACTATTTAGGAAAAAGTCATTAGTCATTCGAAAAGAGTAAAAAAGGAAATAGAAAACCTCTGTGTGAGAACTCTGTGGTAAAATTTTAAATTTTAACAAAATGGATACTTTAAAAAATCTCGGAAACGAAAGCAAATACCTGTTCGATTACAGCACCGAGATGCTGGAAAGCTTCGACAACAAACATCCGGAGAACGATACTTGGGTGAAATTCAATTGTCCCGAATTTACCAGCCTCTGCCCCATTACCGGTCAGCCTGATTTTGCGACCATTTACCTGAGTTACATTCCCGACCAAAAACTGGTTGAAAGCAAAAGCCTGAAGCTGTACCTGTTCAGTTTCCGCAACCACGGCGCTTTTCACGAGGATTGCATCAACATCATCATGAAAGACCTGATCAAACTGATGGAGCCGAAATACATCGAAGTTTGGGGAAAATTCCTGCCACGCGGTGGCCTGAGCATCGACCCGTATTGCAACTACGGCAAGCCCGGCACCAAATACGAGCAAATGGCCGAATACCGGATGATGAACCACGATTTATATCCGGAGAAAGTGGATAACCGGTAGGAAACTTTAACCATATTATTTTCTGGCGAATAAAAGTGTAAGTCCAAGAGCTGACAAGATGCTAATTTTGCTCCATTTGGTGATTCTCCAGAAACGCGAACTGTTCAGATATGGACTGAGTTTGCCTGAAAGCATTGACAAGATGCTGAATATAAGTAAAGCCTGAATCATAAAGATAAATCCCAAAATGATCATCTGCAGACTGACATGGAATCCGGATTTGCTTACAAATTGCGGAAGGAAAGCGATAAAGAATAGGGAAACTTTCGGATTGAGTACATTCATAAAAAATCCTTTGCGTACAAGTTGAAAGAAACTTTTTTCTGAATCAACACAAACTGACGACAACTCAACAACTGGCTGTTTATCCTTCAATGAACCAAATGCCATGTAAAACAAATAGGCAGCTCCCAGATATTTAAGAATGGAGAAAGCTATTGCCGAATTTTGAATCAGTATGGAAAGTCCGGTAGCAGCGGCAGTAGTATGGATCAATATTCCGGATGCCAATCCGGTAGAAATGGCTATTCCATTGCGTTGACCCTTGGTCAGACTTTCTGTTAGTACAAAAATATTGTCTGGACCAGGCATCAGGGTCAAAAGCACTGATGCACCGATGAATGAAAACAATAGATTTAATTCCATATGCGATTCCGCGTTCTTGCTAACGACTTTGCTATCCATTTTCAACAAACAAAGTCATCTACAAACTTTGTTTGATCAAAGATGCCGGGAACCTAGAATTCAGCATTCTTTGGCGTACGCGGAAAGGCAATTACGTCGCGAATGTTGCCCATTCCGGTTACAAACAAAAGCAAACGTTCGAAGCCCAGACCAAAACCGCTGTGGGGCACTGATCCGTACCGCCGGGTATCCAGATACCATTCCATTTCGTGTGCCGGAACTCCCATTTCATCCATGCGTTTTACGAGTTTATCGTAATCAGCTTCGCGCTGCGAACCGCCGATGATTTCGCCAATTCCAGGGAATAAAACATCCATCGCGGCAACCGTTTTGCCATCGTCGTTCTGCTTCATGTAGAAAGCCTTGATGTCTTTCGGATAGTTAATCAGGATAACTGGTTTTTTGAAATGTTTTTCAACCAGGTAACGTTCGTGTTCGCTCTGCAAATCGGTTCCCCAATCAACCGGATACTGGAATTTATTCTTTTTGTAGTGGTTTGAATTCCGCAAAATATCAATAGCTTCAGTATAAGGCAAACGAATAAAATCGTTTTCCAAAACGAAACGTAATTTTTCAACCAGTTCCATCGAGCGCTCGTCGGCTGGCTTGTTCTTTTCTTCTTCCTGAAGACGTTTGCTCAGGAATTCCAGATCGTCCATGCAGTTTTCCAAAGCATATTTAATCAGGCTTTTCAGGAAATCTTCAGCCAGATCCATGTTGTCCTGAAGTTCATAGAATGCCATTTCAGGCTCAATCATCCAGAACTCAGCCAAATGACGGGCAGTATTCGAATTCTCTGCACGGAAAGTTGGTCCGAAAGTGTAAATTTCGCCCAAAGCCGTTGCGCCAAGTTCGCCTTCCAACTGTCCGGAAACAGTCATATTGGTCGCCCTTCCGAAGAAGTCCTGAGTATAATCGATGGTTCCATCTTCCAACAAAGGTGGATTTTTAGCGTCAAGAGTAGTAACCCGGAACATTTGTCCGGCACCTTCAGCATCCGACCCGGTAATGATTGGCGTGTGCAGGTAAACGAAACCTTTGCTGTTAAAATAATTGTGAATAGCAAAAGCCATGGCATGACGGATGCGGAAAACAGCGCTGAATGTGGCAGTACGGAAGCGCAAATGAGCATTTTCACGCAAAAATTCAAGGCTGTGTTTTTTAGGCTGAATCGGGTATTTATCCGGATCAGATTTGCCGTAGATCACAATCTCGGTAGCATTCAGCTCAACAGTCTGGCCACTTCCCTGAGAGGCAACCAATTCGCCGGTAATTCCCAAAGCAGCGCTGGTATTGATGTCTTTCAGCAAATCTTCGCCTAATTTTTCAACATCAGCAACAACCTGAAGGTTATGAATGGTCGAGCCATCGTTTAACGCAATAAAATTGACATTTTTGCTACCTCTTTTGGTTCGTACCCAACCTTTAACAACTACTTGTTGTCCAATCAATTCACCCTTCAGGATTTCTTTTATTTTTAGTCGTTTCATGCTATATGTTGTTTGCTAATTTTAATTTGTAAAATACTGATTCTAATGTTTACAAAAGTATGTTTTTCTACCTGAAAACTCGGTTGGCTCCCGATAAAATCAGGTCAGGTTATATAAAATTAAGATTCTGGCTGAATCACCCCCCCTTTAGATTACAACTGACCGGCTTTTAATAATTCAATCTGCGGCAAAAGCTGTTCCCAGGTTTTTTCCGGAATTTTGGCGCCAATTACTTCCACGACAGTTCCGGCCAACAATGAGCCGATCTTTCCGGCGATTCCCAGGTCAAGGTTTTCGGAAAGAGCATACAAAAATCCTGAAGCATAAATATCGCCGGCGCCGGTTGTATCAATACTTTTTACCTTAATTGCTTCAATTTTTACAATACGGTCGCCTGTTTTTATTAATGAACCTTGTGCACCAAGTTTCACAACGGCAATGTTGCACATTTCAGAAATGGCATCAAGAGCTTCTTCAGGCTGTTTCCCGGTAAGAGCAATGGCTTCCTCTTCATTGGCAAAAACGATATCGACATATTCGCGAATCATGCGATGCAAAAATTCGATGTTTGCCTCAACAATGTTAAAGCTGGCCATGTCAATCGAGACCAGCAGTCCGTTTGCTTTAGCCACTTTTAGAGCAGCTTCAATCAACGTGTGGTTTTGCACCAAATAACCTTCGATATGAAGAATCCCGTAATTACAAAAAGTATCAGGCCTCATCTCATCAGCAGTCAACTCCATTGCGGCACCCAAATAAGTACCAAATGTACGTTCTGAATCGGGACTGATTAAAGCGGTTGCATGACCAGTTCCTGTTTCGCTGAAGAAAAAATGAGCGTTGATCTTATTTTTTCTGAAATCTTCCTGGTAAAAATTGCCAAATTCGTCATCTGAAATCTTGCCAATGTAGCCACACTGACCACCCAATTTAGCAATTCCGTGCACAGTATTGGCCGCCGAACCTCCAGTTTGAATGATCCGGGTATTATTTTTTGTCTCTTTTTTTATTTCAGCAGAAAGACCTGCGTCAACTAAAGTCATACTGCCCTTGGGCAATCCAAATTTTTGTAATACAGAGTCATCCGTAATGTTAATCAAAACATCGATAAGAGCATTTCCGATTCCGAGAATCGATTTTTGCTTGTTTGGTGCGCCGGTAAATGAATTCATGAACTATTTTTTTTGCAAAAATATTTTTTCTTTTCGGAAAAGCTACTATTTTTGCAACGCTTTAAAAGCAAAACGTTCACCAAACAACACTAAAAAAATTCTCTAGTAGCTCAGTTGGTTAGAGCGGCGGACTGTTAATCCGTAGGTCGTAGGTTCAAGTCCTACCTGGAGAGCAAAAAGAAGGTCAGATTTACATCTGACCTTCTTTGTTTTTTATACGAGTGAATCTTAAAGTACCAATTTTAAAGCATAACAAATCAAGATTCTGTCCACTCACAACTCCTTTCCCAAAACTGCATTTTTGAAATTTTGCAATTAACATCCTTAGTTTCTGTCAAAATATTTGGTGTGAAGCAATTCGTGCGACAAATGACTAAGTGGCTGCTTCAGGAACTCTTCATAGATTTGAATAACTTCAGGGTTCTCGTGCGATTTACGAAGTTGCTTTCCTTCATCTTCTTTGTAAATGGCCTGAATGCGTTTCCCTCTGATTTCGTTGGTGGTAAAACGAGGTTGTCCGCCACCGCCAATACATCCTCCCGGACAAGTCATCACTTCGATAAAATGAAACTCCTCACCGGCCCGCATGGCTTCAATAATTTTCTTGGCATTTCCCAATCCATGAGCCACGCCCACTTTCAATTCCACTCCTTCAAGAAAGCTCCAGTCGGGCAGGCATCCTTCAATTTTAAGGGACGCTTTTTTTACTCCGTCCAAACCAACTACCGGTTGAAGGTGCAAATTTTCGACTGGCAATTCGCGGCCTGTTACAATCTCGTAGGCCGTGCGTATAGCGGCTTCCATAACACCACCGGTATTGGCAAAAATATCGGCAGCACCCGATCCGCTACCCATAGGCGAATCCATAACACCCTCTTCCAACAACTTGAAATCGATGCCCGACTGTTTGATCATACGGGCCAATTCGCGGGTCGTTAATACATAGTCAACATCCTGAAATCCACTATCGTTCATTTCGGGACGTTGAGATTCAAACTTCTTGGCGGTGCACGGCATCACCGAAACCACTACGATATCTTTCGGATCAACACCTGCTTTTTTGGCGTAATAAGTCTTGGCCACCGCACCAAACATTTGCTGTGGCGATTTGCAGGTTGAAATATTGTCGAGAAGTTCGGGATAGAAATATTCGGCATACTTAATCCAACCGGGAGAACAGGAAGTAAACTGAGGTAAGGCAACTTGTTGTTTATCGACCAGTGCCTGTTTCAGCCTGGTGAGCAATTCTGTCCCCTCTTCCATAATGGTGAGGTCGGCGGTAAAATTGGTATCGAAAACACGGTCGAAGCCCAAAAGCCGAAGTGCTGTTACCATTTTGCCAGTTACCAGTGTGCCGGGTTCGTAATCGAAACACTCGCCCAGGGCAGCACGAATGGCAGGAGCTGTCTGTACAACCACAAATTTAGATGGATCTTCAATGGCATCCCAAACATAGTCGATATGCTCTTTCTCGGTAATGGCACCCACCGGACAAATTGCGGCACATTGCCCGCATTGCACGCATACCACTCCATCGAGCTGCTGATCGAAAGCAGGACCGATTTTCGATTCAAAGCCACGACCTTGTGCAAACAGAGCTCCAATTCCTTGTATTTCGTTGCACACCGTCATGCAGCGCCGGCATTTGATGCATTTACCCGAATCGCGCACCAATGCCGGAGTGCTATCATCGATGAACGTTTCGAGCGTTTCTCCGGGGTAAGCAATTTCCATGATTCCCATTTCAGTGGCCAATCGCTGCAATTCACAATCCTCGTTGCGCACGCAGGTTTTGCATTCGCCGCAATGTTCAGAAATCAGCAGTTCGACCACGAACTTTCGTGCTTCCCTGACATTTCGGGAGTTGGTGGTAATTTTCATTCCCTCAGTAACTGGGGTAGTACACGAAGCTACCATGTTTCGGGCACCCTCCACATCAACCATGCAAACCCTGCATGCTCCTTTGGGAATTTGATTTTCGACATGGCAAAGCGTGGGTATTTTGATTCCAGCCTTTGCCGCAGCTTCAAATATGGTGCTGCCTTCATCGATTTCAACTGTTTGTTTATTGATATATACTGTTGTCATTTTTTTAGAATTAGTTTAAGTTCGAGCCATAATCGCAACGCAAACATCTTCTGGCTTGACGGATAGCTTCGCCTTCAGGCCAAACGAGTTCCACCTCATCGAAGTTGTACATACGCCGGCCTGCACTCAGCATGACCATGTGGGTACGAGGATATTTGGCCGGATCGGCTTCGGGATCGAAGAAGCTATCATTGTGCTTTTCCTTGCGCCAGAAATCATGTTTTGATCCGGTCAGGAACAAATCAATTCCAACCGCAGCCCTTTCACCTCCTGCCACAGCTTCAATAACCGATGATGGTCCGGTTGCAGCATCGCCTCCCGTGAATATCCAAGACTGAGAAGTTTGACCCGTTTGAGGATTACATTTGATTTGCGATTTACTGTTTAAATCAAGAGCCAACCCATCGGTTATGCTTTCCACGTCGAGTGTTTGTCCGGTAGCTATAATGATTTGATCGGCTTCCATGGTGAACGACTCATCACTCTCGACAGGCTTCCGGCGACCACTTGAATCGAACGATCCCAGCTTCATACGTACACAAAATACGCCCGAAACTTTTCCGTCTTCAGTCAATATTTCTTTCGGATTAGTGAGGGTCAAAAGTTCAATTTTTTCATCCAGGGCGGCATCAATTTCCTCAGCCCATGCTGGCATTTCTTCCTGTGTGCGACGATATACGATGCTCACTTTTTCAGCGCCCAGGCGAACTGCAGTACGCGCCGCATCGATAGCTGCATTTCCACCACCTACCACGATGATTCTTTTACCAACAGGAACCGAACCTCTGAGATTATAAGTCTGTAAGAATTTCAAAGCGTCAACCACTCCTTCACTATCGATGCCGGGGATTTTAGGTTTCATCCCTTCAGGATTACCAACGCCAACGAAAACAGCATCGTAACCTTCTTCTTTTAATGAAGAAAGGGTGAAATCAGTTCCAAGACGACTTCCTGTCTGGATATCTACCCCCATGTGTTCAATCATACGGATTTCACGTGCAAGAATTTCTCTCGGAAGACGGTATGCTGGTATCGTTTGCACCAACATCCCGCCGGGGCGCTGTTCGGCTTCGAATACTTTGGGTTTGTAACCCAATCGTGCAAGAAAGTATGCGCATGATAAGCCTGCTGGACCAGCTCCGATTATTGCAATCTTCTTTTGACTGTTTATTGCGTTTTCACGCATTTCAGGAAGTTGTATGGTGATCTCCTGATCGACCATGAAGCGTTTCACTCCACGAATAGATACGGAAGCGTCGAGGGTTGCCCTGCGGCATTTATCTTCGCAGGTATGGAAACAAACCCTGGCACAGACCGCAGCAAACGGATTACGCTCGCGATGCAGTTTCAGCGCTTCGGCATATCGTTTCTCGGCGGTAAGCGAAATAAAACCCGGAACATCGACACCTGCCGGACAAGCGCTTTGGCAAGGAGCCCGCACCAGTTTGGCACAAACGCCAGCTTCGCATTTGTGTTCCATGATGTGCATTTCGTATTCATGCCTGAAATATCGAAGCGTTGACAGAACCGGATTTGGAGCCGATTGCCCCAAGCCACACAACGAAGTCTTTTTAATCCAATGCCCGAGCCTTTCCAGTTTTTCAATATCTCCCTGAACTCCATTTCCAGTAGTAATCCGGTCAAGTATCTCGTACATACGTTTAGTCCCAACACGGCAAGGCGTGCATTTTCCACACGACTCTTCGGTTACGAATTGGATGAAGAATTTGGCTACATCAACCATACAGGAACCTTCGTCCATAACCACCAAACCACCCGAACCCATGATGGCGCCCAGCTCGTTTAGTGATTCGTAGTCGAGCGCGACATCGAGGTGCTGTTTGGGGATACAGCCTCCGGAAGGACCTCCAATCTGCGCGGCCTTAAAGGGTTTGCCGCTGCTGGTTCCGCCGCCAATATCGTAAATTAAATCGCCAAGGTTTGTGCCTACAGGAACTTCAAAAAGTCCTGAGTTTTTGATGGCACCTGCCAGCGCAAAAATCTTTGTCCCTTTGCTTTTGCCTGTTCCAAACTGGGCAAACCAATCGCCACCTTTTTCGATGATTGTGGGTACGTTGGCGAATGTTTCCACGTTGTTCAGGACTGAAGGTTTGCCCCACAATCCGGCAGTGGTCGGGAAAGGAGGACGAGGACGTGGTTCACCGCGTTTTCCTTCGATGGAAGCCATCAATGCGGTTTCCTCACCACAAACGAAAGCACCTGAGCCCATGCGGATATCCAGATCGAAACTGAAATCGGTTCCCAGAATGTTTTTTCCAAGCAGACCCATTTCACGGGCATCTTCCATAGCTTTGCCCAGCCGTTCGACTGCCAGCGGATATTCGGCACGAACATAAACGAACCCCCTGGAAGCGCCAATGGTGTAAGCTCCAATGATCATTCCTTCGACTACACTGTGCGGATCGCCTTCCAGAATGCTTCGATCCATAAATGCTCCCGGATCGCCTTCGTCGGCATTACACAAGAGATATTTCTGATCGGCATTCTCTTTTTTTGCCAGATTCCATTTCATAAAAGTAGGGAACCCAGCCCCGCCCCGACCACGCAAACCTGATGTTTTCATCTCGTCGATTACCTGATCAGGAGAAAGTTGTGTCAGTGTTTTTCGCAGTGATACGTAACCTCCAACAGCGATATAATCATTAATGTTAACCGGATCAATATTTCCACATCGTCTTAGAACGATTTTTCGCTGGTGACTGAAAAATTTAATGTCAGCCGCTTTTTCGATGGGCTTACCATCTTCATCGCGGTGATGCAGTAATTTTTCTACAGGTTTGCCACCAAGCAGATGTTCGTCAATGATCGGGTCGATATCAGCCACCTGAACATTTTCGTAAAATATTCCTGACTTTTTCATCAGAATAACGGGACCTTTGGAGCAAGGGCCCATACAGCCGGTTCCTTTCACCAAAAATTTGTTTGAAAGCCCTCTTTCTTCGAGTCTTTCAATTAGCTGCGTGCGCAGATTCAGCGATCCACAGGCAATGCACCCCCCACCGGTACAAACTTGAATGATCTCTTTATAATGGTTGTATTGTTCGGACTGTTTCTCCGATAAATCCTGAAAATATTTGTCAAATTTTTCAGGAGAATCTAATTTATACATAATGGATTTGGTTTAATGCCGGACGTTCATTTTTACCAAAATAAGTTGGTGTAGAATCCTATCAATTCCACATTGGTCAAAATAATCCGGTTATTTGGTTTTATTATTCAAAGCTGTTCAATATCTCACTAATGCCGGTAGGTTTTACCCGTTGGAAGGTTTGGTCTCCCACCATGACCACCGGCGCAAGACCGCAGGCGCCAAAGCAACGTCCAACTTCCAACGAGAATTTTTTATCGGGAGTAGTACCTCCAATGCTAATGTTCAGTTCTTTTTGCAGGGCTTTTAATACATCTTGCCCACCCCTGACATAACAGGCTGTTCCCAAACAAACCCGAACGGTGTATTTGCCTTTGGGGATAGTTGAAAAATAAGAGTAGAAGCCAACAACTCCGGCAACTTCGCTATAAGGTTTTTTCAGTTCTTTACTGATCATTCGAAGAGCTTTTTCGGGAAGGTAACCAAACAGGTTTTGGGTAGTTTGCAAAACAGGAATAAGCGCTCCTGGTACGGTTCTTTGTGATTGAACGATAATTTTGAGCCGCTCGTAAAGTTCATCTTCCTGAACTTCACCACAGCAGCAGCTGGTCATTTCAGTTTTTTGTTCGGCCATAATAGTAAATATTGATTGGTTAATATTTAGCTTTCCAAAAGTTACAAATAAATGGTCGAAAGTTCAGGCGCTTAAACATGAAAAATATCATCTAAATAAATGTTATACAATAACATATACAGGTATGTGTATAAATAAAATCAAAGGTGTGATTTTACGTGAAATCCTGAATTTGGGAATAGAAAATCACATTTTGAGTGCCATTTTGAAGCACCTATTTTATACGGATAAAAAGACATTTTAAACTTCTCAACTTTTTATTGAGTGCAAAATTCTAATAAATTTCACACTCAATAAATCGTAGTTAAGGGGTACATGTTGAGCATTTCACAAAACAATGATTCTGATTCTATTTTTCAGACTCGTTCCCTTTCTGCTTTTTCTGACTTTTCTGAGACAAGCCCATCGTCATTGCCGTCAGGCCTGCAAGACCGCCCAACTGCATGCTTTCCAATGCAGTGCTGGGAACCATTACAATCGTAGAGTTAGACTTCAATCCTTCATAAAGCATATTCATAGCCCTCAGATGAAGAGCTGTCGGATTATTGGAATATGACTTAGCCGCTTCTTCAAATTTTTCCGCTACTTGTCGCTCCGAATCGCCCAGGATTACCCTAGCCTGACGTTCTCTCTCTGCTTGTGCCTGCATAGACATCGCATCCTCCAGACCGTGAGGGATCAAGACATCCTTTACCTCTACCGAAATAACGTTAACACCCCAGGGTTCTGTACGCTCATCAATAATTTTCTGAAGTTCCCGACTAATCTTGTCCCTACCTTCCAGCATATCCGAAAGCATGGTTTTTCCAATTACGTCACGCAGTGCGGTTTGGGAAGCCCAATTAATTGCGCTCTTGTAATCGGCAACATCAAGAGCGGCTTTCTTCGGATCTAAAACTTTCCAAAAAAGCACCGCATCTACATCAACGGGTACGGTATCTTTTGTAAGCGTTTTTTCTGCTGTAAAAGAAGATGAGATGACACGAATATCGATCCAGTAAGGTATAGTGTCGATGACCGGAATAATAAAAAAAAGCCCAGGTCCCATAGCCGTCAACTTAATTTTTTAACTATCAGAATATGAGCATGTAGCTGTTTTTATCCCCATTCTTTTTGAGAACAGGGTTAATTCTAGTAATTTTGCTCATATCAAAGAACTTTTTAGTT